>FLNX01003088.1_pt1 | contig 10445 bp, 11 predicted proteins | sample 1140341 | NCBI WGS metagenome assembly FLNX01 (sample SAMEA3878208, study PRJEB12797) | bioreactor metagenome | biome: Moose rumen | place: Sweden | collected 2011-10
AGAAATTCCTCCGCTATTTGCGCTTCGTTTTCCTCGGCGTTTTCGTCCTGCTCCTGCCGGCTTTCGTCGCCGACTTCACAGGGCTTGGCGAGCCGTGGTTCTGCAAATTCGTCTGCCCGGTCGGGACGCTGGAAGGCGGCGTTCCCCTCGTGCTCTTGAACAGCGCGATGCGGGGGGCGGCCGGGTTCCTGTTCAGATGGAAAATCGCAATCCTTCTCGCCACTCTTTTTTCTTCTATTATAATATACCGCCCTTTCTGCCGGTATGTGTGTCCGCTCGGAGCCGTTTACGGAATGTTCAACAAAATTTCGTTCTACCGCTTCAAAATCGATTCAAAAAAATGCACGGGATGCGGAGTCTGCCAAAAAGCCTGCAAACTCGACATCCCGGTTTATGAAATGCCGAACAGCGCCGACTGCATCCGATGCGGAGACTGCAAAGCCGCCTGTCCCCACGGAGCGATATCGTGCGCTTTTTCAAAAAAATGACAGGCGAAACTCTATTTCCTCAGCTTGAAGTCCTCCCCTTCGTAGACGCGGACGGGGTTTCCGCGGACGAGCCGTTTCCCTGCCAGCCATGCGTCTCCCCGCTGCTCCCGCACCCTGCGCTCGTCTTCCGCTTCGAGGATTCTCCCAAGCTTTTCGAGGGCTTTCCGCCTGTTCTGCGCCTGGCTCCTTTCCTCCGTGCAGGTCACGACGGTTCCGCTTTCTTCGTGGACGAGGCGCACGCCTGTCTCGACTTTGTTCACGTTCTGCCCTCCGTTCCCGCCAGAGCGGAAGAACTGCCAGGAGATTTTTCCGTCCTTTTTGACATCCTCCCTACCGCGTAGGACGGAAAAGTCGACGAACCAGTTTTTCCGCTTGTGCGAAGGTCTCAGAGGGCTTCGGCTCTTCCATTCGACAGTCCCCTGCAGAAACGATAAATCCGCGTCCGTGTCGAACACGATTGACGAGAATCCCGAACAGTGATTGCATCCGCTTTTCGAGATTATTTTGAAGGAAGAATCCGCGTTCTCTTTCTTGAGCGACTCGAACAAAAGCCCCACCGCAATCTCGCATTCGCATGGGCCTTGTCCGCTGCTTATCTGGCATCTCATTCTTCGCCTCCCGCCTTGAAGTTGTAGACCGGCTTGATGATTTTCTCCACAGTGACGGTCTCCTCCACGGCCTTTCTTATGTCCTCGAGCGTCCTGTACGCGAACGGAGCTTCGTCGAGCGTCCCCTGCGAGATGCAGGAACAGTAGATTCCCTTCATCTGCGCCTTGAACGAGCTTACCGTGAAGTTCTTCCTCACGTCCTCCCTCTTCATCACGCGCCCTGAACCGTGCGGAGCGGAGTAGTTCCATTCCCTGTTTCCCTTTCCGCTTCCGAGAATCACGCCGTCCCTCATGTTGATTGGAATTACGACGCTCTCTCCCTTTTTCGCGCTCGTTGCTCCCTTCCTGAGGATTGGAGCGGGCGACTCCTCGTTCGAAAAGTCGATGTAGTTGTGGACGCAGCTGTACGGCGTTTCCGTCTTCCAACCCATGCCCTTTGCGATTTCGTCTATCATTGCGAGCCTGTTGAGTGCGGCGAACTCCTGGGCGAGCCGAATGTCGTGCAGGTAGTCCTCCATGAGAGAGCCTTCGATGTACGTCAGCTCGTACGGAACTTCGATGTTCCGCTTCCTCAGCTCCTTCCGCTCGGTGTCCAGATAGAAGTCCGTGATTTCCTTTCCGAGCCGCCTGCTCCCCGAATGTACGACGATGTAGAATTCCTTGTCGTCGTCTTTGTCGATTTCGATGAAGTGGTTTCCTGAGCCGAGCGTGCCGAGCCCAAGTTCCACCGCCTCTTTTTGCAGATGGCGGCGGCAGGCGATGCTTTCGAAGTCGAATTGTGAACTGAATCGGTGTGGAATTTTCCTTGACTGGAAGCCCGACGGAATGCGATTGTTGATTACCGAGTCGAGCTGCTTGAATTCCATGCCCCTGTGCTTTTTGATTTTCGCGACCGTCATTCCGCAGCCGATGTCGATTCCCACGAGGTTCGGAAGAATCCTGTTTCCGACCGTCATGGAAAGCCCTATCGGTGCGACGAAGCCCGGATGCACGTCCGGCATCACCCTGATTATGGAGCCTTTAGCGGCCTCGTTGTCGCAGATGTTCCTTATCTGCGTGAAAGCGTAGTCTTCGATTGTGTCGCTGTAGACGACAGCGGACGCATTTTTCCCATTGATGATGATTCCCATAAAAATCCTTTTGCTTTTTATTGAAGAGATTTTGGAATCCGTCGGCGAGAAAAAATTTGAGCTGTCCGTGAAAAAAAGGCGGAGCTGCCCTAGATGCGCGCCGACAAGAATTCCTCGTTTTTGATTGTCGAAGTTGTTGAAGTAGTGTTTTTCATTGTCGGCCTCCTTGTTGAATTGAATTTTGATTATAACTGAGACTATAACCGTAACGGAGGGGCGTGTAAAGTGCAGTCTCGTTTCTTCTGCCGTCCTGCCGTGCTATAATCGGAACCGGAGGCAAATGAATGAAGACTGTGAGCGTGGTTGCGGCGGTAATCCTCCGCGAAAACCAGCAGACTGGAAAAAAGGAAATTTTCGCCACCCAGCGCGGTTATGGCGAATGGAAGGGCTGGTGGGAATTCCCCGGCGGAAAAATCGAAGCGGGCGAAACGCCTCAAGATGCCCTTGTCCGCGAAATACGCGAGGAGCTTGCCACGGAAATCCGCGTTGGGGAGAGCGTCGGGACTATCGAGTACGACTATCCATCGTTCCACCTTTCAATGCGGTGTTTTTCCTGCGAGGTCGTGAGCGGAAAGCTTGAGCTTCTGGAGCACGAGAGCGCGGCGTGGCTTTCGGCGGAAAATTTACGCAGCGTGAAGTGGCTTCCTGCGGACGAGGCCGTCCTCGACAGTGTGGAGGCCGCTATCAGGGGGTGACCTCCCAGTCCTCCGCTATTTTTTGAGGAAGGGGGGCAGGGGCGCTCCCGCAAGTGCGTATGCGGTTGTCGGGAACGAGAATGTCATCTTGCCGGGGTCCTGGTATTCCGATTCGATTTTCATGATTCTTTCGTAGAGCATCTGGTTCGTCGGAACCGGGGTGCCTGTTTCCTTTCCGAGCCGGATGACGGTGCCGGAGAACAGCTCCACTTCGCTTTTTCGCTTTGCGAGCCTGTCCTGTCCCATCGATGGTGTTCCGTTCGGGTCGAACGTCTTTATGATTGAAATCCAATCTTCCATGTCTTTCTCGGAAAGAGAGATTTCCTTCTTTTTTGCGATGTCCATCACTTCCTTCATCGCGCCCATGAAGACACCCGTGAGTTTCTCGGAGCCGAGCACTTCCGAGTAGGATGCGCCGAACGCCATGCAGGTCTGGTTGATTCCGACGTTGAGCATGAATTTGTTCCACATCCGCTTGAGAATGTCCTTTTCTTCCGTGTAGTGGATTTTCGCCTTGTCGAAGAATATCTCAAGCGCCTTCAGGTTCTCTTCGTCCCCACCGTTCGCGACTCCGATTCTGAGCTCTCCTTCCTTCGTGTACCTCACGCTCTGGCCGCTTCTCATCGCGTCCATTCCCTGGGCTACCGAATAGACGATTTTCTCTTTTCCGAACCTCTCCGAAAGGATTTCCTCGCTCGATATTCCGTTCAGGACGGAGATTATCACCGTGTCCTTTCCGACGCATTTGCTGATTGACTCCATCGCGCTTTCAAGTCCTGTCGACTTCACTGCCACGATGACCAAATCCCTTTCCTCCGCGTCCTCTGTTTTCGTGAGCCGGAAGTCCTTCCTTTCCCCGTTTATCATGAACTCGGCTTTTCTGTACTTTTCGGCACGCCCGGCGTCCATCACGAAATCCACGGCATCCCTTCCGACGTTCTCCTGAATCAGGTTCCCGTACAAAAGCCCCAAGGCTCCCATTCCGACAACGCTCGCGTTTTTTATCTCCTTCATTTTTGCCTCCTCGCTCTGTCTTTCGCGTCACACCTTGAAAAGGTCTATCTCGTCCCCGATTCTGCTTATGGAATTCTCCATTATTCCTGAAATTTCCGATAGCGCGGCTCCCGTCTCGTTGATTTTCCTCGCGCCTGTCGACATTTCGGTTATGCTGTCCTTCATCATGTCGGTGGCGTTCTGCAGGTTCCGCACTTCCGCCAGAATCTGCTTGTTGCCTTCCGCCATTTCCGCCGACGCTGTCCTGACCTCCGATGTGCTGTCGTTCATCGTGTGGAGCGCGTCGCCGATTTGGCGGCTTCCTTCCTGCTGCTCTTCCATCGCGCTCTTTATCTGCTTCACCAGTTCGTCGGTCTCCTGTATCTTCTGCGTGACGGCTCCGAACGCCTCTCTCGATTCTGCAGACGCCGAGACGACATCCTCTATCGATGCGCGTATCTTCTCAAGCTGGACACCAATCGTCTTTGACTGCTCTCCCGATGTCTCCGAAAGTTTCCTGATTTCGTCGGCGACTACGCTGAATCCCTTTCCAGCCTCTCCCGCGTGCGCCGCTTCTATCGCCGCGTTCATCGCCAGGAGGTTCGTCTGCTCCGCTATCGCCGAAATCGCTGCGTTCGCGTCCTGCAGCATCTCCGATTCCGCCTTTATCTGCTCGATTCGCGAGTTCACGTCCTGCTGCTTCGAGGAGCCTGTCTCCGCGTCGCGCTCAAGTTCCTCGAACGAGCCGGCCATCTTGGAGACCGACTGGTTCACGCTCGCTATGTTGCCTATCATCTGCTCGACCGCTGCCGAAGCCTGGCTCACGCCCGCCGACTGGTTCTCTATCATCCGCTCAAGCGAGCTTATGTTGGACGCAATCTCGTTCACCGCGCCCACCGTCTCGTGCACGCTCGCCGACTGGTTCTCTATCTGGGAGTTGACGCTCTCTATGTTCGCTATGATTTCCGTTATGGCCGCCGCCGTGTCCTGCGTCGCGTCGCTCATCTGCGCGCCTGCCTCGCTGAGTCCGCTCTTGGAGTCCTTTATGCGCTTTATCAGTTCGTGGAGCTTCTCCGTGAATCCGTTGAATCCTGAAACGACATCGCCCACTTCGTCCCTCGAAGTCACTTCGAGCCTGCTCGTCAGATCCGCGTCCTGCGAGGAAATCTGCTTTATCGCTTTCTTTAGTTTCATGAGTGGTCGGGTGGAGTACGCTATGACGAGTCCCACGACAGCCAGCGAGAGCGCCGTCATCATTACGAACGCTATGAAAATCCACTTCGTCAGGTCTGAGAGCCTTGCCTGAAAATCGGAGAACGGAACTGAGCACGCCGCTATCCAGTCCGTGTTCGGGATTCTCTCCCATGCAGACATCCACATCTTGCCTCCGTCCTTGTAGATGTCGTGGCCAGGTTCCCCGGAAAGCATCGCCGAGAGGTGGTCTCCGAGAGTCGTTCCCTTGTTCTTCCTCTCTATTTCGGCAATGTCCTCGACTCCGACTTTCTCGTGGTCTTCGTTCGCCAGCGTTATCTTCGTCTCCGCGCTTATCACATACGGTTTCCTGTCGTTCGCTATCGGATGTTCCATGCAAAGGTTGCTGAGCTTGAATCCGTTCACGGCGCACACAACTACGTTTATCACGTTGCCGGAGACGTCTCTGACAGGAATCGAATAGAACATGACGACTTCGCCCGTGTGAGCGTCCTTGTGGGGGTCCGTTATGCACATGTTGCCCTTCGCCGCGTCCTTGAAGTACTTCTCCCCCGAAAGGTTCCTCGTCTCGCCCTCGTCGTTCAGTATGACGTTGCCGTCCATGTCGAGTATTGACAGGCCAAGGTAGTCTTCGTCTATCAGCGTGGTTCCGCGCACTATCTTGTATTTCTCGAACAGGGGGACGTCCGGGTCCTTTATCTGCGGAACGTTCGCTAGCGTCTCAAGCATCCGCATTTCGCGCTCGTTGTGCAGGTCCATCTCCTTCGCCACTGCGTTCACCGAGTGCTGCATGTCCTCGTACATCATTTCCTGCAGCGCCTTGGACGAGCCTCTGCTGACGACCGCTCCGATTACGATGTTCGATATTGCCGTTCCCATGAAGACGGCCGCTATTATCTTCGCGCTCAAACTTCGACTTGGATTTTTCACGAATTCCTCCAATTATGCATATCGTATGCAGGAAGATTATATCCGATTGGGTGTCGTGTGGAAAGTTCGCGCTTGATGGAATGTCGGGGCTTGCTAGATTTCCTCAAAGTCAATAGAATTGTCCCAACTTTACGGGGAGCTTGCGATTGAGCGGGCTGAGAGTAGGCTGTTTGCCTTGACCCATAACCTGATTTGGATAATGCCAACGTAGGGAATCTTATTTTTCGCTTTTCGCTGCCTTTTTTCCAAAACAGGTGGCTTTCTTTTTTTAAAGCTCTCCCGAAATTTTTGGAGTTCCTTATGGTAAAAGTCAATGGCGTCGAATTCGATGTCGCAGGGAAGACTCTTTCGGAGTACCTTTCCGGCACGGATTACGACAGGAACAGAATCGCCGTCGAAGTCAACTTCGACATCGTTCCGAAGTCCGCCTATGCTTCCACTGTGCTCAAGGACGGCGACAGTGTGGAAGTCGTGAGTTTCGTCGGGGGAGGCTGATATGGTTCCGTCAAAAGAGGAGTGGACGAAGGCCCTTGCGGCAAAACAGGGCGAAGATGTCCAAAAAATCCTTTCCAATGCGACAGTCGCTGTTTTCGGTCTTGGGGGGCTTGGCTCGAACATCGCGATATGCCTTGCCCGCGCAGGCGTGAAGAAGCTGATTTTGTCCGATTTCGACAGGGTTGAGATTACGAACTTGAACAGGCAGCAGTACAAGGCTCGCCAGCTTGGGGAATTGAAGGCTTTCGCGCTGGCGGAGAACTTGAGGGAGATTGCGCCTTATGTGGAGCTTGAGTGCCATGCGGAGAGAATCACCGGGGAGAATGTCGTCCAGATTGCCGGCGATGCCTGCGTCGTCTGCGAAGCGTTCGACAGGGCGGAGGAGAAGGCTATGCTCGTGAACGCCGTTCTTGAGAAGATGCCTGAAAAATTCCTTGTCGCCGCGTCTGGAATGGCCGGATTCGAAAGCGCGAACTTGATCGAGACCAGGCGCGTCTCAAGGAGATTCTTCATGTGCGGCGACGGTCGCAGCGACGTAAACGACGGAATCGGGCTTGTCCTGAGCCGTGTCATGGTGTGCGCCGCTCATCAGGCCCACATGGTCGTTCGCATATTGACAGGCGAGTTCGACGCATAGCCTGTCCTGGAATGTTTTTATGAGGGCGAAAGTCGAGTTTTCACAGTGCAATGGCAGAAACGAGCGGAAGCGGGGTTCCGCCCATCAAAACACTCAGCCACCGCGAAGCGGTACTGCCGTTTTGATGGGCGGGTTCCCGCTGGGAGCTTGTTTCTGCAACTACGGTATGCATAAACTCGACATTCGACCTATGAGAAAGAGGTGCTGAAAAAAATGAAAGAAGACAAGCTGGTCATTGGCGGACACGAATTTTCGTCCCGCTTCATTCTTGGTTCTGGAAAGTATTCCATGAAGCTCATCGATGCCGCTGTCAAACATGCTGGCGCCGATCTGGTCACTCTTGCCGTCCGCAGGGCGAACACTAAGGAGCAGGAGAACATCCTTGACTACATGCCGGAGGGGGTGACTTTGCTTCCGAACACGAGCGGAGCGAGGAACGCCGACGAGGCCGTGCGTATCGCGCGCCTTGCAAGGGAGCTTGGTTGCGGGGACTTCGTGAAAATCGAAATAATGCGCGACGCGAAGTACCTCCTTCCCGACAACCAGGAAACGGTCAAGGCCACGGAAGTCCTCGCGAAGGAAGGATTCGTGGTGCTTCCGTACATGTACCCCGACTTGAATGTGGCGCGCGACCTCGTGAACGCGGGCGCCGCTAGCGTCATGCCGTTGGCTTCTCCGATTGGCTCCAACAGGGGGCTTTCGACGAAGGATTTCATCCAGATTCTTGTTGACGAGATAGACGTTCCGATAATCGTTGACGCTGGGATTGGATGTCCCTCCCAGGCATGCCAGGCGATGGAGATGGGCTGCCAGGCCGTCATGGCGAACACGGCTCTTGCCACCGCAGGCGATCTTCCGCTCATGGCGCAGGCGTTCAAGATGGCGATAGAGGCTGGAAGAAAGGCTTACCTCTCCGGGCTTGGGCGTGTCCTTTCCCGCGGTGCGTCGTCTTCCGATCCGTTGACCGGTTTCTTGAGGGACTAGGGGGCTTCCAATGGAAAATTCCTTTTTCGTCGACTCCGAATTCCTGAGCGGCGCGGCTCTCGAAAAAAAACACGCCCTTGAGAACGACCCGTCGTGCCGCACTAACCACATGGAATACATGCCCGGCATGGAAGTAATCGAGTCCGATGTCCAGAAGAAAGTCGTCGATGAAATGGACTCATACGACTACTCGAAATACACGTCCGCCGATGTGGAGCGCGCTCTCGAAAGCGAAATCTGCACGGTGGATGACTTCAAGGCTCTCCTCTCTCCAGCCGCGGAACCGTACCTTGAGAGGATGGCAGAGAAAGCGCGCGAGGTGACGGGGAGGCACTTCGGGAATTCTGTCTATCTCTTCACGCCGCTCTACATAGCGAACTACTGCGAGAACTACTGCGTCTATTGCGGATTCAACTGCTACAACCACATAAAGAGAAGAAAGCTCGACATGGAGCAGATTGAGCGCGAGATGAGGATAATCGCCGACAGCGGAATGGAGGAGATTCTGATTCTGACAGGGGAGAGCAAGGGCGCGAGCGGCGTGGAGTACATAGGAGAGGCGTGCAAGATAGCGAGAAAGCATTTCAGGATGGTCGGATTGGAAGTCTATCCGATGAACACCGATGAGTACCGATATCTGCACGAGTGCGGGGCGGACTACGTGACCGTCTTCCAGGAGACTTACGACGCGGAAAAGTATGAGAAGCTTCATCTGCTCGGCCACAAGAGGGTCTGGCCGTACAGGTTCGACGCGCAGGAGCGCGCTCTCCGCGGTGGTATGCGGGGGGTCGCGTTCTCAGCCCTCCTGGGGCTTTCCGATTTCAGGAAGGATGCGTTGGCCACGGCCCTGCACGCTTATCACCTTCAGAGGAAATACCCGCACGCCGAGATTTCTCTTTCGTGTCCGAGGCTGCGTCCCATCATCAACAACGACAGGATAAATCCGCTCGATGTCCACGAGAGGCAGCTTTGCCAGATTCTCTGCGCGTACAGGCTTTTTCTTCCGTTCGCAGGGATAACTGTGTCTTCCAGAGAGAGCCGAGAGTTCAGGAACGGAATCGTGAAGATAGCCGCAACAAAGGTTTCCGCGGGCGTCTCCACCGGAATCGGCGACCACGAGAGCAAGTACACAGGGAAGGAGTCCGGGGAGGACGAGGGGGACGAGCAGTTCGAGATTAACGACACCAGGACGTTCGGGGACATGTACTCCGACATGGCGGACGAGGGAATGCAGCCGGTCCTGAACGATTACCTTTATGTCTAGGGGGGCTTCCGAATGAGGGATTTCGACACGACTTTCTATTTCATCACCGACAGTTCTCCGTACACTGAGATTGAATTCCTCGACAGGGTCGACAAGGCTCTTTCGGGCGGAGCCACGCTTCTCCAGCTCCGGGAGAAGAACCGCTCCACGAGGGAGTACATCGATTTGGCGTTCAAGGTCAAGGAAATCGCCAGGGCGAGGAACGTTCCTCTCATAGTCGACGACAGGGTTGACGTCGCGCTGGCCGTTGAATGCGACGGGGTGCATCTGGGGCAGAGCGACATGCCGGTGAAGACCGCGCGGGAGATATTGGGAGGCGGCTTCGTGATAGGGGCCACGACGAAGACCGTGGAACAGGCAGTTGAGGCGTATTCCCAAGGCGCGGACTACTGCGGGGTCGGGGCGATTTATCCGACAACGACAAAAGTCAAGACCGTTCTGACCTCTGTGGAGACGCTTTCAAAGATATGCGCGGCGGTTCCCATACCTGTGAACGCAATAGGGGGATTGAACAAGGACAACCTTTCCGTCCTTGAGGGCACGGGAATAAGCGGAATATGCGTGGTCTCCGCCGTCATGCACGCCGATGACCCGAAGGCCGAATCCGAAACCCTTTCAAGGCTTGCGCGGGGGCTTGTGTCTAAAAAGTGAGGCATTTCGCAGGTGTCTTTTTCCTTTTTTCATGAAAAATGCGTTATAATATAAAATTAAGGTAAAGTTTTATGAAAAAAAATAGACACATTTCTTTGATGGCGGAAGTCCTAACAGGTTCGATTGGAATCATGGTGGTTATCACGATATTCCTTTTTGCTTCCATGATTTTTCTTACGCAGAAGATAATCTCCCGTTCTGCCCTGAATTCCATAGAGCAGACGACAGGGCAAACGCATTTTAAAGACGTAAAAAACGTATACTATTTAAAGAATTCAAATAACATTATAATTTTTTCTGGTGGTAGAAAATGACACTGAAAGAAACGCTAATGACAATCAAAGATTTCAGAATTGAC
>FLNX01003206.1_pt1 | contig 10431 bp, 9 predicted proteins | sample 1140341 | NCBI WGS metagenome assembly FLNX01 (sample SAMEA3878208, study PRJEB12797) | bioreactor metagenome | biome: Moose rumen | place: Sweden | collected 2011-10
CCTTGACATGCTCGTGAATCGGTCGGACAAACTCAGTCATTTCGTTGAAATCTATCAATTAAAACTGGCAAGTTAGGAACTTGCGAAACTTGAATTAATGTATATTTCATAAATAACAAAAAAAATGAAAGGATTTTAAGCAGATTATCACTATATTTGCACAAAATAATTATATTATCAGCTTTGAAAAATGAAGAAAATCGGCATTATCAGCGACACCCATTCCTATTGGGACGATCGCTACAAAACATATTTCGAACCCTGTGATGAGATTTGGCATGCAGGGGACTTCGGCTCGCTTGAGATAGCCCAACGCCTTCAGGAAATTCGCCCACTACGCGCCGTCTATGGCAACTGCGATGGTGGCGACCTCAGACAGATGTTCACAGAGAAGCTGCGCTGGCAATGCGAGGGAGTGAGCGTACTGATGAAGCACATCGGAGGGTATCCTGGCAACTACGATCCGAGCATCTGGGGCCAGATCTACGCCAATCCGCCACAACTGTTCATTAGCGGCCACTCGCATATCCTCAAAGTGAAATACGACCAAACACTCCATCTGCTGCACATCAACCCAGGAGCCGCAGGCATGCAGGGCTGGCACAAGGAACGCACGATAGTACGCCTGACCATCGACGGAAACCGATTTACAGATTGTGAGGTAATCACGCTGGGCAAGCACTAACAGCGTAGCCTATAAAATAGGCTATCGCCCGCTGGTGCGCAATTTTCATATAGCAATATCATTTTTTTTGAAAAATATTTGGTGGTTACAAGAAAAAATCATAATTTTGCGCCCGAAAAAAGATAATACCACGAAAAGGAAGGACAAGAGGCTGGCTCCGCATAGGGAATAGGAGCCGAGCTCTCAATCATGAGAACATCAATACTACTCGCGTGAGCGTAAGCGTTGATATACACGAGCTTAGAAGACAAAGCGCGGTATAACTGCATTTATGCACCTCCTTTTAATTTGAAGTAAGTAGTATAAACCTCTTAATATTTTTTTAATCTATGGAAATTAAAGAAGCTTTTGCAGGCACTTTAGAGTCAGGTGACATCCTGATCAGAATGGCTCCTGCCGAAAAGGAAGGGTTGGAAATCGACCTCGACAGCACCGTTGCCTACCAGTTTGGAAGGCAAATCAAATCTGTTATTACTGAGACACTCAAGGGTCTCGGCATCAATGATGCCAAAGTGACCGCTACCGACAAGGGTGCGCTCGACTGTACCATCCGCGCTCGCGTGACGGCCGCTGCCGTTCGCGCCACAGGCAAGGACGTTTGGAAAGATTGAAAAACTAAAAAATTAAAGAATTAAAAAAGGACGAAGAATCATGCAGAGATTAAGAAGAACCATGATGTTCGTACCAGGCAACAATCCTGGTATGATGTCGGATGCCTTTATCTATGGACCCGACTCGATTATGCTCGACCTTGAAGACTCCGTGACGATGGCTGAAAAAGACACCGCACGCCTGTTAGTATACAACGCCCTGAAGACCATCGACTACGGTCAGACAGAGATGGTGGTGCGCATCAACCCGCTCAACACCCCTTACGGCAAAAAGGACATCGAGGCCGTGGTGAAGGCTGGTGTGCACGTCATCCGTATGCCGAAGACCGAAACAGCTGAGGAGGTCGTGGAAGTGGAGCGCGAGATTGAAAAGGTGGAAGCCGAAATAGGATGTCTCGGACGCACCAAGATTATGGCTGCCATCGAGAGCACGCTGGGCATCGTCAACGCCTACTCCATCGCCGTAGCATCGAAGCGCATGATGGGTATCGCGCTGGGCGCCGAGGACTACTGCGCCAACCTGAAGACTCAGCGCACACAGGGCGACAACCCCAACTTCGGTATGGAACTGTTGATGGCCCGACAGATGATTGTCGTGGCAGCACGTGCTGCAGGCATCGACGCTCTCGATACCGTCTACTCTAACCTCAACGATATGGAGACGTTCCGCCGCGAAGTGGAGATGATCAAGGCTCTGGGATTCGACGGCAAGTCGATTATCAACCCGCGCCAGATTGAGATCGTCAACGATGTGTTCACACCGAAACAGAAGGACATCGACAAGGCTCTGGCCGTAGTGGCTGCCATCAAGGAAGCCGAGAAGAAGGGTTCGGGCGTTATCGCCGTGAACGGAAAGATGGTAGACCGCCCCGTGGTCATCCGCGCAGAGCACACCATCGAACTCGCCATCGCATCAGGAGTTTTAAAACAGGAGGACATTGACAATGAATAACATCATCGCACAGAGAGCAGCCCTCGTGGAGCAGGCTGCCGCCCAGATGGGTAAGAATATATATAATGGTACGCGCGAGAAAGATCAGACCGCTCGTACAGAGAACCAGAAAGAGGGTGCATCGTCGAAGGTGTGTACGCTGGAAGAGGCTATCCGCAAAAGCGGACTGAAGGATGGCATGACCATTTCGTTCCATCACCACTTCCGTGCTGGCGACAAGGTGGTGAACCTGGTGGTAGACAAACTGGCTGAGATGGGCTTCAAGAATCTCTCGCTGGCTGCATCCAGTCTGCAAGACGTCCACAAGCCGCTGATTGAGCATATCAAGAATGGCGTGATCACAGAGATCAGCACCAGCGGACTGCGCGGCGAACTGGCCAACGAGATTTCTCGTGGCTTGATGGAGAAACCCGTCGTCTTCCGCTCGCACGGCGGACGTGGCTCTGCCATCGCTAATGGCGAGCTGCACATCGACGTGGCCTTCCTCGGTGCTTCGTCGTGCGACGCTGCCGGTAATGCCTGCGGCTACTCTCGTTCGGAGAATGCCAAGAGCATCTGCGGTTCGCTGGGCTATGCTCTGCCCGACGCCCGCTATGCCGACAAAGTGGTGATCCTGACCGACGACCTCGTGGCATATCCCAACACGCCGAACTCTATTTCTGAGCACGACGTAGACTTCGTGGTAGAGGTGGAGAGCGTAGGCGACTCTTCGAAGATTGCATCGGGAGCCATCCGCGACACCAAGAACCCACGCGACATCTTGCTGGCCAAGCAGGCTGCCAAGGTGATTATCAATAGCGGCTACTTCAAGGACGGCTTCTCCATCCAGACAGGTTCGGGTGGTGCTTCGCTGGCCGCTGTGAAGTATATCCGCGAGAGCATGATCGAGAAGGGTATCAAGGCTTCGTTCGCCCTGGGTGGCATCACCGCCCACATGGTGAAGATGCACGAAGAGGGACTCATCGACCGCCTCATCGACGTGCAGTCGTTCGACAAGGTGGCTGCTGAGTCGCTGAAGAACGACCCGATGCACAAGGAGGTTTCGGCCAGCGAGTATGCCAGCGCCGACACACCGGGATCGGCAACCCACTATCTCGACATCGTGATTCTCTCTGCCCTCGAGGTAGACGTCAACTTCAACGTCAACGTGCTGGTGGGTAGCGACGGTATCATCCGCGGTGCCGTAGGCGGTCACCCCGACACAGCTGCCGACTCTGCTCTGAGCATCATCGTATGCCCGCTGCTGCGTGGTCGCATTCCTTGCGTGGTCGACGAAGTGACCACACTCATCACCCCGGGTAGCACCGTTGATGTGGTCGTCACGGAATACGGCATCGCCGTGAACCCAAAGCGTCCTGAGGTTGCCGAGCGCCTGAAGGCTGCCGGACTGAAACTCGTCAAGCTGGAAGAGCTGCGCGACCGCGCCCTGAAGGTGATTGGTCAGCCCGACCCGCTGCCCTTCGGCGACAAGGTGGTTGGCGTGGTGATGAACCGCGACGGTTCTGTGATGGACGTCATCAAGAACATTAAAGAATTAAAAAAATAAAGAATTATAGCATTGAACATGAATAAGCCCATTACGCTTGAAGAGTTGCTGGCCAGTCGCGACGAACGGCACGCCCGCCAGATGCGCCTCTTGGAGGAGCAGCCTGATAAGACGCTGGTGTGTCTGACCGTCGTCATGACGGGCAGCGTCAAGCGTAATGAGCTTTCGCTTGTGGTGGCTCATGCCGCTGTGGAAGCCTTGCACAAGAGCTTTTCGCCCGAAGAAGGCGAAATGACCGAGCGCGACTTGGAGACAGGCTACGAGGCCTACCTGCTGACGAACATCGCCGAACGCGAGGCCAAGCTCATCTGTTGCGACATCGAGGACCAGCATCCCTTAGGACGACTCTTCGACATCGACGTCATTCGGCACGATGGTTCGCCCATGAGTCGCTCCTCGGTAGGACGCTCTGCCCGCAAGTGTCTGCTCTGCGACAACGAGGCTCGATATTGCATGCGCAACCATTCGCACACTCAGGAAGAGCTTCACCAGTATATCCATCAACTGATAGAACAGTATGTACACTGAATACGAGATACGCCAACTGCCGCTGACGCTGAAAGTCTATCGCCAACAGGCCGAACGGTTTCTTGCCGACAACGGTCTGCGCTTAGATGATGTAGACTATTATGCCGGTGTGTATGGCGTAGGCGATGACAGCTTACTGGCAGCAGGTGGACTGAAAGGCAACGTCATCAAGTGTATCGCCGTGGACAGCAGCCTGCGCGATGAGGGCATCAGCAACCGTCTGGTGTCGCATCTCATCAGCGTGGCCCACGAGCAAGGGCATCGTTCTATCAAGGTTTTCACCAAGCCCGAAAACCAAATCATCTTCGAGAGTCTCTCGTTCCGACTCTTAGCCAGAGCACCGAAAGCCATTCTCATGGAGACTGGCGACGAGCTCAAACGCTATTGCGAACTACTGTCCTCGATAGCTACTCCGGAGCCAATGAATCATGGAGAGAGCATTTCTCACTCCACGCTCCACGCTCTCCGCTCCCCGAAGAAAGGCATGATCGTGATGAACGCCAACCCCTTCACCCGGGGGCATCGCTATCTCATAGAGCAAGCCTCGCAGCAGGTAGACCATCTGTTTGTGATGGCCGTACGCGAAGACCTCTCGCTGTTCAGCTACAGCGAACGGCTGGCCATGATGAAGGCTGGATGCCACAACCTGACCAACGTAACGGTTTTGGAGGGAAGCGAATACGCGATTTCTGCCACCACCTTCCCCACCTATTTCCTCAAGCAACTGTCCGACGCAAGCGACACGCAGATGCTGCTCGACCTTGATCTCTTTGCCCGCCACATCGCTCCGTCGCTTGGCGTTTCCGCACGCTTCGTGGGAACAGAACCCACCGACACCTTGACTTGCCGCTACAACCAGCTCATGAAAGAGATGCTGGCCGAAAGCCACATCGACGTGGTGGAAATAGAGCGGCTCAAAACTACAGAGGCGATAAGCGCATCCTCCATCTGCAATCGCCAACACACCGAGCCGATAAGCGCTTCGTCGCTGCGCGCGCTCTTGCAGAAAGGCTCGCTCTGTCAGGCCATCCGCCTCGCCTACCCCACTTCTATCCCTTATCTCTTAGCCCACGAGGCCACCTGGTCGTTGCAATCGGAACTCGACGCTACGCCCAAGCCCGGACTTGTAGACAAACACGACAACGGTTCGCACCGAGATATGGACTATCCGTTGATGCAGCGCAGCATCCAGAGCCTGCATCCCTACTTCGTGGAACTGGCCAACGCTGGTTTTCAGGCGAGCCTTCCCACGCATGAAACGATTCAAGCTATTGGCATCAGGGCTGAACGGGCGATGCTCGATGCCACCCACGGGGTAAACACCCATCGGGGGGTACTCTTCTGTATAGGGCTGGCCATCGTGGCAGCAGCCCATCTCATCCACCAAGAGATGAAGGGCAACCCATCGGAGTCCGTCTCTCCACTACTCCTTCAGAACATCATCAAGACCTTGGCCAGCAGCTTCGCCCAGCCCAGCGACAGTCATGGAAGCCAAGTGTTGCAAACCAACCATATACAAGGTGCACTGGCACAGGCGCAGGCGGGCTACCCCCTGCTCTTCGGCAGTTGGCTGCCTTATTACCAGCAGCATGCCCAAGAAGCGCACGCCACCTTGAAGACGCTGCTCTTCATTATGTCGCAGCTCGACGATACCAACATCTATTATCGAGCAGCCAAGCGCAGCAACGCCATAGATGCAGCAGCGATAGCCGCCAGCGTGAAGCAACAAGCCGGGCAGACGCTCGACTCCTTCTCGCCCACGGAACTCGAATCCATGAACAGGCATTTCATCAGCGAGAACATCTCGCCCGGAGGGAGTGCCGACATGCTCGCGTTGACCCTTTTCGTAAATTCAATATTTAATTAATCATAACCTTATTAATAACTAAAAATCAAAACATTATGGTAGAAGTAATCCAACAGGGAGTATATCTCCTGAATGGTACAGAGATCAAGAAAGACAACGCCAGGATGCCTACTCCCGACGAGGCTCGCGAGAACACCATCACTTACGGTATTCTGCGCGCTCACGACGTAGATGGCTCTAAGGGCAAGAAGATGCGCATCCGTTTCGATGCGATGGCCTCTCACGACATCACGTATGTGGGTATCATCCAGACAGCTCGTGCCAGCGGTTTGGAGAAGTTCCCCATCCCCTATGCTATGACCAACTGCCACAACTCGCTCTGCGCTGTAGGTGGCACCATCAACGAAGACGACCACGTGTTTGGTCTCTCGGCTGCCAAGAAGTACGGTGGTATCTACGTTCCGGCCAACCAGGCTGTCATCCATCAGTATGTACGCGAAGAGATGGCCAAGTGTGGCAATATGATTCTGGGTTCCGACTCTCACACACGCTACGGCTCACTGGGCAACATGGGTGTAGGCGAAGGTGGTGGCGAGCTCGTGAAGCAGCTACTGAAGAACACATGGGACATCAACGCTCCCGAAGTGGTGCTCGTTTGGCTCGAGGGCGCTCCGAAGAAGGGCGTGGGTCCTCACGACGTGGCCATCTCGCTGGTCAAGGCTACCTTCGAGAGCGGGTGCGTAAAGAACAAGGTGCTGGAGTTTGCTGGTCCTGGCGTGAAGAACCTGCCCATCGACTTCCGTAATGGCATCGACATCATGACCACCGAGACCACCTGTCTGAGCTCTATCTGGATTACCGACGACGAGGTGAAGCACCACTACGAGATTCACAACCGTCCGCAGGACTTCAAGGAACTGCGTCCGGGCGATGTGGCTTACTACGACATGATGATCCGCATCGACCTCTCTACCCAGGAGTCGATGATTGCCCTGCCCTTCCATCCCTCTAACGCTTACACCATCCACGAGCTGCAGGCCAACCCTCTGGAGATCATGAAGAAGATTGAGGAAGAGGCTCAGAAGAAGTTCGGCGACAAGGTCGACGTGCATCTCGTCGACAAGGTGCGCGACGGAAAGGTTTATGCCGATCAGGGTATCATCGCCGGTTGCTCGGGCGGTACCTACGACAACCTCTCGGCTGCTGCCTCCATCATGAAGGGAAAGACCATCGGCAACGACTACTTCACGATGTCGGCCTATCCGCAGTCTACCCCCGTCTACATGGCCACCACGCGCAACGGCATCGCCGAAGAGCTCCTCGAGGCTGGTGTCGTCATCAAGCCCGCCTTCTGCGGACCGTGCTTCGGTGCTGGTGATGTTCCCGCTAACAACGGACTCTCCATCCGCCACACCACGCGCAACTTCCCCAACCGTGAAGGCTCAAAGCCCGGACAGGGACAGCTCTCGCTGGTTTGTCTGATGGATGCCCGCTCTATCGCCGCTACAGCTGCCAACGGAGGTGTCATCACCGCAGCTACCGACGTAGACTTCGAGAACAACCACAAGCCCTACGAGTTCGACTCTAAGATCTACAGCCGCCGCCTCTTCTATGGCTTCGGCCATGAGGATGCCAGCGTAGCCCTGAAGTATGGACCTAACATCAAGGACTGGCCCAAGATGTATCCCATGCAGGACAACATGCTCGTAGAGCTGGCTGCCGTGATCCACGATCCCGTGACCACTACCGACGAGCTCATTCCTTCAGGCGAAACTTCAAGCTATCGCTCTAACCCCTTGAAGCTCTCTGAGTTTGCCCTCTCGCGCCGCGTTCCCGAATACGTGGGCATCAGCAAGCGCATCCAGCAGCAAGACTTGGAGCGCAGAGCAGGCAACGTGCCGCAGCATGTAGCCGATGCGCTGGCTCAGGTAGGTGCTAAGGCCGAGGACACCTCGTTCGGTTCTTGCGTCTTCGCCAACCGTCCTGGCGACGGTTCTGCCCGCGAGCAGGCCGCTTCTTGCCAGAAGGTGCTGGGGGGCGATTGCAACATCTGCTACGAGTATGCCACGAAGCGCTATCGCTCGAACTGCATCAACTGGGGTATAGTGCCCTTCACCATCGCGAAGGAGACCGAGTTCCAGTACGAGCCGGGCGACTTCGTATTCGTTCCGGGCATCCGCGAGGCCATCCTCGGTGGCAAGGAAGAAATCGACGCCAAGGTCATCACGAAGCAGGGCGTGAAGGACATTCACCTCTTCTTCCAGAACCTCACCGCCGACGAGCGCCAGATCCTGGCCGACGGTTGCCTCATGAATTATTATAAGAACAAGAAGTAAATCCTCCCCCCTTTCCCCTCCCCAAGGGGAGAGGGGGGCGTGGTTCACTTGGGATGCCCTACGGGCAGAAATTTTACAAAATCTGATTCAAAATCTTCAAAATGGATTTGATTGCGGAGCACAATAAAAAGTATGAGTTCTTTCGTAGAATAACAGGAGTGGCTATGACTATTCATAGCAAATATAGGCCTGGTCTCTTGGAATCTGCATACGAAGCTGCTATGAAGTATCTGTTAGAACTTCAAGGATTCAAAGTTGAGAATGGTATGAAAGAAATGCCACAACAGGTTCTATAGACAAGATAAGACTACTCTAATTTTGCAAGATTTTGAATCCGATTTTGTTGAATTTCTCGCGAAGCGACCCTAAATAAAGATTTTGAATAATTTCTCGCGAAGCGATTTAAAAACAACAATAAAAAAAGAAAACAATGAAAGAAAAAATTCAGATGACCACTCCGCTGGTCGAGATGGATGGCGACGAGATGACTCGCATCCTGTGGAAAATGATCAAAGACGAACTCATCCTCCCGTTCGTAGACCTGAAAACCGAGTACTACGACCTCGGACTCCCCAAGCGCGACGAGACACGCGACCAGATCACCGTCGAGTCAGCCGAAGCCACCAAGAAGTACGGCGTAGCCGTGAAGTGCGCCACCATCACACCCAATGCCCAGCGCATGACCGAGTACAAGCTCCACGAGATGTGGAAGTCGCCCAACGGCACCATCCGCTCCATCCTCGACGGCACCGTGTTCCGCACACCCATCACCATCCCCAGCATCAAGCCCGCCGTGAAAAACTGGGAGAAGCCCATCACCATCGCCCGTCACGCCTATGGCGACGTCTATAAGAGCGTAGAAATCCGCGCCACAGAAGCCGGAGTAGCCAAGATGGTGTTCGAAGGCGAGAGCGGCAAGCGCGAAGAGGTTGTCATCCACACCTTCAAGGGCCCCGGCGTGCTCCAGGGAATGCACAACGTCGACAAGTCCATCCGCTCCTTCGCCCACTCGTGCTTCAAGTTCGCCCTCGACCGCAACGAGAGCGTATGGTTCTCCACCAAGGACACCATCTCCAAGAAGTACGACGCACAGTTCCGCGTCATCTTCGACGAGGTGTTCCAGGAGTACAAGGAAGAGTTCGACAAGCGCGGCTTGGAATACTTCTACACCCTCATCGACGACGCAGTAGCCCGCGTCATCCGTTCAAAGGGCGGATTCATCTGGGCATGCAAGAACTACGACGGCGACGTGATGTCCGATATGGTCAGCACAGCCTTCGGTTCGCTCGCCATGATGACCTCCGTGCTCGTTTCTCCAGAAGGCAACTACGAGTATGAGGCAGCCCACGGCACCGTCACCCGCCACTACTACAAGTATCTGAAGGGCGAAGAAACCTCCACCAACCCGATGGCCACCATCTTTGTCTGGAGCGGAGCCCTGCGCAAGCGCGGTGAGAAAGACGGCAACAAGGAGCTCATGAACTTCGGCGACCAGCTCGAGGCAGCCTGCTTCGACACGCTCAACGAAGGCATCTGCACCAAGGACCTCGTCAACCTCATGGAAGGTATCGAGCCGAAGGCCGTCAACTCAGCCGGCTTCATCGCCGCCATCCGTGAGCACTTAGAAAAGCGCCTCGCCTAACCCTGACCCCCTACTTTGAGACACAGTGGCAGAGACAAAACCGCACAAGCGGCCACTCATATGCCGCCCTGCCTTGTTGCTCCCGCAGGCCCTCCCCGCCCCTCTCTGAGGGGAGGGGTTCGGGGTGGTGTCTGTATCCATCCCTCATTATTATGTATCAGTAAGTCAAAGATCGCATCAGCGAGTGAAGAGCCAAGCTTGCTTGGGCTCTTCCGAGCGCCAAAGGTTTTAATAATATATATATTATTCAAGTTTCGCAAGTTAAAAATTAGTTGAGATAAGGCCGCAAAAAAGAGCACAGGGATTTCCGTATGTCACGGAAAT
>FLNX01004623.1_pt1 | contig 10430 bp, 6 predicted proteins | sample 1140341 | NCBI WGS metagenome assembly FLNX01 (sample SAMEA3878208, study PRJEB12797) | bioreactor metagenome | biome: Moose rumen | place: Sweden | collected 2011-10
GTTCGATATTATTTGGATGGTGACATTGAGTTGGCCAAACCTTCAAGATGCATATTTGCTTTTTGGAGGGATTGTTATGTTTAAAGTGATGAAGGCAAAACTTACTTGACGGTTCAGTCTGTCAAGTTGTTTTGCCTTTTTATTTTGCCGGAGTTGCAGTTTCCAAAGAAAGTTCAGGGGGAAAAATCGTGCAAATCAAAAAGATACTGAATAACAACGTGATAGTAACGGAAGATGAAAACGGCTGCGAAGTTGTAGCCATGGGCCGGGGACTGGCCTTTGGCAAGAAGAACGGCGACAGTGTGGAAGACAGTAAGGTGGATAAGGTCTATCGCCTGAGTGACCATGACATGCTGGAAAAGTTCAAGGAGCTGTTAGCCGGTCTGCGCGTTGATTATCTGGATGCCAGTACCGCCATCATTGAAATGGCGGAAAAGGAATTGGGCGTAAAGCTCAATGAGAATGTATATATATCCCTGACTGACCATATTCATATGGCGATTCATCGCCTGCGTGAGGGCATCAATATCCGCAATATGATGCTCTGGGAGACGCGGCGTTTTTATCCCAAGGAGTTTGCGATTGCGGAAAAAGCAGTGCTGATGCTGGAAGCCCAGTTTGATATAGATATTCCCGAGGATGAAGCCGGCTTTATCGCCATGCACATCATCGACGGCCAGCTGGATATGAAACAGCCAATGGCTGATAAAATCGTAACCCTTATTGATGAAATAACCAATATTGTCCGCCGTTTCTGCGGCATTGAGTTTGATAGGGAGTCACTGGTATACTACCGCTTTGTTACACATTTAAAATTCTTTGCCCAGCGCATGTTCAGCGGCATGGCGCAAAACGGCGATGAGATAGATGAAGAAATGGAAGCCATGGTGCAGAAGAAATACAAGCTGGCCCATGAATGCGTAGACCGTATCGTGGCTTTTATGGCCAAGAAGTACCGCTATGCGGTAAGCGGTGAGGAACAGTTTTATTTGATGATTCACGTGGCCAAAGTCATCCGCAAGTGTCAGGAACAGGCATAAGCCTGTCCATATAAATGAAATCTTAACGAAAATCAAGGGCGTACCTTCGGGGGAGGGGCAGCCTGCTGATTTTCGTAAAAAGGGAGCTGATGGAATAGAAACAAACCCCGGTTGGATGGTGACATTAAGTTGGCCAAACCTTCAAGAATTTACAGCTAAGTAATTTTTTGGAGGAATTGAAATGAAAACATGGAATTTGCTGAAGGCAGGAAAAATCGGTATCGGAACGGCTGTAACGGCGGCTGTTATAAGCAGCGGAGCCAGCGTGGAAGCGGCAGGCGGCTTTTTGGCAGAGGTGCCGGCAGGTGATTGGTCGTATAGTGCGGTGAATGAACTGATTGCCGCTAAGGTCGTGCCCGATTATGCGGTAATGATTCCAGAAGGCAGGGTGCTCAGCCGTCTGGAGATGGCTATGATTGTGGACAATGCCATGCAGAATCAGGCGCAAATGACTGCTGCGCAGCAGGAAACGGTAAACCGGCTCAACAGTGAGTATTATTACGATATGAAAAAACTCACCCTGCTGAATCGTCTGGATAAGCTTGACAGCGCACAGATGGATAAGCTCAATGGCGGTCAGGGCGGCGAGTCATTAAGTGCTGAGGAAAAGGCCAGCCTGAAAAAGGCAGCAGCGCTGGCCGATAAGCTGTCCATCCATGGCTATGCCCGCATTCGTAATGACCATTTCCTGAAAGATAAGGACGGTGGTGGAACGGAGCGCACCACCAGAGCCAATATGATTCACGTGCAGGTGGATACCGCCTATAAAGTGAACGACAACTGGGCAGCTCATGCCGATATCGGCTATCGTAATTCCTTTAGCGGCTTTGATGAAACAAAAAGTTTGTCCCCGGGGGAAAATCAGACAGGTCTGACCATGGACGGCTATGTAACCGGCAAGTTCCCAAAGCTGGGGCTGGATGCCAAAATCGGTAAATGGAACGAATGGAACATCTACGGCTGGGGCATGGATATCGACTGTGATTTCTCAGGTATTCAGCTGACTTATGGCAAGAACAAATTCAAGACGTTCTTTACAACCGGGCAGATGGACTTGTGGGATAATAACATGACCTACCGGGATGCAGCCGGCAATACCGTGTATGGCAGCCGTGACAAGGAACAGGTGACGAGCCTGCGCTTCTTCTATCCTTTCGATGACAAGAACGATATTAACTTCGGCGTTTCCTACAGTTCGGCTATGGCCACGCGTTATCAGGACCCTGATCAGGGCCGCGTGTTCTATTATTATACTCATGCCCATCATAAATTTGATAACAACTGGTCTGTCCGTGCCGGTATCATCAACAGCAATGCCAGAAGAAACAATACGCCGGAGGCCGGTACCAAGACCAAGAGCCCCGGACGCTGGCTGCAAATTGATTATAAGGGAGCAAAACTGGATAAGCCCAATACTTACGGTATAACGCTTGATTACCGTTACGAGCCTGCGCTCACCTGGCCGACAGTAACTGACTGGTGCGGACGCAATGAAAAATTTGTCCGTCTGGGCTTCAGCTATGTTCCGTACAAGAATATTCTGCTTGATACTTTCTACACATGGGCCAAGGAAATTGACACCGGTGCGCGTAATGACCTCTATCGTTTCCAGGCGCAGTTCTTCTTCTAAGAAGCAAAAAAATTTTGGAGGCATATTCCTATGAATAAGAAAAAATTGGCAGGTTTGCTGCTCGGTACTTTGGCCTTAGGGGCGGTTTTTCCGCAGGCAAATATCGCGGCTGCCAAGGAACGGCCGCAGACCGTCGTGATGACTGACGGTGAAGTAGATGATATGGATTCTTTCCTGCGCTTTTTGCTCTACACCAATGATGTAGATGTCAAGGGTATTATCTACACGAGCTCCATGTGGCATTACAGCGGCGATGGCAAGGGCACGCTCTTTGAATCCAATATGGACTGGGTAAAGAGGTTTCACCCCGGCAAGCATACGGACTTGCGCTGGTGCGGCACGGACTGGATTGCCGAATATATCGAAAAATACCGCAGTGTTTATCCGAAATTATCCCAGCATGACAAGGACTACCCCACGCCGGACAAATTGCAGTCCCTAGTCAAGGTCGGCAATATCGAATTTGAAGGGGAAATGGCAAAGGACACCGAGGGCAGCCGCTGGATTGAAAAGCTGCTTCTGGATAAAGACGAAAAGCCCATTCACTTTGAAACCTGGGGGGGCAGCAACACCTTTGCCAGAGCCTTGAAGTCCATCGAGGACAAGTATAAGGGCACGGATAAATGGCAGGAAATCTATAACCACATCTGCAAGAAAGCTGTCCTGTACAATATCATGAATCAGGACGAGACCTATAAAAAATACATCGCCGTCAGCTGGCCGGGGATAAAGACCGCCTTTAACGAACTGCAATTTGTCAGCCTCGCCTACGCCTGGCCGGTAACGGCACCGGCTTCGCAGAAAAAGTATTTCGGCGGAGCATGGATGAAGGAAAATATCCTCAAGGGCGCGATAGGCGGCAGTTATATGACCTATGGTGACGGGCATAAACTGGCAGGCGACCCCGAAGATAAATTCGGTTCGCTGGAATTTGCGCAAAAGAACGGCTATAAGCAATATGACCTTATCTCCGAAGGCGATTCGCCGTCTTATCTGTATCTTGTCGATAACGGCCTGCGCACTTATGAAGATTTCAGCTACGGCGGCTGGAGCGGACGGCTCAGCCCCTCCCGTGTCGTGCCAAATCTCTGGGAGGACAACGTTGCTTCCTACGACTATAATCCCGAAAGCGGCAAGAAGGACAGATTCTATTCCCAGACCCGCTGGATTAAGGACTTCCAGAATGATTTTGCTGCCCGCGTGGACTGGACGCTGAAAGATTACAAAGAAGCCAACCATGCCCCCGTGGTGGAGATTGCCGAAGGGCTTAACCAGCAGGTAAAACCAGGACAGAAAATCACCCTGCATGCCAAGGTATCTGACCCCGATGGGGATAAGGTGGCTTGCCGCTGGTACGTTTACGAGGAAGCCGGCACCTATGGCGCTCCGGTGAAACTTACGGCCAAGGGCGCAGAAGCCAGCCTCACCGTGCCGGCTAACATTGGTGGCGGTGAGACCATTCATATCATCTGTGAAGCCGAAGATAACGGCAAAATTCCTTTGAAACATTATGCAAGAGTAATTCTGACAGCAGAAGGAGACAATGGATTATGGTAAAGAAAAATTATCGCACGCTGGCACTGGCTATCGGCCTTTGCCTGATGGGAACGCAGGTCCAGGCAGCCGGTGCAAATGAACACGATACAGCTGACGGCTATACGCTAATCGAGCAGCAAGGCGCCGAGCTTGCCTACTCCAAGGATTCCGGTGTCAAAATCATCACCGTGGACGGCAAAGCCTTCAAGGACATGAACCGCAACGGCAGACTTGACCCGTATGAAGACTGGCGTCTGACGCCTCAGAAACGGGCCGAGGATTTGGCACGGCAATTAAGTACCGAAGATATTGCCGGCCTCATGCTCTACAGCATGCACCAGCGTAATTTGCAACCGCAGCTTAATGGCGAGCAGAAAAAAATGCTCTCTGCCGACCATGTACGCACGGTGCTCAATGCTGACAGCACCGCCAGCAACGAAGTGACGGCCAAGTGGAATAACGCCCTGCAGGCCTATGCTGAAAGCCTGCCCTTTGCGATTCCGGCCAACACCAGCTCCGACCCCAGAAGTGATGCCCGTGGCAACGGCGTGTATCTGAAAGATGTGACAGGCGGCGTATCACGCTGGCCGAGTAATTTAGGGATTGCCGCGACCTTTGACCCCGAGATTGCCAGAGAGTTTGGCGAAATTTCCTCCAAGGAATATCGTCTCTTAGGCATTGGCACTGGCCTTTCCCCACAGATTGATTTGGGCACCGACCCACGCTGGACGCGCTACTATGGCACCTTTGGCGAAGACCCGGCGCTGGCCCGCGATATGGCAAAGGCCAATATGGACGGTGTGCAGTCCACGCTGGAAAAGGGCCAGGACAAGGGCTGGGGCAAATACAGCGTCAATGCCATGATGAAACATTGGCCCGGTGACGGTGTCGGTGAAGGCGGCCGTGAAGCTCATTCCAAATACGGCAAATATGCTGTCTATCCCGGCGGCCAGTTTAATACCCAGCTGATTCCCTTTGTCGATGGCGGACTAAAACTCACAGGCAGGACGAAAATGCCCAGCGCCGTGATGTCCTCCTATTCCATTGCCTGGAGTGAGGACGGCTCCTTGGGCGAGAAGGTCGGCAGCGCTTTCTCCCGTTACAAGATTGGCCTGCTGCGCGACAAATACAAATACGATGGCGTTATCTGCACTGACTGGTGCGTGACCCATGACGTGCCGAAAAAACTGGGCGAAGGCATTTCCACCGCCTGGGGCGTGGAAAAGGATACGGAAGTTATCCGCCATTACAAGGCCCTGATGGCCGGTGTTGACCAGTTCGGCGGCAACAGCGATATCAAGCCGGTGCTCGCCGCTTATGAGGTGGGCGTAAAAGAACATGGCAAGGATTATATGGACAAGCGTTTCCGCAAGTCCGCTGTGCGCCTGCTGCGCAATATCTTCCAGATTGGCCTGTTTGAAAATCCCTATCTCGATGTGCAAAAGACGGTTGCCGAGGTCGGCAATCCCCATGACAAGGCCGAAGGCTACAAGGCGCAGTTAAAATCCATTGTCATGCTGAAAAACAAGGGCAATGTGATTCATAAGGCCGCAGCGCAGAGCACAAAGCCTGTGGTCTATATCCCGATGATTTACCGTCCGGTGCAGGAAAATATCACCTTCCATACTTATAGCCCGGCACATTGGGAACTGCCCGTTGACCTCAAGACGGCCAGCGAATATTTCACGGTAGTTACGGATAAGGTCAAGAGCCTTTCTGCCAAAGACCGCGATGGCAAGCCGATGGCAGCGGTTACGGATATTGAACGCCTTGCACCGGCAGAAGTTGCCAAGGCCGATATGGTATTGGCGGTTATCGACAATCCGACCAATGCCGGCAACCAGTTTGACGGTCTGGGCTGTGATGAAAACGGCGGCTTTATCCCTCTGTCCTTGCAGTACAAGCCCTATACGGCAGATTCTCAGTATGTGCGCAAGCAGTCCATTGCCCATGACGCAGGCGAAAACCGCAGCTACTTCGGCAAGACGGCACGCATTATCAACGCCACCGACCTTGACAGCGTGAGCTATGGGCGTGAATGTGCAGCCAAATCCGGCAAAAATATGCCGGTAATCACCATGGTACATGCCTTAAAGCCCATGATTTTCAGTGAAGTCGAGCCGCTGTCCGATGCCATTATCGTAGGCTATGGTGTCAGCGATGCCGCTTACTTTGATATTCTCACAGGCAAATTTGAGCCGCAGGGACTTCTGCCCATGCAGCAGCCCAAGGATATGGAAGCCGTGGAACGCCAGTTTGAAGATACGCCCCGCGATATGGAATGCTATACCGACAGTGAAGGTCATACCTATGACTTTGCCTATGGCCTTAATTGGCAAGGTCAGATAAAAGATGCCCGTACTGCCAAATACGCCGTACCTGTATTGAAGAAGTAAGAGGAGTGACAGAACATGATCAGCAAAAAACTGAAAAGAGCCGTGCGTTTAAGCCTGTGCGGTGTAATGCTGGCAGGCTTTATGGCGGCAGGCGATATGGTTTCTGCCGCTGTGCCAACGCAGCAACCATCCTATAAAACCGTAACGGAAACCTTTGACTGGGGCCCGTCCGTGTCCAAGGTTATCGTGAACTTAGGCAGTACGGTAAAGCAGAGTGATCTCAACACCGGCATGTTTAAGGTGCATGTGCGCCGTGAATTGGCAGAAGGTGCCATCACCCCCATGGAAGCCATGAAGGAAAAAAAGGATGCCTTTATCTCCCTCGGGGCGGAATCTACATCCAATAAGGACATTGAAGGTGACCGTCAGGTGACGAAGGCCTATGTATCGGACGCACAGGGCAATCCCGTAGACAGCGGCGAATATGTGACCTTGGAAATGGCGGTAGGCCCCACGGACACTCTGGGCGCGGCCTTGAATTTTGATTTGCACACGCTCTTTAACAACTGGGTAAAACCCCATTACACCATTACCGATGGGCATCGTCTGGTAGTGGACAACAATCAGGGCGATATCCGTCCGCAGGCCGATAAGTTCAAATACAATCACAAGCTGATTGGCATTCATGATTCCTTCCCCTATGCCAGCTACGAACCGGAACAGGCCGGCGCGAACAACAAAAAGCCGCTGATTATCTGGCTGCACGGCATGGGCGAGGGCGGCAACTCACCGTCTCTGCCGATTATGGGCAATAAGGCCACGCAGTTCGCCGATGCTTCCATCCAAAAATATTTTGATGGCGCCTATGTGCTGGCACCACAGGCACGCACTTACTGGATGCATGGCTATAACGGCTTTGCCGATGGCACGAGCATCTACTCCAAGACCTTGATGGAATTCATCAGGGCCTATGTGGCCGAACATCCGGGCGTAGATGAAAACCGCATCTATGTGGGCGGTGACAGCAACGGCGGTTATATGACCATGCTTTTGGTGCGCGATAACCCCGGCTACTTTGCCGCCGCCTTCCCAACCTGTGAAGGCTTAAAAGACAGCCTTATAAGCAAAAAAGACTTGGCCAATATTGCCAAGACCCCGATATGGTTTACGGCAGCCAAGACTGACACCGTACTGCCACCGAAGGACTATGCCGTGCCGACGGTGGAACGGCTCAAAAAAGCCGGTGCCGATGTGCATTTCAGCTATTTTGACAATGTCGTGGACACCAGCGGCAAATACAAAAAAGCCGATGGCACGCCCTACGAATACATGGGGCACTGGTCCTGGATTTATGTCTACAATGACCAGTGCGAAGACACGATTAACGGCAAGACCGTAAAACTCTTCCAGTGGATGGCAGAACAGAAACGGAAATAACAACAGCAGAGGGCTGACTGGTCAATTTTGTCCGGCCAGCCCCTTGTTTTTGCTTATTTTTTCTTGACAATTCATTATTGATTTGTTATTATTTATCTTGTACGAAGCGGGATGGTTACGCGTGAGCGGCCAAACCTTGCAGGCTAAGTTTGCCTCATGGTTAATCCACGCTTTTTTTGTATGTTTAGGATGGTTACATTCAGTTGGCCAAACCTTCAAAGTTATTGAAGGAACTGTCCATAAATAAATTTTAGATATGACTTGTCTAAATCTCCATCTACGTCGTTGTACCCTAAAGGGCAAAATTCGTCAGTCGCCATAGCCACTGCCCCCCAGGGGACTAGCTTCGCGTCGCTATGACTCCTTCCTTCGCCTAGTATATGAAGATTTATCCTGCGCCCTATCTTAAAATTTATTCATTACCAGTTCCAAATTTTGGAGGGATTTATGATGAAGAAGTATGAAGAGCTGGCAAAGAATATTGTCAAGCAGGTTGGTGGCGAAGAAAACGTCATTTCGCTGGCCCATTGCATTACCAGGCTGCGCTTTAAGTTGAAGGATGAGGGCAAAGCCAACACCGAAGCCTTGAAGGCTATGGATGGTGTGGTGACGGTCATCCAGAGCGGCGGTCAGTATCAGGTGGTCATCGGCAATGAAGTGGCCGATGTTTTTGACACGGTACTTGAGGTCAGCAATATCTCCGGCAATGCCCCCAAGGCAGGCGAAGAAGAGGAGGACAAGAACCTCAGCCCTTTGGATAAGTTTATTGATTTGATTTCCGGCGTGTTCCAGCCGGTACTGAGTGTGCTCGTGGCTACCGGCATGATTAAGGGCTTTAGTGCCCTGTTCACCGCGACGGGGCTGGTGACCGCCGGCAGCGGCACGGCGCAGATGCTCAACATCTTAGGGGATATGTTCTTCTATTTCCTGCCGATTTTCCTTGGCCTTACCGCTGCCCGTAAGTTCAAGATGAACGAGTTTACGGGTATGGCTATCGGCGCGGCACTCGTTTATCCCACGGTAGCCGCCATTATGAAGGGCGAGACCCTCTACACACTCTTTGAGGGGACGCTTTTCCAGTCGGCAATTCACATGGAATTTCTGGGGCTGCCGGTCATCCTCATGAATTACGCCTCCAGCGTTATTCCCATCGTCGTGGCTGTATGGTTCGGCGCCAAGGTAGAAAAGGCCGTGGCTGCGGCTATGCCCACCATGCTAAAGGGCTTTTTGACCCCGTTTTTCACCATTCTCATCGTAGTGCCGCTGACCTTTTTGGCTATCGGCCCGGTGGCAACCTGGGCAGGCCAGATTGTGGGCGCGGCGGCTATGGCTATCTATAACATCAGCCCGATGGTGGCCGGTCTCTTTATCGGTGCATTCTGGCAGGTATTTGTGATGTTCGGCCTGCATTGGGGCCTGATTCCCATTATGATTAACAACATCACGGTATACGGTTTTGACCCGCTGGTTGTTACCTACTTTGGCTGTTCCTTTGCGCAGATTGGTGTTGTCCTCGGTATCTTCCTGCGCACTCATGACAAGAAGCTCAAGAGCATTTCCCTGCCGGCCTTTATCTCCGGTATCTTCGGTGTAACGGAACCTTGCATCTACGGTATTACCCTGCCGCGGAAAAAATACTTCGTGATTTCCTGTATCGGCGGCGCTATCGGTGGCGCATTGATGGCGCTCCTGTCCGTTAATCTCTATATGTTCGGCGGCTTGGGCATCTTCGGTTATCCGACCTTTATTGACCCGAAAACCGGTGACCTTGCCGGTATGTATGGCGGCATGATTGCCTCGGCAGTTTCCTTTGTCTTTGGTCTGGCCGTAACGGCAGTGATGTATAAAGACGCAGAACCTGCCGAAAAGCTGGCAGTTGTGGCCGAAAAAAATGACGGCATGGCACAGCGCGAAATCATCAAAGCACCGCTGGCCGGCAAAATCGTGCCGCTGGCCGATGTTCCCGATGAAGCCTTTGCCATGGGCGTACTGGGCAAGGGCGTAGCCATTGAACCGAGTGATGGTAAAGTAGTAGCTCCGGCTGACTGCACGGTGATGACGCTTTTCCCCACGGGGCATGCAATCGGCCTTGTTACGGATAAGGGCGCAGAGCTCTTAATCCATATCGGCATGGACACAGTAAAACTCGAAGGCAAATACTTTGATACTAAAGTCAAACAGGGCGACCATGTAAAGGCCGGACAGACCCTGATTGAATTTGACAAGGATAAAATCGCCGCCGAAGGTTATCCGACCATTACGCCGGTGATTGTCACGAACCATGCCCAGTATATGGATGTGGTGATGACGGACGAAAAAAATGTAGCCGAAGAAGCAAATCTGCTGACGGTTATCGCATAAGGAGACATAGATATGAAATTTCCCAAGGAATTTTTATGGGGCGGTGCAGTAGCCGCCAATCAATGTGAAGGTGCTTACAATGAGGACGGT
>FLNX01001218.1_pt1 | contig 10422 bp, 9 predicted proteins | sample 1140341 | NCBI WGS metagenome assembly FLNX01 (sample SAMEA3878208, study PRJEB12797) | bioreactor metagenome | biome: Moose rumen | place: Sweden | collected 2011-10
CGGAGGCCTCAAGGCCCAGCTCCCGGCCCCGGGCAGCGGCTGCGGCCACCGGATCGGCCCTTTCCGGTCCCGCCTCACCACCCCAGGCCGGAGCCATGCTCCAGGGCGGGGGCAATGTGGCACACAGCAAGGCAAGGATCTCCGCCTGGCACACACCCCGGATCAGCAGTTTTCTCATCTCAGCCCTCCAGCTCTCATGTCCTCCTTCCCCGGAGGAGTGCCCCGCGGCTTAATAGCCCCCGGGATCGATGGTGTTGCAGCAGTCCCGCCAGCGCCAGATCAGGTACATGGGATTCTCAGCCACCCCGGGGATCCCCCTGCCCCGGCCCCAGATCAGGGCGGACTCCCCGAAGCCATGGGCGCTGTCCGCCTCGGGCACCGGGCGCAGCATGGAAAAGCGGTACTGGCCCTTGGGCAGTGTCACGTCCACCTTACCGCCGCACATGGCCCCGTCCCCCATGGTCCGCCAGGCAAACCCCCGGCGGTGCAGAGCCGCCAGCACCCGGGCGGTCAGGAGGGAGGTGGTCCGGGGAGCCCCGGCAGGATGGTTCACAAAGCCTGAAAGTGGATACAGGAAACCCCAGGATCCGGCGCACCAGAAGAGGCTCTCCAGAGGCGCATGGGCCTGGCTGGCAGCGGCGTCCCCCATGCAGGCGGCAGCAGCGGCGGGATTGGCAGCCAGCACCGCCTCGGGGCTGACAAAAAAGGCCAGGGTGTCATCATTCCAGGTGGGATCCAGCTCCGAGAAGTACATCAGATCCAGATCATGGTAGCCGTCGGCGGCGCACAGCTGACCCGAAAACAGGGACAGCATCTCCAGGATGGGAAAGGCGTAGTAGTGATAGTGAAAAAAGGCCAGATCCCCGGCGCTGTCATCCCGCCGGCCGTGGGTGCCCCGCCGGATCCCGTCGGCGCTTTCCGTCCCCAGGCTGGTGTCCAGCAGGGAGAGACAGCCGGGCACCGTCTCAAACTCAATGATCCGGGCCGGCTCCCAGAAGGAGGTGGCCACTCCGGGAGACGGCAGACCGCCACGCTCGCAGGAGCACAGGTATTTGCCCGTGGCCCCCTCCGGGATCCAGGATCCCCCGCCGCCGCCCAGGGGCACCTGGGCCACCACCAGGGGCAGAACGCAGTCCCAGCAGATATCAGTGAACAGAGCCGGCCCCAGGAGTTCGGACTTCTCACACCTGGCATCCGCCGGATAGAATGCACTCCCGGAAAATGCCAGGAGGGATCCGCAGAGCACACGGATCCAGCAGAGCACACGGGCCCCGCAGAGCGCACGCCCCCGGACCGCCGGAAAGGATCCTGCAGATCGGACAGAGCAGCGGCCTCCAGATTGATCTCCAGATCGGTCTCCAGATCGGCCTTCAGTTCGGCAACCGGATACGGCCCTGGATCTGGATCTGGATCCGGATCCAAATCCCAATCCAGCCCGCCAGCCACGGACAAACCGCATTCCTTTTCTCAAGGCAGCCCCTCCTCCAGCAGGATCCCGCCCCGGGGATCTGGGATGATCCGGCTGGGAGTCCTGCGGATCCCGAAACGCCGGGCCACCTCCGGGGTCAGCAGGTACACCGGACCGAAGCGCCGGGTCAGTTCATGGAAAAGGCGCCAGTCCTCCTCCCCTTTAAGATGGGAGACCATGAGGATCCGCCGGATCATGCCCCGGGGGGCTGGAAAGGCGATACCTGCGGCGGGACGAGTTACATCCTCCGGCCTGTTTGCGGCAGCCGGGCAGGAACCGGCAAAACCGGACTCTGCCCCGGTGTCACCGCCAGATCCGTACACTGCACCGGAACTTCCGGGAGAGCCGGATCCGGCCATGGATGCCGGCAGCCCCGGGTGAAGGCAGGACACGATCTGCTCCGCATACTCCCGCTGCTCCCGGACATGGAGATCGATCACCAGCAGTTCCCGGTCAAAAGCCCTGAGGGCCAGGGGATCAAGGGACTGTCCCCGGGGGATCAGAAGGCGTCCCCGGTGATCCCGGATATCCTGATCCGGGATCCAGGTGAGATCCGGTCGCCGGACCGATCTCCCCGCCGCCGGCTCCAGGGGATGACCCCAGAGGCGGTCCCGGATCCGCAGCCTGGCGTCCCGGCGGAGATCATCCCAGGGAAGCCGGGCAAGACGGCGATGGAAGAGTTCCGGCAGGGGGATCTCCGTCACCGGATACAGTTCCCCGGGAGGAGGCAGATCCAGATCGGTGGCCGGTGCCGCCATCCGGGCACCCCAAGCACCCCGGAGGATCCGCCAGGAGCTGCCAGAGCCATCTCCGAGATCCTCAACCTTATGGTCCCTTTCTCCATGCCGCCGGTCCCCTGCACCCAGCAGTTCCCCGACTTCCTGCGGTCCGCCACCGGCACCGTCCCTGAGCCGCCAGGCCATGATCGGCACCATTGCAGCCTGAAAACGGCTGAAGGGCCGGTGATCCAGCAGGATCCGGATCCCCCGGGGGCAGATCTGCCGGGCAGCCTGCTGCAGGCGCCCCAGAAAAGGCAAGATCCCCATATCCACCTCGTCCTCCGGGATCCCCCGGAACACCAGGGAAACCGACGGATCGCCGCAGTGCTCCCGGAACACCGCCTCCAGCAGCAGGGGCGGCATGGACTCTGACAGCAGGATCAGGACTTCCCTTCCCCCAGGATCCGGGAGGCCGTTGTCATCACCCCTGACAGGAATGCCGTCCTCTTCACTGGCCACAAACTCCGCCCCCGTCTTATCCCGGGCCTCATCTTCCCGGGCAGCCCCATCCTGGCGGCGCCCCGGCCCAAACCTGAGATCTTCCGGGATCCCTTCCCGGACATCCTGGGGGCTCCCCTCCCAGAGGAGATCCTCCCAGGGAGTCCCCCGATCCCCCTCCGATCTTCCGCCGTTCTCCAACGCTCCAGTTCCCGTTCCTGCCGCCGTGACCGTCCCGCCGTCACTGGCACCGGTCTCCCCCTCAGGGAGCGGAAGCAGCGCCGGCAGAACGCTGATACACCAGGTAAGCCCTGCCCACCAGATCCTTTGCATGAACATTCCCCCAGTAACGGGAATCCAGGGAGCGCTCCGATTCTCCCAGCATGAAAAACTCATCCTCCCCCAGGGTGAGGGAGCGGACAAACAGCGCCGGATCAGCCCCGGCATAAACGGCCGCCCCGAGACCCCGGGCCACAATCTGATCACCCACCCGGGTCTCCGCTGCTGTCACCTGGATCCTGTCCCCGGGAAGACCGGCCATGTGCTTGATCATGATCTGATCACCGGGAAAGAAGCCGCCGCCCCTGCTCCGGAAGGCAAACAGTGCGCCCCGCTCCGGACTCCGGTCAGCGGTGTCCACCAGGAAGATCCCGGCACCGGGAATGCAGGCGTGATCCTGGAAATCCACCATGATCCGCCAGCCCATAAAGGTCAGATCATCCCCGGGGTGCCACAGCAGGGGAAGCAGCAGAAACAAACCTCCGGCAAGAAGCATCCTCCTCCGGAGCCGCCCCTTTCCCGGATCCGGGGAACATGATCTCCGGGAAGAGAGTCCGTCCCCCAAATCAGGCACATCAGACACCGCCCCAGGACTCTGCCGGGCTCTTTCAGGACTCTCAGGATCTGCTGCCATTCTCTTCACCTCATGTCACCCCAATGTCACTGACCTTCAGAACTGTCAGGAGCACCTGCCCGCTCTCTGTCCATGCCATGTCTGTCCTCCTGCCTGCTCCCGAGAATGTCCGCACCGCCAGAACTTTCAGGAGCACCTGCCCGCTTTCTGTCCATGCCAGATCTGTCATCCTGCCTGCTCCCAGGAATGTCCGCACCGCCAGAACTTTCAGGAGCACCAGCCCGCTTTCTGTCCATGCCAGATCTGTCATCCTGCCTCCTCCCGGGAATGTCCGCACCGCCAGAACTTTCAGGAGCACCAGCCCGCTTTCTGTCCCCACCAGGTCTGTCATCCTGCCTGCTCCCGGGAATGTCATGACTGCCTGACCAGTCGCGGCTCTCCTGCTTCTCCCGTCTCCGGTTCTCCTCCAGGCAGACACAGGCCATGGCAGGGATCTCCTCATCCAGAAGCAGGGAATCAGTGAGGCTGTAGTTCTCCACGGCCGTCCCCCGGTCCCGCATCACCTGCCGCACCGCCTCGGCGGTGGACAGCCCCTGGCGTACATAGAAGGCGATGTCGCTGACATCCTCCGGAGAGGTGGAATAGAGCAGTTTCTGAAACTCCGACACAATGAGCCGCCCCACTCCGATGCCGGTCTCGGACTTGATGAAGATCTCCGAATAGACTCCGGCCATGGTGTGGACAGTGCGCAGGAGCTCATAGGCTCCGTCGCTCATGGCCAGGCGCCCAGATCGGCGCACCGACTCCACCGCCTCCGGACTCTGTCCCAGAAGGAACATGGAGGCGGAATTCTCCGCAATGGCCCGCCCGGCGGCGGTGGCATACAGATCGTTGATGGACTGGGTGGCGATCACCGCCGAGCCGCCATATTTCCGGAACTTCCGGTAGGCATGCTCCAGAAACAGGGACACATCCCCGTCCTTCAGCAGATCCCAGGCCTCGTCAATCAGGATGATCTTCCGCCGCCGGCGATCTCCCAGGAACACCTGCTGCTGGATCTGGTAGATGAGCTGTAGCAGCACCACCTGCCTGAGGTGCCGCCGCCCGTTGAGCTCATCCAGCTCCAGCACCGTGAACCGGTTCCTAAAGTCGATGGTGCTGCGGCCGTTGAAATAACGCCCGTAGGATCCCTCAGAGCTGAAGGAGTGCAACTGGGCCCCGATATCCGCCACCCGCTTGTCCGGACTTTTGAGGCACTCCCGGCGGATATCATCCACGCACAGCTCATTGCCCCTGGAGGCGAACAGCTCCTGCATGATCCGCCTCAGGGCACTGCGCTGGAACTCATCCAGGCTGTTGGTCTGGGAGGCCATGTTCTGCACCAGGGACACCACGGCGTCCTCATCCTCTCCGTAATCCCGCACCAGCATGAAGGGGTTAAGGCACACTCCGCTGTCTTCCCCAAACTGGAGGAAGTCGCCTCCCAGGATCTCGCACAGGTTCTTGTAGGACTTCCCCGCGTCGATAACCCAGATCTGAGCTCCCTCGGAAAGGTAGGACAGGATCAGCTCATTGGCGAAAAAGGACTTGCCCGAGCCCGACTCGGCGGCAATGACCGCGTTCTTGTTGGTGTGGGAATCATGAAGGGACAGGCTCATAAGCTGACCGTTCCGGGAAAACAGTGCCGCATGGAAGGTGCCGGTGCCCCGCCACTCCCCCATCACCGGCAGGAGGGGGACAGCCATCTGGGAGGTCAGGGTGAAATACAGGAACAGATCCCGCACTGACCGGTGATCGCCCCCGAAGGGAAGGGCGTTGAGAAAGGCCGGCAGCTGGCAGCAGTCATCGGTCATAAGTTCAAAATGCTGCTCCCGCCAGATGTTCCGCATGGCGGTGCTCAGGGCTTCCAGTTTCTTCACCGAGGGGGCCATCAGGGAGACGGTGTAGCAGATCCGCACCGGCCGGTGGCCGTTCTGCATGGACTCGGACAAATGATCAAAGGCCTCCTTCTTCTTGCCCAGTAGGGGCACAAACTTCAGGATGGGGCCCATGGCCTGCTGCACGGCGAACTGCCGCTTCCGCTCCAGGCTCTGCCGGGTGCTCTCGGGGCTGGGATAATAGACGTTCACCGTGACCATGTAGTTGGCCCGGACGGTGCTCAGGCCGCTGAGCATATCCCCCACATAGGACAGGGCCGAGCCGGGGAACACATACTCCGGCAGCCGCCGGGCGGACAGGGTGCGCACATAGCTTCCCTTCCCCAGATGGAGGCTGTCCCGGTGCACCATGACATGGGTGGCGGGATCCAGGATCTGCTGGCAGATGAGCCGATCCCGGAGCCAGTCCCGGCCGGAGCCCGAATGCCGCCAGGAGGCATCCGGCCCGTGGTTGAGCACAGTCTGCATAAAGCGGATGTAGGCCGGGGGATCCATCCTGAGGGGCGCCAGGCCAATGTTCCTGAGATGGGCCTGGATCTTCTCCCCGGCAGCCAGGATCCGCTGCTCCTCGGCCCCGGCGGGAAAGGGTCCCTCAAGGGGGATCTTCAGGACAATGACCAGGCGGCAGGAGTGGATGATGCCGTTGTCAAAGGACTTGCCGATGAGGTTCTTCCGGGTGTGGTGGCGGATGAAGCGGATCCGATCCTCAGTGATCTCCCGGAGGAAGGGATCCGCCAGATCAGCCCGGAGCTTTTTGTAGCGGTACATTTCCCCGGACACATCGGGACTACGGTAGAGACAGAACTGGATCACTGTGCCCGTGGGATAGTCGTCATTGAGGAAGCCGTTCAGGCGCTCCACCACCCGGTCATCCTCAAAGCACAGGGGCATGCAGTCCCAGCAGAAGCCGGCGGTCTGATCGGTGCCCAGGATCATCAGGGAGTCCGGATCGGCGGCGGCGGCGGGAAACAGGTTCGCCGCCCGCTCCTCCTCCCCCAGGAGCCTGCCGGAAAAAGGGTTCCTGAACCCGAGTATCTTCATGATCATGCTCCTCTGGCTGTGATCCCGGGATCCCCGTCCGGCACGTCTCCAAAGAGCGAAACGTCCCGTCTCAGGCAGCCCGGCTGAAGCCGCAAAATCCGCCGGATCGGAAAAATCCTAGCAGAAAATGACCACCCCACATGGTGCCCCAAAGGTCCCCGGGGAAAGATCTCCGGGGGCGGCGTGACACCGTCTGAGCCGTGAGTCATAGGGCGGGAATGAGAGAGGATGGCAGAACAGAGAAGGCATAAGGCGGAAGATGGAAAGATGAAGGAGGAAGGAGAGACGTGGAAGGTGGATGATGGAAGAAGGATGGAGGAAAGAGGGAGAGTCGAGGAAGGTGGAGGATGGAAGGCGGAGGATGGAAAGTGGAGGATGGAAGATGGACGGAAAAGTTGGAGATCCGACTGCCCGCCCAGTGTGTCTGAACCGACCCGGGACTCACCGCCGGAGATCAAGACCGGCAACTTTCCGGATCACCGCAGAACCGGTCATCGGCAGTTCCGGTAACATGGCCGATCAACTGCGGTAAAGGCCAGGATCAGGGGCAGCTCAGATCGGAAACCGCTCCGGCTCAAATTTTTTGTCAAAAACGTTAACCGATCTGAAAATTATGGTTGCATAGAAAAAATGTTTAGGTGATAATGCAGGTAACAGGAACATTTTACTGCAACAGAGAGAGAGATAATTCATGGCAATTAACAAAAGCGTCTTTATGCAGAACCTCAAGGCTCTCCGCCAGGACAGGCGCATGAGTCTCAGAGATCTGGCCGGCTATCTGGACTGCTCCTACGGAACGGTCAACAAGTATGAGAAGGGCAGCGCAGAGCCTTCCTTCGACATGCTCAACCGCCTGGCCAAATTCTTCGGCGTCAGCGTGGGCTCCCTCCTGGGTGAGGTGTCCGCCCCCAACACCCGGATCTCCATGATCCCCCTGGTAACCTCCTCCCAGGCTCTGGCCCTGGCTGAAAAAGGACTCCAGGATCTGGGACAGGCCATGGTTCAGGGCAACGGCGAAAACAACATGGATTACCTGCCCACCTCCAAGTACCACGACTGCTTCGCCCTGCTCTACCAAGGTCGGAGCATGGAGCCGGTCTTCACCTCCGGGGACGTGCTGTTTGTTGATCCCAGCAAGACCCCCACCGGCGGCTCCTTTGCCGCAGTGGCAGTGGAGAAGGACACTGAGGTCAGGATCCGGAAATACCGTGAAATGGTGGACGAAAAGGGTCAGAAGTACATCCAGATGGTTCCCATGAACCAGGACTGTGCCCCGGTGGACTCAAGACTGACCAGCTTCAAGATCCTGGGCTGTGTGACAGCCTGCACCCACGAGTTCCGCTGATCTGACACCCTGCCTCTCAGTCCCCCTGCGCACCCCTCAGATGTGGTACAGGGACAAGGACTGATCAGCATCTGGTGTCTGATCACCAAAGTTCATTTTTTGCTCCATAATGAAATGAATGAAATCGGGGACGGAAACGGAGCCGCAAGGCTTCGGATGAAGTCCCCTTCTTTTTGTCCCAGTTCCCCCGCCCTTCGCCCACAGGAGCCCAGCAGCGGAACATTCCGGAAAGACTGCCGCCCTTCCTACACCGTAAGTTCCAGCAGGATCCCCTCCACACCAGCCACCACGCTTTCGTAGTAGCCATCCCCGGTGATCCGGGGTCCGGACAGCACCTTATAACCGTCACCACGGAGCCTTGCGGTGAGTTCATCCACCGCCTCCCGGCTTCCCAGGGAGAATGCCGCATGAACATATCCGGTACGGAGGGACCCGCCGGTGTCATCCGCCAGTTCCGGCCGGGTCATGATCTCAAGCCGCGCTCCCCCGTCAAACTCCAGGAAATAGGATCTGAAGCCCGTGACCTGGTTGTGGTAGCACGCACCTGCCCTGCCCCCAAGATAACTGGCAAAAAAATCCCTGGCACCTTCCAGATCTCTGACATACAGGGCCACATGCTCAATTCTCACTGCCATTCTCTTCTCCTTTACTCATTCCCAGATCCTGTCTGTCTGCCTCACCACGTGCACCATCAAAGTTCCAGATCTCCGGATCCGGCAGAGTTCTGCCAGGCAACCGGCCTCAGGCAGTAATTTTCCCCGGCATACCCATTCCAAATCCGCTGTTTGATCAGCGGCGACAGTCTTGGCGTTGCCTCGCAAATGCAACGATAAACGTTGCGTTGCATTTCTGTTGCAGTCGATTCCAATGCAATCGTACCTTTTGCGTTGCACCGCAAATGCAACGATAAACTTTGCGTTGCATTTCTGTTGCAGTCGATTACAGGGCAATCGAACCTTTTGCGTTGCATCGCAAGTGCAACGATAAACTTTCCGTTGCATTTCTGTTGCAGTCGATTCCAGGGCAATCGAACCTTTTGCGTTGCACCGCAAATGCAACGATAAACTTTGCGTTGCATTTCTGTTGCAGTAGATTACAGGGCAATCGAACCTTTTGCGTTGCAACGCAAATGCAACGATAAACCTTGCGTTGCATTTCTGTTGCAGTCGATTACAGGGCAATCGAACCTTTTGCGTTGCCTCGCAAATGCAACGATAAACCTTGCGTTGCATTTCTGTTGCAGTCGATTACAGGGCAATCGAACCCTTTGCGTTGCAACGAGGAAAATCAAAAGGGTTCGAGCCCACCTTTTGCACAAATTCATGACCCACTGGTCTGCTGATGGGAGTTATGAGTTTTTTTAAGCGTTACCGCACTAAATTCGTGACTGTTCGTTCCACTTTCCGCTGCACACCATTCCACATTTCGCGGATCACCGCTCCACAAGTTTTGGAGCACAGTTCAACATCTTTTGGCGCACGTCTGGCGCGCCTGAAGCTGTATCTGGAGCCCTTTACCGGGTGGCTTCCATCTGGAGGATCCGGACAGCTGAAGGGAGAGCTGGGACAGGTGGAGACAGGAACGCCACCATCTGATCCGTGACACCCAATCTCTTTTCCTGACACACGGTTCTGTTTTTCCGTGATGCGCAGTTCTCCTTTTCCTGACACACGATTCCACTTTTTCAGATGTTTGTTCTCGGGGTTTTCCAACCCATCAGTCTCCCATTTTCTCCTGGTCTCCATCCTCTGAACGCCCAAAGACCACTCACTTCTGATACGGATGCGGGCAATGTGGATGCACTGCAGAAGGATCGCACTCTGCCCGGCCCAGACACCGCCCCGCATCACCAGTCAATCACATTGCCACCCCTGTCACCGTAGCTCAGCAAAACAGCCCACGCCAGCCCGGGGTGAGCCGTCTCACGGTACCCCGGGGCCCCAGTGTGGTACCATGAAAAAATGAAGGATGCCCGGGATTTTACGCAAAACAGGCAGGATGCGGCTGCAGCTGGATAACAGCAACAACACAAAGTTCAGGCCGATAGGTATCGGGACCGAGGTCTTTCACAAACTCATAGAAGAGCACAAATACTATGTAGACAAAACCCTGCTTCTCCGGACTGTATTCCAGGAAAACGGCGCTGAGGTTCTGCTCATAACCCGACCCCGGAGATTCGGCAAAACCATTACCCTGTCCACCTTCCGCGATTTTCTCTCCCTTGATCACACCTCCCCGGGTGACATCTCCCGGCAGGAGAAATGGTTCCAGGAAACTGCCATCTATTCTGATCGGGATTTCTGTCAGAACTACATGGGCCGGTTTCCAGTGATCAGTCTGTCGCTTAAATCCGTATCATTCGACAACTCGAAAGCCAGAGCCCGGACGACAATGCCCCCCGGCAGGAAGCCATCATCAATCTGACTAATGGGATGAGGTACTGCACTGCAGTGTCGGCTAAGTTCCCAGCAGAAAAGCTTACCGAATTCAGCAACTTCATCAGCTACCTGTTTTACCTGGGCATGCTGACAGTCACCGGTACGGAAATGGGACTTCCGCCC
>FLNX01001219.1_pt1 | contig 10421 bp, 8 predicted proteins | sample 1140341 | NCBI WGS metagenome assembly FLNX01 (sample SAMEA3878208, study PRJEB12797) | bioreactor metagenome | biome: Moose rumen | place: Sweden | collected 2011-10
GTAAAGTTCTCCGACAATCTTCAGCAGCATTTCCCGGTCAGCGCTCTTCAGCAGTTTCCGCAGAACATCAATCTTCACAGTCTAAATCTCCTCCGCAGGTTATCAGACCGTCAGGGCAGGGCACAGCAGAGCCGATCCGGCTCCGGATCATAAAGCTGGCTGCATGGCAGGCCAGAAGTCTCACCTCAGGACATTGTAAAGTCCCGAAGGGAAAGGGGTCAATCATGAGCAGTCTTTCCCGGTCCGGTTCCCGGCAACAGTCACAGGCCGGTCACAGGATCCGGAAATTCAGCCCAGATCAGGGAACTGGACTGGACTGCACAGACCAGCCATGACTAAGCAGGACACGGCAGATCGGCATACCGTGTGACACCGCTGAAGGCCCTGGAAGCCAGAGGTGGGAAGGACGGAAGGTGCCGCCACTGCAGCTGCAACAGCAGCGCTCGCTTCCGCACCAGCAAACCCAGGCGTTCCTGAAAGTCAGTCCCTCAATTCAGCGTCAGTTCACCTCATTCCCCCACGTCAGCCTTCCGGCTCATGATCCTCAGCACCAGTCCTGTTCCAATTCCCATGCCCATTCCAACTCTAATCCTGCTCCAGTGCCAACTCGAATCCTGATCCGGCTCAGCTCTGATCATGATCCAGTTCCAGTTCAGATCAGGATCCAAATCCTGTACCAGATCCAGATCCAGCACCAGATCCGGTCCCCTTCTTCCTCAGGACAAAATCCCGTCCTTCATAGATCCTCACCGGATCTCCCCGCTGGATCCGGTAATGCCGGATCCAGGCGCCGTTCTTCTGCTCCGCCGCTGCCTCGCACTGCCGCTCCCGGAGCAGAGCCTCCATCCGTTTCATGGCATCCCGTCGGTTCAGCTCCTGGGTGCGCTCAGCGGTGGAACGCACCACCAGCCCCGTGGGCACATGGATCAGACGGACACCGGTCTCAACCTTGTTCACGTTCTGGCCGCCGTTCCCCCCGGAGTGGAAGCGCTCAAACCGGAATTCCTGCTCCGTGTTCACCTGCTGAGCCTCAGGGATCACATGCACATCCACAAACCAGTTCTTCCTCTTATGGTGGGGTCTAAAGGGGCTGACACCGATCCACTGGATGCTGCCCTCCAGGAAGGACAGATCGGAGGCGGTGCGGAAGATCACCGAGGACAGGCAGTTCTTTTCCGCTCCCGGCCGGGAAGACACCGTCTCAATATCCGGAAACTCCTTCCTGAGAGCCTCATAAATTCCGGCCACCGCCAGCTCGCACTCAGCCGGACCCTGGCCAGAACTGATCTGGATCATCATGACACCGCTGCCGCCCTTAAGTGAACGGGAACTGCCACCGCCGGGGATCTGCCGATCCGGCTCCTTCGTTCCAGCCGACTTACCCTTTTCAGTCATCTTGCTTTCCTCCTCCTTCTGCTTTCCGGTCATCTCTCTGTCCACAGCCTTCCTAATACCAGCCATCTCACCATCTTCTGCTTTCTTTCGCCGGCCATCCCCGGCCTTCTTCCGCCTTCCGTTCTCAGTTCTCATCTCTCATCGCCCCCCTGGGGATTGCTGGCATCCATCCTATGCCGCTGCTCTGACAATCTGTCAGCTCTGTCACTCATGTCCATTCTGTCACTCATGCCCATCCTGTCACCGATGTCCATCCTGCCCATCCTCATCTGTCCACCCCTCATCACCGATCAACCCCGGCGCTGCCGCCCTTGAAACTGTAAAGCGGGCGGAGGACTGCGGTGATCTTCACCGTTTCCCCCAGGGCGTCCCTGATGGAGGCCAGATCCCGGTAGGCTGCCGGGGACTCATCCAGTGTTCCCGGTCCGATGCAGGAGCAGTGGATCCCGGCCATCCGTTTCCGGAACATGGCCACATTGCAGTGCTCCTTCACCTGGCTCCGGGGGATGATCCTGCCAGATCCGTGGGGCGCGGACAGGTTCCAGTCCACATTGCCCAGTCCTTCCCCCAGGATGATCCCGTCCCCCATGGATACCGGCACAATCACCTTTTCCCCGGCACAGGCGGAGATGGCACCCTTCCGGAGCAGGGGTGCCCCCAGGGCCTCCCGGATCTCCGGCCGGAAGTCCGCATAATTGTGGCAGCACTCGATCTCATCCCCAGCCTTCCACTTCATGCCCTTCAGGATCTCCTGGATCATGATCCGGCGGTTCCGGGAGGCAAACTCCTGCACCAGGGCCAGATCTTCCAGATAATCCTCCCGGGCGTCGCCCTCCAGCCAGGTCCACTCATAGGGAACATCCTCACCCCGCTCCTTCAGCAGCCGCTGGCCCCGGGTGAGATAATGCTCCGTCACAGCCCGGCCCAGATCACGGCTGCCGCTGTGGACAGCAAGCCAGATCTGCTCTTCCCCGGCGTCCACCTCAATGAAGTGGTTGCCGCCCCCGAGAGTCCCCAGAGACAGCAGTGCCCGCTCGGTTCGGATATGCCGGCAGCAGCGGAGGCTCTCCAGACTGAAGTCACCGGCAAAGGATGAAGGCCGGCTCCTGATCGCGCCGCCCACGGGAACCTGCTCCCGGATCACCCGATCCAGGCGCTTCCAGTCCTGCAGTCCCCGGTCAATGCGCACCATGGTCACCCCGCATCCGGCATCTATGCCCACCAGCATGGGGAGGATCTGCTCACCAAAGGTGGCCGTAAAGCCGATGGGGCAGAGTTTCCCGGCATGGACATCCGGCATGATCCGGATCCGGCTGCCTGCAAGGGCAGGGCAGGAGCACAGCGCCCTGATCTGTCCCAGTGCCCCGGGATCGGCCTGCATTTCGGGCTCGTGCACCGTGAACACCCGGGCCTCGGCAAAATCGCCGACAACAGTTTTGATATTCATAACAAGATCCTGCAAATTCCATCTCCCTTGGCAGCTTCAGACTGGCATACACCCGGCGCCTGGCAGTGCCGGCAAAGGGCCAAGCAGAACAATGCTTTCTGCCAGATCCAGGCCAGATCCAGACCTGGATCCAGAACTGCTCCAGGATTGCTCCTGGGCAATCCTGTCCGGCTCATCAGCTCCGTGAACGGTCATCAATCCTGAACCGGTACAGATCTGTGGCAATATCAGGATCGACCGGAGAGAGCACCACCAGCAGCGCCAGATCCAGAAGCCAATCCAGTCCCGGAGGCAGTTCCCAAACCGGTACCTGACCCCACCAGCAGTACCTGCGCACCTGTCAGCCCCAGACAGCACCACCTCATCCGGTGAACGGTTCCCTGAACAGGCCCGCACCACAGGTGCACTCCCGCCAGACACCGGCAACAGCTCATGGTCAGATGTCCCCATGCAGCAGCCCCGATGCCGGAAATCACAACTCCAGGGCCGGAAATCACAAACACAGGATCAGATCCCGCGCAGGGACAGCCGTTCGCAGGTGTTCAGCAACAGCCTGAGCAAGCCCAAAGCACAGCCAAAGCGAAAGATGGATAATGAAAAAAAATGGAAAATGACCAACAACTCAGAGGGAGCCGTCAGAGAGAAGGGGAAAGCCGATCCGGAAGGAAAACGGCAGGCAGGAAGGAAACCAGAGACTCACAGGACGTGCCACAGAAAAGCACACCACCGTGACAGTAGCAGAGCAGAAATCTGCAGCAGGACACACTCCGGGTTAAGATCACCGGGATCACCCGAAAACCGCCTTTTCCCGGGGAAAAGGAAGATCGCAGGTCAGCGCTCCGGACAGAACGCACTCACCGGACAGAATGATCACACCGGAAACCCGGATCCCTCAGGGATGCTCTCCAGAGCGCAGAGGCACCGGAGATCCCAGGGAACGGGACAGGATTAATGGTCTCTGTTTTACAGCCAGCTTCCCACAGCCATGACTGACAGCAAAGATGTGAATGACAGATGACGCATAACTTCCTCCCAAAAAACAGCAAAGAAAAATGAAAAGGGATACCGGCAGTTCAGACCGGCGGGCACTGCAGTTCAGACCAGTTTGCCAGGGCTACTCATCAGAGCCCGCCACGGCAGTTCAGATCTGACAGCACCTGAAACTGTCACCCGGGAAAAGCACCCAACCACACCTGAAAGTTCAAACCTGAAACCAGACTGGAAACGGCGGCAGTACCCCAGAAACACTTAAAGCCTACCACAATCTGCGTAAAAAGTCAATATCCGTCCTGAAATAATCACCCTGCCTCCCCTGCCGTCCAATCCGAGCCCATCAGAGTCTGGAAACACCCCTCAGGCATGAGCGGCTTTAGGCAGATCAGGTGAAAATCCGCAGACGGGATCTCTGAGGGCATCCTCAGAGCAGTATGCCTGGGGCTCAGACTAACACCAACCAGCCATTCAGGCCAACGTCCGCCAGCCGTTCAGACCGCTGCCAGCCATTCAGTTCGGCACCAGCCAGCCGTTCAGTTCGGCACCAGCCAGCCGTTCAGTTCGACACCAGCCAGCCGGCAGTTCAGACCTGAGCCAGCCGCCGGTGTCTCTCCCACAGTCTGACCTCACCTAAAATCCGATACCACCGCACAGTTCTCCCCGCCTCTCCCCTCTGTCCTGAGCCCGGAGCTCCAGACCTATGCTACAATCAAAAGGAAGAAAAGAACCGGAAGTCGGAAAGAGAGCAGAGACATCGGTCCTGCCGGAGAAGCCGGCACAACCAGTTCCCAGGAGAACTGAGAGGAACCGACCTGGATCCCTTGCAGAGAGTGGAGTGGAGTGGAGCAGAGCTGAGCGGATCCGGCCTGAATGCTCAGGCTCTCAGGCGCCCCCTAGAGGAGAACCCTGCCACAGCCACAGCCGGGCTCAGCAGGAGCCGGCCGCAATCGCCCCACTCCAGGCAGACACAGGGTAGAGTAGAGTAGAGTAGAGTAGAGTAGAGTAGAGGACACCTTGGCACACGGACCGATCAGCATTGTAAGCCGCCTCTTTCCTCTGCTGTCTGCTATGGCAGTCATGACCGCCCTGACCGGCTGTCCTGGGGGAAAAGATGCGTCCGGAGAAATCATCCCAGCAGCAGATCCAGTCCGGAGCACGGAGGAAACAGCATTGAACAGCAAAATAATAGTCACCGCCAACGGGCAGTCCCGCACCGCCACACTGGGAAACAGTTCCTCAGCCCGGGCCTTCGCAGATCTCCTTAAGCAGGGCCGGATCACCGTGGACATGCGGGACTACGGCGGCTTTGAGAAGGTGGGCAACCTGAAGACAGAGTTGCCCCAAAACGATCACCGGATAACCACCTGCCCCGGGGATATCATCCTGTACCAGGGCAGGCAGATCACCATCTACTATGACACCAACAGTTGGAGTCTCACCCTTCTGGGGCACATAGAAGACGCCACCGGGGAGAACATGCGGGAGTTTCTGGGCGTGGGCAGCGTAACCGTGGAATTCTCCCTGCCAGAGGAGAACGGGACAAACTGAGAGATCGCACCGGACGCCTCACCCGGTGCCTGCTCACTAACTGAACCGTTGCTGTCAGCGCCGCCCGGACTGTCAGCACCATACTCCGATCTGTTATGTTCCAGAGCCGCTGCAGGGACAAGCCTGCCCCGGAAAAGCCCCCGGAAGAAACCAACTCTGCGGGCGTTTGCCAGCCCGTTAAAAACAACCCATTAAAACTACACCCTAAAAAACCTAAAAAAGAGAGCACACCATCATGAAAAACACCTGCAAAGTCCGTAGCAGCACCGTCCTCACCGCTGCCATGCTGACCATGATCTCCGCCCTTGCCACACCGGCAGCAGCCGAAGAGGAGGACATTTACAGCCTGCCACCCGAGGTCATCCAGCAGCGGGTTGATGATGCCTTCACCGTCAAAGACACTTATGCCTACCCTGGAGCTTTCTACGGCAAGATCTTCACCAGCAAAAAGGGCAATCTGGATATCCTCCACTATCTGGCCAACTATCCCGGAGAGGGGGACTTCCTGCCCCCGGACGAGCTGATCCGGAAGATTGTGGGTCCCTTCCTCAACTGTGCCAACCCCAAGATCCCCGAGGGGGAGAAGGATGAGATGTATGACTACGAGACCTTCTCCGGCTGCCAGGTGGAGGGCTCTGAAGTCCAGGGCTACGTCAGTTTAACCGGAGGCTTCTATTCCGTGGTGATCTACGAGAAGGGGATCAGCGAAAAGGAGGCCCAACTGGCAGGTTTCTATGATCTCAATTACCAGCAGAGCCTCTGCGCCCAGGACTGCATTGCCATGGAGGGTCTGAACCACCTGGCCAATGACAAGGCAAAGGCAGCCGGATACATTTTCCTGCCCACCTTCTCCTATCCCGTCCCGGACATGTCCTTTGTGGCCAAGACCTACATTCTCCCGGCTGAGGGTTATGTCTATGGCTACCAGCTGGCGGCACTGAAGCCCGACATGGCATCCTATCAGGATGGACTCCGGAACTTCTGCGGCAAGGATGTGGTCATCACCCCCACAGACAAGGGATACACCTTCACCGGCTGCGCCTCCAACCAGAGGGAGAAGCCCGTCAAAACCTCCGGCGCCCTCTCCAAAGTCAATGTCGGCCAGCACTCCCTGCTGGAAGTCAGGATGTGGTCTGACAACATCCCCCAGGAGCACAAAGCCTTCTTCGATCAGGAGGTCAGCACCCGGACAGCCACCTTCAATCCCAAGGACTTTGAGTATTCGCTCTGACAAGGCAGAGGGCGCAGGGCTCATGGCACAGGGCAGAAGGGTGCAGAGGATCTGAGATCCCCAAAAACCAAGTGACTATGAGACCCGGGAGAGTCTGTCCGGGTGGATCGGGACAGATCAGGACAGCTCATCTCCCGGTTCCCCCAGGCCCGCCCGAAAAACCTGCGGCCGGATGTCTTTCCCAGGATCTACTCCCGGGAACAGATCGCCGGCCGTTTTCTTTGGCAGCGATAGTTGTGGCATTGAACCCGATCACTGCCCCAAAATCCTGGTTAACGTTGCAGAATTTGCAAAATCACACAAATCTGCAACGTTAAGTTGCACTTTTCCTTCCTGCGCCCATAATGGGTCACAGGGTTCACACCCAAACCGGATCGCCCAAAACTGGCTCCCCCAAACCGGATCGGATCAACAACTTCGGAGCCACCACAAGCATCAGCAGTCTCCATGAGGCATTGCGGAAAAACGGCCACCAGATCAGCAAGCAGACCCTGACAAGATACATCGATGCCCTGGTGAATGCCCGGGTGCTCTATGAATGCGGAAGATTTGATCTTAAGTCCCGGAACTCCCTGTCCGGAGAAAAGAAGTACTACCTCGCCGATCTGGCCTTTTACTTTGCACTGAATACTGACAACCAGATCCATTTCGGACCGGTGCTGGAAAACCTGGTCTACTCTTATGCCCGCAGTCTGGGATACCACATCAGCGTGGGCCGGATAGGCAAACTGGAGTGTGACTTTATCATGCGCTCACCCGGCTCTGACTACCTGTATGCCCAGGTGGCCTACACCATACTGGAGAACCGGAAAACTGAAGATCGGGAATACCGACCCCTGGAGCAGATCTAGGACAACTACCCCAAATATGTGATGACCACCGATCAGTTACTGCAGAAGAGAAACGGCATTGTACATGTCAACCTGATCGATTTCATGAGGGAGCAGAAGAGGTTCTGACAGGCGCTGATATGAATTTTTTTCTGGAGAGCCCGGATCTCTCAGCAGCTTCTTTCAGTACACAGCACACACGTAGCCTCAACCAAAGTCTAAACCTCAAACATCAACCTCAGTCGCAACAGAGCCGGTTCAAAACGCCGATGTTAGTGCCAAGCGCCTCCCGGACAAAGCGGTGTGAAAGATCCGAGACAGAGAACGACTCCTGACCGGATCAATGCGTGAAACTATTCCGGTTCACCCGTTTCGGCCAGAGATCCGTAAAAACTTTGAGGACTATCGCCCCAAGTCAGCGACTTTAGGGGGCCCATAAAGACAGCAGCTTCACGCACGCTACAGTCTTTGTTATTTCATAAATAACAAAAGGGCTCTTTGCAAAATAGGATCAGGGGAGAAGTCTGGCAGACACCTGTCCCCTCCATTTGGTTTTGGGAGGGGCAAGAAGTGGCTTTGCCTCACTGGGCAGATCATGGAGGTGGACGCCGAAGTTCCTTTGCAAGGTAAAGGGATCTTTGCAATTGCTGTACGTTATCTTCTGCAAAATTTATTTTATTTTCTTTACAACTACCGAACATAATTTTTTATGAAAACAGATACCATAGGAGTATACATTCCGCACAAGGGGATCATCCATATAAACAGTTGCATATCCTTTTTCAGCGATCTGTTCTAATGCTTTTTCAGCAGCTGTCAATCTTGCCCCAAACGGCTTATCAGTATGCTTAAGTTCCAGAATAGCAACGGTAGTGCTATTTTTTGATGCAATAATGATATCAACGTAGCCATCTCCGGATTCAAAATTGGACTTATGCTCCTCAACGAATGACGTGCCGTTGACCAGCAGACCGTTCATGAAGCCATGATAGTAGTTTTCCTTAGGTGCATTGGTGGCAAAATCCCTGATGGAAACATATTTGCCAAGGAGGGTGTTAAGGTTATCCTGAACCTTTTCGACATCACCTGCAAACAAACCTTTTACCAGTTCACCGGTATGGTTTTTCATGACGGAATTGTTCTTAAAGAACGCAAGAATTTTATCTCTGAAACAGTCTCTTATTTCTTCATTTGGAATGTACAGGCTGTATTCAGCTTTTTTTGAGGAACGGTATGTCGGATCAAAAGTAAGATACCCGGTATAAAGCAGCAGAGTCCAGAAGTCGCTGATGTCATGGTTCTGCAAATCACCGTAACATAGGGAGGCTCTTACTTCCGCGGTTATGGGTTTGCCGTCCAGAAGGTTTTGCATCTTATCCACGTCATCCGGCTCAATGAAACCCATGAATTCTTCAATGACATCATTACCGCTGGTGTTGATCCAGTAGTTGCCTGCCTGAATGAGCTCTCTGTTTTGGCTTAACTTTCTGAAGTTGTCATCACAGAAGTTCATCACATCCCACGGGCAGTACATATGAGTTGTTCCAAAATGGTACCCGTCGTAGTTGCTTCTCACCTCTTCGTAATAGTCTGAAAGTCCGTAGTATGAAAGTACCTCCTGAGTTTCTTCTTGGGTAAAACCTATCCCAGTGGATAGATCATCATTTCCGGAATCAAGAACCGAACAGATCTGCAGGTTGTTAAGTCCGGTGAAGATACTTTCCTTGGCTGCTCTTAAACAGCCAGTAAGCACAGCCCTGCCCAGATATATGTTGGTCTTTAATGCATTGCTAAGGAACGGACTGATGATGTCAATCATTTCGGCATGTTCCAGAATAACACAAATTTTGTGGAATCGTAATTTTGGGCAATAGGACCCCTAAACCCCACTACGCTGGGATCAGCGGGGGTCGCTATTCAGAGGGTATCAGAAGGTCCAGCCGACTATCACATTGGCAGGGTCCCTCCGGTACAGGGCTTATGCTGCTTCAGCGGCCTTCATACTCTCGGCGGTGTCCCAGAGGATCTCAAGGAAGTTTCTCCGGTCGCCGTTGAGTCTTTCCAGGGGTGAAGTGCCAATCCTGTCCTTCACAGCGGAGCGGGTGGCCCGTTTGCTGTTGTGATAAAGGCGGAGCAGATCGGCCATACTCTGGCTGAGACCCCGGAAGTCGTTTATGGCGGTCCTGATGCGGGAGTTGTAGTTCTCGACCATGCTGGAGGCTCTGGGTGTTTTCTCCTTGATCATCCTGACAATGCGGTCAATTTCGCTCTTGTCACAGGGGACGGGGCTGGCCTTGGCAAGTTCCTGGAGTTTTTCCTCCAGTTCCTGGTACTCCTTGCTGTCCTTAGGCAAAGCTGTCTGGCGGTAGGCAATCTTGAACAGTTCAGGATCGAGTCCCCGCTCTGCGGCGGCCTTATCGAAGTTCTTGTATAAGATCTGGAGGAAGGAAAGGGCTTTGCCAATCCTCTCCCGGAGGGTTTCGGCGGCAGCTTTGGCAGGCCGTAGTTTGACAGGGAGTTTCTTGTATTGCGGGTTGTCGGCAATCTTTACGATTTCATCGCAGAGCCACTTGATGAGTTCTTCTGAGGTCTCGTAGTCATTGCCGGAGAAGCCCAAGAGTTCCTGCACCCAGTCATGGATGGTCTCTATGTCGTTATGGATTTTGGAGACACCGGGGAAATCATCGGCCATAAAAAGGCTTTTCAGCTTGTGCCTAAGACTGTAACGGGGCTTATTGGCGATGGTCTCAATCCTGATGAATTCTTTGAGATAACCCTCACAGGATCGTATGACAGAGTTCAAATCCCCGCCAAAATCCCACAGGATATGGAAGACATCGAACTGTTGGGTCGTATCCGGACTGCTTGCTTTGACGCCAGACAGGAGGCCGCCGCCGCAGTCAGTGATAGACACCTCGATATTTAGCCCCTGGGACTTCAGCCTGTCCATCTGAGCCTTCCAGGCATCGCCGCTGGC
>FLNX01003210.1_pt1 | contig 10367 bp, 15 predicted proteins | sample 1140341 | NCBI WGS metagenome assembly FLNX01 (sample SAMEA3878208, study PRJEB12797) | bioreactor metagenome | biome: Moose rumen | place: Sweden | collected 2011-10
CCACCGTCTCCGGGATCATGTCATAGAACGCTAATGCCGAGTGCAGGCTGATGTACGACGGCTTGTACATCTTATTCGCTGCGAACATGCCGAAGCCGGGCCTTTGCAGCCACTCTGGGAAAGCATACATCCCGTTCTTCAGCCGCACCAGCAGGCCGCGTTTTGTCCATCGGCCGAGATTGTTCTTGTCGAAGGGCTTCATGACGGCATTCACCTGACTAACCGTAAAAATGCCCGCATCGAAGAACTGCTGCCTGAATGATATATACTCCATTTCCGTGTCTTTATTTCTATTTTTCCGCAAAGATACGGAATTTTGGAAACATAACGCTATTTTTGCCGAATTATTTTATAATTTCGGTTGTGAATATCCTGAATATCCTGAACAATGTCGTTTTCGGGTGTGTATTCTCTGTTGTACATAGTTTCTATTTTGCTGATTATAATTCAAACAGGTCATCCATCGTTATCTCGTTCTGCACCATGTTGAAGTTGCTGTTGTGGGCAACGCCGCTTGTTGTCACCATGACGAGGTGCTGGGTGCGTTTGTCCTTCGAAAGTTCACGGTATGCGCTGAGCTTGTTCTGCAAGTCCTTTGCATACTCGTTGTCTATGACGAAGGTGTCAGCGGAATGTTTCATCTCGCAGATGTCCGTAAAGCCGTCGGCCCGCTGCAGGATTAGGTCTATCTGCGCTCCGGCCTCTCCCCCAGTCCCTCCCCTAAAGGGAAGGGGTGATTGACGGGCGAACCAGGAACAGACGTTTGTCTGAACGCCCGATATGCCTAAGGCAGCTTTCATCTGCGGGACGTGCTGGAGGCAGACGCGCTCGAAGGCATGTCCCTTCCAGGTGTTATGGGCAGCCGATGCGAAGGCGTTCGGCGGCAATGGCTTTGCCGACGATTCGGTCACCCATCTGACCAACTACGACCCGCTCTACGTGGGCGAACATAAGGAGTGGCCAAAGCTCTATATACCAGCCCGTTCGGCCGTAGTGTTGAAGAAAAACTAAGCGTGTGTAGCCCTCGAGACTGTATCAAAATCTATAGATTTGTTTAGAACGCATAGACGCGGAGGCGCAGAGAAAAATCTCCCTGTTCCTCCGCGTCTCTGTGGTGTATAATTATCTAATTCGATAATTCGGGATAAAAGAATAGAATGCAGAGAAACGCAGAGGAAAGGTATGCTCTCAAACAGCCCTTTCTCCCGAAACTCCTAAGACTCCGTAGAATAAAAAGTCTGCAGACAAGTGAAAACTCTCTTACTCCTTTACTCCCTAGAAACAGCTCCGCAGACGAGGGGGTCAGGGGAGCAGCAGGATGCCGGTGAAGATGCGGCCGGAATGAATGCCCAGTCGGCGGGTGGAAAAGAAATCTTCGTGTTGCTGGTAGGTGCAGATGCCGGACAGGTGAATCTGGTGGTCGGGAATGCCGCATGCGAGCAACTGGCGGCGGTTACACTCCGGGAGGTCGATGTGCCACTTCTCTTTGACGTCCGTGGTGGGAAGGCCAGACGTGGGGAAGCGCTTAGCGATGGGTTGCATGTCGAAACCAGCCAGGCGGAAGGCTTTGTAGACCTCGTCGCCCACCTCGAAGGCTTCGAGCGAGATGCCAGGTCCGATGACTGCCCTGAGCTGTTGATGACTTGTGCCATAAGTGCTTGTCATTGCCTCTACAGCTTTCTGCACAATGCGTTTCACCGTGCCTCTCCATCCGGCATGCACGGCACAACAGACATGGTGTGTGCTGTCGTAGAGCAGGATGGGGATGCAGTCGGCAGTAGATACGCCCACACAAACCCCTCTGAGATTGGTCATTACCGCATCGACTCCCTCCAGGCTTTGTCTCTTCTCCGCTGGGCTGAGCGACTCCATCCACTGCCTGTCGATAGCCGACACCACATCGTCATGCGTCTGATGGGGGTAGACCAGGTGGTCGGGAGAGACTTGCAACAGTTGGCAGAGTGCCATTTGGTTGGCCTCTATATGAGAAGAATCATCACCACAATAGCAATTGATGTTGAACGAGGCATAGTTACCCAGACCCACTCCGCCATGACGGGTGGAGCTGAAGGCCGTCACGCCAGGTCCCAAATCATACTCATGAAGCACAGGATGGGTCATGGCTCTTCATCCTCATATTCGAAGTCATCGAGCTCTTCGATGTCCTCTTCCTCGATGAATTCAATATCCTCATCCTCGCCCTCGTCGCGCAGCTCGGTGGCGAAGAAGCTCATGTCCTTGTCGCGATGCACCAGCGTGTCCTCGGCCATGATGCTCTGGAGCTTGTTGCTCTCGCTGTTGAGTTCGCGCCAGAGCACGTCCTTCAGCTCGTCTAAACCCCTGTTGGCAACGGCGGAGATGAACACTACGGGGATGTCGTCGGGGCAGGTGTCGAGGAGCATCTCGATGAGCTCGTCGTCGAGTAGGTCACACTTCGTCACGGCCAGCACACGATGCTTGTCAAGGAGTTCAGGGTTGAAGTTGCCGAGCTCGTTGAGCAGTATCTCGTATTCGCGGCGGATGTCGTCGGTATCGCCTGGCACCATGAAGAGCAGCAGCGAGTTGCGCTCGATATGGCGCAGGAATCGCAATCCCAGTCCCTTGCCTTCGCTGGCTCCCTCGATGATGCCGGGAATGTCGGCCATCACGAACGACTGCTTGTCGCGATAGCCCACGATGCCGAGCGAAGGTTCGAGCGTGGTGAAGGGGTAGTTGGCTATTTTCGGCTTGGCCGACGAGAGCGACGAGAGCAGCGTGCTCTTGCCGGCATTGGGGAAGCCCACCAGCCCCACGTCGGCCAGCAACTTCAACTCCAGGATGATGGTCATCTCCTGCATGGGTTCACCCGGCTGGGCAAAGCGCGGCGCCTGGTTGGTGGCCGTGCGGAACTGAAAGTTGCCCAGTCCGCCTCGTCCGCCTTTGAGCAGGATGACTTCCTGCCCGTCGTAGGTGACGTCGCAGATGTATTTACCCGTTTCCGCATTGTAGATTACGGTGCCGCAGGGCACGTCGATGTATTCGTCCTTGCCGTCGGTGCCGTGACACTTGTCCTTGCCTCCGTTGCCTCCGTGCTGGGCGAAGACGTGGCGCTGATATTTCAGGTGGAGCAGCGTCCAGTAGTTGTGGTTTCCACGAAGGATGATGTTCCCACCCCTGCCGCCGTCACCCCCGTCGGGGCCGCCGTTGTAGTTATACTTCACATGCTTCAGGTGCATGCTACCCCTTCCGCCCTTTCCCGAGCGGCAATAAATCTTAACGTAATCTACAAAGTTTGATTCCATGAATGATTTTTTGTTATAGGAGTTCAGAGCTGGTCGATGACCTGGCTGATGCGACCGAATATTTCGTCGATTGTTCCCAAGCCCTTCACCTGATGGCGGATGCCCTCCTTCTCATACCATTGCATGAGGGGTTCCGTCTGCTGATGATACACGGCGAGACGCTTCTGGATGGTCTCGGCATTATCGTCGCTCCGTCCGCTGATCTGTCCTCGCTTGATGAGACGATCTGAAAGTTCCTCGTCGGGTACGTCGAGCTCAATCATAGCGGCAATCTTGTGGCCTCTCTCCTGGAGCATCTGCTTGAGCCATTCTGCCTGAGGGATGGTTCTGGGGTAGCCGTCGAAGATGACGCCCGGATGATCGGGCCCGAAACCGTCGTAGACCCCCGCGAGAATGCGCTCCATCAGCTCATCGGGAATGAGCTGCCCGCGGTCGATAAACGAGGCGGCAATGATGCCCGTCTCTGACTTTTGGCTGATTTCTTTTCTCAGCACATCACCTGTGGAGATGTGGCGCAAACCATATTTCTCCACAATCAGGTCGCTCTGGGTTCCCTTTCCTGAACCTGGCCCTCCGAAAATCACAATGTTTGTCATCATTTCTTTTTTCCTTTCTTTATGATATTCAAATAACTCGTCAACTACAAACCGTATAGATGTCGGGCAGATTGCGCCCCTGCTGGTCGTAATCGAGTCCGTAGCCCACGATGAAGTCGTTGGGAATCTCCATCGCGGCATATTCGATGTCGAGGTCCACCTGAAGCTTCTCCGGCTTGACGAGTAGCGAGCAGATATGGACGCTCTCGGGATTGCGTGTACCCAGCGTTTCTATCATCTGCTTCATCGTGCGGCCCGTGTCCACGATGTCCTCTACGATGATCACGGTGCGTCCGGCAAGATCTTCATTGATGCCCAGCACCTCTTTCACTTTGCCCGTGCTGGTGGTGCCTTGATAGGAGGCGAGCTTCACGAACGAGATTTCACAAGGTATGTTGATGTATCGCATCAGGTCGGCGGCAAAGATGAACGAGCCGTTCAGCACGGCCAGCATCAGCGGGTTCTTGCCCTCCATATCGCGGTTGATTCGTTCGGCCACAGCCTTCACCCGCATCTGAATTTCGGCCGCGGGGATGGATATTCTGAATTGCTTGTCTTTAATGGTGATTGTATCCATGAATCCTTTCTTTTTGATATCGTGCTACAAAAGTAAGCATAAAAAACGAATGTAGCAAGCTATTTGCGCGAAAATTCGCTATTTTCTACTTTTTCTTTCAGTTTCAGGAGCTCTGCCCAGTGCTTTTTGCCCGTTCTTTGGCCAATGAGGATCATCTCGCGGATGCTGGCATTGCTGAAACTCGCCACGTCGTAGCCGTCGAGCGGGGGATTGATGTAGACGTCTACCTGTTTGCGGTTGTTGTTGTACTTGGTGATGTCGGGGCGCGACACCAGCCAGTCGACGGCTCCACCAATGCCTATCCAGTCCTTGAGTGAGAAGCCGCGCGACTCATGCTTGTTCTGCGTCAGGTCGATAGCGATGACATAGTCGGCCCCCATCTGCCTGACCACATCCACGGGCAGGTTGTTCATCACGCCTCCGTCCACCAGCAGCCGGTTGTTGCTCTTCAGGGCCTTGAACACGCCGGGGATGGCCATCGAGGCCCGCATGGCCTTCGAGAGCGAGCCGCCCTGAAGCACCACCTCCTTCCACTTGTTGATGTCTACGGCCACGCAACGATAGGGGATGGGCAGGCTGTCGAAGGGCAGGGCGTCGTAGCTGCCCGTCTTTTCCCTGAGCAGTTGTAGAATCATGTCGCCCTTCACCATCCCGAACGTCTCGTCGGAATGGTTCTTCCCCTTGCGGATGACGGGGAATCCGAACACGTAGCCCACACTATCCTGCTCCTGATAGATCTTGTTGCGATGGCGCTCCTGGCGGTCGGAGAGGAGCGTGAGCCACTCTTGCGAGGTGAAGAGCGAGTCGAGCTCGTCGGCGCGAAAGCCGATGGCATACAGGCCGCCCACGATGCTTCCGATGCTCGTGCCGGCAATGTAGTCGATGGGAATGCCCGCCTGCTCGATGACCTTCAGTACCCCCACCTCAGCGGCGCCTTTGGCTCCGCCACCGCCCAAAACCAGCCCCACCTTCGGACGGGGCTTTAATTGACAATAGCTTTGCGTGGAAGAGCAAAACAAGAGCATGAATGTCAACGCGATAGTCCATTTCGTTAGAGATATTCTTTTCATTCTTATTAGTATTCGGGCAAAGGCATATCTTTCACCTTGATGCCCTGTTTTCTGGGTGCAAATTTACAATAATAATTTGATATACAATAAAGTTGACCAGAAAAATTTGACATCTCAAAAAAAATGATTACCTTTGCGTCGACATTTCCGAATAACACTTAATGTTGAGAGATATGAAAGTACTCATGATTAGCGGGAGCCCCCGCAAAAAGGGCAACACTTTTCTCGCGTTGAGCGAGGCCGCCAAGACTTTTGAGAAACACGGCATTGAAACCGAAATCGTGAACATCGGCACCAAACCCATTCGAGGGTGTATTGCCTGTGGGCAATGCCAGATGAAGCAGCTGGAGCGATGTGTGTTCGACGACGACCTCTGCAATCGTGTCGTAGAGAAACTCGACTCGGCAGATGCGCTCATCGTGGGCTCTCCCGTCTATTATGGTCAGCCCAACGGAGCCGTGTTGTCGCTCGTTCAGCGTATGTTCTTCTCGGCCGGAAGCAAAGTGCAGAACAAGCCGGCGGCTGCCGTTTGTGTTTGTCGGCGGGGTGGAGCTACAGCGGCATTCCAGACCCTGAACATGCCTTTCGAAATGATGAACATGCCCATCGTCACTTCACAATACTGGAACATCGTGTATGGACGCGAAGAGGGGCAAGCCGCCCTCGACTTGGAAGGCATGCAGACCATGCGTACGCTGGCCGACAACATGGCTTGGCTACTCAAGAAAATCCATGCCGACGGACATCCCGACTATCCTGAGCGCGAGCCCTGGCAGGGTATGCATTTCATCAGATAGTCATGATGATAGAATTCAGAATCGTTTTCGTTTTACTGCTATCGCTGGTCGTAGGTCAAGCGAGTGCTCAGACGCGTCGCGAGGTGGTCAAGGCGAAGGTGGACCTCAAAGTGAGGGCCAACGTTTCGGGTTGCGGAATCCGGGCTCGGGGCAGTAACTGAGAAGAGATAGGATGGAATACAACCTGACATACACTACAGAACGATATACGGCGGAGATCGACGCACACTCCTACGTCGAGCAATTCCGCAATGCCGACCACTTCTTGAAGTTCTGTCAGCAATGCCGGAACTATGGCCGTCGATACGGTTGTCCTCCCTTCAGTCATGACCCGCTCTCCGACATCAGTCATTATCAGCAGGTGCGCATCACTGGAGTGAAGATTGTGCCTGCAGACAAAACGTTGCCCCTACAAGTGGCCAACGACTTGATGAAACCCGTGATAGACCAACTGAACCAGGATTTGCTCGAAACGGAACAATCATTGGGCGGCATGTGCTTCGGTTTCGTGGGGTCATGTCCCTACTGTGGTGGTGCTGCCTGTGCGCGAATCGAGGGCAAGCCCTGCCGGCATCCTGATAAGGTGCGTCCCTCTTTAGAGGCTTACGGATTCGACATGGTTAAGACGGCTCAGGAGCTGTTGGGGCTTGAGATGAAATGGAGTCAGCATGGGCGCATTCCAGAGTATCTCACTTTGGTGTGCGGCATCTTTTACAACAAACATTCAGATAACTGATGATGAAGAACATCATTTTCGGAGCAGATCATTAAGCTGCGCGATATTCTTATTTCAGTTCTATAGTCACCCATGTGTCATCATCAGTCCGAGCTTTCATTGTAGTAGCACGGTTATAAGATTAAGGAATGTGCAAAAAATAAGTTGGTACAATGTAGGAGGTCACGTGTCCTCACGTGACACCAGTGCCGGTTGCGACGTGAGGACACGTCGCCTCCTACTCAGCCAAGACAAAACGTACCAACTTATTTTTTTACGACTACTAAATGATTCTTGCGCAGGTCTTCCTCCCACTTTCGGAAGGCTTCGCCTCCCCTGAAGAGGTATTTGCCGGGGAAGGGGCGGTCGAACAATCGGTCGAATTTCGGGAGATGCTCGCAGTCGTCAAGGGCGGTGATGTGGAGCATCACCGGTACTTCTTCGTTGAATCTCATATCCTCCACACTGCTCTTCGCAAAAGCATATTCGTATGCAATATGCACAGGTGAGTCGATGATAACCTGTTTCAGGTGCTGGCATCCATAGAAGCCGAAGGGAGCTATTCCCCTGATGGCCCGTATCCCGATGTGCGACGGGATGAACAGTTCGCCCCGCACCAAGTCCTGGTTACACGTCAGAACGCCAATCATACTTTTGGCTATGAAGACAGGAACGTCTATATAGCTTTGAGGATTTCCTATGTTCATGGGGAGTATTTTCAATTGATACTCCCCCTCGAAAAACTCCTCAATGGTTGTTGTCCACTGGGCTACGTTCTCCCAGACATATTTGTCGAAATGGACAGAGCGGACGATGCGAAGCCGCTTTTGCCCCTCCACCTCGAGCAGATACTTGTCGCCCGTCTTCAGTTCCGGCCGCTGCTGGCAGTAGCCGTGCTCTTCTATTTCCTCCGTATAACTGATGATGTGTGGCATGTTACTTTATCTATTTTTTTTGAAAGCTGTTTTGCTCTGGCAAGCGGCAAAGCCGGGATCACTTTTATCGCTGGAAATATAAATAAAAAAACAAGAAATTTACCTTTATAGGCAAATAATTTATTATTTTCCTTCATGTTTAACATTTCACAAACATGCACCAGCTGAATTTTGGCGGAACGGTTTTTATTCACATTATTCAACATCTACCTGCCATCCGAAAATGCTGTGGATTGTTTTGCTGATGATGCCATCCATATACTTGCTCTTTACACTAATACGATACGACTGTGTGACATCATCAGGAGTAAAGTAAGTCATGAAGTGAGTGATGAAGAAAGAGCTTTTCAACATCGGTCTCGTCAACCATTCATTCTTGATTTCCAGGGTAAATTGAGGATGATAATTCTTACTTGAAATAAGAACGGCATAAAACATACCTTCTTCTGCATCCTGCAAACTGGATGTAGACAACACCAAAGCAGGATGAACTTTATATGACCCATCAGGTAAACGGAAACTCTCTTCCACAATTTCCCCGTAATGTACTTTTACTACAGCCATTTCTGCATAGGTTTGATAACTCTTCCTGATGTGTAGGCCATTGTGTCTTGGGTGATGACCAGCTCTTCGCTCAATGGAATGGGAGGTTCCCCGTTGAAATAAGCGTCCCATTGCTCATCCGACAACTCATCACGATGCACCTTCCTCGCTTTCTTCGAATGTTCATCCATCCCGGCAAGTTGCTGCACCAGCAAGTTGATAGCCCACGCCTTGTCCTCTGCATTCAAGGCTGTCAGCATGTCTGCCAATTGTTTCTTTGTTTCGCTCATATCCTACAGATTTTTTGCAAAGGTAAACATTTATCCCCGAACCGCCAAACGATTCGGGGATAATTTCACAAAAGAAATCTTCCTAAACACGAACCAGCAGCAATTCGGCTGAGCAGGGGTTCGGGCGTATTTGCCGCTTTTGTTCGGGCGAATTTGTAATTCGCCCGCCAGGAGTATAGCATTTTTAATGCGAAACTACCAATATATTGCTAACCACCTACATGCTTCTCGGGTTTAAGAACTCGCATTGTAAATGCTTAAACTCCTGCCAGCCGAATTACAAATTCGGCCGAACGAGGTGTGCACAGAAAAAAAAACCTTTCCTCCCCTGCCCCGTAGCCTTGCTATTGTTGGCAACGGGGCATAGAGAGGGAAGAAGCTTGCGGCTTCAGAAGCTCTGGAGTCAGTTACCAAGCTGGGACTTCAGGTTGTATAATTCAGCTTCTAAATTAAGCATTCTATGCTTCAAATCAGTGATCATTTCGTCATGCACATCATCAAAATCCTTTCTAGCTATAATTTCATCGATGATAGACTCGCCAACTTTACTTGCGTCCCAGTAGGAATCAATGCCGAAATATTCCTTCAATGGCGCAAGAAATGACTCTACTCTTTCGTCTACATCTATTGCGAAAACGAACGCCTTTTCAACATCTTCCTTCTTGGCCACGCTCTCCATCCACTCTTGCAGACTTTCGCCCGTTACGGTCAGTTCGCCGTTGTTGAAGGTGAGGTTGCGGATGTCGTTTGGACCGATGGTGATTTTCGTACCGTCAGTCATCTCGATGACCATGTTGTAGGTGTTCTCCTGGGCCTGCATCGTTGTGCAGAGCAGGGCGAGGAACAGTGTAATGATAGAAAACTTCTTCATAATAATACTTTTTTTAATGGTTTGCAATTTTAAATGATTGGGTGGCGGTTTTCACCACGTATGCACCCTTGGGGTGCTGAGAGAGATTCACCACGGCCTGCCCGTCGGCGTTGGCCGTGGTCTGATACACCACTTTGCCGTCGGTGGTCAGCACTTGCACGCTGCTGCCCGCCTTCAGCTGGTCGAGCAGCAAGAGACCCTGGCGCACCGACAGTTTGTCGGCGACGAGCCGGCTGAGCGAGGTGGGAATCTCCTGCGTCGTGGTGAACAGACCGCGGTTGACGTCCTCTACCTCCACGTCGAGGGTCTCGCCCGCGTCGGTGGTGATGTGCAGCACGTCACCCGAATACGTAATGACGGGGTTGTCGGCCAAGGCGATGAACACAGCCTCGCCGTTGATGTTCAGCGCGAGGTACTGCTTGCCGTCCTGAGCCATAGTCCCCAAGCTCCACACCGCGCACGTCAGCAGGAGCATCGCTTTCAGTAATTGTTGTTTGATCTTCATGTTACTATATTTATTCAAGTTTCGCAAGTTCCTAACTTGCCAGTTTTAATTGATAGATTTCAACGAAATGACTGAGTTTGTCCGACCGATTCACGAGCATGTCAAGGATTTGTTCATCCTCGATATTGAAGCACTCTGCGATTTCGCGGACGATCTCAAGTATCATATCCCAGATTCTCTCCGTGAG
>FLNX01003897.1_pt1 | contig 10364 bp, 6 predicted proteins | sample 1140341 | NCBI WGS metagenome assembly FLNX01 (sample SAMEA3878208, study PRJEB12797) | bioreactor metagenome | biome: Moose rumen | place: Sweden | collected 2011-10
AGTTCAATTCAATCAAACTAATTGCAGCGGACTATGCGTAAATTCAAGGTTCTGATGATTCGGCAGATGACGAAGTACTGGAGTGGCCGTTCCAAGAATCCTAGATGGCTTTCCACCAGCGGACAATGAAACGGATACCGGCGGAAAACAGCCCCGGACCCAGCCCGCAATAGAACCAGGCGATGAAAGAATCCGGAACCTGCGGGATGCGGCGGAGGGTGATGCCAAGGGTAATCATGAAGGCAATGACCAGATACCCCTTGACGCTGAATGTCTTGAAAATGGAAGTCCTGGGCTCCGGTAGCGACAGGATGCGCTCCGTGTATTTGCGGACGACGCCGGTGAACATGAACCAGAAAGCGGCAAACACCAGGGCCGATAGCAGAAAATACCACCAGTGCACGTGAGGTAGCATCCTGTAATACTGGATGCCGGTAAGAAGTATCTTGATGCCGATGGCGCTCCAAAGGAGGCCATTGACTAGAATCAGGTGCTTGGTGGGAATCTTTAACATGTCATTGCGGCTGGCAGTTGGTGTCAGTCACAAATATAATCATTTTCCGTGAGATGGGAGGCGGTCGGGACAGGGATTGCCCATCTGCTCGAAATTGATTATATTCGCATAATTATTGACTGTAAAGTATGATAATGGAACGGCTTCAATGGCTTTGCCGGTACCTGTTGGATGAAAATCCGCGCTATGCCGATGTCCCCATTCCTGAAGGGACGCCGGAGCAGCGGCAGCTTTTCCGTGCGCTGATGAATGTGCGCCCTCCTTTGCCGGTTTCCGATGAATTCCTCCGTCTTCAGGACGAAGAGCTGCAGGAACAGCTTGAGGAGAAAGGAATCGTGGAGATTGACCGGAAAGGATTGGTCGAATGGCAAGGCGATATCACCCGCCTGAAGGTGGATGCCATTGTCAATGCGGCCAATTCGCAGATGCTGGGCTGTTTTGTACCACTTCACCGCTGCATCGACAATGCCATCCACAGTGCCGCCGGAGTGCAGCTCAGGCTTGCCTGCGCAGAGATTCTTCGCTTCGCTCAGAATGACAGCAACGGGACTTACGAAGAACCTGCGGGCAGCGCCCGGATCACGCCCGGGTTCAATTTGCCGGCAAAATACGTACTCCATACGGTAGGCCCCATCGTCACCACGGCCAGGCCTCTGAGCCGGCAGGAAGTCCAGCTGGCATCCTGTTACACGTCCTGTCTGGAACTCTCCGACAAGAACGGATTGCACAGCATCGCCTTCTGCTGCATCTCTACCGGAGAGTTCCGTTTTCCCAGTGACCTTGCCTGCCGGATTGCCGTCAAGACCGTGCGTGATTATCTGGCAAAACATCCAAGGACTTCCCTTGACACCATCGTGTTCAACACCTTCAAAGACATTGACCATGCCCTTTATCAAGACGCCCTTGCACCGACTCCTTTGTTGAAGTAAAGATCCATAGCAGCATCATAAAACTGCTCTACTTTTGTTGACCTGTAATGAAACATAAACTGTGTTTTTAACAGTCAGCTTTTTTCAGGGTAATACAGACAGTGAATTCCGAAAAAAAACTTACCTTTGTGTTTGACGTCAAAACAGATGAAAATATGTTATATCCGATAGGCATACAGAGTTTTGAATCCATCCGCAAGGACGGTTATGTCTATGTGGACAAGACTGCGCTCATATACAATCTTTCCCACGGGAGCGGCAAGTACTTCTTCCTCAGCCGCCCCCGCCGTTTCGGAAAGAGCCTGCTGGTCTCCACCATGGAAGCCTACTTCAGCGGGAAAAAGGAACTCTTTGAAGGCCTTGCCATCGCAGAACTGGAGAAAGACTGGATCCAGTATCCGGTGCTGCGGTTCGACCTGAGCGGGAAGCAGTATAAAAGCATTTCAGACCTCACAGAGATCTTATTCCAGCATCTGGTAAAGTTGGAAGGCCTCTATGGAGTCAAGCCCCAGTTTGAGTCTCCGGAAGCACGTTTCAAGGATGTCATCGATGCCGCCTACGCAAAGACCGGTTCAGGCGTTGTAATCCTCATTGATGAGTACGACAAGCCTATTGTTGACTCATTGGTTGACGAGGAGTTGAATGAATCTTTCCGCAGCCTTCTACAAGGTTTTTATGGCGTGATGAAAGCCAAGGACGCCTGCATCAAGTTCGGCTTCCTGACCGGCGTAAGCAAGATTGGCAAACTCTCAGTCTTCAGCGGCCTCAACAACCTCAAAGACATCTCCATGGATGCCCGCTACACGGACATCTGCGGCATTTCCGAAAAGGATCTGAAGGATTACTTCAAAGAAAGCGTGAAGGAACTGGCCGAAGCCAACAACATTTCTGTCAAGGACTGTTATGCAAAGTTGGCCCAGATGTACGATGGTTACCATTTCCGTCAGAACTCGGTTGGTGTTTACAATCCCTTCAGTGTCTTGAACACGTTTGATTCAATGGATTTCAAGGAGTATTGGATTGAGACTGGCACTCCCTCATTCATCGTAGAGGTGATGAAACAGACAGACTACGACGTCACAAGCCTCGCCTGCGAGCAGGCCGATTCTTCGCTTCTGACAGACCTCGATACAGCCTTTCACAATCCTATTCCGCTCCTCTACCAAAGTGGATACCTTACCATCAAGGATTACGATAAGACCACCGGCATCTATACGCTGGGGTTCCCCAACCGGGAAGTCAAGCACGGCTTCCTCACCTTCCTGCTGAATTATTACACTACTGCAAGAGGCTCCGGGAACCTCCTGATCCGCCAGATGAACAATGACCTTATTACAGGCCGGCCCAAGGACTTCATGAAGAGGATGGAGGCTTTCTTCGCCAGGCAGAACTACCAGATTCAAGGCGATGCGGAGAAAGACTTCCAATATGCCATGAGCATCATCCTGCAGCTCCTGTCCGACACCCTGACCATCCGCACGGAAGGCACGACATCAGAAGGCAGGATAGACATTCTGGCCGAGGCTCCGCGATTTATCTACATCATCGAAATCAAGATCAATGACTCTGCCGAGGCCGCCCTGCAGCAAATTGAGGAGAAGGCCTACGCCCGCCAGTTCGCCGACGACAATCGCAAGCTCTTCAAAATCGGCGTCCGCTTCTCCACGGAGTCCCGCTGCATCGATGACTGGAAAGTCGTGGAAAAGTAGTATCTTTACGGCAATGTTCAGAGCCAAACACATCGCTTCCCATAATCCCTTCCCGGCTTTAGGGGGGGGTAATTCATTAGTAATAAATAGCTTAATTGTCATTAAAGGCGCATTGCCCAAGCGGGTGGTGCGCCATATCCGTATCATGGCATAACGAACTCACACATATATGGTAAGCATTCGGAGAAGTACGTATTGACAAAGTTAGATTGCGACTGGCATCAGTGAGATGTCAGGCGCAGTTTTCTCAACAGGGGAGGAGTTGGATGTCAGTAGCACTTCTCCGGATGTGCAAGTGACACGTGATTACACATAAGTAACGGCAACTGACAGGTCGGTCCCTGTAAGTTGCCGTTAACTTGTGTCAGCGGATGTCAGCGGAACGTCACGGGGTTTGTCGGAGGCTTCTTACGCAGAAGCTGCGGCCGTCCGGCCCCGGAGGTTCCGCCCCCGGATCCGCTTCAATTGCTCTTCTTGTAAAGCTGAATAGCTTTTTGACCAGTGTATGAAGTGCTCTTGTAGTAACGGAAACGGTTATTTGTATCACCGGAACTGGAATTGTATCTCAGATAGGCTCCGCCTGAACTGATGACAGCATTGCCATCAGCGTCAATTGTAATGGAGTTCTGAATGCCTTCCGCCTCGGCCTTTAAACCATTTGCATCACTGGTCTGTCCTATATAATTACCATTGGGGCCCTGGATAAAGCCATTTGCAAGGGTGATTGTAAATGCATGCGCATCAACATCTGTAGAAGATTCAATCATGCCATCTGTTATAGTAACAGCGTATACATTGTTTCCTTTATCCTCTGCATCAGGGAAAGCAACGTTATAATCTTCGGAGACAATCAGATATTTGCCATCTGTAAGATCTTCGGTATTGGTAACCTTAACATAAGCATTTCCGCTGGGCGCAACATACTTATTCTGCTTGATTGTGAAAGCATACGACTTGGTTGCAACATCTGCCGTAGTGCTGACGGTGACAACAAACTCGGGCTCAACGGTCTCACTGGTATTTGCAGGGATGGTCACGGTGATCGTGCCGGCACCCTCGCCGGAAGCGGCGGAGAGGGTTGCAGCACCGGTCACGGAAGCGGTCCAAGCCACGTTGCCTGTTACGGTAACGGTCTTGGTGCCGCCAGCGGCTGCAACTGCAGTTTCGCTGTTGATGCTTGCGCCGAATACGGGAGTGGTCGTATCCAACTTGATGCTCACAAGAGTACTGCCAGCAGCAATTTCAGGAGTTACAACATCACTCTTGAAATACTTCTGAAGCTTTCCGCAAACAACCACTTCCGCACCTACCGCAATCTGATCTGCGGAAGTAAAGGAAGCCCCCTCAAGGTACTTGCCTCGATAAACAGTAAGAGTGTTTGTCGCATCTGCGGTGTCTCCAATCAGATAGGTTGCATTGCCATAAGACGTAGACACTTCTGTTACAGCAGTAACAATACCCTTCACATATACTTCAACATCGCCGGTAGCACCGTTGCTCATCCCGTCAATCACAGCGAGAGCGTCAGCAACAGTGTAGGGATTGTTCTTTCCGCCCTTTTCGTCATCACCTATCGAAGGAGGAGTGACATCCTCTTCGGTGACTCCGTTAAGAGAGTAGACATAAGCTTTACCGCTTACGGTTTCATAAACTTTATTATCCCCGTTGGCGTAAATGGTAACCTGCCCGTAAAGGACCACGTCATCTCCGACTTTGATTTGCGTGTTTCCGGTGTACCAATACTTATTCTGCAGGAACAGGGCGCGATATGCTTCAAACTGCTCGGAACTTTCAGTCCCGTCGGCAGAAATATAGAATGTTCCGTCTCCGCCGGAAACAAACTCTTTGTAAATGGAAGAAATCTTGCCCTTCACATAAACATTTGCAGTGGCGTCATAATCCGAAGAATCCAGATAAGCGCGAACACCTGCGACGGTGTAAGGATTGGCCAGAGTACCATCGCCATTGTCCACCGCAGTCTTGCTCACCGTGAACTTCACGGCCTTGGTGGCGGCGGTGAAGAGGTCGGGGACGGCGGCGACGTTGACGGTCAGGGTGACCTCGGTGTCGGCCGTGAGCTCGGCGGCGGTGACAGTGTAGGCGCCGACGGTGGTGCCGGCGACTACGGTGACGGCGCCCTCGGGAGCGACCGTGAAGCTCACCGCGCCGGTGGAGTTGGTGGTGACCTGAATTCCGAAGGAAGCGCCGGAGGCGACGGCAGCGGTGGGCACGCCGGTAACCTCAAGGGTGGGATCCACAGCGGTCGCGGCCTCCCCTACCGTCACGGTATACTTCACGGTGTAGGCCGCGTAGTTCAGGGTGGTGGCCTTGGCGACGCCGTTCTCCACCTGCGGGAAGGCGATGCTCACCTCGGTGGTGCCTGCCGCGACGGCGGTGAACAGGCCCTCGGTGTTGATGGTGCCTACCTCTGTCTTGCTCGAAGAGTAGGTGGGCTTGATGGTGGCGATGGGATGCGTCGCCGCGAAGTTGATGGTGCCGCCGACCTCTGCGGTGAGAGTTGAACCCGCCGCGGGCAGGGTGCTGTCGGTCATCACGATCGCGGGAATCTCGCCGTCGCCGATGGCAACGTCGTTCATGCCCTCGTACTGCGGTTCGATTATGATGCTGAAGTCGCCGTCGGAAGTAAGCAGATTGCCGTAGAGGTTGGTGCGGTAGTTGCGCTGCAGGGGCACGTTCGTCACGGTCTGCGTGAAGAGCGGAGCTGCGGCCCCTTCCTCATACAGGGAGAAGGCGATGTCGTGGTTTGCGGTGGCGGTTCCGGCCAGGATGTAGTCGTTCAGCAGCCAGTAGTCGCCCTGGGCCTTGTAAGGCTCGAAGTCTGGGTTGACCACGGAAACCGCATTTGCGGCCAGGTCGTACTCCTTCGGGGTGCCGACGGTGCCGTCGAGCAGGTTCATCACGGTGGGGGCGGTAAGCTTGAGCGAAGACTTGCCGAAGGTCACGCCGGCGGTCTTGGCAGCCTCGTAGTCGGCCTTGAGGTCGATGACGTTGAGCTGCGCGAAGGGCCTCTTGAGGGTGACGGTAGCCACCAGGGCCTCCTCCACCTTGTCGATGGAGTAGACGGAGTAGAACGCGTCGCGGGTCTCGTCGTTCGAGAGTCCTGCGGGGTTCACGGTGAAGGTCTTTGCTGCCAGGTCGATGGTGTAGGCGGTGTTGCCCGGGGCCTGGGCGATGAAGACGATGTCGTAGCCGTGGCCCTTCACCAGACGTGCGGAGAAGGTGGCCTTGAGCGCGGTGAACGCGTTGGCGTCGGCTGTGGCGACGGGCTTGGAGAGCGATTCCACATAGCCGGTGGCCTTGTCGTAGACGCCGACCACGAGCTGGGTGGCGGTCAGACCGTCGCTCACTGCCTTCGTGGCGCTTTCGGCGAAGCTCACGGTGAAGTTGGCGTCAACCTCACCCGCGCCGGGCACAGTCTCCTTGGCGCAGCCTGCAGCGGCAATCACCGCCGCGGCTGCAAGGATGGTATAGAGAATTTTTTTCATTATTCAGCTGCTTTATAGGTTACCGTCACCTTCTGGAGCCTCCAGTGGCCGGATCCGGAAGGACGGGTAAGGGTTACGGAAGTCGCGGAGCCTGTCCACGTGAGAGTCTCGACGTCGTAAGTGCCGGAATCGGCGACATCGGAGCTTGTCGGAGCGTTCGAACCGTCCCAGGCGAAGACAATTTTGGAAATGAGGTTGGTCTCACCTGCAGTGATGGTCACATGACCGCCGCCGTAAATGCGCATGCCGCTACCGGTATTGTAGTATTTACCGTCGTTGGTTCCGTCACCGAACGTTACTGTCAATTCATTCTGTGTGGTTTCAGTATACTGAGTGCCGTTCTCGTAGCCTAGCTTACTGAAATCGAGAGTTTCAATTGTCTGCCCCTCGATTTTGATAGTGTAGGATGCGGTCGCGACAGAACTGGTGATCATCCCTTCCTTGACTGCTATTGCCTTAATGGTGATTGCTTCTGTAATAGAAACCGGATCGGAGTAAACGGTAGAATTCTCTGTAGGCTCTGTTCCGTCAAGAGTATAGTAAATGGTTGCGCCTTCAGTCTCAGAAGTAATAGTCACGAGGGTTCCGCTCTCAACATCACCTTCACACGAGAATGTAGGAGCAAGAACAGCTGTAACATGACTTACATAGTAGGGATATACAACTTCAGGAGTGCTACCGTATAATCCGCGATAACCAATGAGAGTAAGTTTGTCACCGGCTTTAAGTCCAAGGGTGCTGAAGGTCTGCGTGTTGGTAGTGCCGTACGCCACTTCAGCGGGTTCAAGACCATACACCACTACAGTTCCTGTGTCGTCGGTCAGATTCAAATTACCGTACTTAGTACTGGTAATGGAGGATATGATACCTGTCAGCTGATACTTCTGTGTCGTCGAAACCTCCGCTGCAAGGAACTCGGCTACCGTGGCTGTGATTACAGCCGGCACCTCCGCATCGTTCACGGTGACGCTGAAGCTGGCGGTCTTGGTGACCTCGCCTTCGGTGTAGCTGACGGTGACGGTCACGCTGCCGGCGGTCGTGAAGGCCGTGGGGGCGTCGGTGGTGGCCTGGGCCGTCACGTCCTTGGTGCTTTCGTCACTGTAGGTGGCGGTGACGGTCATGCCGGTGAGGTCAATCGCCTCGTCAAGCTCGTATTCCACCTTGGTGGGAGCTTTCACTGCGATGCTCTCGAGGGTCACGGCGACCGGGGGCTCCGGAACCGTCACGGTGAACACCACGTCGGCGGAGGCTAAGTTGGCGCCGCCCTCGGCCTTGGTGCCCTGCACGCCGTTCTGCACGGAGTTGAAGTGGATGGTCACATTGGTGGTGCCGGGGGAAAGCGCGGTGAAAACGCCCGCATTCGTAATGGTGCCGACAGCGGTGTTGCTGGAGCTGTAGGTCGGGTCGAAGCCGGAATTGGTGGTGATGCCGCTGAAGTCGAGAGTGCTCCCCTGCGCGAGCGTCAGGCTGCCGGTGTTGGTGGCCGCGTCGAACGCGTAGTTCTCCGCGGAAGCCGGAGCGAAGCCGGTTGCGGGAACGGTGACGGTCTGCGGATCGCCGTCTATCGGGAAGACGGTCTCGCCGTCGTAGGCCGGCACTATCTCGATGGTGAACTCGCCGTCCACGCTGAAGATGTTGCCTACGATGTTGGTGCGCCAGTTGCGCCTGTAGGGCACGTTGGAGATGTCGTAGTCCGTGAGCTTGTTGGTGAGGTCGTCGCGGAATACCTCGAACTTAACCTCGGTGTTGGCGGACTCGGCGGCCGCGAGCACATAGTTCATCGCTATATACTTGTAGGTGCTTGCCACCGCATAGTCGTCGTCGGTGTTCACCGCGGCCGCGGCGAATGCGTATTCAACCTCGCCGGACACTGAACCGTCGCGCAGGTTCATCACGCCGGGGGCCTTGATGACGTTCATCGAGGAGCCCGAGAAGGCAATCTCGTTGGCCTCTGCCGCCGCCCAGTCATCCGCCGTGGTGAAGACGTTAATCTGGGCGAAGGGGCGCCTCAGCTGGGCCGAGAAGCTGGTGTTGGACGCGTCGACCACGCCGGTGCTGACGAGCGCGTAGAAAGCGTCGCGCTTCTCGAGGTTGGCGTCGCCCGTCGCGGTGACGGTCATGGTCCCGCTTTCCGGATTCAGGGTGTAAGGTCCGTCAGGGTTCTGGGCCCAGAAGACGACGTCGTAGTTGACGCCCTTCACGAGCCTTATCTTGACGGTTGCCTTGAGCGATGCGTCGAAGGCGTTCGCAATTGCCGTCGTCCCCGTGAGGGAGATTCCGGGAAGGTACTTGTAGGTCGTGCCGTCGCTCTGGAGGCCGTAGACAAGTACGTTGAGCGTAGTGGCGGAGGTGCCGTCGCTGTAGGCCTTCGTGAGCGTGCCGAGGTCGATGGTGAAGGCCGCCTCGACGGTGTCGCCGTCCGTGGCCGTCCTCACTTCTTTCTGGCAGCCGGTGAGCGCAAAGACCGCCACGGCAAGTCCGATAACTGGGTAAAGGATCTTTTTCATAACTGCGTAGAGTTTCTGAAGTAGTTAATAATTAATAATTTGTATTGTTTTTGTTTTGTTTTGTTTTTCTATCCTATTCTATTCTATCCTTTGTCATTCTGAGTCTATTCTTTGTCATTCTGAGCGAAGCGAAGAATCTCCTCCTCCACCAACAACTCCTCATCCACTTCCATCACCTCTGTGTTCTCACTGTTGTTATGCTTCTTGCACAGCGGCACGATGTAGTACTTCCCCTCCTCCGACGCCACATAACGGCCCGTCTGCGGGTCGGGATGCACCTTGTACACATGTGCCCCGTTTCTCTGGTCCTTGGTCAAACGCTCCCCGCACACTGCGCACTCATTGGCAGCGCAATGCATATACTCTTCCCACTTCTTGAGCCACCCGGACCCCTCGGAGTTTCTTTTGTTTCTTACCAGTACTGTCATTGTCTTCAAAAACATTTGGCACCCACCGGCCCGGCCAGGGGCCGGTGGGTAAAAAGGGGTCGAAATCTTTATTGTATGCCGTATATCTCAATTGTGGAAATTTGAGTATTGTGAGCGGAAGTAACCACTAACTTATATACATTACCGGCCTCCTGATAATCTTCAGAAATACTATATTCATTACAAGTTGTCGCTCCAGTCGTCTCTGTACTTACAGCATTATCTCCGACATAGATATTCTGTTTAACAGAAGCCGAAGCATTAGTCATTCCTGTTATTTTAATCTTGGTAGTCGTCCATGTAAACGCAGGAAGTTCAAGATATGAATCTTTTTTTCCAAGAATCAGATACCCACTATTCATTTTGTAATTATTCGAAGCTGATAATTTTATAGTATATGTTCCATCAGTAAAAGATTTCTCTTCTTTATTAGTACTGCCCGAAGTCGGGATATCCCAATTATCTTGAGAAGAGAAATCAAGTGTTGCCAACAACGTTGGTTGACCGGCCTTTGAGTATACCTTGCTGGCAATGGCGCTTGTTACGAGAACTTTACCATCTTCAATCTTGGCTGCAATGGCCTTGACAGTGCAGGCTTCGGTGATATCGAACGGCTTCGAGTACAGAAGAGCTGCATCAACGGTAGGAGCTGAACCATCAGTCGTGTAGTAAACATTCAACTCTGCTGCAGCTTCGATGCTTACAGTAAGCGTTGTAGCAATCTCGGTTACATTATCAGGTGTAGAAATGATGGGAGCTGCAGGAACTTCA
>FLNX01001220.1_pt1 | contig 10360 bp, 4 predicted proteins | sample 1140341 | NCBI WGS metagenome assembly FLNX01 (sample SAMEA3878208, study PRJEB12797) | bioreactor metagenome | biome: Moose rumen | place: Sweden | collected 2011-10
AGGGACAATATCGAAAAGTGCTTCAAGTCTGGGAAGATGGGCTTTAAGTTGGACACAGCCAGATCACACAGACAAGATACCATGGAAGGTCGGTTCGTTGTGGCCTTCGTGGCACTGAGCATCCTGGCTGAACTGAAGTCACAGCTGACCAAAGAACGGTTCTTTGAGGACAAGAGGAAGAAGCCAATCCCGGGAAAAACTTACAGCGTTACTGACATCATAGAGATCACCGCCGGAACCACGATTAACTACGGCCAGAAGACCAGGAAGCACTGGGTCGGCGGAACGCTCAAGGAACTCAAACGGGTATGCGTTGCCAGTGGATTTGCTGAAGATCTGTACGATCAGGTACCTGCTTACATTGAGTCCTGGTCACAGTTAAGATAGGCGTCCGTAGCCACGGGAATTAGGAATCTATATCAAAGGCAAACAAAAGTGAAATGTCTGCACAGCCCTTTACCCTTGCTTTATGCGAATATCCAGATAGGTCATTGATGTTACTTGTGTCCTGGAACAAACTGCCATCAATGGCTATACGGTGTTTCTCGCATACAGCAGTTAATCTTCTCAGATAAAATTCCTGTCTCTTTTTTAAGTCCTTCCCAAGCGACTTTAAGAGTTCAGTTAGCGTTGAAGATGATAACCCCAGGTTTGGGTAGTATTCGCTTATGAATGACGCATCATACTCAGATTTTAGATATCGACATGATATGCCTGCATTGATAACTCGCAAACATGCTATGCTAATAATCTGATAAGCTTGCTTAATATCAAAGACTGACGTCAAATCTAACTCAATATCATCAACTACAGAATGAACAAGCGCCGCTTGCCCGTATGCCTTCATATCTGCATTGGTTGTTAGTTTTGTTTCTTTAGGAATGAACCTGCCTTCGTAAATATAGCCAATTACTATTCCGTTGTGAGGCTGATATTTACCATTAACGCGAACGCCGCCTTTCCGCTCTCTCACAGGATACTGCTTGAAGCCGGGTCTGCCAGTGTTTTCCACAACTGTGTTGAGAGGTCTTTCGACCTGACGAATATTCTCAGGAACCATGATCAAATCCCATAAACCGATAGTCCTATTATATCATATACGGACTATCTTCAAAAGGGCATTTTTATGATTTATGACATTTTAAGAAATAAAAAAAGACTGTAGTATGTTTGCTACTACAGTCTTTCTTGCCTAGCCTTTGGTCAGTTATGTAGGTACGATAGTCCTGAAAACTAAAAACTTTTTATTTAATTAATCCGGAGAATTTTTCTGCTGCTCCTGCTTCATTTTGTGAAGCTTCTCAATCCCAGTCCTCTGCCAGGAGGAACTCCTTCAGGTGCATGTGCCGGATCCCGTTCCGGCTCATGTCAATCTCATCCATGGTGACCACATATTTGGGGAAGTTGTCCCGGATATGATCAAGGACTCCAAATTCCCGCTGCACGGTTTCCAGAGAGGCCAGGAGGTAGGAGCTCTGGACATAGATCCGCTTCCCGTCCCTGTCGGCCACAAAATCGATTTCCCGGTCGCCGTATCTGCCCACCGTGACCTTGTACCGGCGGCGGATCAACTCCATGCAGATCACGTTCTCCATCAGCAGCTCGATGTCCTTAAGGCCCCCACCGTACACCGCCTCACGGATCCCGTGATCGGTGAGGTAGTACTTTTCATTCACCGACAGCAGTTTCTTCCCGGACAGATCACTGCGGCCTATCCGCTGGAGCAGGCAGGCGTCGCAGCAGTAGCGGACATAGTTCAGCACAGTCTCCGGTGCCACCGTGCGGCCTTCGCTCTTCAGATAACTGGCAATGCTCCGGGCACTGAAGGTGCGCCCGGTATTGGAGATCACAAACAGTATGATCCTCTGGAGCAGATCCAGATCCCTGACCCGGTTGCGGGTGGCCACGTCCTTCAGGATGATGGAGTTGTACAGATCCGTCAGGTACTGGATCGCCACTTCTCCGGTGCCAGGTATGTGGGAGAGAAAGGGCATGCCACCGTACTGCAGATACTCTTTCAGGGTGTCCTGGGAGACGGCACCGCTTTCAGCGCTGCTTCCCTGACGTGAGGCTGCATACTCTCTGAGGGAAAAGGGGTAGATCGTAAATTCCGCATACCTGCCGCCAAGCAGTGTGGCCAGTTCCCCGGAAAGGAGTCGGGCATTGGATCCGGTTATGTAGATGTCACAGTCAAAGTCCGCCCTCAGGGAGTTGATGCATCTTTCCCAGGAGGCGACCTCCTGGATCTCATCCAGAAACAGGCGGCTTTGGCCGCTGATCCCGCGGATCCGGGTGCTGAGTTCCTGCCAGAGGCTTTCGGCGGTGCAGAGTCCGGCGTTATCCAGGGACTCAAAGTTCAGGGAAATGATATTTTCCCGGGGCACTCCGGAGGAGATCAGATCTTCCTTGATGAGATCAAGCATGACCGATTTCCCGGATCGCCGCATGCCGGTGATCACCTTGACGAGATCAGTCCCCATGAAGGGACGGATCCTGGACAGATACAGTTCGCGCCGGATCATCAGTGCTCAGGCTCCGGAGATAAGGGAAGAGTGTCAGTTATATCTGACAGTCTGATTGTAAACGCTGAACCTGTCATCTGCAACTGACAGAAGATCCTGGTTTTCCAATTTGTCAGTTGTGACTGACAGAAGTTTTGATCTGCCCAGTGCTGTCAGATGTGGCTGACATCTGAAAGGCGGATCCATCCGGCTCTGCGAACTGACAGGCTGGCAGCATTCTGCCTCCTCCCGGATCTGTCATCTGTGACTGACAGAAGCTAGCATCCTCCTGGATCAACTTGCTGGGCGCAGTGACGGACAGACGGACAGCCTTCAGCGGCCTGCCTGTCTGCCAAAGCCCGTTTTTTTACCAGTGGGACTCCATTTCCGGAGATGGTGCTGAACCGGGGCCGAGGCACCGGAGGTGTCCTGGGTTCCCCCACGGGGGACGGAGGCGCAGGATCTTTCCTCTGCTGCCTCCTTCTTCATCTCCTGCTCCTGTTCCTGTTCCATCTCTTTGAGCCGGGCGCACAGATCATCCAGTGTCTGCTCAGGATCCTTCCGCCATTCAGCGCTCCAGAAGCGCAGGATCTTCCATCCCAGGCTCTTCAGCACCCCCGGCTGACCGATGAAGCGGTCCACGGTGCTGGGGGTGTTCCGGAACACATTGCCGTCGGCCAGGATGCAGGCCAGGTATTTGTCCGGGTGTGACGGATCCTTCACCGCCAGATCGATCCGGAAGGCGGAGCTGCCGATCCCCGTCCGGGTGTCATAGCCCCTCTCCTGGAGCTTGGCGGCCAGTTCCCGGACCACAAAGTCTTTTTCAAACTTCTTGCTTTCCATCTGCACAGCGGAAATGCCCCCGCCGTCCCGGGCGTATTTCAGGAACTCAAACAGCCCCCGGACCCCTTCCGGGGTGGTGGGGGTCAGCCTGCCGTCCTCATACTGCAGGGAGGAGAACACCACCATCCGCTTCCGGGCCCGGGTGAGGGCCACATTCAGCCGCCGCTCACCGCCGTTCCGGTTCAGGGGGCCGAAGTTCATGGTGACCCGTCCAGCCTTGTCCCGGCCGAAGCCCACGGAGAAGACGATGACGTCCCGCTCATCACCCTGGACATTCTCCAGGTTCTTGATGAAGATCGGCTCCGGTAGCGCGGAGGCGGCTTTTTCCGCCTCCGGATCGGCGCGGAACATCAGGGCCAGATCATCCTCAATCTGGGCCTGCTGCCTGGTGTTGAAGGTCACCACCCCGAGGGAGAGATCCCGGCTCCGGGGATCCTTCAGGAACTCCCGGATATAGGCCACGGCCTGGCGGCTCTCATCCTTGTTGGTTCCGGATCCGCCCCGGTCGTACTCTCCGTCCACATAGCGGAACAGCACCTGGGAGCTCATGTCATCGGGGGAGGGGAAGGTGTAAAGGCCGCCCTTGTAGTACATGGTGTTGCTGAAGGCGATGAGGCTCTCGTGGCGGGAGCGGTAGTGCCAGGTCAGGGTCTTGGTGGGCATGCCCAGGAGCATGCAGTCGTCCAGGATGCTCTCCATGTCGGCGTCCTCGGTCTCCTCCTCCCGCCGGACCTCAAAGAACTCCGTGGGAGGCATCTGCTTGGGATCACCCACCACAATTACCTGCTTGCCCCGGCCGATGGTGCCCGCCGCCTCGGAGGTTGGTAACTGGGAGGCTTCGTCGAACAGCACCAAATCAAAGGTGTAGTCCTTGGGATCCAGGTACTGGGCCACGGAGATGGGGCTCATGAGCATGCAGGGGGTCAGCCGGGGTAGAACCTTGGCGGCCCGGGAGAAGATCTGGCGGATGGACAGGTTGCGCCCCCGGCTTTTCCGGGCTTTCTCCAGGAAGTTCAGCTCCTCCCGGAGATCCGGATCCGCGGTGCCCAGCAACTCTTCCTTGGAGCGGCGCAGCTTTTCCGTCAGGATCTGCCGGGAGATCAGGGTGAAGGCGCTGAAGTCTTCGGCAAACTGGGACACCCGATCCTGGAAGATCGCCCCGTTGAAGTTGCTAAGGAAGACGCTGCTCTGGAACCGGCTTTCCGCCAGGGAGGCGGCAAACACCGTCAGGGCAAGACCGGCGGGGCTTTGGGTGGGGATCTGATCCCGGAGCAGGGCCTCGGCCAGGGGGCGGAAGCCCTGGCGCCAGAGGGCGTCAAGGCGCTGGTTCACCTCGGTCCACCGTCCGATCTCCCCGGGTTTCTCCAGCCAGAGCAGCAGGCGCCGGGTGAGCTTCTCCGGCTCCTGGGGGACAAATTCCGGGTTCATCTGATAGCAGGACATGAGTTCGGACCGGATCTGCTCAAAGTTCTCCGCCGCATCCACTGCGCCGGCCAGGGCGGCCAGCCTTGAGATAAGATCGACCGGGAGGCGTGGCAGGGAGGTCCCGGGCACGCTGTCCCGTCCCAGGGCCTGGGCGGCCATGCGCAGGAGATCCAGGGCGGTCTGCCCGTGATCGGGATCCTTCCGTACCAGATCCGCAAAGGCGGGATCCGCCTGGGCGAGGCGTTGGTATTCCGGCTCAAATTCCTTCATGGCACCCTGGACTTCCAGGGCGGCTTTCATGATCTGGGGATAGGTGGCGCTGGTGACATGCACCTCGGCGCCGATGAGGGCCTGCAGACGTCGGACAGATCCGGCATGGGCCCACAGGCGGAAGAGCACAAACCGCTGATCGTCCAGTTTCCATTTCCGGAGCTCCGCCTTGAGATCGCTGTTCAGCAGATCTTCGGGATCATCCCCCAGCAGCTTCCGGCCGTCACGGATCTGCAGGGACAGTGCCACCGCTTTCTCCGCGCAGCCCAGCAGCTGGGGCAGGATGGGACTTGCCAGGAGTCCTCCCGGGGCTTCGGGATCCTGCAGCAGGCCGGCGGCGCTGCGGATCCCCTCCAGGAGCCGGGGCCAGGAAAGGTCACCGGAGGCGGTACCGGTGAGATCGCAGAACTCCCGGGCGGCCTGCAGGACAGCCTCCCCTGCCGCCCGGAGCTCCGCCGGAGTGGCCCGGGGGAGCCTCTCCGGGGGCCGCAGCCGGGAACTGCCGTGGAAGACGTATTCAGAGAGCTTCATGCCCCGGGTGAGGATCCCGATCTCCCTGAGGGCGGTCTCCGCCTGATCGATGCCGTCCTGGGTGACGGCAGCCAGGGAGTCCGGGGGCAGGCGCACTCCGGGCTCCTGGCCCTGCATGCTGATCCGGCTGAGGGCGTCGTACAGGGACATGCCCAGAAGCACCGGGCGGTGCAGCTCCTGGTTCAGCTGGTTGATCTCCTCCCTCTGGCGGTTGAGCCTGCCGGTGAGCCGGGGGAAATCCGCCTCATAGCTTCCAGACTCCTTCTCCCCGGCGGTGAGATCCAGCCGCTCCAGGAAGCGGGATTTGGTCATGGTGTTGGAGTGCAGCTCCAGGCAGAAGGGGTCCAGCCCGATCCGGGTCAGCCGCTCCTGGACCACCTCCAGGGCGGCCATCTTGGCTGCCACGAACAGAACCTTCTTCCCCATGTCCAGGGAGGATGCGATGATGTTGGTGATGGTCTGGGACTTGCCGGTGCCGGGCGGCCCCTGGAGGACAAAGCTCCTGCCCGAGGCGGCGGCAGCCACGGCATCCAGCTGGCTGGAGTCCAGGTGCACGATCTGGCTCACGGCCCCGAAGGGGATGCGGCTGTCCAGGGTGGCGGGGGTGTCCCCCTGATCAAAGGCGCCCCCGCCGGTGTACCGGTTCCCTGCCAGGGCCTCATACACAGGGCTCTGGTGGAGGCAGGGACTGTTGACGCTTATGTCCCGCCACATGACGTACTTCCGGAAGGAGAAGTTGCCCAGGCACACGGTCTTCAGGATCTTCCAGGATCCCGGCAGGATCTCCTGCACCGCATCCCGGATGGCCACCACATCCACCCCGTACTGATCCAGGGGCAGGGTGTCCAGCATCCCCAGGCTGATCCCGAAGATCTGGCGCATCATCTCCATGAGGGAGAAGTTGAGAAAGGCCTCCTCGTCCCGGACCTTCAGGGAGTAGACGTCGGTGCGGGGATCCCGGCGGATCTCCACTGGCAGCAGGAGCAGGGGCGCCTCCCGGTGCCGGCTGCCGGACTGCTCATCGGTCCACAGCACGCTGTACAGGGAGAGAAACAGGGAGTTGGCGCCGGTCTCGTCGTAGGACAGCCGGGAGTCGGCGGCGATCTTCCGCAGCAGCTGGGGCAGGGGGCGGGAGGTCTCATTGCGGACATACAGGGTGTGGCTGCCGTCCAGGAAACTCCCGGCCACGTCGGCCACACTGCCGGTGATCTCCAGGGTCTCGGGATTGACGCAGGCGGCCAGCTCCTCTCGGGTGAATTCGCTTTCTGTCAGTTTGAAGTACCGGCTGTCGTGCTTCCTAAGCTCGTCCTCCAGATGCTCCGGGAGAGGAGCCAGGATCCTGAGCACCGAGCCGTTGGAGGACTTCATGTTCAGCAACCGGTTCCGGGCTGACAGATCCAGCAGTCGGTTTTCCCACATCTCCTCCCGGGTGAGCTTCTGGCGCCCCTGGATGGCCTCCCCGCGCTTTCGGAGATCCAGGCTGCTGATCAGGGGATCATGGCTCTTCTCAAACCGGGGATCTTCGGTGAGGATCAGATCACCGGCTGCGTCCCGGCTGATGGTGGGCAGGGGCCGGATGTAGTGGCGCCGGCAGGCCGGGATGCTGACACAGCAGTCGAATTTGTTCTTGGCAAAATTCTTCCGGGCCTGATCCACCGCTAAGGCAAAGGACGCTCCTTCCTGGGTCAGCAGGGTGGTTTCTACCAGCAGGATCTCCTGCCGCTCCGAAGCCCGGAAGATTTCATTCCGGTCCCAGATCACCGCATCCCTGAGTTCGGTCCCCTCGTCAAGGATCACCGCCGCCATGGCATGCTCCTCCTGGAGGATGAGCAATGCCTGGAGCCCCGCCCCTTCCAGGATGGTGGCGTAGAGGCAGGAGGTGTCCAGACAGGTGCCGGTGCGCTCAGAGAGCACCTGGGTGAACAGCCGGATCCGCTGGGCCCCGGCGAAGGAAGCCGGTGGCAGGCGGTAGGACAGTTTCAGCTCCCCGGCGGCCAGGAACAGGGCCTCCGCCTCCTGGGCCACATAACGGGGATCTTCGGCGGTGTAGCCCAGGAACCCCCGGGTGGTGCCAAAGGCCGGTCCCAGCTCCGGATGGTTCCGGATAAGACCGGAGAGGATCTCCTCACCACGGGACAGCACATCGGTCACTCCCGGGGCGTTGGGGGTGACAAAGGACGCCAGCAGCTCCTGCTGGCCGTTCCATTGGTTGAAGGGCATGATCTCCAGGGGTGCTGAGCAGGCGGCCACCTCGGCACCCCTGCTGTCCAGCACGCAGGCCCGGATGGCGGAGGGCACCGCCTCGGTGAGCTCGGCAAAGCCGGCGGTGTTCAGGTGCAGATCCTGCAGATGACCGGAGACGGAGATCAGATCTCCATCCTGGAGCAGATCGGCCCGGAGCTCCAGGGGTTCAAAAAGACTGTGATCGTTGGTCACCCGGATGGTGAAGTTCTCCAGGGTGCCCTTCTGGCACTCAAAGACGATGTCACGGATGAGATGGAAACTTTTCTGGCACAGTGACAGGTTCAGCTCCGGGGCGCTGTCGATGCGGATCAGAACCTGGCAGTCGCTCTTGGATGGGGCGGATGCTCCCTGAACTTCAGCCGGAGTGTGTTCTGCCGGGAGGTGTTCTTCTGCAAGTGAGTGTTCTTCGCCTGGCACCTGTTCCGGGTTAAGGGCATGAGCCAGTTCCGGCGCAGGATCCTGCTCCGGAGCGGATCCCGGAGATGCCCGTGGAGCGCTGTCCCGGAGTTTGGTATCGGTATTGGTATTGGTATTGGTTTTGGTTTTGATATCGGGAGCTCCGTCCTGGAGTGCAGGCTCCAGTTTTTCCGGATCACCTGTCGCCCCGGACTGCCGGGAGGATGAAGTCTCTGCGTCTCTGGCGGCGCTTTCCTCTGACATGGTGTTCATGGGCTGTTTCTCCTGATGCTTCCTGGAACTGCTGCCGGTTTTTGTGATGGGCACATGGGCGGGAGGGACTGCCGGGCGTGACGTCCCCGGGGGATCTCTCATGGAGCTGCGACTCTCCTCAGGGAGTTCTGGTATGCCGCAGCGGGACCAGCTCCGCCGCCACTGTCGTGACACTGGGTAATGCTGCCTATTGCCTATCCGCCGTCACATCAGCCTCTATTTTAAGTCAGATATGGGGATCTGGGGGCGTCTTTCTGTCCGGTCTGTGCGGCGGGACGGATGTTTGGCTGCCGGCAGGGGCAATACTACCGGGATCTGGTAGGGGAGCGCCCGGCGTGGGGAGTTTTTGAATTTGAGGAATGCTGGGTGTTTGGATGGAAAGTTGCCTGACCAGGGTAGTGCTGGTCTGATCTTAACATGCCGTGGATATCCTGGTCTTGTATCGCCAGGGAAATGTTTAGCTTGGGTGGCGGCTGGACTGCTAACTGGGGAGAACTTTAGTCGGGACGAAGAGGATGTTGTGCACGGGCGGTGTGTGAAGAACCTGCGGTGCGGGGGAGGTGGGGCTTTTTCAGAGGCTGTCAGGCGGTTGGCGGAAAGGTTCCAGCTGAGAGCGGAAGGCTGAAGGATGCATCTTTCTGGCAAAAGTGACGCTTCATGCGGTGAATGACAGGAGTAGCCCCCCACCTGAGTCCAGAGTCCGTCACATTGGTGTTTTGGACTGGGTGTGCCTTCGGATCCAGCACTATTTCAGTTGCCGGATCCTCACGGCGCATGTTTTCCGGTGGAAGCAGATCCCGCAGGCGTAAACTGCCTGTATGGTGCTGTTGTCCATGAACTGTCCGGCGTAATCGGTGTTGATGATCTGCTCTATAGCTTTTTCGGCTTTTGCGATCTTGTCGTCCAGTCTGCTGCGGGCCGTCTTCAGTTCCAGGACTGTCACGACATCCTCCTGTGGGGACAGCAGGATCAGATCCGCGTAGCCGTCACCTGACTCAGGGCTGGATCGGTGCTCCCCCACCAGGGAAACTCCGTTCACCAGCAGTCCGTTCATGAAGCCATGGTAGTAGTTTTCTTTGGGGGCTTTGGTGGTCAGATCCCGCAATGACACATATTTGGCCAGAAGACCGCTCAGGTTGCTCTGTACTCCCTCCTGATCGCCGCAGAACAGTGCCTTTATCAGTTCTGTTGTATGATTTTTCATGACTGGACTGTTGTGGAGAAAGTCCATGATTTTATCCCTGAAGCATTTTGTGATCTCAAGATTGGGGATGCGGAGATCATAGAGTTCTTCGCTGTCATCTTCCTGTTCCCTGACATTCTCAGGATCAAAGGTCAGATAGCCAGTGTATAGCAGAAGGGTCCAGAAATCAGTTATGTCATGCTTTGGCAGATCTCCGTAGCATAGTGAGTCCCTAATCTTCGTGGTGACCGGCTTGCCGTCCAAGAGATCCTGCATCCTATCGGTGTCTTCCGGGCTGATGAAGTCCATGAACTCTTCGATAATGTCGTTGCCGCTGGTGTTTATCCATAGTTTTTTGCTTTGATGCGGGTATGGGGTGAGTCTGATTTCTCAGAGCAGTCATCGCAGAAAGACATCACGTCCCAGGGACAGTACATGTGACTGTTGCCGAAGAAGTAGCCATCGTAATTGTTCCGCACTTCATCGAAGTAATCGGTGAGATTGTAGTATGACAGGACTTCCTGGGTCTCCTCCTGGGTGAAGCCAATTCCCTAGGATATATTGTTCTTGGCTCTGTTCAAGAACCGTGTTGATCTGAGCAAAATTTCGACGATCATCACAATTTTGTACTTGAAATTGACTATGGTGACCATAGATAATCATCATAAGTTAAATCAAACGTGCAAACAGATAT
>FLNX01002438.1_pt1 | contig 10358 bp, 7 predicted proteins | sample 1140341 | NCBI WGS metagenome assembly FLNX01 (sample SAMEA3878208, study PRJEB12797) | bioreactor metagenome | biome: Moose rumen | place: Sweden | collected 2011-10
ACTCAGAACACAGTTCAGAGGAGTGGGAGACATCAAGTTCTTTATGTTCAGACTCGCTACACTTTATTCTTAATTAGCCCAGGCTTTATCAACTGGGGAAATCCGCTGAGCCCAAAGAGCCAACAGAACCCACCAGAAAAGATAAAAAGAGGAAAAATCCGTAGAAATTTCCTCTTTGTCACAAGTGTGCGCCTGACAGGACTCGAACCTGCACGACTTGCGTCACCAGATCCTAAGTCTGGCGCGTATACCAATTTCGCCACAGGCGCGCTAATGTGACTCCGCAGGGATTCAAACCCTGGACCTTCAGAACCGGAATCTGACGCTCTATTCAGCTAAGCTACGGAGCCGTAATAAAAAAGTTTCACACATAAGCACGTCCCTCCGCCCGTGCCAACACGAGGAAAGAGGTTAATGCTCTTTTATGAAAGCGACTGCAAAAATAGTCATAAATTCATCTCTCTCCAAGAATTGCGCAGTCAATCTTACAAAAAAAGCAAGAATGTGCATTATTTATTAAGATAAAACAGAAAAATATCGTACAAAGAATTATGAGCGAACTAAGGAAAATAACTTTGCGTTACACATAAAAAATATTTTAGTTATGGGTACTCTTATCAAACCAAAAGGTTATCGTCCGCTTCTTAATCGCGACGAAACGGAACAAGGCATTAAACTCATCAAAACTTTCTTTCAAGAGAATCTTTCTACCGGCCTTCATCTGCGTCGTGTTACAGGTCCGCTTTTTGTAAAAGGCGGCTTAGGCATCAACGACGACCTCAATGGCACGGAACGTCCGGTGCGCTTTCCTATTAAAGATTTAGGCGATGAGATGGCAGAGGTGGTTCATTCGTTAGCAAAGTGGAAGCGTTTGACACTTGCCGACCAACATATAAAACCCGGCTACGGTATCTACACCGATATGAATGCCATTCGCGCTGATGAAGAGTTAGACAACCTTCACTCGCTCTACGTTGACCAGTGGGACTGGGAACAAACTATTACAGCCGAACAACGTACGCTTACTTACTTAAAAAAGGTGGTAAAGAATATCTATTACGCGATGCTTCGCACAGAGTTTCTTATCACAGAGCGTTTCCCCGAGTTAGGTATGCACTTGGCTGAAAAGGTTACGTTTATTCACGCTGATGAACTGGCTCGCCAATACCCCACGCTCACCCCAAAGGAACGCGAGGGCGAGGTATGCCGCAAATACGGTGCAGTATTTGTTATTGGCATCGGCGGCAAGCTCTGCGATGGCAAGCCTCACGATGGTCGTGCCCCGGACTACGACGACTGGTCAACACCGAACGAGGAGGGCTTCCTTGGTCTGAACGGCGACTTACTCGTATGGAACGATGTACTCGGCCAGAGTTATGAGATTTCGTCTATGGGTATCCGTGTGGACAAAGCCGCCTTGTTGCGCCAGTTAGAAATTGCAGGCGAACAGCAGCGCGCCGAGCTCTATTTCCATCGCCGCTTGATTGAAGGCTCGCTACCACTAAGCATCGGCGGCGGTATTGGTCAGTCGCGCCTGTGTATGCTCTATTTACGCAAGGCACATATCGGCGAGATACAAGCAAGCATCTGGCCAGACGCTATGCGAAAGGAATGTGCCGAAGCAGGCATACCACTAATATAGGGCTCAATTCGTCTATTGTCCGACAATAGAGCTATATTAACCACAAAAGACGGTATAATTCTTAAAACGTGGATTATACCGTCTTTTGTGGTTATAAGAAGCTTGGTTTTTTAGAAAACGGCATCCGCTAAAAATCTTTACTTCATCAATGCGACACTGAAATTCTATCCTAACGCTGCAAAAATGCAACAGCAATGCAAGGCTGCGACGAACCAAAGAAAAAATTCCTGCGCAGCATAGACTTCCTTTCGCCTTTTTACGTACCTTTGCATCAACCGAATACCCACATTCTTAAATTTTCCTTTAATTGCGATGAAAAAATTTCTTTCTCTCACGGCTCTTGCTATGCTTCTTTGCGTAGGCGGTTTTACGGCTTGCGGTGGCGACGACGACGACAACAAAGACACTGGTGACAATCCTTCTACTTTCAAAAGCCAAACGTTTCAAGTGTCTGGCGTAAGTTTTACTATGGTTGCCGTCGATGGTGGCACGTTTCAGATGGGTGCGTGGGGCAATACGCTTGACGAAGCCTACGACGATGAAAAACCTATGCACGAGGTGACGCTCTCTGATTACTATATAGGCGCGACGGAGGTAACACAAGCCCTTTGGGAGGCCGTGATGGGCAGCAATCCAAGTGAGTTCAAGGGTGCGAATTTGCCTGTAGAGAATGTTTCGTGGGACGACTGCCAGACGTTTATCGAGAAACTGAACCAACAGACGGGCAAGACGTTTCGTTTGCCTACGGAGGCAGAGTGGGAGTATGCCGCCCGCGGAGGGAATAAGTCAAACAGCTATACGTACTGCGGCTCGGACGATATAGACGACGTGGCTTGGTATGATGGTAATAGTAATCAGACCCACCCGGTAGGTCAGAAGCTTCCAAACGAATTAGATTTGTACGATATGTCGGGCAATGTTATGGAGAGGTGTAGCGACTGGTATGGCGACTACAGCAGTACCTCTCAGACGAACCCTACGGGTGCTGCTTCAGGCTCTCTCCGCGTGTGCCGTGGCGGTAGCTGGTACGGCAGCGCGAGGAGTTGTCGCGTCTCCTGTCGCTATGGCAGCGCGCCAGGCAGCCGCCTCAGCAACATCGGCTTGCGCCTCGTTATGCAGTTTCCATAAGCTTCTGTTGTTAAAAGCCCATTATTGCCGTCCGCTAATAGTCTTCCAGTATATCTAAGAAAGCATCCGCAACGCCTGTTTATGGGCATTGCGGATGAGTTTTTGTGTTCATCTTACTTTTAGCGGACAGCAACAACAGAACACACCTTATTCTATTCTGACCTTACTACTTCCGTTTGCTTGCTGTGTAATAAGATGAACTTGCGGAGTAATGCCCGTCCGAATTTGTTCGGTGTGGCTAATGATACCCACCTTTCTCCCTGCACTATTTTCTAAGTTGGACAAAGCGGACATGACGAGGTCGAGCGATTGCCGGTCCAAATTACCGAAGCCTTCGTCGATAAAAAGACTTCCGAGTGGCAGTCCTGCTCCGCTTAGGCTTGAAAGTGCCAAGGCCAATGCCAAGCTCACCACAAACGTTTCGCCCCCCGAAAGGCTATTGGCATAGCGGCGGCGGTCGAACATATCGCGGTCAACCACTTCAAGCGTTAGCGTGCCGGGCAGTACAGATAGTCGATAACGAGGTGAGAAATTGGCCAAGCGGCTATTCGCGCGCGCCACAAGGCTGGCAAACGTATATTGCTGCGCCAACTCGCGAAAACGTTTGCCATCGGCAGAGCCGAAAACTTTAGAAAGGCTGCTCCACCAGTGGTAATTCATCCGTGCCTTTTCCATTGTTTCGTGCAGTTCGTTAATCTGTTGTTCAGCTTTATTATGTGCAATAAGCCGCGAGGACACTTCTAAGTGCTGCTGTCGCAAGGTCACAAGCATTGTATTTACGTGTTCGGCTTGGTTGAGTAGCATTTCTCGTCCGGCCTCTCCGTCCACACGTGGTTTATTGGGCTGTTCGTGCATAGCGTTTAGGCGTTCCTCGGCGGCTTTTAGGCGTTGGTTCGCTGCTTTCTGTGCATCACGCAGGTCGCGCAACTGTCGGCGCAGGAGCAGGTAGTCGCGTCCCGAACCGAGCAGGTCGTTTAGTTCTGCTGTTTGCAGCGGTGCGTTTTCACGGTTGTAGTTGAGTATCCAGCGATCGAGTTCAGAGGTCTTTTCTTGATACTCTTCGTTGTCGGCATCGCGTTGCTCGGCAAGTTTTTGCTTCCGTCCCCCGAGTCCTGTCACGGCATCGTCGGCACGGCGTTCTGCTTGGTCGGCCTGTTGCTCGGCTTGCTTAGCGTTTTCTACCGCTTCTTGCAGTTGTGTACGAAGTGTGGCAGGATCGCTTTCGCCAAAGATACGATAGAACTCATCTTCTTTCGTCTTAAGGTCGTTTTGCAGGCTTCGTAGTTGGTCGGAGGCTTCCACCGACACACGTTTGGCCTCTGTCTCAGCACGTTGGAGTTGTGTAAGTTCACTCTGCAAAGCCGAGAGGCGTGCCTCTCCGTTCTCTATCGCACTGCACACGCGCCGCCAATCGGCCTCCAAGCCGTTGAGTTGCGTGCGGAAGTTGTCGTGTCCCTTCTTCCATTCATCGTGCCACGATGTAACGTTGATATAAGCGTCTAAGTCTTGATAGAGTGCGCTATAGCGTTTATCGCTGTTCTCCACGCGTTCGCGCACATTGTCAAGACTACCTTCCGTACGCGCCACCTCCTGCTCGGCGTTGGCAAGTTTTTCTTTATCTTCGTTGATACGCCCCGAGAGGTTCGCGATGTCATCGTTGAGGCGGTTGATATGATTTTGGTGGTGGGTGAACTCTCGCAGTGAGCGCGAAAGTTCGTCGTTCTCGCGCTTTGTGCGGTCGATGAGCAAAGAAATGAGTGTAATGCGTGCGTGGTGGTTCACCGTAACACTGCTGTCGGCAAACGACCCGTCGAGCGCGGCATACGTTTTCCACTCTTCGATGTCGTCTTGCAACATACGGCGACGGTCGTCAAGGAAGTCGGCATCGGCCAGGTGTTGTGTCTCAAGGCGTTGGAGTTCCAGCTCCATAGCACGCAGATTTTCGCGATGATGCGAAAGGCGTGCCTGACTGTCTTGCCACTCATAGCGCAGGTTCGACACGAGTTCGCCTAAGGCACGTTCTGTCTCGGTATGGTAGGGATGGTGCGTGGCACCACAAAGGGGGCAGGGGCGTCCTTCCTCCAGGTTATGGCGTAGCGACTGAATGTCTTGACTCTGCGAGAGGGTGTACGACTTATAGTGTCGTTCGTTTTCCTCGACAAGTTTCTGCTCCTCGGCGTGGGCTATGTCAATCTTACGGTGTTGTTGCTCAATATCTACTTCCTCGCGCGAGTATTTGTTTTGCCGTTCATTCACCTGTTCGTAGCCGTCGGCTATGCGTCGCCAGAGTTTCTCGGCGCGCAAGAGCTGCTGCAGGCGTGCATTGTTTTCTGCCACCTGTTGTTGCAACTGCTGGCCATCGATGCCGCGCACGCCCTGTCGATGCACCTCAAGATTGTTTTGGTAGGCCAGCATACGCGTGTGCGCCTCTTGTCCGTTGCGGCGCAACTGATCAACAACAATTTGTAGCTCTTGTAGTTTCTGTTGTCGTTCCTTAAGTTGGCGATGACATTCTTTGTTTATCTCATCTTCGTTTTTGAAGTCGATAAGTTTTTCTTTCACGATGCCGAAGTTTTCAAACATCGTCTCGTGTACGGTGAGCGATTGCTTATGGTATTTATCCTTGCTCACCACCTGTTGCTGCTCGTTGAGTTTCAGCTTTTGTGCCTCCACGCTATCGTGTTTCCCCGTTAAGTCGCGCTCAGTTTCTTCGGCATTATTTTTAGCCCGTGCCACGGCTTGTCGTGCGGCGTTTATCTCTCCTATGAGTTGGAAGCCGCGTTCAATGTCGGTCTGTCGGTCAGCAAGTATTCGCTCGGCTTCTCTGCGGTACTCTGAGGCTCGGTCGTGCGCTCGGTGTGCCTCGGTGGAGCGTGCTGTGGCGGCAACGAGTTCACGCCCCATTTGCTCCTCTTGCTCACGCCAGCGCAGAGCAGCGGCACGCAAGTCTTGTATGCGCCGCCAGAGGGCGGCCACGGGTTGCACCTGGTCGTAGAGCCGCAGGATTTGTTCATCGCTACTACGTGCCACACGTGCTCGCTCGGCCTCAGCGCGCTGGCGTTCTAAGTGCTCCACCTCGCGCTGTCCTTTCTGGTAGTTGTCGAGCCACTCCATCTGGCGCATCAGTGCCTCGCGCTCAGCGGTGGCATCGTTGATTTGTTTCTGCAACAGTTGTTGCTCGGCCTCGGCCTCTTGTTTCTTCTCGGCTGCGAGGTAGTCTTTTTGCAACGTGTTTTCTGTGGCAACGTATTCTTTTACCACCTCTTCGGCTTCGCGCGCTTTCTCAAAGATTTTGACAGAGAGTTTGCCGTAGATTTCCGTGCCGGTAAGCTTTTCGAGCAGGGCGGACTTTTCGTCGTGGCGGGCACGCAGGAAGCCTGCAAAACTATTTTGGGCGAGCATCACGGTGCGTGTAAACTGGTCGTAGTCAAGCCCTATGATATCAACGATACGTGTGCGTACCTCCTCTGCGCTGAAGTCCTTGACGCGCGGCGCGAGTTGGCGCAGTGTCTGTACGGCCCGGTCGTAGGTGCCGGTGCGTCGGAGGCGTACGCTCCACGATGCCTCGTAGCGTGTGCCATCGGGCATGGCAAAAACCACGCTACTACCACCCTCTTTCTGTCCGCGTCGGAGCAGCCCGCGAGGGTCTTTGGCTTGTATCGACTTTTCTCCGTCGGGTCCAGCCGTCAGTTTCTCACTGCGTATGCCTTCTATGCCCTCGAAGCGCGGGGCGCGCCCGTAGAGTGCCACACAGATGGCATCAAGGATAGTACTCTTGCCCGAGCCTGTGTCGCCCGTGATAGCATACAGCCCCGCAGAGCGCAGGGGCTCTTCGGTGAAGTCTATAATATGTTCTCCCTCAAGGGACGTGAGGTTGCGGATAATTATTTTCTCTATTTTCACAGCGGTAAATATCTGAGGGTTAAGAAAAAGGTTATTCTTCGTTTTGCACCTCCTCAAGCGCGATACGGAAACGTTCTTCCATTTCGTTCGGCAAATAGTTGCCGTACTGTTCTCTATATACTTGCTGTGCCATATCTAACGGCGAGAGGTCTTTAAGTCGTTCTACGGTGAGTTCGGGTTCGCGGTCGTCGGTAGTGTTTCTCTCCGCGTTCATTCGGCATAAGAAGACGGCCTTTTCTTGCAGTACCCGGCAAATGTCAGCAAAGAAACTGGGATCGGGCTGTTCCTGCACAACGCGTATCTCTAAGTACGGCCACCGCGCACCATCATCGTCTGTCGGGCGGGCGGGTAATTTCTGCACCTCATAGCGCACGCCATCGGGCGAGGAAGCCCCGTTTTGCGGAATAGAGATTAGCGCGCGCAAGGGCTGATAGTCTATGCGTGTCACGCGCGTGACACCATCGCTATTTATCTCTACGAGGTTAACACCGTGTTGATAACGTTTCTCGCTAAACGACATAGGGAGCATACTCCCCGCGTAGTAGGCGGCGGGGCGGTTCGACACGCACTGTGCCTTGTGGATATGGCCGAGGGCTATATAGCTAAAAGCGGCACTCAGCACATTGACATTCACACGATCTTGTCCGCCCACCACCAGCCGCTCGCTGTGCTCATTGGCACACACCTCGGCATTGGCTGTATAGAAGTGGCCTGTGGCGATACACGGCAAGCCGCGCCACTCACTCCGCCGCATAGTACGTAGGAATTGTTCGTAGTACCAGCCCAGAGCATCGTTCTGAGTGACACCCTCGGGGCAATCTACCGCGCGCAGGAAAGGCATAGCCCAGCAAACACACTCCACGAGGCCGCTCTCGCGGTTGACAAGCGGAATAGCGAGCGCAGAAATATCCGGTGAGCCGTCGGAAAGATGCGGCACGTTGCCTACCACATGGATTTGGTGCAAGCCCAGCAATGGCGCGGGGGCTTCTATGCGGCGCGGGGAGTCGTGATTCCCGGCAGTAACGATGATTTGTAGGCCGGGAAGGGTTTCGGCGGTGCGGCTAAGAAAGTCATAATAAAGAGCCTCGGCCTGCGCTGAGGGGTTGGCACTGTCAAAAACGTCGCCTGAAACGACCAGTGCGTCGGGTGCGTGAAGGCGGATTGCTTCGACAAGCCAGGTGAGAAAGTGGCGTTGCTCCGTTTCACGGTCGTGGCCGTGAAAGGTATTACCGAGATGCCAGTCGGCGGTATGTATGATTTTCATAGGCTAACGTACTATGGTGCTTGTTGCACCACAGACTAAATAGGTTTCGTTATGTCGGATAAAATGACGTGCTACAACGTACGTTTTCAACAGGCTTTTGCTCGCCAAGGCAATGTTGAAGTTCGTTATGTTTCCTTAATTCCTTATTTCTTGCAGCACCGTTTTGTTTCTTTAAAGCAAAGTTAGGCAAAAATCGTTTTCTATCGGTGGTTGGCGGACAAAAAGATTTGTTGTGCGGTTACGGTCTTTGAGACATTTTCACTTATTGGCCTCCTCTAAAGCCCGGACAAAGGAAGGTGAGAAGAATTCTTTTGCTTGCGCGAGCGGCACGCGAGCTTGTGGCAAGGCGATAGAATCGCAGCGCAGCTCGTCCGCAGCATATTGAAAAACCACATCGTCGCCTTCTATCCAAGGAGCCGCCTGTGGCAGTTTGTTCACCCCGTTATCCAACGGAGAGAAACACGAGGCATCAATATAGCGTGTTAAGGTGTTGAAATCTTCAGCGTCAAGCGTCTTACACAAACCGTTCATCACCAGTACGGCGAGGCTACGCGGCCTGTCGGCCACAAACATCTCATAGCCAAAGATCTTGGCCGTGGGCTTCACAAACGTAGCACCCGTATGCATCGTCATTTCCTCCGCACCGCTGCGCGTGTGGGTGGTAATAAGGAATGTCACATACGCCGCTGTTTCATCAACCTTTTTCACCGTGAGGTTATATTGATAGCCTGCGGGGAAATTCTTGAGCATTTCTTTGCCAGGCTCATTTTGCTTGTAGAAAGCCTCAACAAACTGCTCAGCACCTGCCATAGCGGTGGTGTCGGTCAGCCCCAATAGTCCACCCATCCATTGTTTCACCCCGCGCACCATCAGCGGGTCGCCGCCCGAGGGATAATCCACCTCGAGCAACGCACTAACCACCGGCTTACCCGCCTCAGCATAGCCCACCGAGTCGGAAACGTGCTCCACCTCCACACTCTCGTGGCTGAACAATCCACACGAGGAAAGAAACAGCGCACACCATACGGGCAAAAGCAGTAAGCAGGCGAAACGTAGGGTTTTCATTTGTCTAAAACAAGGGAGGATTGCTCTTTACGGCTACAAAGTTAGGCTTTTTTCGGAGGTGAGAGGAGTTATATAGGTGATTTTTCATATTTTTGCCTGCGTTAGAACTAAAACATTTTCAAATCTACAAATTATGGTAAGTTACAAAGAACTCGGCCTCGTGAACACCCGTGAGATGTTCAAGCGTGCCATTGACGGCGGATACGCCATCCCCGCCTTTAACTTCAACAACATGGAGCAGCTTCAGGCCATCATCAAGGCCAGCAGCGAGCTCAAGAGTCCCGTAATTCTTCAGGTGTCGAAAGGTGCCCGCAACTACGCTAACCAAACGCTTCTGCGCTATATGGCACAAGGTGCTGTGGAATACGCCAAGGAACTTGGCTGCGAAAAGCCTGAGATATGTCTCCACCTTGACCACGGCGATAGTTTTGAAGTGTGCAAGAGCTGTGTGGACTTCGGTTTCAGCAGCGTGATGATTGATGGCAGCGCGCTGCCCTATGAGGAGAACATCGCCCTGACAAAACAAGTGGTGGACTACGCCCACCAATTTGACGTAACGGTAGAGGGCGAGCTCGGCGTATTGGCCGGTGTGGAAGACGAGGTGCAGGCCGAAGAGAGCCACTACACACAGCCCGAAGAGGTGATTGACTTTGTGACACGCACCGGCGTAGATAGCCTCGCTATCAGCATCGGCACGAGCCACGGCGCCTACAAGTTTAAGCCCGAGCAATGCACGCGCGACCCGAATACAGGCCGCCTCGTACCCCCACCCCTGGCTTTCGACGTGCTCGATGCCATTATGGAGAAGCTCCCCGGCTTCCCCATCGTACTCCACGGCAGCAGCAGCGTGCCACAAGAGTATGTGGACATCATCAATGCCAACGGCGGCAAACTGCCCGATGCCGTAGGTATTCCCGAGGAGCAGCTCCGCAAGGCAGCCGCCAGTGCCGTTTGCAAAATCAACATCGACAGCGACAGCCGCCTCGCCTTCACAGCAGCCGTGCGCAAGGTGTTCAACGACAAACCCGGTGAGTTCGACCCACGCAAGTACTGCGGACCCGCACGCGACTTGATGACCGAACTCTACAAGCACAAGATTACTGATGTGCTCGGCAGCGACAACAAACTCGTAGGCTAAGTATTGTTGCTACCTCCGAGGGAGGAAATAAACAAAGTCCAACCTCAATCATACAAAGAGGGTGTGTCAAAATAGGCACATCCTCTTTTATATTATAGAGGGGCTGTATCCGCATCTACCGCAACGCTGTAATTCTTATGTACGATGAAAAATTTTTCAAGCCGTCCGGAAAAAATTTCAAAGCACTTGAAAAAAATTTCAAAGCACTTGAAAAAAAA
>FLNX01000259.1_pt1 | contig 10356 bp, 8 predicted proteins | sample 1140341 | NCBI WGS metagenome assembly FLNX01 (sample SAMEA3878208, study PRJEB12797) | bioreactor metagenome | biome: Moose rumen | place: Sweden | collected 2011-10
TGTAAACTCGTCGGCAGCCTGTCTGGCTAACCTTGCGCCCTCAAGCGCCATTTCCCTGGCACAATCTTCCAACTGATAGTCGGCCTCCGAGATGCGCTGGCTGCTGAATGTGTTGGTCTCAATGATGTCTGCCCCAGCCTGCAGATAGCGGCGATGGATATCCGTCACCACGTCGGGTCGTGTCAGGTTCAGCACATCATTATTTCCCTTCATCTGACCTTTGAAGTCGCCAAAGCGCTCGCCTCGGAAGTCCTCCTCCGTCAGATGATAGGTCTGGATCATCGTGCCCATCGCTCCGTCGAGGATCAGCACCCGTTCCTTGATGATATCGTTAAGTCTGCTTTTCAATTTCAATTTTCAATCTTCAATGTTCAATAATGCTTGATCGCCCTGTCCATCTCGCGCCGATCCTCCTTCTCCTTCAGCGTCTGACGCTTGTCGTACTCCTTCTTACCCTTACAGAGCGCGATATCCATCTTCGCACGTCCCTTGTCGTCGATAAATACTAACAATGGTACGATGGTATAGCCCGTCTGCTTCGTCGCACTCTCCAATTGGCGTATCTCCTTCTTCGTCAGCAGCAACTTGCGGTCACGCTTCATCTCGTGGTTGTTGTACGAGCCGTAGAAGTAGGGACTGACGCTCATCTGCTTCACCCATAGTTCACCGTTGATCACCGTGCAATAGGTATCCACCAGACTGGCCTTTCCCAGCCTGATAGACTTGATCTCCGTACCCGTCAGCACGATGCCCGCAGTGAACGTCTCGATGAAGAAATACTCAAACGAGGCCTTCTTGTTCTTGATCTGTATCGGGCTTTTCTTTCTTAGCAGTTCCTGTTCCTTGTTCATTCCTTGATCGTTGCAAATTTCTCCAGATTGTCATCAATATAGTGCGCAATGTCCTCCGTCCACGCTTCCTCACATTCAACGAACTTGTCATCGAGGTCGTCAAACTCAGGGAACTGTTCGAAGAGTGCCATAAACTCGTCCTCCGTACACTCCTTCTCGATCGCCTCGCGGTGCTTCAGCCAGAGGGTATGGGCATCATAGATCAGTTTCGACGGCTCTCGCATTCCACACTGGCGCAGGGCTATGGCAAAGGGATTCTTGAAGATGAACGGCCCCAGCCCGTTGTGGATCAGTTGCACGAAGCCACCGTCCATCACCTCGTCGTGGAGCATCTCCCACGCCAGCAGGGTGATCTGGTCGCTGTTCAGTTCCCCCATCGTCTCCGCCGTCAGTTCGCCCCCGATGGCATTGCGAATAGCGTCGGTAAACACACGGATGAACTGGTCCATCCCCTCCATCGCCGCCTGTTGCAGCGCACTGTCTTTCACTATCACTTCTTTCATATTGTGTGCAAAGGTAGTGCAAAACGGGCAAAAATCCAAATAAAACGACGATAAATTTCAGATTATTCGATAAATGCCACCTGGTATAAAGAAAACTCCCCAATGTCATCACGACATCAGGGAGCATGAGTTATAATAATCTGTAAAACGATTGCCTTTTTTAGAAGAACAGATAGCGGTTGTCAACCACATTGGCCTTCTGATAGAGTTCAGAGATGAAGCGGCTGGCTGCCTGAACGGCTTGCTGCTGCAGACGCTGCTCTGAAGCCTTGGCATCGAACGGAGCACTGCCCTCGCGCTGAGCCTTGCGGTTCACCTGGAAGAGGTAGGCACCACCATTACCCTTGACCACCACGGGGCTGAAAGCACCCTGCTTGACAGCAGCCACGGCACCTGCCAGGGCGGGCTCGCTGGAACCGGTAGCCTGTACAAAGACGGGAGCACCAAAGGTGATCTGCTTGACAGAGTCGATCTTGGCACCTGCCTTCTGGGCATCGGCAAGGCTCTTCACATTAGCCAGTTTGTTCTTCAACTGCTCAAACTTCTTGTCGCGCAGCACGTCCTGACGGATCACGTCCTTCACGGCATCGAGGTCACGATAGCCGATGGGATGAATCTTGGTCATAGCCACCACAAGCAGGTTGTCGTTGTTACCACACTCGTAGAGCGGGCTGACCTCACCCTCCTTGGCATCGAAGATCCACTTCATAGCCTCACGGGTAGAACGCAGACCAGCCACGTTGTGCTCTGAGTTGAAGAGATCCTTGCGCTCCTGCACCTTGAAGCCGAACTTCTCTGCGTTCTTCTCCAGGTCGGCCAGCGTCTTGTTCTCGCTGACATACTGGCTGAACTTGTTGTAGGCATCAGAGTAGGTGCCCTTAGAGAAGTCGATGGCGTGCTTGATGACGGCTACGTCGTACTTGTCGACAAATGCCTTGCGGCTGAGTACCTGCATCACGATGTTGCCCTGTGAGAACTCAAGGTTCTTCAGTTCGTTGGGAGCCATTGTATTGATGCTGCTCAGATAGTTCTTCGACTCTTCGTCCATGCTTGAAGAGGTCTCATACATAGCAGAGGTGAGCCACTGGCTCTTGCCCTCCTGACCGTACTTCTTGGCGATGGCCTCGAAGTCGGCACCAGCCTTCAGGGCGTTGTAGATGCTGTCGGCAGTCGTGCGGATAGCCTCGAGCGTTGCACCGTTGACCTGAATCTGACGATACTCGATAGAGTCAGGAGCCTGGGTCTTGGCCAGCAGTTTCACTACGTTGTAACTATTGTCGCTCTTGGTCTCGAACGGACGGGTGGTCTGACCAACGGCCATAGAGTCGATCTTAGCAGAAATGTCAGAGGGGAGCACTTGTTTGCGAATAAGCATACCCGTGTAGGGGATCAGCGACTGTGACTTGCGGACAACCTCACCGGCATTAGCACCGCTCTCGAGTTTGTCAGCAGCCTCATTCATCGTCTTCAGCAGAGCCTGACGGTCGGCAGCCGAAGCCACCACCTGATAACTGACATACTTGATGTCGCGTGTCTCCATCGTCTGCTTGAACATCTCTTTCTCCTCGTTGAACTTGGCCTTCAGGTCGGCATCCGACACCTGAACGTCGTTGTCGTTGATCGAGTTGTAGGCGAGACTTGCCAACTGGATGTCGCTCTCCTGATTCTGTGCATCGTAAGCCATCTTGGCAGAAACGGGGTTAGAGAGCAGACAGCCAGCCACGAGACCCTGGAACTTCTGGGCCAGTGTCTGGGTGCGGAGTTGCTTCTCGATAAACTGCCAATACTTGTAGATGCGCTGATAAGAGTCAGCGAGTTGGGCATTGCCTGCGTTCTTCTTATAATCGGCGAGGAACTTGGTCAGCAGTGACACGTCGAAACGGCCAGTCTGCTGATTGACGAACGGCGACTGCATCAACATCGGGTTGGTACCCTCCTTGAGCATGTTCTGCATTTCCTCGTCAGTGACGGTCAGACCCAGTTTGTCAGCCTCGTTCTTCACGATCTGCTCGTTGACGAACTGATTCCAGACCTGATCCTTCACCTGATTCAGTTCTTCCTCAGAGAGGTTGTCGCGTCCCTGGGTGAGTTTGATGACTTCCTGATACTCCTCAAAGAGAGCCTGGAAATCCTGATAATTGATTTTGTTACCTAACACTTCGCCTACCTGCTGACGCTGCTGGTTCTTGGTTGCTTCGCAAGAACGGAATGCCTCCTCAGCAATGAAGGCGAAAAGGCCAAGGCCGATGATGATCACCAGCGTAACGCCTCTTTTTCTGATTTTTCCTAATGCTGCCATTTGTTTTTTAATTATTTGATTTTTACTTTTTTTCGTTCTCTCTTGGCCCTAATAGCCAATTCAGCGTGCAAAATTACTAAAAAGGAATGAAATGGCGAAATTTTTCGAAGAAAAAACGCTAATTCTGCCTCTTTTTCACTTCTCACTTTTCACTTTTCCCTACTTTTATCCGTACAAGTTCGATTTTTGTGGCCGTATTCTTGAGGATTTTAAACTCAAAGTCGCCGATCCTTACCACCTCGTTGAGTTTGGGGAACGACTGGTATTCGTGGAGTATCAGACCGCCCACTGTCATATATTCGTCACTCTCAGGGAGAGAGAGCGAGAACATCTCGTTGACTTTCTCGATCTCCAGGCGGGCCGACAGCACGAACTCATCGTCAGCCACCTGCTTGGCCACATGGCTCTTGTTGTCGTGCTCGTCCTCTATCTCGCCCGTGATTTCTTCCATAATGTCCTCAAGCGATACAAGGCCACTGGTGCCACCGAACTCGTCGACCACGATGGCCAGCGAGCGTTTCTGCTGCATCAGCGACTTCATCATCTTCGAGGCCAGCATCGTCTCTGGCACAAACGACATCTCACGGATCAGTTCGGGGCCCATCTTCTGGCTGTCAGAGCCTTTCTGACGGAACATGTCGCTGGAGTGGACGTAGCCGATGATATGATCGATATCCTCGCGATAGACCACAATCTTTGAATGGCCGCTCTCGATGAACACCTGCTTCAGTTCGCCCAAGGTGACGGTCTCCTCGACGGCATCGATCTCCGTGCGAGGCACCATGCAGTCGCGCACCTTGGTCTCTGAGAAGTCGAGGGCATTCTGGAAGATCTTCACTTCCTCCTCAATCTCGTTCTCGTCCTTGGCGTTATCGATGCTCGACTGTACAAGATAGTCGAGATCTACCTTCGTGAACTCACGGTCGCCGCTGTTCTTGTCCATCTTGACCCCGAAGAGGCGCAGGATACCTTTCGAGAGCAGCGTGGCGAATCGACTGATGGGCCACAGCAGCACGTAACAGATCCAGGCAGGAACGGCAAAGACGGTAAGCAGCGTATTGGGATTGCTCTTGAAAATGGTCTTGGGTAGGAACTCACCCGTGAAGAGCACGACGAGCGTAGAGCAGATGGTATCAGCCGTCACACGCATTCCGTCGCTAAGCGGGGCAAAGATAGTCTGGTCGAAGATCTGAGCGAAGAAGATGCCGTAAAGCACCAGGGCGATGTTATTACCCACAAGCATCGTCGAGACGAAATTGTTGGGATGCTCGTAGAAGACGCTCAGGCAGCGCTGGGCCACCCCACCCTTCTCCTTATCCATCTCAGCCAACATACGGTTGCTCGACACAAAAGCGATCTCCATACCTGAGAAGAAGGCGGAGAAGAGCATCGTGATGAGGAGTCCTATGATGAGTGATGACATAACTTACTGCTGCTATTGTTGTGGATTGACGGTCTTGGCGTGCTTGGTGGCCTGCGGACGCAGGATTGGCTCCACCTGCTGCTGGGTAGTATCGCCAGGAGCGGAGTTCTGCTGGTTGTCATCCTTCTCCATATCTTCTGTGGTGAACGAACCCTTGGAGTTGCTGACCGTATAGTGACGCATGTGCTCGTCGCTGCGGAAGTAGGTGCCCTGAAGTGTGCGCTCAGGCGTCACCACCTTCGAGAAGACGTAGGAATAGAGTTCGTGCTTCAGGCCGTCCCAGTAGAGTTCCTCGCTCTCGTAGATCAGGCCGTTGACATTGCGGATACGCACCCGTCCACGCAGTTTCCAGAGTTTCTGTTGGTCGAAGTACCAAGCGGTATCGGCCTGCACGTAGGCCTCGACGTGGAACTGCTGGTCGAACTGTTCGAAGAAGACGCCCTTCTCGAACGTCCATCGGGAGGGATTCTTGATGGTGTTCACGTCCCATCGCTCCGTCACGATCTTGTATTTGATCACACCGGAGTCGCTGATGAGGGTGTTCACACCGTATGAGACCATCATCGAGGCTGAGTCGCGCTCATTGACAGCCGCTGCCGTATGCTCCTTGGCCTGTTCACAGGAAGTGAAGAGTGAAAAGTGAAGGGCGAAGAGTGCCGGTAGCACCTTCACCACAACCTTTCGGCCAAGCGTATTCCCCACTTCTTCCATCGGATCAATTCTCAATTCTCAACTTTCAATTCTCAATTACTCCACCTTCCACTTTGCAAACCAGCGCTCATTGAAGGTCACGGCGAAGTTGATGCGGAAGGTGTTCTCCTTCAGCAATCCGTCGACAGCCTGGTGCACATACTGACCGCTGATATTTACGTAGGAACGGGCGTTGATCTGGTTCTGGATGGGGATGCCGAGGCCCGCACTGACACTGAACTGCTTGGGGCCGTCGATATCACCTATTTTATAATAAGGTGTCTGATAACCTGCACCCAGACGGTAGCGAATGCGCTCCACCAGTTTACGTCCATTGTATTTGGGTACCCACTCCATACCGACGGCCATCCGGTAGTTATCCTTCAGGATGCCGCTGCGCAACTGGTAGGTGCCGCCCGACTCGTAGGGGAAGTCAACCTTGCCCCAGCGCTGCATCTCGCCGTCGAGGCCTACCGTCAACTTGTTGGCGTGCTTATAGGCCAGACCTGCGCCGAAAGTATGGGGCAGTTGCAGGCCGTTGTCGATGACCAGCCGCGTGGAGTCACGCTTGCTGATCGTCGTGTTATAGGTGACGATGTTGCACTCGGCATCGGCATTCAGTTTGTGGCCGAAGCCATAGGTCAGGCCCAAGGTCAGTTGGTCCTGCTTGCTGAGTTTGAGGTCATACTGGAGTCCGAAGTCGAGCGAATAGTTGCTGACATCAGCGCTGTACGACTTGTAGAGCGTGTTCATCGCCTGCGAGCCTGTCAGTGTGACATAGCGGTCATAGCCGCCCCAGAGATAGCCACCATTGACACCCACGGCGAGATTCTTCAGCACCTTGACGCCCACGCCGAGGAACAACTTATGCAGTCCACCGTCACCAGAATAACTCGTGGTCATCATACTGTTGGCACTTGCCAGATAACTGGAACTGGTGTAGTCGTAGCCGATATCAGTCACGGGGAGCACACCAAACGTGGCACCTACATTCTTCAAGAGCCGGAAGGAGCCGACGGCATACTCGAAATTGCCCGTACGGCCATTCTTCTTCTGGCCGTTCTCCTGGAAATTGGTCACGCTGGCCGACAAGCCCATATCGAAAAGCATCGTCAGCGAATCAACGTGTGCATAGGAGGCCGGATTGAGCGTATTTACGAAATTGCCCTCGTGCAGCGCAATACCCAGGCCGTTCATTCCACGGTTCATACTGACGCCCTGAGGCGAGAGTTCACCGAGTCCGAACTGGCTGTAGGGCGACTGAGTGCCACCCTGGGCAAAGGCTGTCGAAGAGACGGCTGCCAACAACAGACAGCCCATAAATCTATTCATATTGAGTACCTTTTTTTCTTATAATTCATTTCAGCGTGCAAAATTATCAAAAAAAACCGAACTAAACGCATCGAAAGTGAAAAATATAGATTAATTTTGCATCGTGAAACAATTTAAAAAGATTTTTAGGACATTTTGTCTTTTGTTTGGATGCTTTCTGACCAGTACGGAGGCATTCGCCGCCGAAGACATCAAGACAGAGAAGTGGGACTCGGTTGAAATCAGTCTCCTAACCTGTGCGCCGCATGAGGAAGTCTACAGCCTCTACGGCCATACCGCCATCCGCTATCACGACCTGCGGACGGGCGACGACATCGCCTTCAACTGGGGCAGTTTCAGTTTCGACAAGCCCTTCTTCGTAGCCCGTTTCGTGTTCGGACTGACCGACTACGAACTGGCCACGACACCGTTTAAATATTTCTGCGCATACTACAAGGAATGGGGCAGCAGCGTGACCGAACAGGTGCTGAACCTGACGCCCAGCGAGAAATATAAGGTCTGGCGGGCCTTGGGCGAGAACCTGATGCCGGAGAACCGCGTCTACCGCTACAACTACTTCTACGACAACTGCTCCACCCGGCCCAGGGATCTGATTGAGAAGTGCATAGAGGGCAAACTGGAGTACAGTCCCCGCGAGGACTATGCCCCCTCCTATCGCGAGATGACCCACTTCTGCACCCGCAACCACGACTGGGGCACCTTCGGCAACGATATGCTGCTGGGCGTGAAGGCAGATCAGCCCACGAAGCGCGAACAGCAGGAATTCCTGCCTGACCATCTGATGTACGACTTCGACCACGCCCAGATCTATGCTAACGGTGACTATCGGCCATTAGTGAAGGAGCGCCGGATGCCCGTGATGCCTGGCGTGCAGGTCATTGAACCCGACTTCATCTGCTCGCCGCTGACGGTGTTCTGCTGTCTGCTCGTCATCTCAATCGGCATCTTCGTGATGGAGTGGCGACGACGCAAGACCTATAAATACTGGGATGCCCTGCTGATGCTCGTTCAGGGACTGGCGGGCTGCGTGCTGTTCCTGATGCTCTTCTCGCAGCACCCCACGGTGAGCACCAACCTGCAGATCCTGCTGATCAATCCCCTGCCCCTCTTCTTCATCCCCGCCATCCTGAAACGAAAGACCGACACCCGCTGGTGGACAATCCGGCTCGTGATGATCATCCTGTTCTGTATCGGCAGAATTTTCCAGACCTATGCCGAGGGTATGATGATTTTGGCACTATGTTTGCTTATAAGATATTATAGCAATATAAAACTGAGAAATAAAAAGTAACGTGAGGAATCGATATATATACATCACCCTGCTCGCCGTGTTGGGATTCAATGCGGAGGAAGCCAATGCCCAGGACAGCATCAAATACGCGCCACGACTGGTGGTTAACATCACCATCGACCAACTGCGCACGGACTATCTGGAAGCCTTCGCACCCGTCTTCGGCAACGATGGTTTCAAGCGGTTGTTCCGTGAGGGACTGGTCTACGAGAATGCCTCCTACCCCTTCACCAAGATCGACAGGGCTTCTGCCATATCGTCAGTAGTGACAGGCGTTTCACCTTATTATCATAGTATAGTGGGTGAAAAGTGGCTCGACAAGGAGACGCTGCGCCCCGTCAGTTGTACGGAAGATATGAAGGTGCCCGGCGTCCCTTCCGCCACGCAGTTGATGGTCTCTACCATCGGCGATGAGTTGAAGGTTGCCACCAACGGGATGGCAAAGATTTTCGCCATCGCACCGAATGCCGATGCTGCCGTACTCTCAGCCGGGCACGCTGCCGATGGGGCCTTCTGGCTCGACGACTGGAGAGGCCTGTGGACAGGGTCGAAGTATTACTCGAACTATATTCCTACTTTCATTCAGAATTTCAACGAATTACAATCTGCCTCGAATAAGATAGACAAGACGCTCTGGCAACCCCTCAGCGAGGTGTCTGGCACCTTCAACTACTACCAGCACATCGGCGACCAGAAGCCCTTCAAGCATCTCTTCAAAAGCGAAAGAAAATTCATCGAGTATAAGACCAGTGCCCTGATTAATGCCGACATCACGGACATCGCCCAGCAGTGCGTCACCAGCGAGACGCTCGGCTACGACCGCATCACGGATCTGCTCTGCCTGACCTACTATGCAGGCAACTTCAACCACCAGGCTATGACAGACTGTCAGATGGAGTTGCAGGACACCTATATGCGGCTGGATCGCGAACTGGCCCGCCTTATCAAGACACTCGAAGACAAACTGGGTGCCCAGCACGTGCTCTTCGTGCTGACCAGCACGGGCTACAGCGACACGGAGAGTGCCGACTATGGCAAATACCGCGTACCCACAGGTACTTTCTATATCAACCGCACGGCCAATCTGCTGAATATGTACTTCGGTGCCGTCTGGGGACAGGGTCGCTATGTCGAGACCTGCTACGGCAACGAGATCTACCTGAACCACAAACTGCTCGAGTCGAAGCGCATCAGCCTGACGGATGCCACCCAGCGTGCCCAGGAGTTCATCGCCCAGGTGTCGGGCGTGGCCAATGTCTACACCTTCATCCAGTTGCTTGGCGGCAACAATCAGCAGATCTATAAGATACGCAACGGATTCAACCCGGAGCACAGCGGCGACATCCTCATCGAAGTGTTGCCAGGCTGGCAACTCCAGAACGAGAACACCCAGGAAAAGATTCTCTCGCGTGCCTCCTTCAACCAGTTCCCTATCATCATCTACGGAGCCGGCACGAAGGCTGAGCGCGTCAAAACGCCTGTCACCACCGACAGGATTGCCCCCACGATCGCCAAGTCGATTCGTATCAGGGCCCCCAACGCCTGCTCGTCAGAACCATTGTTCTGACCCTTCAGAACTATTGTTCTGGCATTTTCTTTGGCGGTTACGAATAAATTTCGTAACTTTGCACCCGTTTTCATTCACACGTACAATAATAAATAGAAAAAGATATGAATTTCAACAAGATTTTGAAGTCATTGTTCGGAGACAAGTCCTCGCGCGATATGAAGTTGATTCAGCCGCTCGTGGAGAAGGTGAAGGCCGTATCGCCCAAGATCGAGGCACTCGACAATGACGCCCTGCGTGCCCGTACCAAGGAACTGCAGCAGCAGGTTCAGTCGTCTGCCAAGGAGCAGAAGGCTAAGATTGCCGAACTCAAGGCAACCATCGAAGATACGCCCATCGACGAGCGTGCCGACATCTTCGCACAGATCGACAAGATTGAGAAGGAAGTGCTCGACATCTA
>FLNX01000260.1_pt1 | contig 10325 bp, 6 predicted proteins | sample 1140341 | NCBI WGS metagenome assembly FLNX01 (sample SAMEA3878208, study PRJEB12797) | bioreactor metagenome | biome: Moose rumen | place: Sweden | collected 2011-10
CTTCTTCCTCTACAGGCTATCTATGATATTTGGCTAAACACAGGTATTTCCCCCTGCCCCGATTTCTTCCAGTTTTCGCTCCAGGTGGGCGTTCTGGAGGGCGTGGATCAGGTGCTGGTAGATGGTCGAGCGGTCGAGGGCCCGCTGATCCTGGAGTTCGGGCGGCAGGTCGATGCAGTAGTCCTCGCAGATGTAGTGGACGGCCTGGGGCGGCAGTTTCTGGGCCTTCGGCGAGACGCCCATTGCCTCCAGGACGTGGCGGCGCGACTTCAGGTAGCGGGCAAAGGTGCGGGGAGAGACTTCGGCCAGTCTGGCCAGGGTGCGCTTGCTGATGAATCGGTTGGAATCGTAATAGTTTATCATTTGCTGTAAGTTTCTCGTAATGTAAAGGGTGGTTTGTCGTAATGTAACCGGTAGTTTGTCGTAATGTGATTCAGAACAGGTAGTCCACGAGGTCGATCTTCTGCCGCTTCTGCTCCGGCGTGGCCTGTTGCTCCAGTAGGGGCGAGACGCGGATCGGCGGGGAGTCCTCCCAGAAGGGCTGCTGCATCACGATTTGCGCTGCTTCGTACCAGCGACGATAGGCTATCCCCTCAGGATCCGTGTCGGGGAAGAGCACGATCTTCCTGCCCCTGAGCGGCCTGAACTTATCCGCCTGCACCTCGCCCAGTCCGCCTGTCGCCAGCCACAGATATTGCGGGTAGAGGACCGAGAGGATGAACGCCGTCTTCTCAGCCTCGACGATCGCCACAGACTTTTGTGAATCTGTGGCTAACAGATGCAGCCCGAAGAAGCAGTGCGATGTCTTGTGGGGACTGCCGGGGAAGGGATCGCGGCGGCGGAGCAGCGCGCTGACCCACGTCGGCTTACGCACCTTGTCGCGGTGACAGTCAGGGCGGTAGTACATCACCTTGCCGTCGTGGATGCGCTGCTCGTGGTCGATCTGCCAGAAGATGACGCCGCCCTGACGGGTCGCCCCCAGCCGGTAGCGCACCGCTGCATCGACCATCTGGCCGAAACTGAGGTAGCCGCTCTCCACGACGGCCCTGCAGAACTGGCTGCTGACCGACAGACAGCGACTCCACAGGCTGTACGCCGGGGTTGTAGGGCGACTGAGTGAGCGGAATGAACAGGGGAATAATTCGTCGAACTTCATACTTCATCGTTTTAGGGTGCAGTGTACGCTCCTCCGAAACACCCTCTCCTACCATATCCTCCCTCTTTAGAGAGGGGAGGGATATGTAGAGAGGGGTGGTTCCTTCAGAGCGGTAACAGCAGGACAACGATGCGGCCGCAGCGGTCACGCTCTTTTCGGATGACACGGGCGTTTTCCGCCATCGCAAACACTTTCTCGTAATAGGGCCTGCGCCTGATGTGGCTCAGTTCCATCACGGTATCCATCAGGTCCTGATAGCCCACCGAGGCCCTGTCGGCGATAGCCGTGGTGAAGAGCCTGCGCAGGTCCCACTCCCAGGGGCAACTGGCATCGTCAGGATGGCGGATGATGTAGTCGGGATTGAGCGTGTCGACCTCCGCCTTGCCGTAGTTGGAGAACTGCCCGCCGGCCTCGTGCGCCTCTTCTGGCGAGGACTCGCAGGCGACGGGTATGCCCTCGTCGTCCACCTGATAGTAGAGCGGCGTATCGATGTCAAATTTTCTGGTCAGCGACTGCTCGATGCTGAAGGTGGGTCTCTGGCCTGGCTTGCCCGTCATCTTCTGGCAGGAGTACATCTCGAAGGCTTTGTTGGTCAACTCCGTCCCGATCCATCCCCGCAGTCCCCGGTTTTCGCCACTCCTGTTCTGGTGCAGCACGGCAGCGATGTTGCAGTTGTTCTCCTCGCTCATCTTCATCAGCCCCTCAACGAGTTTCTGCGCCTGCGGGCCGTCGTTGATGTCGGTCACGAAGTCGCGTACGTTATCGATGATGACCAGGTCGGGATGGTAGTTCTCCACGCCCGTGGCCAGGAGGTCGTAGCGTGCTTCGACGATGGCCGACCTGACGTTGAACACGAAGAACTGTTCCTCGGGGAACGCCTCTGTCTGAATGAGTTTGGCGATGCGGCCGGTCAGTATGCCCTGGGTGGACTGCTGGCTCTGCTCGGTGTCGATCCACATCACCCTGAGGGGTGCCTCGCCGATGCGTTCGAGCCCGAGCACCTGCCGCTGGGCACAGCAGGCCATCAGCATCGAGACGAAGATGGTCTTTCCGCTCTTCGCCTGTCCGGTGATAGCCGTGATGTCGCGCCTCGGAAAGCAGGGCACGCCCCTTAGGCGGAAGAGGAAGTCCTCCTGCTTTAGCCTGCGGTCGGTTGTGATACGATAGCCGTCCAACTCCAGGAGTTGCAGCGTGATGGGAGAAGCCTCGCCAGCCTGGGCGAGTTCCTCCCGGATAGTGTCGTTCTTTTTCTTCATTGTCTTAATAATTCGTTTTAATTGTCGCGACAGGACAAAGTTACGAACTCTGCCCGTCGTGCGCAAGCAATTAACCAAGCGAAACGGTTCTTAAAGAGTCTTAAATATGTTCCGTAACTATCTCATTCACACGTGCTTTGATGGTCTGAAAGTTTGTGCCCAGGTTCGTGTGCCTTGAACTGGCCAGCCACCGGAACAGGTCGTTCTTAGTGCATCCTCCCGCAAGTACGGAAGAGCCCGACTGCAGGAGCCGGGCTATCTCGATGTAGATCAGTTTTCTTGCCCCTCTCGGCAAATCCGGCCGGAAGTCGAGCCGCTCGATGAGCCGAGGGTTTTGTTGGGGGATTAGCAACAGCGGGCTGAGGTGTCGGATCATCTCGTCGTAGGCCCAGTAGTAGTCGCTGCTGATCAGGTTCAGCAGCAGTGAGTCTTTTGTCTTTGTCTTCATTGTTTTACCTTGGCTTTTGTGCCACCACCCCAGGGGCGGTCGGCCAAGCCTCGGCAAAACGGTCGGGACCGGTCACGAATGTCGTCTATGGTGTCATCTCATCGGTATCAGTTCAGGGTCTGTGATTGACTAAATTACTTTACTTTCTTGCGGATTAGCAACAAAGTTGCTGAAGTATTGCAAAGGTATAGAAAATCCAATACATAATGCACAAACAGCACACTTTTTTATCAATTACGCCCCATAATCAGCCCTTTTCAGCCTATTTTCACCCCCAACTCTCAACTTTTTGCCTGATAATTGCTTTATTTCCCAAAAAGTTTGTAACTTTGCAATCGATCACTGGCATATACCTCAGTGGAGGGCCGGTGTGACATTGAGGATTATAAATAAACAGCATTAATGTTGTTGGTAATATCTGGGAACCTGAGAAATTCAAAGATATTTAACACCAAATGACAAGATTGATGCCTATGCGATAGCGTAGGCACAACTTATCAGGTGTTATAGGCAATTCTCAGGGCCTCCAGATATGGGTAAGTAGCGTGACCTGCGCTATTCTCGTGTCTGGAGGTCTTGGTTTTAGGCCTATAAACTGCCGATGACAAGTGTGCTGCCTAAAACGATATTGCATAGAGACAATGAATCAGTCACAGTACAACCAATTATTCTCGTTCATCTGGAACATCGCGACAGATGTACTGGTGTATGCCTTCGAGAAGGGCGAATACAAGAAGATCATCATGCCCATGATGGTGCTGCGTCGTATTGACGTGTTGTTGGAACCCACCAAAGAGCAGTTGCTGAAGCAGAAGCAGATGCTGGATGCTAACAACATTCAGAATCAGGACCCCATCCTCTACACCGTAACGGGCTACCCGTTCTTCAACACTTCGAAGTTTACCATGAAGACGCTGAAGAGTGAGACCGACCCGCTGCGTCTGAAGATGAACTTCATCGACTATCTGAATGGATTCAGCAAGGATGTGCAGGACATCATCGACAAGTTTCATCTGCGGCAGATGGTGGACAACCTGACAGAGGCAGAACGCTTAGGCAGCATTATCGAGAAGTTCACAGATGACAAGATCAACCTTTCCAACAAGCCTGTGTTGGATGACGACGGCAACGTCCGTCTGCCAGGACTTGACAACCACACGATGGGTACCATCTTTGAAGAACTGCTGCGCAAGTTCAATGAGGAAAACAACGTAACGGAGGCTGGTGAACACTTCACGCCTCGCGACTACGTGAAACTGCTGGCAGACCTCGCCGTGCTGCCCATTGCCGACCAGATAACCGACAACACCTATCATATATATGATGGAGCCTGCGGTACGGGCGGCATCCTCACCATCGCCCAAGACCGCATACTGGAGATTGCTAAGGAAAGGGGCAAGCGGGTGCAAGTGAACATCTTCGGACAGGAACTGCAACCCGATACCTTTGCCACCTGCAAGGCAGACCTGATGATTTCAGAGAACATGAAGGCTTTCCAGTATCAGCACGGTATGGAAACGCGAGAGTATATTGCCTTCGACAGCACCATCAGTCGCGACGGACATGCTGGCGAGACCTTCGACTTCTGCATCTCGAATCCGCCATTCGGCACACCTTGGAAGGAGGACTTAAAGAAGCGTGGGCTTGGCGAGAATGAGAAGAAGAAGTTCACGGACAGCCGTTTCTGCATCATTGACGGTGAGGGCAAGGAACTCTCTTTTATCCCAGACATTGGCGATGCCCAGATGATGTTCTTGGCCAATAATCTCAGCCGTATGCGTGAAGACACGGCTCTTGGCACTCGTATCGTAGAGGTGCATAACGGTTCGTCGCTCTTTACGGGTGATGCTGGCAGCGGTGCCAGTAATCTGCGGCAGTACATCATCGAGAACGACCTCTTGGAGGCTATTGTGGCAATGCCAGAGAAGGACTTCTATAATACAGGTATCGGCACCTTTATCTGGGTCATTACCAATCGAAAGGAAGAGCGCCGACGTGGGTATGTGCAGTTGATAGATGCCACAGAGACCAAGTCGCCCCTGCGCAAGAATCTGGGTGAAAAGAACTGCGAGACTTCAGAAGCAGACCGCCAGCAGATAATGAAGTTGCTGATGGACTTCGAGGAAACGCCGCAGAGCAAGATATTCCCCAACGACGAGTTTGGCTATTGGAGTGTGAAGGTCTATCAGCCTCAGCGAGACGAGCAGGGCAGCATTATATATAAGAAAGGTGTGCCCGTCATCGACAAGAAGAGCAAGGACGTGGAGATTATTCCTTTCCGCTACCCAGGAGGCATCGATGGCTTTGTACAGAACGAGATTCTTCCCTACGCCCCTGATGCCATCATCGACCGTAGCAGCATTGAAACGGGCTATGAACTCTCGTTTACGAAATACTTCTATAAACCAAAGCAACTGCGCTCCATCGAGGAAATCTCCGCAGACATTCGTGGCATCGAAGAGCGCACAGACGGATTGTTGGACGAAATTCTTGGATTGAAAGCAGAAATCGCCAACGTTGTCACGCAGGGATTGAACCCTGATGTGAAGATGAAAGATAGCGGCATTTCTTGGATTGGGATGATTCCAGAGCATTGGGATATAAGACGTTTGTCGCAAGTTTCTTATGAACACTATATTTCAAATAAACAAGTTCATCATCAAAACCTATTGTCTCTTAGTTATGGTAGAATTGTAAGAAAAGACATAAATGCGACAGAAGGTTTGTTGCCCGCATCTTTTGACACTTATCAGATAGTTGAAGAAGGGAATATTGTATTGCGTTTGACTGACTTACAGAATGATCATAAAAGTCTCAGGGTGGGTCTGGTCAAAGAAGAGGGAATCGTTACTTCCGCATATGTTTGCCTAGGAGTCAATAATAGTATGGTCCCTGCCTACCTACATAATGTCCTTCATTCATATGATATTAAGAAACTGTTCTATAGTATGGGTGGAGGTTTAAGACAAAACTTGAATTGGCAAGGACTGAGGAAGTTGGATGTTCCAGTTCCTCCCAAAGCCGAACAGCAAGCCATTGTTTCCTATATCAACGAGAAGTGCAGCAAGATAACCTCTCTTATTTCTGAACTTGAATCAGAGATAGACTATCTGAAGGAATATAAGCAGCGGCTCATTGCCGACTGCGTAACAGGACAAGTGAACGTTCAAAACGAAATCATATAGAACCTATGCCCTCAGGCCGAAAAGCCCTGAGCAACAGCGTTCTTTGACATAGTGGCACAAATGGAATTGAACAGTTTGGGGCGCCATTTTGGCACCTCAAGAATCATCTTCTTCGTCCTTAGGTTGGATAAAGCCGATGGGGCGGCGTTTGTTTAAGGTGCCATTTGGGCACCTTGAAGATTGAAGTTCTGCCAGGGCGGTGCTGATGGCATCGAGTTGGGCACGAGTACTCTCGTTAATATCGTTCTGGTCAGCAAGGATTTCATCCATTTCGCTTCTGACTTTTTCAATTTCCCTCCTCAATTCGAGATAGGTTGCTGCTATAGGAAGTTCTGCCATCTGACGGTATGCGACAAAAGCACGCATAATCTTTCGATTTGTCTGTATGGCTGTCTCAGAGCGCAGTACACTACTTAGCATTGCTGTCCCCAGCATTGTAAAAGCATAAGGCATATACTTTAGATGATGTCCTTGCGCTTCGTTTAAGGTAACAATTTGTGACCTTAAACATTCATCCTTCGTAAGTTGAAACATGTAATCCTCACCTTCAAATCGCTTTATATTACGTTTGACGGCTTGATTTAATGATTTTGTTTCGACACCATACGCTTTAGCAAGGTCTCTATCTAGCATCACACGCTGACCACGTATGACGTAAATCTTGGATTGGATGTTTTGTAATTCGTCCATAGTAAAGTGGATTTAATGTTAATAATGTGATTTGACGAGACAAAGGTAAGAAGAATTATCGAAACTTCCAAATAAATCGGAGAGAAATCGTACCGTGAGATGAAAAAAGTGCCACTTTAAGATGATAATAATAAGGTAAGAATAAAAAATATATAGGACTATGCCAACAAACATAAGTGAGAAACAACTGGAAACCATTCTCGTAGATTATCTGCGAGAGGTTCATCAGTATGAGCAAGGTGTCTCTGAGGATTACAGCAAGGACTATGCGCTGGATATGGCGCGAGTGAAGCGATTCCTGATGGCTACACAGAAGAAGAAGGTGGACAATACAGCCTGCTTTGCCAGTGAGGTGTCAGAACGGAAGTTCTTCACGGAGTTGAGCAAGCAGTTGGCTAATCGTGGTGTGACGGATGTGCTGCGGAAGGGATTCCGATATATTTCGGAGTTGTTCGACATGTACTATCCGCTGCCTTCAGAACTGAATCCAACAGCGCAGGAGTTGTATAAGAAAAACATCTTCTGCGTGACGCGCCAACAGTTTTATAGCAAGGAGAATCAGAACAGCATCGATGTGATGATTTCGCTGAATGGTCTGCCGCTGATGACGATAGAGTTGAAGAATCACTATACAGGGCAGACGATAGAGAATGCTGTAAGGCAATACCAGACCGACCGCGACCCTAAAGATCCCTTGTTGACTCCAAAGCGATGCGCCGTCCACATGGCGGTAGATGATGATGACATCAAGATGTGTACGTGGCTGAGTGGGAAATCATCGTGGTTCCTGCCATTCAACAAGGGTGTGAATGGCGGTGCAGGCAACCCTATCAACCCCAATGGGGTGAAAACCGCTTATCTCTGGGAAGAGATATTGGAGAAGCGTTCGCTGTCAGACATCATCGAGAACTATGCCCAGGTGGTGAAGAAAAAGGATGAAAAGACAGGGCAGGAGAAGCAGAGCGTGGTGTGGCCCCGCTATCATCAGTTGGATTGTGTTCGAAAGTTGCTGGCAGAGACAAAGGCCAAGGGAGTAGGGCAAAGATTCCTGATACAGCACTCGGCTGGTTCTGGCAAGTCCAACTCCATCACTTGGCTGGCTTATCAGTTGGTTGGACTATTGGATGGAACGCAGGCATTACTGGATAGTGTTATTGTAGTAACAGACCGCGTGAATCTGGACACGCAGATTAAGAATAATATCGTAGCATTTAAGCGCCTACAAAACTTGGTGGCTTGGGCTGATAGTGCTGAGGCTCTGCGTAACCATCTGAGTAGTGGCAAGAAGATTATCATCACCATCGTGCATAAGTTCCCATACATCTTGGAAGCGATTGGTGGTGAACTGAAACATAAGCGATTCGGCATCATCATCGACGAGGCCCACTCCAGTCAGAATGGTTCTCTATCGGCCAAGATGAATATTGCGCTGAGTGGCAATGCTGGTGACGATGAGATGGATTTGGAAGACCGACTGACGGCTATCATCGAAGGACGCAAGATGGTGACGAATGCCAACTATTATGCCTTCACTGCTACCCCTAAGAACAAGACGCTGCAGATGTTTGGCACACCGTTTACACAGCCAGACGGAGAGACAGGGCACAAGCCATTCCACGAATACACTATGAAACAGGCCATAGAAGAGGGCTTTATCATGGATGTGCTGGAGCACTATACCACATACACCTCTTTATATAAAATAGTAAAGGCCATCAGCGACGACCCCATGTTCGACAAAAAGGAGGCGCAGAAGAAACTGCGTGCCTTCGTAGAAGGTCAGCCAGAAACGATACAGCAGAAGGCAAGCATCATCGTGGAACATTTCCATACGCAGGTGATTGATAAAGGCAAAGTGGGCGGACAGGCTCGTGCGATGGTCGTGACAAGTAGTATTCTTAGGGCTATTGAGTTCTATTACGAGATTAAACGCCTGCTGGAAGAGCGCAAGAGTCCCTCCAAGGCTATTGTTGCTTTCTCTGGTTCAAAGAACTATGGCGGCAAGGATGTGACGGAGGCTGATATCAACGGATTCCCCTCGAAGGATATTGAGGAGAATATGGAACATGACCCTTACCGCATATTGGTTGTGGCCGATAAGTTCCAGACGGGTTACGACCAGCCTCTGCTACATACGATGTATGTGGATAAGATTCTGACAGACGTCAAGGCTGTGCAAACGCTGTCACGTCTGAATCGTTGCCATCCAAAGAAGCGCGACACCTTTGTGCTCGACTTTGCAAATGAGGCTGAGGATATACAAAAGTCGTTCCAGCGATTCTATAAGACGACCATACTATCGAAAGAGACTGACCCCAACAAACTCAACGACCTGTTGACGGAGATAGAGGAGGCTAACATCTATACAGAGGAAGAGGTGAACGAACTGAATGAGAAGTATTGGGGTGGCGCACCAAGAGAGACGCTTGACCCCATTGTTAATGTGGCTGTAGAGCGCTTTAAGGCTTTGGATGACAAGAAGAAGGTGATGTGTAAGAGCAGCATCCGAGGATTCTTGCGTACCTATCCGTTTATTGCTGCCGTGATGCCATTCAAGAGTGTGGAGTGGGAGAAACTGGAGACTTACTTCTCGTTGCTGATTCATAAGTTGCCAAAGATATTAGTTGACGACTTTACGGAAGGTTTGATTGACGCTATCGATTTTGATAAGTATCGCCTGATTAAGAATGAAGAGCAGAAGATAGAACTGGAGAATAAGAATGCAGAGATAGATCCTATTCCCGTAGGTTCACCAAAGGGACCACAAGAACCAGAACTGGCCAAGTTGAGCGACATCCTGAACGAATGGAACGACATCCATTTCACGAATATCGACAAGGCTAAAGAACAATTGGAAGAATTGCCAGCCCGCTTGCAGGCTGACGAAACGTTCGTGAATGCAGCGAAGAACAGCAACAAGGAAACGGCTATGCAGCAATGTGCCTCGTCGCTGATGATGATTGTGGCCAGTATGCTGAATGAGAATACGGAGTTCTGCCGCTACTATCTGGATCATCCTGACTTTATGAATGCCATCAATCAGCGAGTGTTCGATTCTGTGTATGGCGGTTTACTGTCGTCATTCAGGAAGTTGGAGAATGTTGAGGACGACCAGGATGTTCGTAATCTCATTTTCAATCTGCTGCACATGGATTGCAACATCAGCGATGGTCAAATACAGATAGAGGTACAAAAGGCGTATGGGCAGCGTTATTCAAGTATGAGTCAGAATGATTGGCGACACGTCATCGAAGCATATACCCCGATGGTTCGAGATACGCTACAGGCAAAGGCCAAAGAGATATCTATCCAACAGTATAATATGGCTGCTGAGCCAAAATGACACTTTGGTCACAAGGACAGGTGCCTAGGGTATACTGTCTAAACCTTGCTCACGAAGTTTCAGAACCATTATGAGTAAACGAAGCAGCCTGAGGGATAAAAGCATTGATATTCGAAACGCTGGAATCCTGAAATCCGCAGATAGTAGCCATTAAGAAGAAAGCAAGTGCCTAAGTATAAAATACTTATAGGACACTTGCCCATGTCAGGAAATTCACTTACCTTTGTGAGTGGATAAAAAAAAGATG
>FLNX01001376.1_pt1 | contig 10314 bp, 5 predicted proteins | sample 1140341 | NCBI WGS metagenome assembly FLNX01 (sample SAMEA3878208, study PRJEB12797) | bioreactor metagenome | biome: Moose rumen | place: Sweden | collected 2011-10
TTGACTGACCTCAGGCGAAAGGGAGAATGACCTCAGTCATAACGGTGACTGAGCAGAAAGAACAGGCATCTAAAAGCCCAGAGATGCTGGTTGATCACAAGAAACACAGGCAATTATCGCCGAAAAGCCTTGCGTTACTGAAAACAGGGCTGACTTTTGGTAAATAATGGGGTGGACACCTCATTAAAAAAAAACAATTACTTGTCAAGCTCTTCCAAGAACTGGCGGATATCTTCCCTGATCCACTCGTAGAGGAAGAGGTCTTTGTAGTTGTCGTTCTTGCGCATCACCACCTCTACAGGTGTGGCACTGTGATTATAGCCAGAAAGCTCATTTTCATACTGCTTGCGATGCTGTGCTAGGCGACGGATTTGCTCCTCACGTTCACGGCGAAGCTGGGTGCAGACAGGATTCACCAGCTTCATTACTACGTTCTCCTTGATGTGGTGACCTTTCATGAAGAAGTAGGTGGTCTGCGGAGTGACACCCAGTTGCTGCAGCTCCTTATCCATGGCATCATACTTATCTACGTATTGAGGGAGTCGGCCTTCCAGCTCCTTGAGTTTCTTTTCTACTTGCAAGCGCAGGCCATCAAGGCTGTACTTAGGCTTACGGATGTCGATGGTAGGCGGGATGGTGACGTTGCAGAACACATTCATGGGGAAGCTGTTGTTCATGCGCGCCCTATAGAGCATGATATTCCATACGAACAGCGGATAGACAATCTCTGAATATTCACGCATGTAGGCGGGGAAGTCGAACACCTGATGGTCGTTCAAGGTGGACTCCACGCAGATATCATGAAGATTCTCTGCATAGCACTGGTAGCTCTCTATGGCATAGGCGTAGGTCTGGAAGATGTATGGATTGGTGTTCATCTCCTTCGACACATCTGTGGCGTCTTGTAGCAGGTAGTCGTAGTCGCTATCCACACAAGCAATGAGGTTCTTACCTAACTGTGTGCTTCGTAGACAACTGCTCAGCACCATCTTCTTCCCCTTGGAAAGGGTGGTGTTGGATGGCAGCATCACGCGGAAGAAACGGGTCTCGTCCTCGAACTCAGAAAGCACACTGCGCCAGAAGAAGATGTCGTCATAGCTCTCCACATAGGCCACTATGCGACGACGCTTCTGCTTGGGACTCAGCTTCGAGGCTGCCTCCAGGTACTGTGACGTGAGATTATTTCGGAGCGATAGGGACACGGAGATTATTAAACGTTAAACGTTAAACATTAAACATTAAACATTGAAATGCAGGGCGTTGGCCTAAGTTGGGTCTATCTCTGTGGCAATCTCGCTGACTTCTGTCACGGCATCCATCCAGCCATCCATGATAACAGCAGGTGAATGGGTGGTGAGGATCAGCTGCATATCGGGATTCAGCTCCCTAATCATGCTGATGAGACGCTGCTGCCATTCGATATGAAGTGATGCTTCTGGCTCATCCATGAAGAGTACGCTATGCTCGCCCTCACGCACCAAGACCGTAAGCAAGATTACCAGCACATGCTTCTCACCTGCTGAAAGCTGATAGGGTGAGAGGCGTTCCCCCCCTTGATAAAAGAAGATTTCGTTGCTCTTGCGGTCTATCTTTTTACGCGTGTAGCTGAAGAGCTCATCTATCAACTTCTGGAACCTGCGCTTGGGGGCAGAGATGGAAGCCGCCTTCTGACGATCTTCATCCGTGCCATTCAACAGCTCTATCATTCTGTTGCCGATATTCACCTGATAGTTGAGGTATCTGCGCTGCAAGAGATAGATCTGCCAATCGAGTTCGGAACGTACCTGAGGATCGGCCATGCGTGCAGTGAAGTCGCCTTGAACCAACGGACGGTCGTAACTGCGAATCACATCGTATGGGATAAACGTGGCATCTGGATTGTCAAAAAGTATACGCACGCCCTTCTCTGCATCATTCTTCATGTGGCCCGTTATCTGCTCCAGATAGTCGATAGACCGATTCAGAATGGTGGTCTTCCCCACTCCATTGATACCACCCAAGATGTTCACATCTGGGCGCAGGTCCCACGCAATGCGATAGCGGTTCCAGAGATTCTGGATTTCTATCCGCTTGATGTAGTTGGCTTGCTTCTCCATGGCTATGACGGTTTTATTATTTCTTCATATCTTCGAAGTAGGCATCCAGCAAGTGCTTGGCAGCTACGAATGACGTCACCTTGCCTTGCAGCACCTTTGCCTCCTCTTCTGCCAGCATCGGCTCTATCAGCGTGTTCTGATAGAAGCTGTTGCGCAGTTGCTCATTGATGCTTTCATACATCCAATATTTGCTCTGCTCATTACGGCGGTAGTCGAACCATCCGTTGAGCTTCACGAAGTCTATGTAGCGATAGATCATGTCCCACACCTTATCTACACCGATGTTGTAGAAGCCTGAATAAGTATGCACCTCTGGAGTCCAACCTGAATCTGGTGCTGGGAACATGTGCAGCGCTGTGCGGAACTGGCTGGCAGCCAACTTGGCACGCTCTACATTATCGCCATCGGCTTTGTTGATCACTATGCCATCGGCCATCTCCATGATGCCACGCTTGATTCCTTGCAACTCATCGCCAGTACCTGCCAACTGAATGAGCAGGAAGAAGTCTACCATGCTATGGCAAGCCGTCTCACTCTGTCCTACACCTACCGTCTCTACGAAAATCTTATCGAAACCCGCGGCTTCACAAAGGATGATGGTCTCACGCGTCTTACGCGCCACACCGCCCAAAGAACCGGCAGAAGGACTGGGGCGGATAAACGCCTTGGGATGCACTGCCAGATGCTCCATGCGGGTCTTATCGCCCAAGATGCTGCCCTTGGTACGCTCACTGCTGGGATCAATGGCAAGAACGGCCAACTTTCCACCCTTCTTCTCCAAAACGTAGGTGCCAAACACATCGATGGAAGTACTCTTCCCTGCACCTGGCACGCCACTGATGCCCACGCGTACTGAATTGCCAGAATAAGGCAGGCACTTCTCAATGACTTCTTGCGCCACGGCCTGATGCTCTGGCTTCACGCTCTCCACCAGCGTCACAGCACGGCTCAGCATGGTGATGTCGCCCTTCACGATGCCTTCTACAAACTCCGACACTGTGGGTTGTGGCTTACGAGGGTTCTTTTTGCGGTAAGGATTCACAATAGAAACCCCGCCTTCTACACCAGCATTCACCTGCAGGCCTTTATACTCTTCATTATTTTCAGGATGGTCCATCATATCTTTATTCTTTGTTAAGGTGCAACTTTAATATTCACTGTTACCAACGGGTTGTCTGGATCGTTGCAAAGCAAGAGCAGGCGCATCCGATGCCTTTGCTGACGCATGGCTTTCTTATTTACCGTCACACGCAGATTCACCATCTGTCCTGGGGCAATATTGGTACTCTTAATATCTGCGCTGACTGCCGAATTAAACACTTGCAGCTTTCCGATCTTCAACGTACTATTACCCGTATTGGTAATGGTAAGGTCTTTTCTTACCTTGTTCTTTGCTGCCAACTCAGCACTCATATCCAGTTGGGTAGTAGAAATGTCGATATGAGGCAGGTTCAAACGGTCTTCCTCCGTCAGATTAGAGAAATCAGGAAGAAGCACGATGGTGATAGGTATCTCGTTCTCCTCGCCCACTTTATCCCCAGGGAACCTTGAGAGATACACAGCGCTCTGCGTCAAACCATAATCTGGCAGCAAATGTGTATCCAGCGTCAACTCCACATCACATTTATCCTCTGGCATCAAGAACTCCTTAGTTGCCATCATCGTCAGATAAGGTGGCAGGTGCATCAGAATCGGTTCCCAAACCTCCTGCGACATGTTGGCGAAGCTCATGTAGAACTTAGGCATCTCACCTATATGCACCTCTGGAAACTCAATACTGGTGGTATCCAAGAGGATATCGCCTATATGATAGGGGTGAGACGTGGTATAATCTTTCACTTCTGGCAACACCTGACCCTTGAAGCTCAAGTAGGCAATGTGTGGCTCTGAATTGGTCCACACGGCAACCGACTTCTGGAAATGGCCCAATGTCTCTGCCTCGAAAGTCAGATCTATCGTACCTGTTTCACCAGGAGCGATAGGACTCTGCGTCCAGTCTGCCACCGTGCAAGAGCAATCGGGTTCCACCTCCGTCAGCACCAAAGGGGCATTTCCCGTATTGGTGATGGTATATTGAATCTTCTTAGGTGACTTCCACTCCACCTTCCCCACATCAATCGTAGTGGCAGCAGGAGAGAAGCGGGCTTGGCAGTAAGCACCACCCACCCACAAGGCCATGATAAAGAGGATGAATATATAGCGTTTCATTTCATTTCAGTCATTTATAGCTACAAATGTACGGAATATATTTGAAAAACCATAATTTCATCGAAAAATGTCCTTCTCTCACTCTACCACCTCTATAGTCAGTCCTGAAGAATGGGTGGTAAATTCTGGGGCATAAGCGCACTGCATGCTGGCCAATCCCACTTGGTAACGACCTGCCCTGGCCACACGATAGCGGCTTTCCAAGACATAAACACCCTTACCCAGCGCATCGAAGAAGAAGTTGGTTGCAGCATCTTCACTCTCAACGTAGTAGCCAATGCCCTGATTCCAACGATAGCCAGAAAGGGCATTCAGCGGCTCGAAGCAAGAAGCCAAGCGATCTTTCAGTTGCAGGAAGTCCATGCTCCGATCCAGAGAGATGGTGATGCGTGAAACTACCATATCCCCTACTTTCAGCGTAGCCTTATCGCCAACATGCGCCAACGATTTTCTGCCATTGGCATCCGTATGCTCCACATAGAATTTACGATCAACATTCAGTGCTGCTCCCTGCTGCGCCACATCCGTCATCGGAGAGAGGTACTGGGCAAAGACAGCGCCCCAAGCGATGCCTGCATCCTGCTTTTCCACCACAGCTTCTCGTGCATCCAGGACTTTCTCCTTCCCTTCTAAGCTCTGCATCACATAGCCTAAATCAGGCACAATGGTCTTCGAAGGCGATAGCGTTTCAATGACCTCATTAGCTATAGTGATACGCACATCGCCCTGATTCTGGAGCAAATCGGCACCTGTGCAAAGGAGGGCATACACAGCATCTGCAGTAGCTACGCTATTGTTCCACCCATGCGTCTGCTTCTGCTTGAGCAGCCAGATCTTCATTTCCTCGATTAAGGCTTCATTCCCCTCAAACGCTCCAAAGGCCTCCATCACAGCGACATGTGTAGGAACAGGCAGCATGCCCCAGGCATAAGGCTGATCCAAGAAAGCGAAGTGTGCACCAAGTTCGTCTTCCATCACCAGATGTTCCTTCAAGGAAGCGATAAACTCTGCAGCCTTCTTTTCCTGCCCTGCATGCTTCAATATGATGGCACTCATGGCCTTGCAGGTGAGCGATCCGTTCTTAAGATTATTGGCCACACGCGCCAAGAAGAACTCATACGCCTGGTGATTCTGTGATGGAACGTCCTCTCCAGAGATGGCTATCAAATAAAGATAGTCCATCATCGCGCTGGACAGATATTCATACTTATAGTTCTTGTCCTTACGCATCAAGCGCTGAATCTCCTTATAATATTCCAGTGCCTCATCGTGCAGGAAGCGGAAAGCATCCTGTTGCATCCGTGCACTCTGCTCTGGCAATACTTGCTTGGTGAGCATTGGAATACGTGCTAATTGTTCTACGATAAATGTCGTAGTGTACCAACTGCTTCGCATGCCCTTATACCAACTCCAACCTCCATCCTCATTCTGCAGGCCTTGCAGTTTCACTAAGGCAGAAGAGAGTTTGTCGCGCATCTGGTTGATATCGAACAAGGTGGCAATGCGCTGACGCTGATCGGCTTCACTCTGTGCCTCCAATACCCATGGCGATTCTGCCAAGAGGATTTCCTTCAAATCGGCATTCTTTTGCAGCTGACTGATAAAGGTCTCTCTGGCAGCATCGGTATTCTTCCAGCGATTGAATACCTGCTGGATGCGTGGCTGACTATTGGCTATATGGCTGGCCAAAGCATTCACATAGTAGGAAATCGCCCAATCGATGGCATTGTCGTGCAGTGGCATACTGACAGATGGCAATGCCTGAACGGCATACCACGCAGGATTGCCTGTAAACTCCACAGTCAGTCGACGTTGCGTCGCACTAGGATGATGGTAGTTGAACAGTGACTCTAAGTTGAAGGTGCGCATCTGGTTGCCTCGAATTGGCATCGCTACACTCTCCACCACATACTGCTTGTTGCTCAGAACTGGCAATACGTGCTGCTCTCCATCACTGAAATCAGCAGCCTCAGCCATCATACGAATGCCCATCAAGTCGATGTCTTCTGGCACTTGGAAGCTGAACTTCACGCTGCCCGTCTCCCCTGCTTTCACAGAGAAGCGTGCTTTCTGCGTGCGATATACTTTCTCATCCACAGGATTGAAGAGGATGAAGCGTACCTCGCCAGTTGCGTCTTTCTCACTGACATTCTGAATAGTGGCAGCTATCTGTGTCTCGTCTCCTACACGCAGGAAGCGTGGCATGTTGGGACGAAGCATAAAGTCCTTCGAGGTAGTGACTTTTTCTTCAACTGTACCTACCTGCATATCCTTAGTGTGGGCATACCCCACAAAGTTCCAACGCGTAAGGCTCTCTGGGATAGTGAATGAAATCACCACCTCTCCCTGCTCGTTGGTATGGAGCTGCGGATAGAAGAAGGCTGTTTCTGCGAAATTGGTACGCAGGGCATCGCCTTCCTCTGGCAATGCAGCCCCCATTCCTGCGTCCCTGTCTTCTTCAGCCGTTTCCACGATGCTGTCGTTCATATCAGCCGCTGCTGCAGTCTCGACCACAGCCATTTCTTCCTGGGCTGCCACACCCATCGTCTTCATCATAGGCGCAGCACTGGCCATCGCTCTGCTATACATGCGGATAGAGTTGCCATAGAAACGGGAGAAGAACTGCACGAAGTGGTCGTATTCCAGCATTCCTGGCACGTCCTGACTGCGGAGATACTTATGCAGATAAAGTGAATTGAACATCTGCCCTTCCATCTGCTTGTTCACGTAGTGGTAATAGTGCGGATAGCTTACCCACAATCCCTGACTGCGATGGTAAATCTTATCCAATGATTCATCATACATCAATGCCAGCATCTCTGCTAAAACAGGGGTACCCTCCAGGTCTTTAACGGTCAACTTCCACTCTTCTTGCTGTCCTGGCATCAACTTATCACGGAATACCTCCCACTTGAACTTCAAGCCGCGTTGGGGATATTTCTTGTTCAACGTCACGGTGTGGGCGTATGACTCTCCGTCCTTGACAAAGAAGAACAGCATGGTGATGCCTTCTCCATAGGCTGACTGATATGGCATCTCGATGGTCGTGAGCTCATCAGAAAGGCGAAGCACCTTGCTTTCCAAGCGTTCGTCACCACGGAAGATGTCCAAGAAGACATAGGCATCCTGATAGGAAGTGCCAAAGAGCACTTTCGCAGCACTGGTTTCTGAAAACTCTGCATTGGTCACATGACAGAAGATAGGCGTAAAGGTGCCTAACCTACGATCGTTCGGAGAGTAAAGCAGGAATTCTACAGAGCTTTCTGAACGAGACGCTTCTTCCAAGGCATCTTCAGAAGGGAGGGAAACCACCAACTTATAGCGGGCTGAAGGCAGCAACTTCCATGATGAGAAGTCGATCTCTTTGCCTGCATCCAGCGTGTTTTCTTCCACTTTCACTTCATGACGCACATCAGGGGCATCGCTTTCTATGCGGAAGAGCTGATAACGCACTTTCAACGCTTGCTCCTCACCCTGGCGATTCTGCACATGAATAGCATACTTCAATGTATCTTCTTTCAACACCTCACCAGGTACTTCGGTATAGATCTCATAGGCTTTTGGAGAGGCCGCAATAACGGTATTGGCTTCTTGCGTCTCTCCTGCAGCGTCTGTCACTGCCACATTAATCTGGAAATGATACTCCCTGGCATCCTTCTCCTCTGCCTTGAGAAGGTGCAGCGGAATATGGAAGTTGCCATCCTTATCTATCATCACGCTGTCTGCCACCAATGGCTTCTGCTGGCGTTGTCTCCAATAGAAACCTGGTTCTTGACGCATCACCGTGTAACGCACAGGCACATTTTGCAGAGACACTCCATTGAGCATCCTTGCATAACCCGTCAGCACCACATCGTCACCAAGGCGATAGGCCTCCTTGATGGGTTCAAAACCTATCTCGAACGTTGGGCGCTTATATTCTTCCACACGCACATTGGTGGAAGTGCCGTTGTTTTGCAAACGGAGTGTGAAATTTCCATTTAAGGTGGCTGTGGGCAGAATGACTTCTGCAGCAAAGGAGCCAAACTCATTGGTGCGCACTTGCTGACGCCCTACTTCCTGCCCATTGACATCCAGCAATACCAACTCGTCTTGATAGCCGGCCTTTACCTGCGTTTCACGTCCTTTCTGATTGTAGAGCACACCTTTTATATAGATGGTTTGCCCTGGACGATAAAGCGACCTATCCGTCAGAAGGAACGCCCTCAGTTCCTCACGAGGCTCATTGCTCTCACTGCGGTAATAGCTGTTCAGGTTCAAGTGCTGCAACGCAGTAGCCCGATCATCGCCTTTCACTAAGTTGTAGGCATTCACGCGCTGTTCATTCTGCAGCTGATGGATGTATTTGCCTTCCTTGTCTGTGTAGAACTGTGCCACTTGCTTTCTGTTATTCCCATAGCCAGTGAACAAGGTTACCTGCACGCCCTCCACAGGATGTCCAGACATGCCATCGATGGTGGTAAACTCATAGCGCCCTTTTCCTAAGTTCAGAGCGACCAACTTCAGTCTGCTGGTTGCCAGATAGTCCATCTTTGCCATACCGTTCTCTTCATCTGGCACTACACGAAGGAGGAACACCCCTGGCTTTCCGATAGGTGCTAAGTTCAGCAACGTGTCTTTATGCAAGACAGGCTCCTTACCTACCAAATCAGCCTCTGCGAAGGCGATATGCTCCGTACTAAGCAACTTATAGTTGCGATATGCGATTTTGTCTGCGTCATAATTCTGTGGTATGCTGTTCATTGTCGTACTATAGACATAGATGGTAATGCCTTTCACATTGCCATAATTCACATTCAGTTTCAGTGCTTCTTCTGGATGGGCATAGTTAGGATAGGTGACATTGACAGATGGCTGATAGAGTTGCTGTTTCAGGTTCTTCAAGGCTCCAATGCGACGATAGGAAGGATAGCGACTGATGGCCTCATCGCACACAGCATCTGCCTCCTTGAACTTACCTTGTCCTTGCAGATGCTCCGCTTTTACCAAATAGACCTCAGCGCATAGCTCACTCTTGCCATGCGCCTTGATCATCTCATCCAGCTCTGAAAGTGACATTTCACCAGATTGCCCGCTCTGCCAGTTCCAGAAATCGAGTTTCGCCAAGATAAACGCATCGTCATTGCTATGCTCGTAGGCCTTCATCAGGCACTGGAGCAAGGTCTCTGCACGCTCAGCTTTCAGTTCCTCCGCTTCTTCTACATTCATCTGCTCATAGGCGCTAAGGGCACGCTTCACCAGCAAATGAAACATGTCGTGTCCATAATACTTACTCCCCTCACCCTTGATGACCAGAGGAACAAAATAATCCGTCTTGGTTTGCAGCAAGAGGGCTTCGTCTTCTAGGGAAGCCTGTGCATGGGCATCGATTTGCTGAATGAAGATGTTGGCTGTCCATTCACGCATGTCCTCTGGCACTTCATCCTCAAGGCCTGTGCGATGCGAGAGAGCATAGCTGTTGCTGCTCAGATAGTTGGCATAGCTTTCTGCAAGAAGCGAATGCAGCACAGCACGATTCAGTGCATCCGACTCCGACTTCACCCACTCTTCCATCTGCGCATAGTGCGTATAGGCACTATCGGGTGTCAGTTCCTCCTGCTTGCTGGCTTTTGTCAGGTAAGCCTTGAACAGCTGACCAGCATTCTTTTCCTTCAAGGCTTTCTGATAGATGCGATCGGCCACCTTGATGGCTGTCTGAGGCAGACTTTTCTTTTCAGCGTCCTGCAATTCTTTCCACAGGTCATCGTAAGATTGAGCAGATGTCATAATGGTAAACGGTGCAAAAAACATGGCAGCAAGTGCCAACAGTATAAAATGAACTGAATTTTTCATACGCATTCTCTTTTCTTAAAGAATGGGCAATGTGACGGAATATTGCGTGAAGCTACGTTAATAAAAGGTTAATATGTCTTTTTCCCTTCCTAAAAGATTAAAAGGCACTAGTGTCTATTAAATTCCGTTAAATTCAAATATAACTCTCTCATGCACAATATAATAAGCTCTGGAAACC
>FLNX01004624.1_pt1 | contig 10275 bp, 10 predicted proteins | sample 1140341 | NCBI WGS metagenome assembly FLNX01 (sample SAMEA3878208, study PRJEB12797) | bioreactor metagenome | biome: Moose rumen | place: Sweden | collected 2011-10
CCGGAAGCAACAATCTTTACACCGCTTTCCCTGGCCAGCTTAACCGTAGCTTCAACATTCACACCGCTTAATGTTCCATCCCGGGAAATATCGGTATAAATAATGGTCTTAACACCGGCTTCTTTCATTTTTTTTGCCAGTTCAATAACGCCAATATTGCCGGACTTTCCCCAGCCTTCCACAGCCACAATGCCATCTTTCGCATCAATCCCTACAACAATGCGCTCTCCATATTTAGCGCAGGCCTCGCGAACCAGTTCCGGATTTTTTACTGCTGCGGAACCAAGAATTACCCGGGTAATTCCCATAGCGAGCAGTTTATCAATCTGCTCCATATCGCGAATTCCCCCGCCGAGTTCTGTAGGGATATCCACAACCTTCAAGATTTCTTCGATAGCCGCAAGATTCTGCGATGAACCAGCCAAGGCACCGTCCAAATCGACCAAATGCAAATACTCAGCACCCTGTGCCTGCCATTTTTTAGCCATATCCGCCGGACTATCCGAAAAAACCGTTTCTTTATTGAAATCACCTTTCAATAAACGAACACACTTCCCGCCACGAATATCTATCGCTGGAAATATTACCATATAAGAAAGCCCCCTATAGCAAAGTCATCACCCCGGCGTCCAAGGCTGGGCGCCCGCATTAACTCAAAGCCGACAAAAGTTTTCGATTATACGCAATCCCACATCCCCCGATTTTTCCGGATGGAATTGTGTTGCAAATATATTTTTCGCCTGCACGGCAGCCGTAAGCGTTTCTCCATAATCCGTTGTAGCTGTAACAACGGATTTATCTTCAGGCACTGCATAATAACTATGCACAAAGTACACATATTCCTTATCCTGTGCAAGTCCCGCAAATAAATCCTGCGTGCTGTGCGGCTTACACATATGCAGTCTGTTCCAGCCCATATGGGGAACTTTTAAACCATCTGCCTGAATCTTTTTTACCTGCCCGGAAATAAACCCCAAGCCCTGCGCTTCCGGAGATTCTTCACTGCCGTCAAAGAGAATCTGCAGCCCTACGCAAATCCCCAGCAACAGCTTTCCCCCTGCAACTTCTTCCTTCAGCAGGGGAATCAGGCCGCTTTCTTCCAAATTTTTCATGCAGTCGCCAAAAGCGCCTACGCCGGGCAAAACCAGTTTATCCGCTGATTTTATTTCCAGCGGATTACTGGTAATTCCAGCCTCTGCCCCTAAAGCGGCAAAAGCCTTTTCCACACTGAATAAATTGCCTACGCCATAGTCAATTATCGCAATCATCCGCCGGCCTCCTTAAAGCATACCTTTCGTAGACGGAACACCGTTCACCTTCGGGTCAGACGATACCGCCTGCCGCAAGGCATGACCTAACGCCTTGAATATCGCTTCAGTCTTATGATGGGTATTCGTGCCATAAAGGACTTTTACATGGAGAGTAATACCGGCGTGCATGGCAAAGGCCCGCAGAAATTCTTCCGTAAGTTCCGTATCAAAACCACCCACCATAGGTGCCATTTCGCCGCCATCATAGACGAGAAATGGCCGCCCGCTGATATCGAGTGTAACAAAGGCCAGCGACTCATCCATCGGCAGATAAAAGGTGCCATAACGACAGATTCCCTTTTTATCGCCAATGGCCTCCTTAAAGGCATCACCTAAAGCTATGCCGATGTCTTCCACACTATGATGGCCATCCACTTCCAAATCCCCATCACAACGCAAATCCAAATCCAGTTGTCCATGTACCACCATGAGATTTAACATATGGTCAAAAAAGCCGATACCGGAATCAATCGCACTTTTGCCCGTGCCGTCAAGATTTAACTGCAAAGCAATTTTCGTTTCGGCAGTTTCCCTGTTTACTGCAGCGACTCTGTTCATGCCCGTCCCTCCACAAAGGCTTTCATTTCGTTATACCAAATATCGTTTTCTTCCCGCAGCCCCATGGAAATGCGCAGACAGTTTTCGAGCCGTGGCGCCTTGCCAAAGCTGCGCAGTCCAATGCCTTTTTCTTCCATGTATGCGTTCAATTCTTCGGCTTTCGCGTATTTAATCAGAATAAAATTAGTTTCCGAGGGATAAACCGTTACTCCGGGCAATTTATCGAGTAATGTCGTCATACGCTTGCGCTCGGCAATCATCATCTGAATGCGGGGCACATATTCATGGCGCATCTGGTAAACAATATCTGCCGTAACCAACGACAATACATTCATATGATAAGGCATATAGGACTTGCCAATCATCTCGACAATTTCCTTTGAAGCCAGCATATAGCCTACGCGGGCAGATGCTAAACCATAGGCCTTGGAAAATGTCCGTGCCACAATGAGATTCGGGTATTTCGCCAGAAGTCCCACTGCCGTCTGACCATAAAATTCCATATAGGCTTCATCAATCAACAAGGCACAGTTATTATGGATATTGGCGGCAATATATTCGATATCTTCCAGAACATAAGCCGTACCTGTCGGATTATTGGGATTACAGATAACGGCAAGTCCCGCTTTTTCTTCATTGACAACCTGCACAAATTTTTCTTTATCCAGCGTATAATCTTCATTCAAGTCAACAGCGATTCCCTGCGCCTGCGCAGCCTTGGCATAGATGTTATACATGGAAAAAGACGGTACAGGATAAACGATTTTTTTCGCCTTGGTGCCGCCAAAGCAGAAAAAGAGTTTTTCAATGATTTCACTGGAGCCATTGCCCAGTAAAACATTTTCCTTTTGTAGCTTGTGATTGTCGGCAATCTGTTCGCAGAGATAATCGTATTCTTCATTGGGATAGCGGTTAAAGGCCACCCGCGAAAGACGGCCCATCACCCTGTCCTCCACCATGGGGGGCAGATTCATATTGCATTCATTGGCATTGAGTTTTATCTTCCAGTCACGTTCCACCACATCATAGGATGGCATATCCTTCAGACCAGTACGGTATTTTAACATCAAGAGTTCCTCCTCAAGCGAATAGCATTGGCATGCGCCTGCAGACCTTCGGTTTCCGCCAGACGGATGATATCCTCACTGACGGCTTCTAAAGCAGGCTGCGTATAGGAAATCAGGCTCGTGCGCTTCATAAAGGTTTCTACATTCAGCACACTGTAATAACGGGCAGTACCACCGGTAGGCAGTACATGGTTCGGCCCGGCAAAATAATCCCCCAAGGGTTCCGGCGAATACGCCCCTAAGAATACCGCTCCGGCATGGCGTACATAAGGCAGCAGCTGGAAGGGTTCACGGGTCAAGAGCTCCAGATGCTCCGGGGCTGAAGTATTGGCAAAGCGTAAGGCCTGCTGCATATTATCGGCAATGACAATAAGACCGTTGCGCTCGATTGAAGCTCTAGCAATTTCCTGCCGCGGCAGTTTTTGCAGCTGGTTTTCGGCTTCTATAGCCACTTGCCGAGCCAGTTTCTCACTATCGGTAATCACAATGCTTGATGCCAATGGGTCATGTTCCGCCTGACTCAGCATGTCCGCTGCCGTATAAACGGGGTCGGCGCTGTCATCAGCCACAATCAGAATTTCACTGGGGCCGGCCAGCATATCAATGTCCACATGACCATAGACTTCTTTTTTCGCCAGAGTCACAAAGATATTGCCAGGGCCAGTAATCTTATCTACGCGCGGAATGGTTTCCGTGCCAAAGGCCAAGGCAGCTATCGCTTGCGCGCCGCCGATTTTGTAGATTCTCTTTACGCCTGCGAGTCTTGCCGCAATCAGCACATAGGGATTGATGGCGCCATTTTTCGGCGGCACCATCATGACGATTTCGCCCACACCGGCCACTACTGCCGGCATAGCGTTCATAATGACCGAGGACGGATAAGCGGCCGTACCGCCGGGCACATAGATACCTACTCTATCTAACGGAATCAAGGACTGGCCCAAAAGAGAACCATGTTCCCGATAAGTCATCCAGGAATTGGGCTTCTGTTCCTCATGGTAACGGCGCACATTTTCTGCCGCTTTCTTTAAGGATTCGACCACCTGCGGGTCAGCCTGCTTTTCAGCTGCGGCAAATTCTTCCTCTGTTACCAGCAAATCCTTGATCTCACAGTCAACTTTATCAATGAGTTTGGTATAACGCAGTACCGCCTTATCGCCTTCAAAGCGCACATCATGCACAATCTGCGCCACAAGTTCTGCCGCGCTCATATCCTTGCCAAAAGTCGCCTTATTGGCCTCCCGGATTTTGGGGCTTAATTCCACCTCATCAAAAGCAGGTTTTTGCAACAGTTTATTGATGGCTGCTTCGCCCAATTCACTTGCTTTGACTATTTTCATTGTGCCGCCTCCGCTTCTAAAACCTTCCGCAAATCTTCCACCAGACTGTGAATTCTGTCGAATTTCAGCTTAAAGCTCACCCGGTTGGCAATGAGTCTTGCCGTAGCTTCCTGAATGGAAACGATTTCCTCCAAATCATTTTCCCGCAAAGTCGTGCCGGTTTCGACAATATCTACAATGCTTTCGGAAAGACCCACGATTGGCCCAAGTTCGATGGAACCATTAAGTTTGATATATTCCATCTGCATCCCCTGCTGACGGAAGAATTTTTCCGCGATATGGGGAAACTTTGTTGCTACACGCGTATGGTTGTAGTCCATAAGTTTCGCCCGTTTCTCTGCCTTGGGCACCGCCATCATCAAATGGCATTTGCCAAAGCCCATATCGAGAAGCTCATAGACATCTTTTTCCGTTTCGAGCAGCACATCCTTGCCAATCACGCCGATATCTGCCGCCCCGTATTCCACATAAGTGGGAACGTCAGCGGTCTTGGATACGATAAATCTTATCTTCTTCTCCTCATTGCTGATAATCAGCTTGCGGGATTTATCCGACAGCCCTTCGGCAGTATAGCCGATTTTTTCCAGCAGCCTGGCCGACAGGCCAAAAAGCTTGCCCTTGGGTAATGCTATGGTAAGATATTCCATTTCAGACTTCATGCACAAGCCTCCAATTCGATTCATATAATGGACATGTCAGCTTGACCGGTCAATTTGACATGTCAAAAGTCAATTGTCAACTATCAGTTCAGTTCATCTGCCGCCTGCAAAAGAGCCAGTTCCGGCTGGTCATTATCCATTTTTTTTCGATGATGACTGCGAATAATTGCGGCTTCAGCAGTCATGCCGATTTCTTCCAGTTTTGCCGCGCCGATTGCCGGATGCTGATAACTTATATACAGAATATGACTCAGCCAGCCATTATCAACTTTTCCCAGCTGTTGTGCCTTGGCAGGGAAATAATGTTTCAAGAGAACGGCCCAAACCTTCCCCATGATGTCCATATCTCCCCGTTTCTTGCCTATATCATGCAGCAGCGCTGCCCGCAACAGTAATGCTCTATCGCCAGTCTGCTGCCTTTCCCACAATTTCATGGCTGTCTTAGCTACATTTATCGCATGGTATTGGTCAGCCGGATGCATAGCATAAAAAAGTTTCTGCGCAGCAGGCGGCAGGCTTTCCGCCACCCACTGCCTGTCTGCCGGCGTAATCTGGGCGGTCACTGCCCGATAAAACTGCTTAACACGCTGGATCATGCGATATACTCTAAAGCCGCATAGCTTTTCGCCTGCTGGCTTTCCCTAGCGGCATCTTCCGTCTGGCTGCTGACGGCCAGTTCCACGGATTTGCCCTGACTTCGCAGCTGCGCCGCCCGTTCAATGGCCGCCGTTTCCCTGCCGGCAGCATAGCCCACATATACATCCCGCGGCAGGCTGTGCATGGGCAGCTTCTGCCGCTCAATAGCCAGCAGAATACGCTCAATGCCCAAGGCAAAACCTGTAGCCGGACAGGCCGTACCAAAATCGGCCAGCAAATGGTCATAACGCCCGCCGCCGCAAAGCGGATAACCCAGCCCCGGTGCATATACTTCAAAGACCATGCCCGTATAATAGCTGAAATCGCGGATTATGCCCAGGTCAAAGCGTACATACTCTTCCACCTTATAAGCTTTCAGCAGACGATAGATTTCCGCCAGATTATCCAGCGCCCTGCGGCTCTGCTCATTGAGTGCCAAATCATAAGCGTTCTTTAAGAGTTCCTCCCCGCCATTTAAGAGTGGCAGTTTCTTTAGTACCTGTTTGGCACTTTCCGGCAGCTGCAGCTCATCTACCAACTGATTTAATTCCACCAGATTACGGCGTTCCATCGCTTCTTTCAGTTCAGCCTGTTCCTGTTCACTCAGACGGTACTGATTGAGAATGCCATTTAAGAACTCCACCTGTCCCAGACAAACCGTAAACTCCGTCAGCCCGGAACGCAAGAGTCCGGTTACCGCCAGTGCCACCACCTCGGCATCCGTAGCCGGGCTGCCGGGGCCCATCAGTTCTACACCGGCCTGATAGAATTCACACTGCCGGCCAGCCTGTGCCTGCTCATAGCGAAAGACACTGCTGATATAAGAAAGTTTCAAGGGCAGCGGGCTGTCCTGCAAACGGGTACTGACCAGACGGGCAATGGGAGTCGTCATTTCATGCCGTAAGGCCACGGTTTTATTTTCCTTGTCAAAGAGCTTGAACAGATGTTTGTCCATGCTGCGGCTGCCCCCAAGACTCAACGTATCGAGATATTCAATAGAGGGGGTAACCACTTCCTCATAGCCCCACTTAGCAAACAGCTCGGCCAAACGCGTTTCCACTACCCGTTTGCCTGCGGCCTCTGCCGGTAAAAAATCCCGTGTTCCATAGGGAATCTTTAACAAGCTTCTATCTTTTTCCATGAACACTACTCCCCTCGCCTTTGTTTTTATTCATTATCTGCTGCATCAGCCGGTATTCTGTCCAAAACGATTTTGTAACCGTCAGCGCCATAGTTCAAGCACCGCTTTACCCGGCTGATGGTTGCCGTGCTGGCTCCGGTGCGGGCAACAATATCATCATAGATATGTCCCCCCTGCAGCATGCGTGCTACCGCCAGTCTTTGGGACAGTGCCTTCAATTCGCTGATGGTACAGATATCTTCGAAGAACTGATAACATTCCTCCACCGAATTCAGTGACAGGATGGCTTGAAACAACATATCATTCTGCTCATCCCGCAGTTTTGGATTAACCAATTCCCTCTCCTCCTCTTATGCTTTTTATCTTTAATCCTTTAGTTTGTGAAATTATGTCATTCATTATAACATAAGCGTAAACAAAAAAAAAGCCTTGGAATGATTTTTTTGCTTTCCAAGGCTTTTTGTTTCACAATATCATCTTATTGAATACATTTATCCTCAATAGGTGAATTTTCCTTTACCCATTTGGAAAACGCTTGCGTGTATTGCGTTTTACGATTGGCCTGTACATAGGCATAAAATTTGCGTATTTGCTGAGCGCGTTTCCGCATTTCCCTGCCCTTCCAATTGTCCTTTTTAGCCGGAGCAAAGAGATTTGCTCCCCCCAGCGCATATTGCCGTGCCACAATATCTTCCAAGGCCACATCCGGATTGCTTAAAATATCATAGAAGACCGCAAAGGTTGTTGTGCGGCCATGTCCGGCATGGCAATGAAAATGCAGCCAGGCATTTGCTGGCAGACTTTTATAAAATGCCACAAAGGTATCGATATCTTCATCAGCAGGTGCAGACCGGTCGGTAAGGGGTATGCGTTTATAGCGCATGCCGAGCTGGGCAGCCAGTTCTCCTTCGGTTTCCACCTGCTCTACTTTAGACTCATAGGCAGAAAATAGCTTTGTATCCGTTTTGCCCAGCGGAACAAACGTCATTTCCTTTCCTATGAGAGACTGTAACTTCTTTTTCTCAGCTTTGATTACAGCAGCAGAATTAAGCCGGTAGTTGTCTAAATTCTTTTTCGCGTAACGGCTTACGGGAATATCTCCGTTAACAAAGCCATGCGATTCCTTGCGTAAATCCACCACATAGATAACCGCATTGCTGCCTGCCACTATACGAATTTTATCCTGCATCAAGGAAAGACCTGAACCGGAAAACGCAGCACTGGCAGAACAGCGCAAATGATCAAGCCCCTGACGACTAGGTGCCGAAGGCAATGACTGCGTAAATTCATCGGTCATAAAGCGCAAACTGCGGGGAAATACGGCCCCAGGTCTGGCATCGAGCCGCCAAACGACTTCATCCTGCTTTGCAGCAGCCTGTGCTGCTGCCATCAGCATAATCAACAAACAGCAAATTACAGCTAATATTCTGCGACTTGATTTTTTCCATAGATGACTTTTTTTCATCATATTGATACAGCCTCCTATAAAAATTGACGCCTGAACGGACAAAATCGTAGCGAAAAACTGCCCTTCTCGCAATGGGAAAAGAGCAGTTTTGACAGCGTTTTATTATTTGAATTCGATTTTTCCGCTCATCCCCGATTTAATGGTAAAGGACGGATCAGCGGGCAGGGATATTTTGACAATGGTCAAGGATTTTGACTGATCAGATTCTGACTCGTCATTTTCCGGAGCTGCGATATCCTTCACTGTGCCCTGAAGCTTATGACCATCAATCTCGTAATTGACAAATTCGCCCAGGCGTACTTTAGCCGCCTGAGTTTCCGTGAGCTTGGCTTCCAACCAGGCATCACTGCTTGCCTGGATGCGGGCCACTTCCTGTTCATTCTTGAGTTCGCTGTCAGCAGCTAACCCCTCGGCCAGACTGATAACGCCGCTCGCCGTTGCCACAATTTCCGTGGCCTGCTGGTCGTTTTTAGCATTAGACAGCGCAATCTCTGCCTGTTTCACCTGTAATTCTGCCTGCTTCAGCACCTCTGGACTCGTTGGAATCACTGTCGTCTGCGGCGCCGCAGCTGCGGCAGGAGCAGCATTAGCTGCTGCCTGTGCTGCCGCATATGCAGCAGCTGCTTCATCGCGCTTAGCCGCACTGATGGCGCCCATACTAAAGAGTTCATTCATGCGCTGCATGCGGGCATAAGCATTAGCTGCCCGCTGCTGGGCACCGCTGTCCACCACAGGTGCTGCCGGTGCCTGCGCAACCGTCGTTGTCCCTTTTTGCAGCTGGGCATAACTTTGCTGCGCCAGCTGCACATTCTGCTCTAACTGGGCAATATCTTCCGGCGTAATCTTAGACTCTACCCGCGCAATTACAGTGCCTTCTTCCACATAGTCACCGTCCTGCACCAGCACTTCCGTAATCTTGCCATCACCTTTAGCGGTAATCACAGACTCACTACCTACCACCATCGCATCGCTTACCACAAAGCCGCGATTGCTGTGCTGATAGAGGTACAAACCGCCGCCCGCCAAAGCTGCGAGCACAATCAAGCCAATTAAGCCAAAACGGATAAAATTCTTCGCTTTCTCTGTAACATCTACTTCCATTTATATCCCCCCTTGGGATGATAAACATTAGACTACCCAAAGGCCCGGCGTAACTTTTTTACAAAGGTTATGCCGGGCCTTATCGAGCCTAACTTACTTTATTTTAGCCCAGCTGAGCCTTAATCACTTCTACAGCCTTATCAAATGCCTGCGGCAGTGCTTCTGCATTCTTGCCGCCGGCCTGAGCCATGTCCGGACGACCACCGCCGCCACCACCGACAACAGCAGCTGCTTCCTTGATGATCTTGCCGGCATGGATGCCCTTGGCGTTGGCTTCTTTGGTTGCCTTAACCACGAGATTTACCTTGCCATCGTTAGCGCAGGCCAGAACCACAACACTCGGCGTATCGAGCTTGGAGCTGGTCATATCGGCTACTTCACGAAGTTCGTCCATGCTGCCGGCATTGGTCTTGCCGCAGACAACGTTCACACCGTTAATATCCTGCAAACCAGCAATGAGTTTAGCCGCATCGGCCTTGTCACGCATAGCAGCGACTTCGTCGAGCTGCTTCTGCATAGCCTTCATTTCGCCCTGCAGTTTTTCAATCTGTGCCGGAACTTCTTCTTCCTTGGTCTTGAGCTTGCCAGCAGCGTCAGCAAGAACTGCCATCTTAGCGTTGGCATAGTCAAGCGCAGCCTTACCCGTGATGGCTTCGATACGACGTACGCCGGAAGCTACACCAGATTCGCTGACAATCTTGAACATGCCAATCTGGCCAACATTGGCTACATGGGAGCCGCCGCAAAGTTCCATGGAGAATTCGGGAACCTTGACCACGCGCACAACATCCCCGTATTTTTCGGAGAACAGCGCCATGGCACCGGCTTTTTTCGCTTCGTCAAGGCTCATATGGGAAATTTCCACATCCTGACCCTTGAGGATTTCGTTATTGACGAGTTCTTCCACATCAGCGAGCTGCTGGGCCGTCACCGGTTCAAAGTTGGTGAAGTCGAAGCGCAGGCGTTCCGGCGTAACGGAGGAACCGGCCTGACTG
>FLNX01002786.1_pt1 | contig 10260 bp, 11 predicted proteins | sample 1140341 | NCBI WGS metagenome assembly FLNX01 (sample SAMEA3878208, study PRJEB12797) | bioreactor metagenome | biome: Moose rumen | place: Sweden | collected 2011-10
CTTTATTTGCTCATGCCCAAGTTTTTGAGCGAAAGCGGATGCAAAGGTAAGAACTTTTTTTGAACTGACAAATATTTTCACCGACTTTTTTAAATAAAAATCAGATTTTAACTATTTTTCAGAAGTTCAAGAGCTAATTACTCGAAAATTTCTTCTGCATCGGTTTCCTCAGTCACCGCTTCGCCACCCCCACTATAGGGACAGGGATTAAATCCCGGCGGGAACTCGAAGACAGCCTGATCGCTATAGCCGAGACGTGTGTCGGCAAAAACTTTCTTCATGTAATAAGCCCAAACCGGCAATGCCATAGCAGCACCCTGGCCATAGGTCATCGTGTCGAAGTGAATGTCGCGATCATCGCCCCCTACCCAACAGCCGCTTACCAGCGTCGGTGTAATACCCATGAACCAAGCATCGCTGTTATTATTCGTGGTACCAGTCTTACCACCCATCTGGCAAGTGATGTTATAGCGAGAACGAATACGTCCACCGGTACCACCGTCGATGACAGCCTGGAGCATATAAAGCATCTTATTAGCGCTTTCCTCACTGATAACCTCGTTCAGGCGTGGCTGGAACTCAACAATGACATTACCCTCGTTGTCGCAAATCTTTGTGACAAACAGTGGTGCAGAACGTATGCCATTATTGACAAAGGCCGTATAAGCACTGACCATTTCGCCAACCGTTATCTCACAGGGACCAAGGCAAAGGGCCATTGAGGGGTGGATATCAGGATTCTTAATGCCATACTCATGAAGCAACTGCACGAAGGCGCTGGGATTAAGGCGGCTCATGAGGTATGCCGAAATCCAGTTGTTCGACTGCTGAAGTCCCCAGCGCAAAGTAACCATTTCCCCATAACGCGCATGACTACCGTTTCGGGGCGTCCAAGGCTGTCCTGCCACCATATAAGTCTGCTGCACGTTTGGTGCCACATCACATGGTGTAAATCCGTTCTCCATAGCAAGACTATAAAGGAAGGGCTTGATGGTTGACCCCACCTGGCGTCGTCCATCCATACACATGTCGTAGGCAAAGTGTACGAAGTCAGGTCCTCCGACGTATGCTTTCACGGCACCGTTTCGAGGATCCATACTCATAAAGCCACAGCGCAGGAATTTTTTATAATATCGGATAGAGTCAAGCGGCGTCATCACGGTATCAACTTCCCCGTGGTAAGAGAAGACCGTCATTTCTGTTCTCGTATTGAATGACCGCTCAATTTCAGCCTTGCTGGCTCCGTTGTTCTTCAACACACGGTAGCGCTCGCTCTGTCGCACCGAGCGCATAAGAATATTCTTAACCTGCTCGTTAGTGAGTTTACTGGTATAAGGAGCATTCGGCTTCCGCTTGTTCTCCTGATTAAAGGCTGGCTGCAAGTACTTGGCCACATGCTCGTTAATAGCCTCCTCGGCATATTTCTGCATTCGCGAATCGATAGTGGTATAGACTTTCAGACCGTCAGTATAGACATTATAGTTGTCACCGTTCTTCTTACGGTTCTTATTACACCAGCCATAAAGCGGGTCGTTCTCCCAGTTGATAGAGTCCTGATAATATTTTCCCTGATTCCACGAAGCATATTCAGAGCGGTCGGGACGTGTAGCCATCATGTAGCGCCGCAGATAATCGCGGAAATAGTTGGCAATGCCGTCCTTATGGTCAGCCACATGGAACTTCAGGTTGAGGGGTTCAGCCTCATAGCGTGAACAGTCAGCTTCCGAAATATAGTTAGCCTTCATCATCTGGCGCAGCACAACGTTACGGCGTTCAACAGCCCTGTCAGGATGACGGACGGGATTATAGTAAGAAGGGTTCTTACACAGTCCTATCAGCATGGCAGCCTCAGTCGGGGTAAGGTCTTTCGGGTCCTTACTGAAATAAGTATTTGAAGCAGTCTTAATGCCTACTGCATTATGGAGGAAATCAAAATAATTGAGGTACATAGTAATGATTTCATCCTTCGTGTAGTTTCTTTCGAGTTTTACAGCAATGACCCACTCGATGGGTTTCTGCAGCAGTCGTTCCATGACGCTATGGGCAGTAGCAGAATAGAGCTGCTTGGCCAGCTGCTGGGTAATGGTTGAGCCACCGCCGGCACTCTTCTGTCTCATCAGTCCACGTTTGACGATGGCACGTCCAAGTGCATAATAGTCGATACCAGAATGCTGATAGAAGCGGACATCCTCTGTGGCGACAAGAGCCTGAATGAGCGAAGGTGAAATCTGGGTATAATCAACAAGCACTCGGTTTTCCCTATTATAGTTCCACGTACCCATGACCTTACCATCGGCAGAATACACCTGTGTGGCAAACCGGTTAATGGGGTTCTGCAGGTCCTCGATGGGTGGCATGTATCCAATCCAACCATTCGATATGGCCACAAAAGCCAAAATGAGCGAGAGCATACCTCCCAATAATATCGTCCACAAAGAACGTATGATAAACTTCCTCATCTCTTAAATATATAAATATGTATAGATATCGTCTGCAAAAGTAATGTTTTTTCCGCATATATCAAAAAAACTTTCTATTTTTTCGGTCTTAAGGTTGTCTATCTCGGAAATTATGTGTAACTTCGCGGCAAATTCACAACAATAAAATGGAAAAACATAATTTTGTCACCATTGCCAATCTCACTCGTGAGAAGATACTCTACATGATTGAGATGGCAGAACAGTTTGAGCAACACCCCAATCGCGAACTGCTCAAAGGAAAAGTCGTCGCCACGTTGTTCTTTGAGCCTTCCACGCGCACTCGTCTCTCGTTTGAAACAGCAGCCAACCGTCTTGGCGCCCGTGTCATCGGGTTTGCTGACCCGAAGATTACCAGCGGCACGAAAGGTGAGACGCTGAAGGACACCATCCTCATGGTAAGCAACTATGCCGACGTCATCGTCATGCGCCACTTTATAGAAGGGGCAGCACAGTACGCCTCGGAAGTAGCCCCTATTCCCATTGTCAATGCCGGAGACGGAGCCCACCAGCACCCCTCACAGTGCATGCTTGACCTGTACAGCATCTACAAGACACAGGGAACCCTGGACAATCTGAACATCTACATGGTGGGCGACCTGAAGTACGGGCGTACCGTTCATTCGCTGCTGATGGCCATGCGCCACTTCAACCCCACGTTCCACTTTGTTGCGCCCAAGGAACTTGCCATGCCGCGTGAGTACAAGCTCTATTGCGACGAACACGGCATCAAGTATCAGGAGCATACAGCATTCAACGAGAAGATCATTGCTGATGCCGACATACTTTACATGACCCGTGTACAGAAGGAACGCTTCTCTGACCTGATGGAATATGAACGGGTGAAGAACGTCTATGTGTTGAACAACGAAATGCTTCGCAGTGCCAAGCCCAACATGAAGATACTGCATCCCCTGCCCCGTGTGAACGAGATAGCCTACGAAGTTGACGACAACCCTCATGCCTACTACATACAGCAGGCTGGCAACGGGCTGTTTGCCCGCGAAGCCATCTTCTGCGACGTGCTTGGCATTACATTAGACGATGTTAAGAACGATAAAACCATCATTTAATTTACGATTTACGGATTTTCGACTTACGATTTTAAGCCTACAATATGAACAAGAAAGAACGCCTGGTTGCCGCCATTGAGCACGGCACCGTCATAGACCACATACCCGCCAGCAAGACATATCAGGTTGCCAGTCTGCTCGGTCTTTTCGACATCAACACTCCCGTCACCATCGGCATCAACTACCCCTCGCTGAAGGTAGGGAACAAAGGCATCATCAAGGTGTCAGACAAATTCTTTACAGACGATGAGATTTCCCGTCTATCGGTAGTTGCCCCGAACGTTATTCTGAACATCATCCGCGACTACGAGGTAGTGGAGAAGAAGACTGTGGAAACACCCAGTGAGATTCACGGCATCGTGAAGTGCAACAACCCGAAGTGCATCACCAATAACGAGCCGATGGCAACTCATTTCCATGTGGCAGGCAACATATTGACGTGCCACTACTGCGAGAAGGAACAGGACATTAACAAAGTGGAGCTGGTTTGACGCCAGCTCCACTTTTCTTTTATTCCTCACTGTCGAAGAGGTGTTCTGCTTCCTCCTGCTCGTCCTCGTCGAACCAGTTGGCCAATCTCTCCTTTGCCCGCTGTTCAATGTCAGGATCGACATTGGCCCACACTCGGTGCAGCACAAAAAGCAGCACAGCCATGTCGTCAGACAATCCCACTATGGGATAGGCGTCGGGCAGCACATCGAGCGGACTGATCATATAGCCCAGGGCACCAATGATGAGTGCCTTGTCGCGCTTGCTCACCTTTGGACTCTGCAATGTGTAGTAGAGAATGAGCGATGCATAGACAAACTTTGCACCTGCCCGTTTGGCCACTCGGGCCACTTTTTCCATAAATTCATTTGCCGAAAAGTAATTGGCATGGGTCATGAAATCAGGTAGTTCCATATTATTATCATTTTTTTAGTTGAGTCTTACTAAACGAATACCGGAGAACGTGCTTCTCTGCATGATGTAGTCACGGAAGAGCACTGGGTCCTCCTCTACCTTCTTGTGCACCATCGAGGCATTCAGCAGATGCAGTCCGTCAGCCTTCCATACGGCAAAGCCAAGATGGGCGATGTCAAGTCCTTCTATTTTTGTAGTGATGGCTATCACGTCGCCGTCCTTCACCGTGTTACGCATGGTGCGGGTGTTCTGCTTTCTTATCTCTTGTTTGGGAATAAAGGGGAACTCACGTCCCGTCAGTTCCATTTCCTGCTCCCTGATGGTCGGCACCATCTCCGGATGCGCCTTCAAGGCCTTATATGACGCAGGATGCTTTGACATGTAGTTAATACTGAGCTTCTGCATGGCCGTAAACGGCGGGTTCGGTCCTTGTATCTCAGTGACAATACCCATTCGCCCGTTGTCAACAATCCAGTCGCTGAAGTAGTGCAGTCTGCTGGTGTACCCGTCTAATACGCCATTGCGGTAGCGCATCTGCTGTAAGGTCTTCACAAAGTCGGCAAACGACGTCTTTCCCTGGCGTGCACAAATGGTCAGTGCCAGTACGTTTTCCACCAATGTGGTACAGTCAAGTTCGCGTGTGTTGATGACCAGACGTTCTTCGTCAAACACTTCAAGCGTATGAGCTACGTACGGCTGGTTCAAGAACTTACGTGCAAAGAACAACGTTTCGGTTTCCTTCGTCTTCTTTGCCTCCTTCAGTACCCTGCACACAAACTGGCTGTCCTCACGGGTATATGACACATAGGCAGGAATGCTGCCTTTCACTTCTTCATCGTCGGGTGCAACGCCCACAGCGGCCGAGTCACCCGGCTGCTGTTCTACAGGCTGACGGGCAGGAAGGCACCCCCACCCCACTACGCCAATCATTGTCAATATTAACAGTTTCTTCATTTCTTTTTCTTATATTCTGACCTTAATCCAAAGTTATAGCCAACATACAGGTTCAGGCTTCCAAACGCATTATTGGCTGAAAAACGGGACTTACGGTACGTATAGCCATGAAAGACCACACTGGCACCCGCATACCAACGCATGTTGTTATAAACCAGCGCAAAGCGCCCTATGCCGTCGAGGTTGAAGTTATTAAACCTGAAGCCCCGTTTCTGCTCAGCGTCACCCACCGAGCGCTTATATGCCAGTCCTAACGAAGCACTGGCACATGCGAGCCAGTTTTTAGCAAACACCCAGTTATAGGCATAGCCGCCCGTCACGCTGAAGTCGTCATACTTTACGCTGTTGAACATCAGTCCGCTGTCCAGCTGTTCTGTGGTGGTGCTTGAGCTGTACTGCTCCACCAGCCGTTCCAGCTTCTCATGGTCGAACTCCAGGCTGTTATGGGTATAGCCGATACCCGCCAGCCACGACCCGCACGAAATCTTCTGGCACGTACTCTGTGAGAAAGCCGCCGGGTAAGAGAAGCGTCGGTGGTTGAAGATGTAGTAGAGGTTAAACCCCGTAATGCCAACGCTCAGCCCGTCGAAGGAGACGCCCTCAAGGCGCGCCTTGAGGTTCTTGTCGTCGCCTATTCTCACATCCCGAATCTTATAGTCGTTACCCGTCCTCCGATAGAACAGGTCCAGCCCGATTGTTGCCGAATAGAGGCTCAAGTCCCACTCCTGCTTCGAGGTTATCCGCGTGCCAAGGTTCTTCAGGTCGATGGTGTAACCGGCAAACACCCAGCGCCATCCGAAGTACGGCCCCACCTTCATGGTAGGCGAAGGAGCCAGTGTCAACCGCTGCCCCGTACTGCTCTTCAGCTGGTAGATGTCGTACGTGTGCGTCAGCTGCACCATGGCCGAGAAGTTATAGTGTTGCGGCTCCACGTAGTTCTCATCCACCTTGCTGAACCCTTTAACCAGTTTCTCTAACCAACCCTGAGAGTCGCCTACAGAGTCAGCAGGAGTTGTATTTTCCTGGGCACGCAGTCCCAACGAGGCAAGAATGCAGAGGGTAAGCAGCAGGCGTCTCATCTTTTTCATCAGAATTTACCCAGAATCCTGTCCATGGCCCAGTTCACGGGTGTTGCCGACAGGCTCGTACAGTCGCACATGCCCAGTCCCTGCAGGTGTTCCACCACGTTCTTGATGAGCGGGAACTGCACGTAGGGCGGATTAGGCACCGTCAGCGTCTGCGTGCCCTCACTGGTATGCAGCACGATGGGCGAATAGTCGAACACCGAGAAGCTCAGCATGCCCTGGTCACCAATAATCTCGATGCGGTCCTCACGGGCTGACTCATGGGCCACGAAGCACCACGAGCCACTGCCCGGCAGACCGTTCTCAAAGCGGAAGCAGGCACTCACCGTGTCTTCCGCCTCATAGAGTCCGCCACGGTTATCGACAAAGCCGCGGGCATCGACAATGATGCCGAACAGCTGTTGCAGCAGGTCGAGCTGATGAGGGGCCAGGTCGTAGAAGTAGCCTCCCCCCGCTATGTCGGGCTGCAGCCGCCACGGCAGGTTACCCCGTTCGTAGTCCAATTCGCGCGGCGGCACGGCAAAGCGCACGTGCACGTTCACCGGCTTGCCTATGGTGCCGCTCTCCAGCAGGTCCTTCACCTTCAGGAAATACGGCAGCCGGCGCCTGTAGTAGGCCACGAAGCAGGGCACTCCCGTCTGTTCCGAAATGCGGTTCACGCGGGCACAGTCATCGTACGATGCCGCCAGCGGTTTCTCCACATAGACCGGCTTGCCGGCCTTCATGGCCATGATGGCAAACGTGGCGTGGCTCGACGGCGGCGTGGCAATATAGATGGCATTCACGTCAGGGTTGTCAATCAGTTTCTGCGCATCCGTATAGTATTTGCCAATGTGGTGGCGCTCAGCGTAGCTACGGGCCTTCTGCTCGCTCCGGCTCATCACGGCCTCAATCTGCGAACCCTCCACCTCGTTGAAGGCAGGTCCGCTTTTCCGTTCGGTCACGTCGCCGCAGCCTATGAATCCCCACTTGATTATTTTCATCTTCTTCTACATTTTGGCGACAAAATTAATAAAAAAATGACAATTGGCAATTGATAATTGATAATAATTTAGTAATTTTGTCGCCAAAACATTTCTAACAATGGAAAAGAGACAAGAAGAACCACTCATGAAGGAGCGCAGCCCAAGGGCTTCGCTGACGGCGGGATTCCAGCTATACATGGGGAATTTCCGCCGCATATTCAAATCTACATGGCTGGCCGGACTGATTACTTCGGTCATAGCCGGTGCCACCGGAACCGTCGCCTTTGTCTATTGGCCGGAGCTGGTGTCGCGCATATTCAGCAACGTGGCCACCGCCTGGCAATATGCCGACCAATACCGGCTGTTGCTCATCATCATCGCGCTGCTCACCGTGTTGAGCACGGTTGCCCTGGCAGCCTTTGGCGGCTATGGCGTGGCGCTGCTGCGCCAGCATCAGGCAGGCGGGGCGTTGCTTCCTGTCCAGCGCCATCTGCACTGGGAGGGTTCCGATATGTGGCGCTCTGTCAAGGCTCTGCTGTTCAACGGCGTGCTCTTCTGCGTCAGCTACGGGGTGGTCGCGGCCTTTGCCTACTGGAAACGCGCCATGTTCCTCGACCCCATGCACCACATAGCCTCACTGGTCCTGCTGGCCCTGCTGTTCAGCATCGTCAGCACTGTGCTGCTGCCCACGGCCTACATCACCACCCGCTACCTCTTTGAGCGCAAGACCCACTACACCGTGCTCCTCATTACCCGCTACCTCACGTCACTCCGCTTCTGGGGCTCTCAGTTCGTCGTACTGCTCGTCTGCTTCATCGTGCTCGGACTGCTGTATCTCGTTGCCAGCCTGCCCGAGCTCATTCTCTACGAAGCCAACTGGCAGGCACGCATCGGTGTCGTAGGCGGCGACCCCCTCGGCATGCCCGGCTACATCACGCTGCTCACCTTCGTCACCTGCACGCTCAGCTCGTTCATGCAGCTCTACATCGTGCTGCCCCTGCTCTTCTGCCTGTACTACGTGTATGGAAGCATTGACACCCGCGAACAAAGAAAACAAGAAAACCAAAACATACCATTATCATGAAAAGCGTATTGTTCATCGACCGCGACGGCACCATCATCCGCGAACCCGCTGACGAACAGATTGACTCGTTCGAGAAGCTGCAGTTCGTGCCCGGCGCCATCAGTGCCCTCAGCTTCCTGCGCCAGCACACCGACTTCGAGTTTGTCATGGTGAGCAACCAGGACGGACTGGGCACCCCGTCGTTCCCCGAGCCCACGTTCTGGCCCGTTCACAACTTCATACTGCAGACACTCGAAGGCGAGGGCGTCACCTTCGACGACATACTCATTGACCGACATTTCCCCTGCGACAACGCCCCTACGCGCAAGCCCAACACCGGACTGGTGAAGAAATACATGACCGACCCTCTCTACGACATGGCCAACAGCTACGTCATCGGAGACCGCGACACCGACCGCCTCTTTGCCGCCAACATTGGCTGCCGGTTCCTGCAGGTAGAGTGCGAGGCGCAGGCCGCGCAGAGCAACTGGCCGAAAATAGCCGAGCTCATCTTTGCCGGAGAGCGCACCGCCGAAGTGCGCCGAACCACCAAGGAGACCGACATCCTCGTACGTGTCAACCTCGACGGCACCGGCCAGTGTGACATCAGCACCGGCTTAGGTTTCTTCGACCACATGCTCGAGCAGATAGGCCGTCACGGCATGATCGACCTCACCGTGCATACGCGGGGCGACCTGCACGTTGACGAGCACCACACCATCGAAGACACCGCCCTTGCCCTGGGCGAGTGCATCCACCGTGCCTTAGGCTCCAAGCGCGGCATAGAGCGCTACGGCTACAGCCTGCCCATGGACGACTGCCTCTGCGCCGTCAGCCTTGACTTCGGCGGCCGCCCCTGGCTCGTCTGGCAAGCCGAGTTCCACCGTGAGCGCATCGGCGAAATGCCCACCGAAATGTTCCTCCATTTCTTCAAGTCGCTCAGCGACGCTGCCCGCATGAACCTCAACATACAGGCCGAAGGGCAGAACGAGCACCACAAGATAGAAGGCATCTTCAAGGCCCTGGCCCGCGCCCTCCGAATGGCCGTGCGCCGCGACATCTACCACTACCAGCTGCCCTCCACCAAGGGGACGCTGTAGAGGCTACAAAAAAGCTGCTGAATGCTTTGTTAACATTTTAGAAAACGAGGGTCGATAAACAACCCTCGTTAACATATTTTCACTCAACTGAAAAAAGCTTATTGTGGAGTGTGGAGTGTGGAGTGTGGATTAAAATCATTATAAGGGGTTGACATACGCCCGCCTTTTATCACCTTCTTCCCGTCAATCAAATCGTAATGCTTGATGAGATATGTTTCATCCATCAGCCTCTTAACCAAGTCTGGATGATTACGGAACGTCGCATAAAGCTTTCCATGCAGTTCCTTAATCTTCACGATTCCATAATGGTCGAACCTTACTGAATGTCCTGTGGTCATGATAAATTCGTAAATAAGCTCAGGCAACGTATAGAGCATTGCAATCAACTGATGTGAATGTTGAGCGGGTTGTTGTTGCGAATACCACGGGGCAGGCGTGCTGCCGTAACTTCGGTTTCATTATAAAATAAATTAATCTCCATATATTTTATTTTTAAAGTTGACAGTCCACAGTCCACAGTCCACAATAAGCAAAAATTTGCTGATTTTTTTTTGAAAAATATTTTTATAATTTAATATATATATAAATATATATATATTAAATTATAAGTTTAGTTTCTCTACTTTTGTCAAAAACCCTC
>FLNX01004625.1_pt1 | contig 10224 bp, 9 predicted proteins | sample 1140341 | NCBI WGS metagenome assembly FLNX01 (sample SAMEA3878208, study PRJEB12797) | bioreactor metagenome | biome: Moose rumen | place: Sweden | collected 2011-10
ATACAATGGCCGTTTTAACCGTCAAGGGTTTAAGCCGCAGGAACCATACTCCATAAAGACAAAGACCTTGTTTGGTCATGAGGTCAAACAGGGGAAGCAGGTGATATGGCATGGTGGGGACGATATTGACCGCGTTCGCCGGACAATGCAGAAAAACAATATTCACTATACGAGATATGCCTTTGAAAGACATGGTGGTTTGTTTGACCAAATGCCACTTAAAAAGGGAACTGGGCTGATTCCACGCAAAGCTGGTTTTGAAACGGATAAGTATGGTGGATATAACAAGACCACAGCATCATATTATATACTGGCGCGTTATGTCTTTATGGGGAAAAAACCTCTAACTGATGTAATGTTTGTGCCGGTAACGTTGTTGGCTGATGGAAAAATCAAAGCACAGCAACTAAATATGGTAGATTACCTTAAAGGGGCTATCGCTGAGATTATTGGTAAAGATAGAGATTTGGTAAATAATATTACTTTACCATTAGGAGATAGGCATATAAAAATTAACACACTGTTAGAATTAGATGGGTTTCTTACTTGTATCACAGCTAAAGCTAATGGTGGAAAGATTGTTAAAGGCGTATCTATGATGTCGTTGATACTTCCACGAGAATGGGAAGATTATGTTAAGAAATTAGATTCGTTCATGCAGAAATATCAAAGTAATAAAAAATTGCAGCTTGATGTCCATTATGATGGTATATCAGAAGAAAAAAATGTGGAGTTATATGATGAGCTGTTAAATAAGATAGAACACTCACCATATAATAAGGTTTTTTCAAATCAATTGCCGACTTTACATGATGGCAGGAAAAAGTTTATAAGTATCAATAAGCAGAAACAAATTAGCGTTTTGGAAAACATAGTATCTATATTGAAGGTGGGACGCAGTTCTCCATGCGATTTGTCAGGCATAGGAGGAAAAAGCAGTGTAGCATCATATACGTTATCCTCAAGTTTGAAAAATTTAGCTGGCCGTATGAGCGATATACGCATAATAGATATTTCGGCATCAGGACTGTATGTTAGCAAGTCACCTAACTTGCTGGAGTTCTTATGAGTTTTCGTACTGTAGTTATCAATAAACATTGCAAGCTGGATTTTCGCATGAATTATATGGAAATCCGCCATCCAGATGGTAAGAAACGTATATATCTTGATGAGATAGAAGTGTTGATAGTAGAAAACCCCGCCGTTTCTTTGACGGGGTGTCTGCTATCAGAGCTGATGAAACGCAAAGTCAAGATTATATTTTGTGATGCCAAACATAATCCACAGGGAGAGCTGGTGTCTTATCATGGCGGCTATGACAGTGCGCGAAAATTGCGGTGGCAGTTGCAATGGTCAGATGAAACTAAGGGAAAAGTGTGGACGGCTATTGTAACAGAAAAAATACGGCAACAAGCATTGTTCTTGCATGAATTAGGCCATGAGCGTGTCGCTGGTATTTTGGATGGCTATGTCTCAGAAATGGAATATCTTGATAAACACAACCGTGAAGGTTTGGCTGCTAAGGTGTACTTTGCGGCCTTGTTTGGAATAGATTTCTATCGAGACGATATGTCGCCGGTAAATGCGGTTTTGGATTATGGCTACGCGATATTGCTTTCTTTAGTAAATAGGGAGATAACTGCTCTAGGGTATTTGACACAGTTGGGGATTTTTCACGATAACATTTTTAATCATTTTAATTTAAGTTCTGATTTGATGGAGCCCTTCCGCGTTTTGGTGGATAGATGGATTATTGACAAGTCAATCAAGGAGTTTTCTTTGCCAGAGAAGCATAAAATGGTGGAGCTTTTGCAGTCGGAGGTGAAAATTGCCGGTACAAGGCGTGTATTTACAGATGCTGTAAGTCTTTATGTGTAAAGTGTTTTCAAAGCATTGGAGGAAGCAGATACATCTTTAATCTGTTTTTTTGAGAAATGAGTTATAGATTTATGCGAATACTGGTGTTTTTTGATTTGCCTACTGAAACGGCGAATGACAGACGTAATTACCGTAAGTTTCGGAAGGATTTGTTAAAAAATGGTTTTTTTATGATGCAGGAATCCGTTTATTGTCGTATGGTCTTGAATAAGACCAGTGAAAAGACGGTGATTGATAATATTTATCGTATGCGGCCGCCACAGGGATTGGTTCAAGTGCTGACCGTTACAGAAAAACAAAATGTACTGTCAGATATATATGCCCAATGTAATGGTGAAACAGGCAGGGCTGTTTTGTCGAGTAATGATAAGAGCATTGATATCAATAATGGTATAGATTTGCTTACGGACTTTGTGGCATTTGATGGTAATCGCAAAGGCTTATTGACCAAGATTTTACATGCTATGGAAAAAACGGCTAATGATGAGGTATACTTCCAACGGACGCATAAGTTGATGGCTGAATTGGAATGCTATATGAATGATTTGGCAATGGAACAGGAGGTAGACTTGGCCTATGAGAAATTATCGCTCAATAATTTGTTGAAAGCTGTTGGCGTAAAGGTAATAATAGATTATAATAAGTTTAGTAGAAAGGCTGTTTGCTTACATGGATTTAGTACGCCGGTTTGAAGGAGAAAAATTATTTTTGCTGGTAAACTTGCGTAGTTTTGTATCGGTAGAGGATATGGAGCTGTTTATGCAAACGGTAGTAGCACATGGATTACAGGTGTTGCTGGTGGATAATCAAGCCTATCCTTTGCTGCCGTTGGAAAGGCGGCGTATTGTCGATATGGATTTGTGTGAGATATAGTCTCTGGAATTTTCACAACTCGGTATGCTGGCCGGTTGCTCAAATGTTTGAGGTTTGAGAGCTGTGTAAATTCTAGGGTAACTCAAACCCACGGCAGATTTTTATATGTCCGCATGGGGTTTGAGAGCTGTGTAAATTCTAGGGTAACTCAAACGGCGCAAATTACATGAGAATTGCCTACTAAGTTTGAGAGCTGTGTAAATTCTAGGGTAACTCAAACTACCCGGAACTACAGACTATCGCCAAGGACGTTTGAGAGCTGTGTAAATTCTAGGGTAACTCAAACAGCGTATGGATTACGAACTGGGCGTTATTGTTTGAGAGCTGTGTAAATTCTAGGGGAATTTTAAAACTATTTACGATAAAATGGAAACAGCACCTTGTAAGGTGCTGTTCTCTTTATCTATGACCGAAGATAACGCCGCCGTGAATCAGTACCGGCGTGGTGCTGGCTGCGGTATGGGTGGGGACTTTGGTGGACAGGCGGCAGGGTGTGTTTAGGAGCCAGGCGGTTACGATGACTGCCTGCTCTTTTATTTTGCGGTAATCTTTGCTTTCCAGTTCGACTTTATGCACAATGAAGTCATGTGGTGGGATGGTGGTACTGGTAAGGGCCTGTGTAAAGGCCATGCCGTCAGACCATTGCCAGATTTTGCGGCCGTGCTTGTCAGAGATGATGAAGTCATAGACCTGCCCGGTTTTCTGCTGGATGGTATAAGGCGTGTCGCTGTTGTTGCTGACTTTCAGTTCCATAACGAGACGGCCGTGTTTTTCGGTAATACTCAGTTCCTCTGTCAGTACATCGTATTCCAAGGCGGCGTAAGTGTTGACGATTCTGTCTGAGGAAGAGCCGGAGACAGGGAAGGTCACGCCGATGCCCGTGCCAAATCCGGCTGAAGCAGGCAGGGGAATAGCCATCAGGGTTAGCAGTATGGTGGACATGATAAATTTGTTTAGTGGAAATCTTGACATGTCAGATACACTCCTTTATGCAGGTGATAAATTTATTACTTGGGCAAATCTGTGCAGCTGGGGTAGCTCGTGGGTAATGACAATGACAGTCTGACCTGTCAGAGTTGACTTGTCAATAATGGCATTAAGCAGTTTGTCAGCGGTTGACTTGTCAAGCCCGGCCGTGGGTTCATCAAAGAGCAGCACGGGGGCAGGACTTGCTAACAGCAGGGCGGCCTGGAGCCGGTTGCGTTCGCCGCCGGAAAGGTAACAGGCGTTTTCGCCTAAGGGGGTGTCAATGCCTTGGGGCAGCCTTTGTATAACCTGCGTCAGTTGGGCTGATTGCAGGGCAGCATGGATGGCTGACTCTTTTATATGGGGATAAAGACGCTCAAAGTTAGCGCGGATGGAGGCAGCAAAGAGCCAGCAGCCTTGCGGAATGGCCGCGATGAGGTCTGTTGGCGGGCTTTTTCTGTAGGAAATGCTGCCGGCGCTTGGCTCCCACAGTCCTGCCAGCAGCTGGGCCAGCGTGGTCTTGCCGCTGCCGCTGTCGCCGATGATGGCGGTGTGACAGCCGGGGGCGATGGTGAAATTGAGGCCGGTAAATAGCGGAGTGCCTTGCGGATAGCTAAAGGAAAGGTCATGTACCGCCAGAAGCAGGCCGCCATCTACAGCGTTTTGTGCCGGAGGGTTGACCTTATCTATCGGTGGCAGTTCGTGGAGAGCGTTTTGGGCTTTGCGGAACTGACGGGCGGCAGCCGGCAGGGGGGCAAACTCGGTAAATAAAGTCAGAAGCAGCAGCAGGCAGATGGCAAAGTCAATCCCGTCCATTGTCAGGCCAATGGCAGGGATAAGAGCGATGACGAGCAGCATAAAGCAGGCTGTCCGCAGTAGTCCTAAGGCTAAATCCGTGCGATGCAGTGCCTGCCGCTCCTGTTGGAGTTTACTTTGCCACTGCGCACCTGACTTGTCAAGTCTTTTTATCGCCAGAGGCAGGCTGCCGGCGGTGACAAGTTCACGCTGCCCTTGGGAAAAGTCCAGCAGCGTTCCCCGGTAAAGACCTTCTGCCTGTTGTTTGGCGCAGGCGGAAAGGCAAAGGGGGAGCAGCTGGCAGCTCCATGCCAGCAGAATAAGCAGTGACCAGCCATAAATGTGTGGCCAGAGCAGTATTGTGAGCAGCAGGCTGGCCAGCAGCGTGACCAGGGGGGGCATAAATCCCCGCAGGAAAAAGTTTTGGACGGTTTCGGTGCCTTTTAACAGCTGCTGGAGCAGGATTCCCTTGTGCAGCAGTTTTTCCGGCTGAGTGATTTTTTGACAGGCGATGTCATAGAGCTGCAGACGCAGGGCACTGAGCAGGGTAAAGGCAGATTCATGGGTGAGATATCGTTCACCGTAACGAAAGACAGCCCGGCCGATACCACAGGCCCGGACGGCGGTTATGCCGATGGTCAGGGCGTAGAGGGGCGGCATCAGGGCGGCCTTGCTGATGAGATAAGCTGCGGCACCCAAAAGTCCCAGACTGGCGAGCAGAGCCAGAAGGCTCACGGCCAGCAGCAGGAGAAAATGACCGGGGCTTAGCATTGATAAAATTTTTAGCACGGTCATTCCTCCTTGGGGATAATGCTCAGGTCAATGATTTTATCAGCCAGCGCAAGACAGGCCGGATGATGGCTGCTGATGACGAGCGTTCTTTGCTTGGCCAGTACAGAGATGGTGCGGAGGATTCTTTCCTCAAGCTGGCTGTCAAGGCCGGAGGTCGGTTCGTCCAACAGCATGATGGGGGAGTTTTGCAGGATGAGCCGGGCAAGGCCCAGCCGTTTTAATTGTCCTTGGGAAAGGGGCTGACCTCCGTCACCTAAAGGCGTAGCAAGACCTTGGGGCAGAGTGTTTAGCCAGTCTGTCAGCTGCACCAGACGCAGGGCCTGCAGACAGCGCTCCGCAGGTGCCTGCTGAAAGAGCAGCAGATTGTCCTGCAAACTGCCTTGAAATAAATGTGGTGTCTGGGGACTGTAGGCGATGAGTTTTTGCTGGCTGTCAGGGTGCATGGTCAAAAGATTTTGGTCATTTAGGAAAATGCTGCCCGTGTCCGGAGTTTGCAGGCAGGCGAGAATATCCAGCAAGGTGCTTTTGCCACAGCCGCTGCTGCCCGTGAGCAGGGTGATTTTATTGGCCGGAAATGTCAGGCTTAAATCTTGCAGTACAGGACTATGCCTTTGCGGATAGGTAAAGGTCAGATTTTCCACGCGGATAGCTGGCGGTACCAGCAGGGCTTCCTTGCGCCCTGCATGGGGCGGCATATTTTGGGCATTTGAGAGATAGGTTTCGATTTTGGCGGCAGCGGTGTTTACATTCATGAGGGTGTGAAATACGGTACCGCTTTGGCGCAGGGGGCGGTAAAACTCCGGCAGGAGCAGCAGGATGAAAAAGGCGGTGACGAAGCTTAGGTTGCCATCAAGCAGGCGCAGGCCAATGACCACCGCTGCCAAGGCAATGGATAAAGTGGTGATAAGTTCCAGTACAAAGGTGGATAAAAAAGCCAGCTTTAGCGCATGGAGGGCGGCGGCGGCAAAATTTTCAATTAACTGCCGGGCGGATTCACGCTGTGTCTGTTCCCGGGCAAAGAGTTTTAAGAGCGGCAGCGCCTGCAATAATTCATAAAATCCTCTGGTCAGTTCCTGCATATTTTCCCAGGCAGCGGCACTGCGTTTTTGGGTAATGCCGCTGAGCAGGTAGAGCAGCACCGGGGCAACGGGCAAAGTGGCAAGACAGATAAGGGCAGACAGGTAATCTGTGACCGCAAAGAGGAGAAGGTAAAAGGGCAGGCTGATGATAAGGCCCAGCAACAAGGGCTGGATAATGCGGAAATCATCGGCCAAAAGTTCCGCAGCCTCACAGGTAAGCTGTAAAAGAGTGGTATCGCTGGCCGTTACGGTTTTAGTCAGGCCGGCGGTATGCAGCTTATGGCGTATACGGGTCGTGACCGTGGCGGCCAGTTTATCCTGACGCCTGTTTTGCAGATAGCCTGTCAGCTGCCAGCCGCACAGGCAGAGAAACAGCACCAAAAGATTTGGTGCTGTTTCCATGAGCTTGCGTCCTTCCAGGAAAACTGCGTTGACTACATGGGCAGTCACGGCTGCTGCCACTACCCAAAAGCCAGTGGCGATAAGTGACAGCAGGGCGATGCCCAAAAGGGAAGTCTTATATTTTTGCCAGTATAGTTTAAAGCGCGGTGGTATCATAGCAGTCCCTTTGCGGTAATAAATTTAGTGTGCAATGTCTTTAGGGGTAATCCTCTGACGGAAGATGTAATATGTCCAAATCTGATAGATGAGGACGATGGGCACCAGTATAAAGGCCGCCACCGTCATAATGGACAAGGTGTAGGTCGTGGAAGAGGCATTCGTGATGGTCAGGCTCCAAGCCGGATTAAGACTGGAAACCATAATCCGCGGGAAGAGTCCGGCAAAGACGCCCAAGGTCACGCTGGCGATGGACAGACTGCTGAGGATAAAGCTGACCTTGCCGCCGTTATGCCAAAAGCGCAGGTAACTTAGAACAAAGAACAGCGCCGCAGCGATGAACAGTCCCAAAGCGCAAGGACGCGCCAGTATATCCGTATGGCTGGCGGTCATGACCAGATAACAGACAAAGAAGAGAGCACCGAAAAGCCCTAGACAGCGGCCAAGTCCCCGAATGCGCTGGCAAAGCCCTTGGTCGGCCAGCCGGAGATGGAGGAAGGCCGCACCGTGATAGGCAAAGACAAAGACAAAGACCAGACCGCCCAAAATGCTGTAAGGGCTGAGCAGTCCGAGGAAATTCCCCTGATAGACCATGTTTTCACCGATGGGCAGGCCGGCCATTAAATCTGTGACAGCAACGCCCCAGAGAAAAGCCGGGACAAGGCTGCCGGTAAAAATGGACCATTCCCATGTCTTGCGCCAACAGGTACATTTTTCCTTGGTTCGCAGCTCAAAGGCCACGCCCCGGAGGATTAAAGCTACCAGCATCAGGAACAGCGCCAGATAAAAGGTACTGAACATGGTGGCGTACACATGAGGAAAGGCGGCGAACAGAGCACCACCGGCGGTAATCATCCAGACTTCGTTGCCGTCCCAGACAGGGCCGATAGTGCGCAGAATCATACTGCGGTCTTCGTCCCTGTCGCTGATAAAGGGACAGAGCATACCCACGCCGTAGTCAAAACCTTCCAGAAAGAAAAAGCCTGTAAACAAGACGGCGATAAGCACGAACCAAATAACAGGATAGTCCATCATGCGTCCCTCCCTTCCAGCGGAATGGATGTTTTCCTGATAAAACGGCAGGCAGTATACAGGGCTGCCGCAATTAAAAGCAGGTACAGCAAGGTAAAGCCGGCAAGGGTCAGCCATACTTCTGTGCTGGTGATATTAGGCGAGAGAGCGTCGGCTGTTTTTTGCAGACCTACCACAATCCATGGCTGGCGGCCGCCTTCGGCAATGAACCAGCCGGCGGTATTAGCCAGAAATGGCAAAGGCAGAAAGAGCGGTACGAATTTCAGCAAGTAGCGGTACTTAGCCAGCCGTTCACACCATGTCAGGGCGCCGACAGCAAAGGCAAGGAACAGCATAGCGCCGCCGCTGGCAACCATCAGGCGGAAACTCCAGAAGAGCCCGAAGACATCGGGGCGATAATCGCCGTTGCCGTATTTAGCAACCATTTCTGCATTGACGGTGTTAATACCCTTGACTTCACCTGCTGGCCGATTGTAGAGCATCAAGGAGAAAAGGGCAGGTATTTTGATTTCGGCACTGTTTTTTAAGCTGTCCTGCTCAATCACTGCCATGACAGCAAAGGGTGCCGGGTCAGCATTTTCCCAAAGAGCTTCCATCGAGGCCAGTTTCATGGGATTGGCCTCAGCCAGATATTGGGTGTGCATGTGGCCGCTGCCCATAACGCCCATGACGCCGACGGCCAGATAAATGGCACCGGCTCGCAGTACCTGACGGAAAGCCTCTTGGGAAGCTGCGTCCTTTAGGTATTTCCAAGCGGCAACGGCCAGTACCAGTACCCCGGTGGTGGAAATACCTGAAAAAAGAGCATGGGAATATTCACCGACAACATAAGGATTGGTTACCAGAGCGAAGAAATCATTCATTTCTGCCCGCCCGTTGTTCAGTACATACCCGACAGGGTGCTGCATAAAGGAATTGGCAACGAGAATCCAGAAGGCCGACAAATTGCTGCCAATGGCGATAAGCCAGGCACAGAGGCAATGGATTTTGGGGGACAGCTTATCCCAGCCGAACATCCAAATGCCCAGAAAAGTTGACTCAAGGAAAAAGGCAGTCAGGGCTTCCAGCGCCAAAGGCGCACCGAAGATGTCGCCCATGAACCGGGCGTACTCTGACCAGTTCATGCCGAAGTGAAATTCCTGCACAATGCCCGTAACCACACCCAGACTGAAATTTATCAGGAACAGGGTGCCAAAGAAGCGCACGAGCTGACGGCAGGGTTCCTTCCAGTGGGGGCGTTTTGTCCGTACATAGCAGGTTTCCAGCAGAGCCACCCAGATGGTCAGCCCCAATGTCAGCGGTACGAACAGGAAGTGATAAATGGTGGTGATGGCAAATTGCCATCGTGACAAGAGTAAAGCCTCCATACAAATCCCTCCTCAACATAATTAGATTTATTATGATTGCTTAAGGCGAATCTCATTTAATCAACACGTCCTAGATTGAATATTCGCTTATTTACAAAGTTATTCCTGTATAGATAGAGAAAAAAATTCGTAACAGGGGAGGGTTTGGCAGGCAAAGGCAGAATATATATATTACACAACTTCTAGCAGGGAGGAATGACTGATGAAAGATGTAAAACGCCCGGTGCGTGAGGCTTTGCAGCAGTTAGAGCAAAAGAAAATGTTGGAAAGCAGCTATGCTGAGGTCAACAAATACCAAAGCCTTATCAACTTGTTTGCCAACCTTCAGCATGCCTGCGAAATGATGGCTGACGAGATTGGCAGTCACACAGGCAGAAAACAGGAAGAAGTGCTGGCGGAGTTCTATGAACACGCTGGCATTGATGTAGAATAACCCATAGAAAAAGGGTCCGGCAGGGCTCTTTTTTTATTTTTTAAAAAAAATGTATTGACATAGCAGGTCAAAGCGTGTAACATAGTACAAGTCGCGAGGGAACAGCGACAGAGAAAAAGTTCCTGATTGTTCTTTGAAAACTAAACAATGCAAATAATCATGCAACATGATTAAAGCCAGATGTTTGAGAAACTTTTAGTTTCTTATTAAAACATCGATTGGTATGAACAACATAGCAATCGGCAATTTCTTAACAAAAGTAATTGAGAGCCTAATCAAGGTTCTTCATAAATCAAATTTTATGGAGAGTTTGATCCTGGCTCAGGACGAACGCTGGCGGCGTGCTTAACACATGCAAGTCGAACGAGATGATTTTAAGCTTGCTTAGATGAGTCGAGTGGCAAACGGGTGAGTAACGCGTAGACAACCTGCCGCAAAGATGGGGACAACA
>FLNX01000261.1_pt1 | contig 10223 bp, 10 predicted proteins | sample 1140341 | NCBI WGS metagenome assembly FLNX01 (sample SAMEA3878208, study PRJEB12797) | bioreactor metagenome | biome: Moose rumen | place: Sweden | collected 2011-10
CATGGCACCGTGCTCCTGGAGCGTGCTCACAAGGGCGGCAACGGTGGAAGCCTTCTGGCCGATGGCGACATAGATACAATAGACGGGCTTTCCAGCCTCATAGAAACTCTTCTGGTTGATGATGGTATCCACGGCGATGGCGGTCTTACCCGTCTGACGGTCGCCGATGATGAGTTCGCGCTGTCCGCGGCCGATGGGGATCATCGAGTCGATGGCCTTCAGACCAGTCTGCAGCGGCTCCTTCACGGGCTGACGGTAGATCACACCGGGAGCCTTACGGTCGAGCGGCATCTCGAATGCGTCGCTCAGGTCGATGTCTCCCTTGCCGTCGATAGCCTGTCCCAGCGGGTTGATGACGCGGCCCAGCATATTGTCGTTGACGCGGATCGAGGCGATGCGCTTCGTACGCTTCACGACCATGCCCTCCTTGATGCCGGAGGTGGTGCCCAGAAGCACACAACCGACGTTGTCCTCCTCCAGGTTCATCACGATGGCCATCGTCCCGTTCTCAAACTCCAGCAACTCGTTGGCCTCGGCGTTGCGCAGTCCGTAGATGCGGGCCACGCCGTCGCTGACGGTCAGCACGGTACCCACCTCGTCGAACTTCTCGGCGCTGGAGATACCCTTGAGTTGGTCGAGCAGGACCTGGGATACTTCGCTTGGTTTAATCTTATCTGACATAATTTCAATTCATAATTATTAATGCATAATGCATAATTATTTCTTTAAAGTATTAAGAATGTTGTTGAGTTTCGCCTTCACGCTCGCATCCATGCGATACGTGTCGTATTCGAGGATGAAGCCACCGATGATGTCGGGGTTCACCTCGGTCTCGAACTCCACAGTTCCATTAGTCTTGCTCTCCACCATCTGGCGCATCTTCTGCTCGGTGGCAGGCGATACGGCAGCGGCGGTGATAAGTCTGCCACGGATGACGTTCTTCTGTTGGCGGTAAAGCGTGACGTACGAATTAGCGATGAATTGCATCACGTTCTCGCGGTCTTCCCTCAGCACGAGGCCGACGAAAGCCTTGGTCAGGTCGCTGGGCTTTGCGCCGACAGCCGTCAGCAGCAACTCCTGCTTCTTGTCCTTCGAGAGCATCGGGTTGTCAATCGTCTGCCGCAACTGTGGCACCTCGGCATAGGTCCGGGCGAGGGTCTGCATCTCCTGGTAGACCTCCGTCTCGATCTTGGCCTCAGTGGCACTCTTGAGCAATGCCCTGGCATAACGAACCGATATGACTCCTATATCCATACGCAATCAGTTACTTGTTAGAAGAAACTTCATCCAGCATACGTTCAATCAAATCCATCTGCGCCTTGTCGTCCTTGAGGTTCTGCTTGAGCACCTTCTCGGCGATCTCGACGCTCAGCGTAGCGACCTGCTTGCGGATGTCGGCAATGGCTGCCTTCTTCTCCTGTTCGATGGCTGCACGCGCATCGTCCAGGAGGCGGGCACCCTCTTGTCTCGCCTTGTCCTGAGCCTTCTCTACGATGGCATCGCGAGTCTCGGCCGCCTCCTTGAGGATCTGCGACTGCTTCTCACGCGCCTCCTGAAGGATGGATTCACCTTCCTTCTGGATGTTCGCCAGGCGCTCGTTGGCCTCGTGGGCCTTGCGCAGCGACTCGTCGATGAAGGCCTTGCGCTCGTCGACCATCTTCACGATCACCGGGAAGCCGTACTTCCACAGGATGAAGAGGACCACGAGGAAGACGACGGTCATCCAGAAAAAGAGTCCAAAATCAGGGGTTATTAATGACATACGTACGCTGTTTTACGGATTATACGAACAGGGCGAGGATTGAAATCACGAGTGCGAGGAACGTAGCACCCTCGACCAGGGCTGCTGCCAGGATCATCGAACTCTGGAGTCCACCCATCTTCTCCGGCTGGCGGGCCATAGCGTCCATTGCCTGACCACCGATACGACCGATACCAATACCTGCACCGATAACTGCCAAACCACCACCTACAGTAGCACCGAGCTTTGCGAGTGCATCTGCTGCTAATAATAATGAAATCATAATCTTAAAGTTTTTAAATTGTTATTAATTGTTTATCTCTTAATTCTTTATTCTTAATTCACGCATGGTGCTCCTTGACGTGCGACATCGAGATGAATACCGCAGAGAGCATCGTGAATACCATCGCCTGGATGTAGCATACCAGCACCTCGAGCAGCATCATAAAGATGCTCAGGAAGACGCTGACGGGCGTCATCACCGTACCCAGCACATTACCCATCACACCGCCGAGGGCGAACATGATGAAGATGATGCAAGACAGGGAGATGGCGATAACGTGACCTGCCAACATATTGGCGAAGAGTCGGATCATCAGGGCTATCGGCTTCGTGAAGATGCCGAAGAACTCGATGAAGGGCATCAGGGGTACGGGGAACTTGAGCCACATCGGCACGTCACCCCAGAAGATTTCCTTCCAGTAGGCCTTGGTTCCCGTGACGTTCACGATGAGGAACGTGCACAGGGCCAGGAACATCGTACACGTGATATTGCCGGTCAGGTTGCCGCCTCCGGGCGGGAACGGCATCACACCCATGATGTTGGTGATGAAGATGAAGAAGAAGCACGTCATCAGGTAGGGCGCATACTTCGGCGCCTCGTCGCCCAATGAAGGCTTGATCATGTCGTTGTAGACAGCCATCACGAACATATGGATAAGTCCCGTAAAGCCTTTCGGCGCAGGATCGTCCACCTTGTGGTTCTTACACCAGCGGGCAGCCGTCAGGATGCAGCACAGCAGAAGGATGGCATTGATGAAGAGCACCAGCACCGTCTTGGTGATGCTGATGTCGAAGCAGACGGGCACCAACTCGCTGCCGACACGCTCCACGATGCGCCCCTTCTCATCTTCGGCACCCTGAATGTAGAAGCCCTCCGCCGAACCTTCACCAGCACGTAGCAACTCAGCGTTCGGCTCGTGTTCGAACTGCGACGAACAGAGCACGTGGAAGCCGGAGTGCTGCGAGTAGAAGATCATAGGCAGGTGGATGATCAGGGGCTTACCGCCGATGTCGGTGATATGCCACATATAGGAATCCTGCACGTGACCGAACAATATCTCCTTCAGGTGCACCCCACCCTCCTCCTTCTCGGCCTCCTGTGAGAAGCCGGGAATCGAGGCGCAGAGCAGCACCGCCAGCAGGAATATTGATCTTAGTTGTTTCATTTGTTACTGTTTTTACTTACTTTTGCAAAGAATACGGCATCGAAAACGAGAATGACGATGTAGTAGACGATGAACACGATGGCAAACCACTTGATGGCCGAGAGGTCGTGTCTCATTACGACGCAGTAGACCAGCAGCACGATGGCTGCCGCCATCAGCCGGAATGCCGAGCCTGCCAGGTAGTATTTCGGCAGAGCCTCTGGTGCGCGGCGGGCGATGGCCTTCCAGCCTTGGATGTATGCCACGCCGCAGACGAGGCTGAAGACAAGCGAGATGAGCATCGGATAGAGCAACTGCTGCCACCCCGTCAACTGCATCACCATCAGCCCCGTCAGTGTCAGGCCTGTCAGGACCCAGAGCGACACCTTATTATATTTATAGGCTGTCTTGTCGATGTTCATTGTCTCAATAAGTCTTATTCGTTGACTTCCACACAGAGCGACACTTCGTTCTTCTTCACTTCCACGAACCCGCCGAGGATGTCCAGACGGACCTTTCCCTCCTTGGTGCCGTACTCCACGAATCCCTCCTGCAGGGTGGAGATAATCGGCGCATGGTCGTTCAGAATCTCAAACTGTCCCATCGTGCCCGGAACGAGGACGCTCTCGACCTCTCCGTCAAATTCTATCTTTTCGGGCGAAACTATCTTCAGCTTTAGCATAATATCTCAATTTCTCAATATCTCAATTTTTCAATTATGCATTGGCAGCCTCGAGCAGTTTCTTCGCCTTCTCCTTCACATCGTCAATCGTACCCACGTTGAGGAAGGCCTGCTCAGGCAGGTCGTCCACCTCACCGTCGAGGATGGCGTTGAAGCCCTTGATAGTGTCTTCGATGGGCACCATCACACCGGGCAGACCCGTGAACTGAGAAGCCACCGTGAACGGCTGCGAGAGGAATCGCTGCACGCGACGGGCGCGGTTCACCGTCAACTTGTCCTCGTCGGACAGTTCGTCCATACCGAGGATAGCGATGATGTCCTGCAACTCGTTGTAGCGCTGCAGTATCTCCTTCACGCGCTGGGCGCAGTCGTAGTGAGCCTTGCCCACGATCAGCGGATCGAGGATACGCGAGGTGGAAGCCAGCGGATCCACAGCCGGATAGATACCCAGACCGGCAATCTTACGGTCGAGCACCGTCGTAGCATCCAGGTGCGTAAAGGTTGTGGCCGGAGCCGGGTCGGTCAGGTCGTCGGCAGGCACGTACACGGCCTGTACCGAAGTGATACTTCCCGTCTTCGTAGACGTGATACGCTCCTGCATAGCACCCATCTCAGAGGCCAGCGTCGGCTGATAACCCACGGCCGAGGGCATACGGCCGAGCAGAGCCGACACCTCAGAACCAGCCTGGGTGAAACGGAAGATGTTGTCGATGAAGAACAGGATATCGGCTGCACCGCCATCCTTGCCACCGCCGTCGCGGAAGCCCTCGGCAACGGTCAGACCCGACAAGGCCACAGAGGCACGTGCCCCCGGCGGCTCGTTCATCTGGCCATACACCAGCGTGGCCTGACTCTTCTTCAACTCCTCGGGATCCACAAGACTCAAGTCCCATTTTCCCTCGTCCATCGCCTTGCGGAACTTCTCGCCATAGCGGATCACGCCCGACTCGATCATCTCTCGGATCAGGTCGTTACCCTCACGGGTGCGCTCTCCCACACCGGCAAACACGGAGAATCCGTTGTGGCCCTTGGCAATGTTGTTGATCAACTCCATGATGAGCACCGTCTTACCCACGCCGGCACCACCGAAGAGTCCGATCTTACCACCCTTCATATAAGGCTCCAGCAGGTCGATCACCTTGATACCCGTCGACAGGATCTCCTTCTTCGTGGAGAGTTCCTCAAACGACGGGGCCTCGCGGTGAATGGGGAAGGCGCCCTTCATGTCGAGTTGTTTCATACCGTCGATAGGCTGACCGATCACGTTCAGCATTCGACCCTTGATCTGATCACCGGCAGGCATCACGATCGGTGAGCCCATCGGGATCGCCTCCAGTCCACGGTGCAGACCGTCGGTATTGTCCATAGCCACGCAGCGCACCGTATCCTCGCCGATGTGCTGCTGCACCTCGACGATCAGGTCGCGCCCGTCACCACGGTCAATCCTAAGGGCATCGTAGATCTTAGGCAACACCTTTTCCGCATCCTGACCCTCGGTGTCGAAATAGACATCGATAACAGGGCCGATAATCTGCGAAATGTGTCCTGTAATTTGTGACATACGCTGTTAATATTTAAAGTTACTTGTTCTGTTTTAAGTTATAAAGCCGATTGCAAAGTTAGCCATTTTTTCCCAAATAAAAAAACTTTTCCCATAAATATTTCCAAAAAACATCAAAATAGACTCTATTTACACCATTTCGGGTGAAATACGGCTATGCTAATCTCACGCCGCTCGTTTTAGAGCAGTAATCTCAATTCTAAATAGAAATCCCCGCCTTATACAGCGGGGATTTCTATTTATCGTCGGAGGGCGATGTTGTAGTTCAGGTAGCGGGAGTTGCCCGTCACGTCTTCGAGCACTTCGATGAAGGGCGGGAATTTGATGGGTTCCTGGGCCGCGATGCCTTTGGTCTCCATCATCACCAGGTCGTTGACAGGTTCGAGGAAGGTGTCGATCTCGAAGAACTGTCCCTTCCAGATGAAACTCTGGCGACGCTTCTTGATGGTCGAGCGGTAGGGATCGGCCTGCTGCAACATCTGCTCGTAGAGGTTGTTGTCCACCTTACGCTCCGTCTCGATGACTTCAGTGTCGGAGAGGCGCTTCTTGGATCGGTGAACGTTGACCACTTTTCCCCCACTCCACTCTCGGCGGCGCAGGCGCACTTCGCTGCCCGGCTCGGCCACAAGATAGGTCTGGGTGATCAGGCTCTCACTACACTCAGGAATCTCACCCGTGAAGCGGACACGGAAGATACGCTCATCCTGCACAGGTTGCGGCAGGCCAACGACTTTCGCGATTTCGTTCAACACACGATTCAACTTATTCTCGAAGTCATCGTGATTGTTGATGACACGCAGATGGGGATGGCCCGTCCACGCCTTGATGACCTTCTTATCCAGTTCACGGGCGATGCGCAGTCCTTCCTCATTGGCCTGCTCATAGCGGGTGGCATTGGTGGCCGTGGTGTAGTATTGCTCAGCACCGTCGGCTGCCGACACCAGGTGGAGCACGGCATCGTAGCGTTCGTGCAACTCATTGGGACTGGTGCCCGCCATACGGGTAATCTCCTCCCACTCCTCCGGCTTGATATAGGCCGAGATATCCATCGTTCCCCTGTCGCAGACGATCAGCACCGGCTTGGTGCAGACCTCAGCGAGGCGCATAAACTGGTCCTCGAGCGCCAACTGGGTTTCCAGGATGGCCCGCTCGCCCTGATAGTAGAGGTCGCGGTTGGGCGTCAGATAGTTCCAGCCCGCCGTGCTGTAGATGGTAGGCACTTCGGGCACGTTGAACACCTTGTAGCCGAAGCCAGAGAAATACTCCGTGATCTTCACCAGGGCCGTGGTCTTACCGGCACAAGGCCCACCCGTCAGCACAATCTTCTTAATCTCCGGCATAGGCTTAGATGCTCAGTTCGTCGAGAACCTTGATGAGTTTCTTGTTGAACGGCTTGTCGGTGCGGATGCACTCTGAGAACGGCACGTAGACCACCTCGTTGTTGCGGACACCCACCATCACGTTGCGCTGCCCCTGCTTGATCGCCTCGATGGCGCCGACACCCGTACGACTGGCCAGGATGCGGTCGTGGGCCGAGGGTGAACCGCCACGCTGCAAGTGGCCGAGGATGGAGACGCGCACGTCGAACTCGGGGAACTCCTTCTTCACACGGTCGGCATAGTAGAGGGCACCGCACTTGGGACTCTCCGACACGATGACGATGCACGACTTCTTCGACTTACGGATGCCTCGGCTCATAAAGTGTGCCAACTGGTCCTCTTCCATCATCTCCTCAGGGATGATGGCGGCCTCAGCACCACAGGCGATAGCAGAGTTCTGAGCCAGGAAACCGGCATCACGGCCCATCACCTCGACAAAGAAGATGCGCTCGTGGGAGTTGGCCGTATCGCGGATGCGGTCGACACACTCCATAATGGTGTTCATCGTGGTGTCGTAGCCAATGGTGGAGTCGGTACCGAAGAGGTCGTTGTCGATGGTGCCTGGCAGACCGATGCAGGGGAAGTCGAACTCCATACCGAAGTTGCGGGCACCTGTCAGCGAGCCGTTACCACCGATCACCACGAGGGCGTCGATCTCTTCCTTCTGGCAGGTCTCGTAGGCCTTCTGCATACCTTCCATCGTCATAAACTCCTTGGAGCGGGCCGTCTTCAGGATGGTACCGCCACGGGTGATGATACCACTCACGTTCTCAGTGGTGAAAGTCTTCACCTCACCCTTGATCAGGCCGTCGTAGCCACGATAGATACCCTTGATATTGAAGCCGTTATAGATACCGGCACGCGTGACGGCACGGATGGCTGCATTCATGCCTGGAGCATCACCTCCCGAGGTGAGTATTCCGATTGTCTTTATCTTTGACATAAACCTATTTTTTTATATTAGTTATACAAGTTGAATTCCATCCAGAGCACGGCCATACCCACGAGCCAGCCTACAAGCACCTTCAGCGAGATGTTGCGCAAGTACCAGCCGAGGCTGACCTGCTCCATCTTCATCAGGGCAATGCCACACGTGGAGCCGACGGAGAGCAGACAGCCTCCGACAGCCGTTGAGAAGGGCACAACCAGCCAGTAGGCCCCATTCTGCAGGTAGTTGCTCATATAGTCGGAGTCGGCCCACAGTCCCAGTTTGTCGCTCTCCAGCAGGGGATAGAGCGAAATGTCGGTGACCGCAACGGTGAACGTATCGACGATGCTGCTCAGCACGCCCGATAGGAGGCCTACGACCCAGATATTATGAATGTTATAGTCGATCCAGGCCGAGACGTCGCCGAAGACACCCGTCTCCATCATCACACCCATACCGAGCATAATGCCCATTACAAAGAGCATCTGCTGGATGGCCCCGTACTGCAGGGCCTGGGGCATACGGCGCGACATACGGTCGGCCCGCATCAACTTGCGATTGAACGCCTCGTTGACCACCCACAGCACGCTCAGCACACAGAGGGCCCCGAGGAAGGGCGAGAGTTGGGTGATGTTATGGAACGTGGGGATGAACCACAGGCCACCGATGCCCACGAAGAGCATCAGCACACGCTGCCAGGGATTGAGGTTGGTGTCGTCGCCGCGATACGGCATAGGCGACCACTGGGTATCGAGTTTCTCCGGCAGTTGCATATTGATGAGCACCGTCGGGATGACCCATGCCAGGATGGCGGGCAGTGCCAGATAGGCCGAGAAGTGCGTGGCCGTGACAGCGCCGTCGCCCCAGAGCAGGAGGCCCGTAGGATCGCCGATGACCGTGAAACAGCCGCCGCAGCACGCCGCAATCACGATGGCCGAGCCGATGAGCATACGCTGATGACGGTTCTGCACGATCTCACGCATCACGACCAGCATCAGCGTGGCCGTTGTCAGGTTGTCGAGGTTGGCGGAGATGACGAAGGTGGCGAAGGTGATCGTCCAGAGCAGCCGCTTGGAGTTGCGGGTCTTGATCCATTTGCGCACGAAGTCGAAGCAACCGTTGTTGTCGAGGATCTCGATGATGGTCATCGTGGCCAGGAGGAACATCACGATACTGGCCGCCCGACCCACGTAGTTGAGGAAGATCTCGTCGTAGATAAAGAGTTTGACGGCCTTGCTCGACGGTTCCTCGCCCGCCAGGAACTCAGCATACTCATGCGGATGCTGCGACATCACGAAATCGGTGCCCCAGCAGATATAGACCACCCACCCCACTGTGCCGATGAACATGGCGATGGCCGCCTTGTTAACGCCCGTCAGATGGCCGGTTGCTATCAGCAGATAGCCGAGTATCAGCATTAGAATGATGATCAGTGTCATAATGAATCTAAGTTAATATAGTGACAGGTGTCCAGAACCAGACGATGGTGCCGTGACCGTCTTCCTCGTTGTCGCGGGCACCGATGTCGCCGTTGGAACGGTCGATGATGGCCTTGCAGATGCTCAGCCCCAGTCCCGGTGTCTCTTCCTGTACGTAAGTGTTCTTGTCCGACAGCAGGGCGAAGATGTTCTCCTTCAGGCTCTCAGGCAGTCCGCTGCCCGTGTCCTTCACCTCCACGTAGAGGCCGCCCTGCTTCATATAATAGGTCAAAGTGATCTTGCCTTCCTTCGTGTGCTGACAGGCGTTGTCGAGCAGGTGCATCGTCACCAGCCGCAGCAACTTTGCATCGACCACGGCCCGCATACCGCCCACGGGATCCACCACCTCCACCGCAACGCCCTCATTCACCTGGATACGGATCTCCGAGGCGCACGACTGCATCTCTGCCTCGACGTCGGTCACCTGACGCTCGAACAACTGGTTCTTGCCCTCAATGTCAGAGAGCGAGAGCAGTTCGTTGATCAGGTGGAGCAGTTGCAGGCCGTTGGTGTTAATCAGGCCCATCAGGTCATTCTGTTCTTCCTCGGGCATTTCCTCCCTGGGGGTGGTCATCAGGAGGTTGGAGAAGCCGATGATGGCATTGAGCGGGGTGCGCAGGGCGTGACTCAGATTGCTGAGGAAGATATCCTTCAGTTCCTCGCTCTTCTGTGCCCGCTCCATCTCCTTCTTCAGAAGCACCCTGCTGCGCCGCTGCAGATGGATGATCACGAGTAGTCCCACAATGATCAGGGAGCCGATGAGATACCACACCCACGCCGGGATGGTCTTGGTTCCAAAGGCGGTCTTAATATCGCCATAGACATCGTCGATCTCACCCTCGGCCTCCATCTGGTCGAGCGCCGTGTTGATGGCATCAATCAGTTTCTTGTTATGACTCACGTAGCAGTATTCGCGGGGCATCAGGGCCAGGTCAACCGACGTGAGGTTGTTGAGACCGTTTTTCTCGATGAGATAGCGGGCCTGATAGCGGAAGCAGATGACGGCATCGTAACTGCCGTTAGAGAG
>FLNX01003692.1_pt1 | contig 10217 bp, 9 predicted proteins | sample 1140341 | NCBI WGS metagenome assembly FLNX01 (sample SAMEA3878208, study PRJEB12797) | bioreactor metagenome | biome: Moose rumen | place: Sweden | collected 2011-10
CCCGCCGGATTTTATTCCATCTATCTCATGTCGGCGACCGCATCGTAACGGCCGGATTCACCATAGCAATCGTCCTCGTCTCCTGCACTGTTTTCGGTAATGAACTTCATGTTGTAGACGAAATGCTTGAGGTCGGTGAGATTGTCTGCATAGAGGCCTCCGTTGTCATTTGCCTTACTTAAGAGAGAGTCTGCTCCTGTGCCCATGAAAAACAGCTTCTCGGGGTCGAATTCAGTGTCTTCGACTATAAACTTGAGTGTTCTCTCATCGCATACATGGGTGCGGACTGCGAAAGCACGGCCTTTATAACGGTTCTCCTCTTTGTCGTATTTCTTCTTCCATTCATTTTTGAAGGGTTCCCATTCTTTTTCTAAGCATTCCTTCTCGGTCTCGGAACTCGCTTTGTCGTCTATATAAGCATCAATATCGAAAGGAGAAGCGATCAGATTGATATCATCGTAATCATCTGTATGGTATACAGTGTTTCCGTCGGGGTCATAGACTGTGAGCTCGAATGATCCTTCATTGCCGAAGTCGTCGTGCATTCCGAAGCTTAGGATGTAGTCTCCAAAATCATCGAGGGTTTCAGAGATTTCATATTCGTCGATTTCGTCAGGACCGTTTTCGATTTCTGCGACTTCCACTTCATATGTGCCCCTGGTGGCAATCTCGATGGTGAATTTCTTCATGATTTCGTTGTTGTTGTTTTCTTTTGTTTCCATAAGTTAATTGTTTTTATTGGGTTATTCTTCTAATTCTCTGTGGTTCGGGGAAAGACTCATGGTTTCTTTTTGTTTTTTCAATCGGTGTTTTTCTTCTTGCGGAAGGTGGATTCGGCTTTGCGGAAGCATTCGGCCAAGGCGGCGAAGTCGGTGAAGTCGGGTTTGACGGTGCCGTTGCACCAGCCGTCCTCCACCACATCCGTGATGCCCGGCACCAGCCGCATGATTTCGGCTATCTCGGGGACGAATGGCGAACGGGCAAAGCCTATCTTCACCGTGTTCTCCTTCTTTTTGGGCGACAGCCACACAAAGTTGCGGGGCTTGCCGTTCTTAAGCAGTCCCACATACCCTGCGTTGTAGTTGAGCTCATAGCTGCCGCCGGTGGCATCGTTCACTGCTTTGAGCCAAAGGTCGGCTTGCTGCGCAATATCGTCGCCAAACGAGTCGGTGTAGGTCTTACGGCTGTAGCTCTTGCTGTGGTTGGGCGAGTCGAAAGCTTTCAGGTTGGTCACGGCCGACATCTCGATAGTGGCTGCCACGATGTTGCCCAGTTTGTCGTCACTGTTGACAATCTCGGCTATTTTGTTGAGCAGCCCCGACACCTGGAAAGCGCGGTTGCTAAGATAGGTCTCTTTCTGGCACATGCGGAAAACCACACGCTCCCAGTCCTCGTCGAATTCTTCGGTTGCTTCGAGGCTGGCACGCTCCTCGTTGCTAAGGGGGCGCAGCTTCAGGCGCGAGGCGGTAGCGTCGTCCCATTTCTTGAAGTCGGGTTCCTCCGTCACCTGGTTGTAGATGTAAGGATAGGCTATCTGCATACACACCAGCGCGAAGTTGAGTACCTTGTTGTGGCCCGCTGCTGTCTCGGCGCTGCCTGCGGCCAGTCGGCGGTTGATGATGGAGATGAGCGACAGGGTGTTAGTGAGTCGCTTCAGCGAGCGCGGGTTGCATCCTACCGAGAGGCGTGCTATCTCTGACAGCGTGGCGGAGATGTCGAGGTTGCTGAGCTCGTCGGCGGTGAAGAACTCAATCTTTTTCAGGGCGTCGACCAGGAAGGTATCGATATTATACGACGCCACGGGCATCGAGAAGGGCAGCTGGATGATCTTGTCGAAGAAAGAGCGGAACTCGCGTTCGTTCTTGTCGGTCAGCTCGCCGAACTTGGGTTTGAGGCCCTTGATGACCACGTCATAGTCGATGGCGAGGATGAAGACACAGTGCTTGAGGTCAAAGATGTTTTTCAGCAGCTCTAGGATCTCCACGGCTACGGGTGGGTCGATACGGTCGAGGTCGTCGATGTAGAAGGTGAATCCCACCTTGTTGGGGTTGTGCTTCAGCGCATCGCCTATCAGGTCGGCAATCTCGGTTTTAAGTTGGCTGATGTCCGACTGGCTCGATTCCTCGCTGCCAAACATGTCGTCCACGTCGCCGCCGTCCACGCCTATCTGGCTGGCTGCCACCTTCACGCCTACCTTAGCCATCTTCTTGAAGAGGGAGCCTATCTTCTTCTTGCTCTTGGCCCATTTCTGTCCGTCGGGGTTCAGGGCGCCAATCTGGTTGATGATGCCCTCCAGAATGCTGATGACCGACTCGTTGGGCGACTTCATGAGCGAATACTGCCACGTGTTGATCCACACGGGGAAGTAAGGTGCCCCGTCTGCATCGCAGAGATTCCAGCGTAGCTGGTTCATCAGCGAGGTTTTGCCGCTGCCCCACTCGCCCTGCAGGGCGATGGTGATAGGTGTGTCGGTATGCTTTACAAAGTCAATCAGTGCATCCTGATAGACGTTAATTCCGAAAAGGTCGTTCTGGTCATGCTGACGAGGCACGTCGATAATACTGGAAATCATCTCTTTGTTGATTTGTGGATTTGTTGAACTGTTGTCGATAACAATTAAACGATTAAGCATTATACTCCTCACGGTGCATCAGTTCGCCTGTGGCGTTGTCGAAAATCTCACAGTCCCGTCTTCGACAACCTTGTATAGGAACAATCTCGGCGTTGTCTTCAGTTGCCATTTCCGCTCTCCGTCGAACATCTCAATGTGATCGACTGTAGAGGAGCTGACAACCTCTTTCAAATTCACGCAATAGTAGAAAGCATCTGCTGCCACCTTGGTAATTTTTGCAGGCAGCGTGATGCACTGCAGGTTACGGCAGTCGTAGAAACAGCCAGAGGATATCTCGGTGATATGCTCTGGGATAGATACTCTTGCTATCCCGCTATCGTAGAACAATCCTTCCGGCAACGACTCTATATGCTTTGGAAGGGTAACCTCTTTCAACGCCGTCGTACCCTCGAATGCCCCTTTGCCGATATGCTTGACGCTGTCGGGCAGCACAATGTCTTCCAGTTTGTCACAGAGGCCAAAGGCTTCGTCGCCAACGCTGTGCACCGACGGCGGCAGGATGACGTGGCGCAACTTCGCGCACCCGTAGAAGGCCTTCCTCCCCACTTCAACCACGCGGTAGCCGTCGACGTGAGGCGGTATGACGAGGCGCGTCTTATCCTCGCTGCGCGGATAGAACCCGATCACTTTCACGTCGTATTCGTTTACGACGCTGAACGAAAGGCAAAACTGATGTATAGTCATAATCCTAATGCTTTAATTTGTTACAAGAGCAAATATACGCATTATTTTCGTTGTAAATGTTAAGGGAATGTTAAACGCAAAAAATCTATTGGGCTGGTTTAACAATTATCCCATATTCTTTTGCCTTTTCAATCAAATTGTCAAAATCCACCTTGCGCCACATTTTCACACTACGTACATTTCCATCAATCGGCAGTCTATGGCCTTCATCCCAATAGAAATCCCACGGGTTGTCTTTGGTTATAAATTGGCCTTTGTATTTGCCGCAGTCCATCATTACACCCTCATCAGTGACATTATGAAAAAGTTGATTGAGAAAGCGCCCCGCATAATAAGAATTAAGCTTTCCGGGGAATGCTCTTTGCAATTGTTTTATGGTGGATTTGTTGCCATGCATCTCACAAAAAGCCTTAAAAATAAGAAACGAAGCTTCGCTTTTAGGAACAGGTTTTTGGTTTTTCCTCTCACCATTTGTTTCTACAAAATATCGAGTATTGTCTCGATTACCTACTTTTATAATATCGTTAACCGCCTTTCTGCGTGGACTATCTTCGGGATCACCCTTGACTCTGTTAAATAGAACTATCTTGAATATATCCTCATTGTTGTTCCAAAAATGTTCCAATAACTGCTGACAGGATAGTGTATCAAATTGGGATATCGATATGTCTTCTTGCCTTTCTGTATCAGAAACAAATTGTTCTATACCATTGTCAGACTTGCATTTTTCTTGGGCCATTATCATTTTTGCCTCTTTATTATGGGTTGTATACAAAGCTGCCTTGAATGCATCTGACTCAAATATTTTGTTCAAATCATTACTCTCCGTTTCCGCAATTGCGAGAATAGAGTAATCTTTTGTTTTTTCTCCATCCTTGTTAGAAGGGCAACTTAAGTTGCGCACATATCCGTCTATCAATACTTTTGCTTCTATTGAAGATCCTTGAGATGTTGCCAAAAAGGAGCATGGTAGAATAACATGGTCGAGTAGGTCTTGATATGTAATACGTACAAATGACTTGCTTGTTGGCTCATTGCCATCAGATGTATTTAGGAAAACCAAAAGTGGCTGTGTTTTTTGGTTGGCAAATAGCTTTTCTATCGCATTACAGTAGCGAACTGTTTGCGCATTTTCTTTATTATAATTTCCCTCGCAACTATATATCTTATTCTCAACCACAACAGGTAAGCACCATTCCTGTTCATTGTCGTTGGCATCAAAGTATTTTATTTTTATTAGCATCCATATATCAAAACGGTTTTTTGCATCGTTTTTATATGATTCATCTAACTCTTTGTCGTTATCCCTGGCCAAACTTGCAATTGCTTGCTCGGTTTTTATAGTTTCAGCATTTAATGAATAATTACCAGCAACAAGATGCTCGCGTATCTGATCATTTAGACGCTTATAGCCTTTAGACGCTATTAGAGCAAGAAACCTCCTTAGGGGTTCCTCTTTGAGTCCATGAAACGAATCTGGTTGTAACAGCCATGCAATAAATGCGCTATGACGGGTTTCGCTCCGTTCAATACCTAATACGCTATAAACAGTACTCCGTCCATAGTACGCATTAAGTTTTTGGAAAGAAGAAGTTTTATATAAATCCAGAATCTTTTCTTCAATCTTTTCTTCTATTGTTTTATTTGTATTATTCATTAAATGGTTATTTTAAATAATTCGCTCTAGTACAACGTATGACTGATTTTTTGCCAAACTGTCTCTTACAATAAAATACATCACGCCAATTCTCTCAGTTTCTCCCATACCTTGACCATCGCCCAAGTATCCAACTCGCAGTAGCGGAGCAGGGCTTCGCGGGCAGCGGCGGCATCGGTAGGGGACATGTTTTTGATTTTGGGGAATATGGTCATCGCTTCGCCGCCGTTATGCACACCGGTGAGGTTGTGGTAGTCAAGCGAGCGGTCGTTGGGGAAGAGAGCCGGTAGCACCCGCTTGATGCTGAACGAGCCTTTCATGGCAGGCACATAGTAGAAGCCACTTTGGAATGGCACCAGCAAGTCGCGAATGCCGTCGTGGATGTCCATCAGGTGGGCGGCGAGGTCGGGGTACATGTCGGCCATCTCACGGATGCGTCCTTTCTCGAACTTCATATTGTAGGCCAGCGTGCAGACTCCGCACGGGATGTCGCGGCAGAGCTGCTCGGCAAGGGTGCGGCGTGGGTCGCAGCCGTTGCTGGGAGCCAGATATTCACGGTGTTCGTATGGAGCGTCGGCACTCGGCTTTATATGCAGCGAGTACTGGAAAGGGATCTGCTGGTAGGGACGTGTGCCGTCGAACTGCGGAATGGCGTCCTGCATCGTCTCGAAGTCGAGGAAACAGAGCGGGTAGCTCAAGCCGTCGAGGAAACTGCGGATGCCTTCGCGGTCGATGTGTTCCTTGTCGCCCAACGTACAATCGATTTGAATCTGCTGAACAGGAGAGAGCACTTGTCCGCGCATATCCTTCATTGTGACACGTCCGGCTCGGTAGTGTTTCATCTTCTGTGCAAAACTCATCCTGTAGAGGTCGAACACCGACTCCCAGTCCTGCGGAATATCCTCTTCTATCATACAGTATTCCATAAATGGGCATTCGTAAGGCTCGACGCAACGCTCCGACAGTTTGGCTTCGGGTTCGCACTCCACCGAGAGAACCTTCAAGGCATCGGAAACCCCAGCCGGCACTTTGGCCAACTCGTCCCTAAGGGCTTCACGCATATCGATGATGGCGAAGAGTTGCTGTGGGTTGAGTTTGCCGTGTCGCACATAGTTGCTGTCTATGCATACAAGGTTGATGCTCGTCACGTTGATGCCACATTGCTGCAACATCCACGTCTGGTAGGCGATGTCGGGCAGATACTTGTCGAACTTGGCCTGTTGTCCGTCATCCCCTTTGGTGCTGGTGCTCTTCACCTCGTAGATGGCCCAGCCGCCGTCCTCGCGGCGCAGCAAATCGACAGCGCAATAACAGCTCTTGTACGAGAAGGCAGCCTCGGCTATTACATTGGTTGTGCTGTCGGCAAGCAGGCGTTGTGTCTTCTCCAACATAGCGGAGAGGTCGAGACCACATTCATTATTGAGTGTGGTGACATCCACCGTACCAGGGAATAACTGCTTGGCCAGCTCGCCCACAGCGGAGCCTGCTGTGAAGCGCGCCTGTGCGGCAGGGTCTATCATCGGAGCCAACTCCGGATGGTAGACCCCAAACCACAGGCTCTTCGGACACTGGCAATAGGCCGTGTATCGGGATTTAGAGAGTCGTTTCATTCTACCACATGTAGTTGTATGCATACCAGATGGCAGCAAATTCCACCAAAGTCACGGGACCTTCGATACGCATCAACTGATTGCTTGAACTGCTGGAGTCGCCTTTATACACCTTTCCGGCTTTTATGTTCATAAGTTGGTTGCTCGAACTGGTAGAGTCTCCTTTGTAGACCTTGCCGTCCTTTATTGTCAGAAGCTGTTTGCTGGAACTGGTTGAATCACCTTGATAGACTTTGCCATCTTTTACGGTCATAAGTTGGTTGCTGGAACTGGTGGAATCACCCTTGTAAACTTTTCCATCTTTGACGTTCATAAGTTGGTTGCTCGAACTGGTAGAGTCTCCTTTATAGACTTTTCCGTTCTCGATTCTCATAAGTTGATTGCTCGAACTGGTAGAATCACCTTTGAAAACTTTAGCCATAATAATACTGTTTAAATTCAGCCTACTCTCTTTCAGGATTTTCGGCTTCCTCCTGTTTGTTTGTCAAAAATTAAATCTGTCTCGTCAAAATCGGAGTAGATTATCTTGTCCGAGCCGTCCTCGGCTATTTTGACGACCACGATGCCCATGTCGCGTAGTGCAGGCCCGTCCCAACTTCTCTCGCACTCTATGTCATTATACCACACCTTGTCGATGCTTTGCAGATTCTCGTCGGCAAACAGACGCGGCATCATCTTGCTCTCGAACACAACGTTTTCAGGGTCAAACTCTTCACCCACCGGCAGCTTTACTTCGCAGTTTATCTGCATTTCACTCATATACTTGGAGATGCGGTAAAGCCTCACCCCGGGTCTCGGCACACGATAGTCGTCGGCCTCTTCCAGCACGACCGACGAGGGATCGTCCTCCTCTTCAAGCACAGCCTTGCAGATGTTGCCCTCGAAGTCTTTATAGTATTCTCCCGCACGATAATGCTGGTAGCACCCGTCAAACCAGTCCCAGTGGTCGGCCTCGTTGCCCTCGCTGTCGGCGACTTTGCAGCTCTCCTCGTCATCGCCCTCGCCTATGGCAGCACACTCTATAACCTCCTCGTTGTCCCATTCATCCATGATTTCTTCATGGTTGTCGGTCACATACTCGCGGATCTCTTCTTCCGACATTTCGTCGAGGTCAATGTCGTAACCATACGATTCTTTGGCGATATACATCTTGTCGCTCCATAGGGTGACCGTGAAATTATGGACATTTTTGAATCCTTTAAGATTCTCTCCGTCTCCTGCCGCCTCGCCCTTTGGCTGGCACTCTTTTTCGCCGGTCTGGGTTGCCGCGCAGTCGCATGTGCCGGCTGCCGCCGCTTTCTTCTTCACCTCGCCGCGGCCTACGGCGCCGAGTGTCAGGGCGTTGTCCACAAGCTTCTTGTCGTCGGCGTCGGCCACTTGCACCTTGATGCCGAAGAGCTCCTGCATCTTCTCCTCAAAGGTGCCCACCAGCATGTTGGCGCGCAATGTCAGCTCGCCGCCCTTGTGGCCTTCCGCACGTATGGAGGCTAGCGTGGCGTCGTCGTCAGCTAAGTTCTGCCCCTTGTACACGCGGAGCGATCCGCCAAACTCTTTCTTGAACTGTCTCTTGAAATTTTTGACCATCATGCGGCCGTTGATATTTAATTCTGCCATGATATTTAATATTTTGCCTTGCTTTTTCGACTTTTGGGCGGGTTTCCCTAGGTCAATGTCCTCCTCTTTAATCAAACTGTGGTATTTTGCGGGGAGAAGTCCCTTGTAGTAGTCTGCGGTCCCTTTCGGAACATTGATTACCTTCAGCTTGGGGCAATCAATATCTTTGAAATCTTTACTAACACTTTTAATTCCCTCGCCGAATGTCAATTCCTCAATGTTTGGAGAACCCTCCCATGCATACAATTTGCTTATAGAACCGAGTATCGTCAACCGATTCAAAGACTGACAATCACAAAAGCATCCCTCCCCAATCTTCTTGACAGAATATGGAATCACAATCTCTTTCAGATCAGGACATTCCATGAAGTTGCAATGCCCGATTTCGGAAACAGAATCGGGAATCGTGACCGATACAAGACCGTTTACACGGACATACGCGTACTCCCCTATCTTTTTTACCGTATTAGGAATAACCGTGTTTTTGCACCCTCTGAGCAAAACGGATTTCTTTTTTTCATCGACCATAATCAAGGCGTTGCAGTTGTCGCGGCTGTCGTATACTGGGTTGCCCTCTTCAACAACAATGCTTTCAAGGTCATTGCAGTAATAAGCAAAGAAAATGCTTACTTTTTCGGCAGATTTTGGAATGGCTATTGACTTGAGAGATGTGCATCTATCGAAACATAAATCGTCTATTATCTTTACCGAATCGGGTATCACTACCTTTTTCAAATTAGTACACTCGCAGAACGCATATTTCCCAATACGTGTCACCCCTTGAGGGATAGTCACTTCTACGAGTTCTTTACATTCCTTGAAACCTCTGTCAACAATTTCGGTGGTGCCTTCGGGGATAATGCCCACCCCATTTTTTACTTCATATTTAGCCATGATATTAGTTTTTAATGATTATTATTCTTGCTCTTCATTCACTCATTCACACCTCATCCCAGCCTTTTTTCACGTTGTCGGCTATCTCGGCGGCGAGCATCTCGCGGGCCTGCTGCTCGTCGTTGGTGTAGAGCATATCGCGCTTCAGTGGGTCTTTGCGGCCGCTGCTATAGTCGGTATGATAGACAATATAGGCGGGATAGCGGCCGCTCTGCTCCTTGTTGGTCTTCCACAGCAGGAACTTGTGCAGCATCACCTTCTCGCCGCTCACCTTCTTGTACACCTTGCGTTCCAAGAGGGTGCTCTTCTCCATAGCTCCGTGAAATCCAGCTCGTCGATCTCCTCTGCGGGTTCCACTTCATTGTCGTCGATGGTGGTCTCCTCATTCAGCGACACCAGCGGGAACTCCTGTTTGTCGCCCGCGAAGAGGAAAAGCCCTGCGGGGGTATTGAGCAGGTAGGCGTCGTTGTGGTTCACGCCGCCGCGATAGCTAAACTCAAACTTATAGATCTTGTCACCCACAGCAGCCGCAAGGTCAGCGTTCATAATCTGGTACACCGACTCCCAGTCGTTGTCGAGGAACTCGTCGACGGTGGCAGTGGCGGCGAGCGTTATAGGCGCGTCGAACGATGACGGTTGCAGGGGCAGAGGCTTGTCGTCTTCGCCGTAGGCTGTCAGGGCGCTTTTCTCCACCCAGCGGCCGTTATCGTCTACGGTGCCCTGCTTCAGGCCGCTGGAAGGGATGATGAGCGCGTCGTCTGGCGAGAGGTAGGCCGACGAGCACACCTCGCCATCTTTGGTGGTGGCCACTAATTCTGTCCAGCCGTAGATTTTCTTTCGTTCCAACTTCACAGGCGCTGCCGCATAGTCGGTGCCTCCAAGGGTGAATGTCAGTTCTTTTGCCATATTATGTAGAATTAGGGTCTACTAAAAAAGCTCACACGGCGAACCTGCCGAGAGTCGGATAAATTGCAACGGGCACCGGGCGGAGGCCAAAAACGCGATTCTCGGCAGCGAATCCGGCCAAGATCTCGAAAATGGACAAAAGAAGATCCCGAAGGAACTTCTTCAGGTTCTTCGCGAAGAAACATCCTGCTATCCAGCTCCGAGCCGTATCGGGAAGTTT
>FLNX01003350.1_pt1 | contig 10201 bp, 11 predicted proteins | sample 1140341 | NCBI WGS metagenome assembly FLNX01 (sample SAMEA3878208, study PRJEB12797) | bioreactor metagenome | biome: Moose rumen | place: Sweden | collected 2011-10
CCTGCCTCCAAACGCTTCACGTACATCACCAATCCGCCGTCTTCGGCATGGAGCAGCTTCATCAACTTGCGCTCTTTGTTGATGAAGATAAACACATCGCCGTTCTTGATGTCTAACCCCATCTGCTCGTGGACTACACCACACAGACCATTAATTCCTTTGCGCATATATGTCGGGGCGAGACAAAGGTAGTAGCGCATCGTGTCATTCAAACTGAACATAAAAATTTTAGGATTTGTTTCGACTGCAAAATTACTGCCGCCAAACAAATCCCAAAATATGCACTTTAATGGAGGGTTACGTTAGAGGCGGTGGAGGAAATGGCGGATAAGGATGATGGCTGCGATGACGGCTGCGATGATTAGTGTTATGAGCCATGCGGGTGTGGTGGTTTTGGTGCGGGTGCGGGTGTCGGTGGTTTGTGTGGTTTGTGTTGTAGTTTGTTGGTTGGTGGTTATATCAGTTTGGTGTTCTTGATCTCCTTTATTTGGTTGAAAATGAGCCGGAAGTACTGCAAGGTGCAATTGTTGCAGACAAGGTCGTTGGCAAAGCCTCTGCTTCTCTTATGGTGTTAGGCAAGGTAAAGGAAGTACATACTAATTGTATTTGTACGTCGGCAAAAGAGATTTTGAAGGGGGCGGGGATTACTGTCTCATCGAAAGAAGAAGTGCCTTTTATCATAAATAAAAAGCAAACGGGTCAATGCCCGTTAGACAGCACTTTGAATGATATTGAAGGTGTTGAAGAATGTTTGCCTGCTATCGTGAATTTTTATGCAAAATAATTATTAATCGTCAGTCAGGTATTTTTGTTTCAGAATATCAATATCGTTTTTTGTGACAAAAAGTTGGTTCTGAAGGTATTGGTGCATAGAGCCGTATTCACGGTCAATAATGTCAAGAGTGCGGCGAAAATTATTTGTACTCACTCCCATGAAAGCGCGAATAACCTCTTTCTCGTTTTCTCCGCCGCCTCTTTCTTCCACTTTACTACATAAACGGTTGACTATTTCTTTATAGGCTTCGTTGGATCGGTCGAAGTCGTCAATTATGTTTTTGCGGTGAACGCCCAGAGCTGATAGTATATAAGCAGCTCCCCATCCTGTGCGGTCTTTCCCTTGGAAACAATGCCAGAGTATGCCTTTATCTTCCGGTGTTTCGATGATTAGCCGGAGAAAAGTGGCATATTGTAATTGCGAATATTCGCTACGTATGAGCGATGGATACATGTCTGCTGCCATCTGTTGTACTTCAGGGAAAAAAGAATAATTGACAATATGTGTTTCAAGATCGAGAAATGCTTCTGCCGGAATGGCTTTACCTGTTTTATTCTCTTCACTCATGTCAATGGTTGGTAGCATGTGGTGTGTTGCTCCGGGAACTTCGCGGTCAGGCAGGAATTGAGCTTCGCCGATGGAACGGAAGTCGAATATGCGTGCGAGATGATATTCTTCTGTTAGTTTGCGTATATCATTGTCGGTAGCATCGTGTAAATGGGCAGTGCGCAAAAAGCAGTGAGAGCGTATGCATTTGCCGTCTGCAGCAGGCATGCCGCCGAGGTCACGGGCATTGATAATGTTATCAAAAAATACTGCCATTGCTATTTTGTCGGGGAATCGGAATGAAATATTGTTATTCTGATTTCTTGAAAACTTTATCTATCAGTTCCGTAAACTCTTTATATGCGAATGTGTCGGAGAGGTCGCTTAATGAGGACGCGAGTCCTCTGTAGTGCCATTCGTGGGAGTCTTTATCTTTGACGTGAAAAATTTTCCAAAGTTCATCACCTTTCTGCATGTAGTCGCGATATATTGCGCGCATATTTGAGAGTTTGTCGCCAATAGCCACTATTTTGGCTTCGTATGAAGCAGTTGCGAGCCGGTCAATTGCAGTTTGTTTGCGGTCGAACCAACTATCTTCTTCTGAAATTCCTTCTATGAATTGGTCGCTTTCTGCATAAACTAACTCCGCTATGTGCTCACCAAACTCCCGTTGTATATCTTCTATAGTAACATCGGTGTCTTCTATAGTGTCGTGTAGGGCTGCGGCTGCAAGAAGTTCTTGGTCGGGGGTGATAGTGGCAACTATTTCAACTGCTTCCATCGGGTGGACGATATACGGAAACCCTTTGCCGCGTCGTTCTGTGTTGTGATGGGCATTCACTGCAAAGATAATTGCACGGTCAAGTAGGTCGGTATTAATGAATTTGTTTGCCATGATTGTTGATGTATTACTTTTTTATACCTTCAAATGAATCAACTATTTTGATTTTGATATCTTCGAAGGAATCAACAATCTTAACTTTGATATCTTCGAAACTATCTACAATTTTTATTTTGCAGCAAGTATCTTCAAATGCATCAACGATTTTAATGTCTGCATCTTCAAATGCATCGACAATCTTTATTTTGATGTCTTCAAATGCATCGACAATCTTTACTTTTCCGTAAAGTTTATAGGTTTTGCCGTCTTTTGTTATTGTGCAGTTTTCTGTGTCGATGTTGATATCGGAAGCGTTAGCGACCGAAATAAAAGTAGCACTAAAAAGGGTAGCGAGAATAAATAAAAGTTGTTTCATAATGAATGGTGTCAATATATTGTGCCGTCCAGCATGGCTCGGAATGCGGGCATGGGGCAGTGAGTGTCGCGTTCTACAATGAGGGTTTTCAAACCGGCATATATGCGGATTGTTTTTTCCACTTCTGCAAGGTTGGCATTTGGACCGAATTCTTTTACCGGGCAGTTGGTGGATAGGAAGTATTCGGCAGCGAAAGCCTCCCAGAATCGGCGTGCTGTGGCGTTGGACATGTGGTTGACTTCTTGTGTCCACTCTTCGTTGTTGAGGCAGCATGTCAGATATACCATTCCGAGGTCAAAGAGTGGGTAGCCGTAGCAGAAATCGCCGAGGTCGATGAAGTATTTTTTAGTCGAAAGACAGTTATTGTTCGTAGCGGGGACGAAGATGCCGTTTCCGAATTGGAGGTCGCCGTGGATAGCAGTATCAGTATCGGGGGCGGCGGCAATGAAGTCATGAATTTTGGTTTTCTGTTCAGTTGTGAAGTCAGGATTGGCTTCAAGCATGGCATAAAGGCGGTTCTTTACGTTTTCGAACTGTGTGGTGTCTATATGTGTGTTGTGAAGTTTCAAACACATTTGAGCAAATTCGCGTGCATAGTCTTCGGTGTGTTCAGGATTGTCTCCGCAGGCGCGTGAATATGATTTTTTGCCGTCAATGCGGCGAAAACGTATGCCTACTTGTTTGCCGTCAGTAACGAGGTCACCCGGTTCCGGAGTCGGTATGCCGGCGGCATAGACTTTCTGCGCAAGTTCAAGCTCTTTTTCCGCAGCTTCGAAGTTACGGAAGTAGAGTTTTAGCATAATATGCGGGTCGGTTTTGTGATTGTAACTTGCACCATTTGCACCTTCGCCGGTGCGTTCGTAATCATTTAAATCAATCAATAGTGGTTTCATTGTGTTTGGTATTTAGAGGTATTCACATATTCATTTGTTTACAAAAGGCAAATCTTTTGCCTGATTGTATGTGATGTCTGCGAGAAGGATATTACTGTCGTTTTCACCGTTTACAATGTCGAATAGATATTTGAGACCTATTTTGCCTCCTCCTTTGGTTAGAACGGCTACGATACAAAGATTTTGCAGACCTATTGACGAGGCGAGGATATCGAGATCTGTATGACCTATTTGGTGTCGTGCAAGCAAGTAGGCATCTGTTGCATATTCATTTTTGAATATCTCCACATCATTGAGTGTGCGGCAGCCGAGTTGTTTGAGAACAGGTAGATAAGTGATTAGTGGTACTTCGGTAATTTCTGCCTGATTGATGGCTGCAATTTTCCGGTTGAGTGCATCAAATGGTCTTGTCTGGAGGTAACTGTTGAATGAATCACCATCGAGTGGTATATTTTCGAGTTTTCCGCTTTGTAGCAGTGTTTGAATGCGGTGACGGTAGGTGTTAATCTCTGTGCGAATGCGGCTACTCTCATCGTCTGCCAGCTCAAGTAAGCCTGCGAGTCGGTTAATGCGGCGCAAATACTCCGGTGGGACTTCAACACCGGATTTATATCCTATGTCATGGTTAAGAGTTGCCCAAGCGTGTTGAAGGGTGGTGCGGAGTTGAAGTTCGAAGCGTAGATTATAGATTTCCGGTTGTTCAGATGGAGTGTTGTCGGTTGGTTTTAGGCGGCATATATAGTGGAGTGAGTTGTAGCCGAATGAGTCAGGTTGGTGGAGTTTACGTTTGTCCACTGAATTTTCCCAATCAATGTCGAATATTTGCTCTATCATTGATGCTATGCGGTCAACATCGTCGGTATAGTAGGTTATGATACGAGCACCGAGTATGTCTGTGATGTCTGAAAGTGAAGCATATTTGCTGCCTTTGAGTGCAAGTTTGCCTGCGAGACTATGTTCGGTTTTGATGCGTGCACCAACGGATGTTACTTCCATGCCGCATTTGTTGATGGCATCATTAAGCATGGGGATGATGATGTCACGCAAACGGTTGAAAGCGGGTAGTTTTTCGCGGTATTCGTCTAATATTAGCCGGCTGTGTAAATCCATGATTAAATTATTTCAAAGAGGCTGATGAAACCGGTCATGGCAAATACTTGACGAATGTCATTGTTGATAGAGCGAATCTGAAGTTTGCCGCTCTTTGCTGCTACATCTTTGCGCAAACTGAGCAGGAGGCGTAATCCGGAAGAAGAGATATACTCTAACTCTTCACAGTCTATAATTATGTGACTATCGGCATGTTGAGCGATGGTCTGGAAATCGGTGTTTACTTCTACTGCAGCTGCGGTGTCGAGTCTGCCTTTGAGACGTGCAATAACGGGATTGCCTGATTCAATAACTACTTTCATATTCCGATTGTGTATTTTATTGTTGTATATTAATGTTCAAATCATAACATTGTCGGGTCAGATGTTTTTTACCAGTATGAGTATGTTGCGGTCGTTTTTGCGCTCGTAGTGAATGTCATCCATAATCTGACGTACAAGATGTATGCCAAGACCGCCGATAGGTCTTTCTTCTACAGCGAGGGTGATGTCCGGTTCTGCTTGTATGGTGGGGTCAAATGGTTTGCCTGAATCCTCAATGGTGAAGGTGATCTTAGTTGAGAGTTGGGAGTTGAGAGTTGGGCATTGAGGGTTGTTATTCACTTCTGCTGTCAGTTCAACAATGCCGGCTTGTCCTTTAGGGTAGGCATAAAGCATCACGTTGCTAACAGCCTCTTCAAGAGCGAGATTGATGGTCATGTTCAGCTCATTGGGGATAGGAAGTGTATCCACCCATTCGGCGAGTGTCGGAATTGTGCGTATATCATTGCGCATAGTCAGATGGTAAGTTGAGCTGCTATGAACTTCTGATTTTTTATTTTCGGATACTTGTGGTGTCCAGATAATGGAGAGCATAGTGAGGTCATCGCTTTGTTCTGCGTCACCTACAAAGTTCTGCACTTCGTTTTGCATCATCTCCACCCGATAGCGAGATGTGTTTTCTTCGTTCCAACTGCGTGCTGTTTTTATCATGCGTTCTTCGCCGAAAAGTTTTTTGTCGGCATTTTCTGCTTCGGTCAATCCGTCTGTGTAAAGGAAAAGGCAATCGCCTGCATGCAGGGTGGTCTGTTGAGCTTCGAAGTTATAACCCGACAGGATACCTAATGGGATGTTTGATACTGTTGAAAGTTGAACGTTGCAAGCTCTGTGTTCATCGGATTCAGATGCTTTTTCTGTGGTATTGTTGTTGATTTCGTTTTTGTCTTTTTCAATTTTCAACGGCTCGTTGTGTCCTGCGTTGCAGTAGTTAAGTTGACCATTTTTGAGGTCAAACACGCCGAGGAAAAAAGTCACAAACATGTTTTGTTCATTCATTTCCGACATAGCGTTATTCATGTTATAGACGATCTTTGCCGCGTCATTTTCGTGTGCGGAAACTGTGCGGAAAAGTGAGCGTGTAACTGCCATAACTAACGATGCCGGAACTCCTTTGCCGCTAACATCGCCTATGCAGAATAAGAGTTTCTCATCTCGTACATAGAAATCGTATAGGTCGCCGCCTACTTCTTTAGCGGGGATAATGATGCCGTACATATTCAAATCCTCGCGATTGGGGTAGGGCGGGAATGTTTTTGGCAGCATTGACATTTGAATATTGCGGGCTATGGAGAGTTCATTTTCTATACGTTGCTTGCTTTCCTCTACATTTATAAGGTTGACTATGTTTTTTGCCGAGCGGTAAATGATAAAAACTAATAGAGCAAGTCCTAACAGCATCAGTATTGTCACTATTGAGCCCATTACTCGCAACCTGCCGTATAGGTCAGAATCAGGGATGAGAACTGATAATATCCATCCTTTTGTGCCTACTTCTTCCTTGAATGTGTGATACTTGTCGCCGGCTATAGTGTCGGGTGCCGGCAAGAGTGGTAATCCATCGGCTCCGGTTAGCGTGTAGGCGCAGTTAGGGTATTGCTTCATGCACTCAATGATGTACTCTATCTGTACGTTGTCAGCACTGTCGGCTATATTGTCAACCTGAATGTCAATATTGCGTAATTCAGCTTGCACTATAAGTTTTGAGGCAGTGCTGATAATATGTTCGGAATAGTAATACTGTAGCACGGCTGTAGTTTCAAGAACAACAGCGGCAATAAGCAGAATATACAGTCCTCCCTTGTTTCTCGGTAGGTTTTTCAGAGAAAACATAATGGTCAATTTTAAATCATCTCATTTCCGCACCCATGATTGAATAGCGTTTGCCGTTGCGGATAATGTATATATTACCGTTTTCTAACACTTTGGCAGGTTTTACTGTGGGTTCGGTAGTTTTATCTATACCGCTAAATAGTTCTTCGCCATACATACCGACATAACCTTTTTTTGCATTATCTAAATTAATGGTGGCATAGGTATATGAGTTGCAGAGCATATTATTGAATGTGGCGACATAAGTCTTGCCGCCTTCGGTAGCCATCTTAAAAGAGCCGGAATATACGCCATAGTAAAAACCTTCGATAACAAATGGTTGATAGTAACTTACAAAATTAACATTAAGTTCCACATCTGAAGCCCATTGGTAATTTGCAAAATCACCATCGAGGTCAACGAAGCAGTTATTATCAGGCGAGATAAGTACATTATTTAGGGCTTTTGAATATGTTCCTGAAATAGCATCTTCTTTACCTGAATCAATAGTAATCCAAACTATTGGTAATCCATCTGATGTATCGTCAATTCCTGTGTAAAAAAGCAGTAGCCAATATGGTTTGTCGATATCTGAAAAATCGCTTGGTGTAATCAATGCTGCCTCAAACCCGATAATGTTGAGTTGGATATTGCCTTCTTCATCCTCTTGTTGTTGAACTTGTTTGATTTCAACTTCCAATGTTGCTGCTTCTTCGGTAACATTGTTGTTTGAGTCTAAACCGGTTACTACTATGAAGTAAGTACCCTCAACGAGACCATATTCATAACCTCCAAGTGGTTTTGTACTCTTGTTCCATGCATCACCTTTGACAACATAAATGTGTCTCAAAATGTACTGTGAACTTGCGTAGTGTTCGTTTTCTGTTGGGGTATAATCATCGAAAAATGCTTGCCAGTCATTCCAATAATCCTTGTCGTTGGTCAGGGAAGCAACCAATGTCTTGTTGTTGTCCAAAATCTCAACCTTGAACTGTGTGGTACTTGGGTTTGTCGAAAACCATGAAAATGTCACTTTTTCGGCATTTTTAATTTTGACTTTCAGATTTTGAATCTGTTCTGCATTAACTGCGAATGCCGTAACTACGGCAAATAAAGAGAGAAAAATTCTTTTCATACCTTAAAAAACTAAATTTATAAAATACGTAAAATTTAAATTGGCTTGCAAAATTACTTATTTTTTTTCGATATCGCAAAAAAAACTTTGTTTTATTGCTTTTTTGTGCTTGATTGTCTGTTGTCAGATATATTTAGAGCAAAAAAATATAAGTGTTTGCTTCGGTTAACTTTGTTCTGAACGTATAGTTTAATACATGTTCTGCTGTTCTGCATTCGCAGTGTGTGATAGTCAATAGATGAATCTGTGAAGATTGAATGTCTAAACTAAAAATACACCTTTTTCGGCAAATTGTTAACTTTTTTTTGCGTTGAAAAGAATCGTTTTTTCGTAATTATTGAGTAACTTTGCAAACATAACCATCAACGGCAAACCTCTGACCGATTTCAATACAGAGACGTTGATATACACATTGAATTAGCGTATGGTACAGTTGATATTCCAACCGTTGAGACTACGGCAGTATATACATTTGATATCGAGCCTGTTGAGCCTGTTGAATATACGGCGGACGAGATTGTTTTCGATGGAACGGAGACATGGGTGAAAAGTCCGTATGGCTGGGATAGCACCAAGAAATGGAAATTCTCAAAGACGGATAACGACTATAGTCGTGAGATTGCAGGGAAAACACATGTTGAATTATTCTTACCGGCACGCGATACTGTAATTCTCAAATCAATGGATAAAGAACGCGATGTGCGTTTCTATATCAACGGTGTCGCATTAGGTGACAAAACATTGTTGACTGTCTCTGGGAACACATTAGTGGTTAATCAAGATGCTCCGTTTATGCTTACGGTTGCGTCTGCACAAAGCAGTGGTGACGGTGGTATTAAGGCGATACAAATGATTTAAGGCGATACACCAACCAATATTATTAATACCTCTGAAAAGACGAGTGCTGTTGTTAAGATTTTACGTAACGGTCAACTGATTATTAATGTAGGTGACTCAGAGTATAATGCGTCAGGCATGAGGCTGAAAACCAATGTTGCTCGATAAAGCAAAGATTACACCGTTAAACACAGCAAAAATTACCTGATTGTGACATGTGAAAAATTTAACAATACAATAATGTGAAATTATGAAAGACTTAAAAGGAACAAAGACCGAGCAAAACCTTTTGGAAGCTTTTGCCGGTGAGTCGATGGCTCGCAACAAATACACTTTCTTTGCTTCGAAGGCAAAGAAGGATGGTTATGTGCAGATTAGTAAGATATTCGAAGAAACGGCTGCCAACGAGAAGGAGCATGCCGAGATTTGGTATAAGTACCTCAACGGCGGCTCTATCAGTCAGACAACAGACAATCTTCTTGCTGCCGCTCAAGGCGAAAATGCCGAGTGGACGGATATGTATGCCCGTATGGCGCATGAAGCTCGTGAAGAGGGTTTTGACGAGATTGCCGAGAAATTCGAGCAGGTGGGTGCTATTGAGAAACACCACGAGGAGCGTTACCGCAAACTCTTGAAAAATATTGAGGATAAGGTTGTTTTCTCACGCGATGGCGACTGTATCTGGCAGTGCAGCAACTGTGGACATATAGTAGTCGGCAAGCAAGCCCCCGAAGAGTGTCCTGTTTGCCATCACGCGCAAGCTTACTTCCAACTGCTCGCTGAAAACTACTAATGGGTACGTATCCGTCATCGGGTGCGGAAGTCGGTTGCATTGATATTTGGTACGCAGACGGCTCTTGGTACGAGGACGGCTCGTCTGCGGTGTTGTCTGACGGCTCGTCCGCGATTGTAGTGGTACGCGGACAACTCTTGGTACGCGGACGGCTCATCCGCCGCGTCCGTTCGTTGGACAACAACCAACAGCCACTCAGTGACTGGGCGTCTGTGGAGTTTACATTGGTGATTGATAAACCCACAGGCATTGAGGATATCCATGTTACTCCGTTTGATGCTGTACGAAAGGTTATCCACGACGGCATCCTCTACATCATCCGTCCGGATGGATAAGGTATATAATGCACGGGGTATGAAAGTAAAATAACGTTAAACCCTCTCAATTCAAGCAAACAGGCTCACGCTTCAGCGTGGGTCTGTTTGCTTTTAATGCCCGTCCTCCGCAATATGGTATTGCACTGAAAGGTAAATGCTCATTCCCGTTTGCATATATCTATTTTTCCAACTGATAGTCAGTTTTTTTGTTAATTGTCCCGAATTTAATTTCGGTATCAAACAATGGCTATAGCGTCTATTCCGGCTATAGCGTCTATGTTAAAGTCTTAATAGCAAAACAATATGAAATACAAAGCAATGTTGAAATCAGAATTGGCAGCGCAGGCTTCAACGACTATGTCTTCGCAATGGAGTACACCAAATTGTAGTGCAAGTGCGAGTGTAAGTCCCCC
>FLNX01003899.1_pt1 | contig 10198 bp, 9 predicted proteins | sample 1140341 | NCBI WGS metagenome assembly FLNX01 (sample SAMEA3878208, study PRJEB12797) | bioreactor metagenome | biome: Moose rumen | place: Sweden | collected 2011-10
GAAAACATATGCCTATGTTTATCAAAACTGTCAAACTGGTCCTGGCCGCATCGGCCCTGACGGCCTTTTTCCTCTCCTGCGGAAGCCCGGCTTCCCAGGGAGCGCAGGAAGCTGTCCCGCAAACCGTCCTGCAGGCCCTGGAAGGCAATTATTCCATGAAAATGCAGGATCCGGACGGCATCCATTATTCCACGGCCGTGGTCAAGGAGCTGGCCAAAGGGCAGTATCAGGTGGCCCGCATCACGGTTTACGGCCCCGTCCTTTACGGCTTCACCCTAAAGGATAATGCGGCAGTGGAGTCGGCCGAACTGGGGGAGGGAGCGGTGAGCTACACCCCGTCCATCAAGAAAACCACCATCCGTTTCCATAAAGACGAAATCCTATGCGAACTCTCAAAATAAGCGCTCTTCTGGCCGGTCTGGCCCTTGTTTTTTCCTGCAATCTGGAAATGGGGGAAACCGTTTCCAAGGCCAGTTACGACAAACTGCTCTCGGAATATTCGGAGTTGAGCTCCTCGGCGGAGGCAACCCGGGCCGAATACGCCGCCCAGGCCGCCGCAGTGGACAACATCCTGCAGGAGCTCTCCCAGATTTCCGGAAAAACCGTCAGCCTGAGAACGGACGTGGAGCAGGGTACCGCCCGCCTCACCCAGGTGGAACAGATCCAGGACAACATCAACGACATTAAGGACAAGCTGGACCGCATGGAAAAAGAGGGCGCCCAATACCGGAAAACCATCCTGAGCCTCAGGAAGGTAATTACGGAGAAAGAGGCCGAGATAGAACAGCTCAAGGCCGAAATCGAGGCCCGGGACCTCACCATCTCGGAACAGCACAAGACCATATCGGCCCAGAAGGAGGCCATCCAGTCCCAGAACGAGACCATCGCCACGCAGCAGGAGAACCTGAGGGCCGCCGTCCAGGAGCAGGCCCAGATGCTGTTCCAGGCCGGCGTGGATTTCGAAGACCTGGGCGACAACGCCCCCCAGATGAGCTGGCGCAAGAACAAAGAAAAGATGAAAGACCTTACGCGGGACATGTATGAGAAAGCCGTAGTCTATTACCGGATGGCGCAGGAAACCGGCTATCCGGAGGCAGCCTACCGCATTGCGCAGGTCCAAGAAAAACTCTCCGCCCTATGATTGTCAGAAGCAAAGCGCCCCTGAGGCTGGGACTCGCCGGAGGCGGATCGGACGTTTCGCCCTACAGCGACCTGTACGGCGGAAACGTGCTCAACGCCACCATCAACCTCAATGCCTACTGTACGATAGAATCCCTGAACCGGCCCGTGATCCGGGTAAATGCTGCCGATGTCGGCATCCGGCGGGAAGTGACGATGGGAACCGGGCGCATCGACACGGGAGCCCTTCTGATAGACGGCGTATACAACCGCCTGATCAGGGACTATGGTCCCGTGCCGGGCGGCTTTTCCATCACCACGTACAACGACGCCCCCGCCGGTTCCGGCCTGGGAACTTCTTCCACCATGGTGGTCTGCATCCTCAAATGCTTTGCAGAGTGGTTGGGACTGCCGCTGGGCGACTACGAACTGGCCCGCCTGGCCTACGAGATCGAGCGCAAAGACCTCCTGCTCGCCGGCGGCAAGCAGGACCAGTATGCAGCGGCGTTCGGCGGCTTCAATTTCATGGAATTCCTGCCCTCGGACATGGTCATCGTGAACCCGCTCCGGATTAAAGACTGGATAGTGAACGAGCTGGAAGCATCTATGCTCCTGTATTTTACGGGAAGGAGCCGGGATGGGGCGGCCATCATCGGCGAGCAGCAGAAAGCCACTTCGTCCGGGAATACGGTGGCCATAGAGGCCATGCACCGGATCAAGCAGAGCGCCATCGACATGAAGCTGGCCCTGTTGCAGGGAGACATCTCCCAATTCTCCGCCATCCTGGGATCCGCCTGGGAAGACAAAAAGAAGATGGCGGAAGCCATTACCAACCCCATGATCCAGGAAGCCTTCGATGCAGCCCTGGACGCGGGCGCCGTTTCCGGAAAAGTGTCCGGAGCCGGCGGGGGAGGGTTCATCATGCTCATGGTGCCGCCCACGCGCCGGGTTGCCGTTACCGAGGCCTTGTCCCGGCTGCCCGGAAAGGTGGTTCCGTTCCAGTTCACAGACAAAGGGGCGGTTGCATGGAAGTTATAATCCTTTGCGGCGGCCTGGGAACCCGCCTGCAGCCGGTTTTGCCGGAAATCCCCAAATGCCTGGCGCCAACAGGTCCGCAGCCTTTTCTGGGCTGGCTCCTCAAGTGGCTGGAGCGCTTCCCGCTGAGCCATGTGGTTTTTTCCGTGGGGCATCTGAAGGGGCAGGTGATGGCGTATGTCCAAAGCCGGGAATGGCCCTTCGACTATGACTTTGCCGTAGAGGAAACACCCCTGGGCACCGGCGGCGGAATCCGTCTGGCCCTAAGGCTATGCCGGGAAAATGAAGTGTTTGTGATAAACGGAGACACTTTCTTCCCGGTGAATCTGGCCGCCATGCCGTTCAACGCCCCCGTCACCCTGGCCCTGAAACCCATGCGGGACTTCGAACGCTACGGTGCCGTATCCGTTACCGCCGACGGAATGGGACTCACCATCTCCGCTTTCCATGAAAAAGCCCCCTGCAAGGAAGGCCTCATAAACGGCGGCGTGTACGCCATAGACCGCTCCAGGCTCAACCTCCGGGACCTTCCGGAAAAGTTTTCCTTCGAGAAGGATGTGCTGGAGCCCCTCGCCGCTTCCGGAGAAATCGGAGGGTGGGTGAGTGGCGCCTTCTTCATCGACATCGGCATACCGGAAGACTATAGGAAGGCGCAGTGGGCCCTCCCTGCCTGGTTCGCCGTCCAGAAGGCCTCTGCCGCTGTTCTGGAGGCCGAAGAGGCCGACACCCTTTTCCTGGACCGGGACGGGGTTCTGAACCGCCATCTGGAAGGGGATTACGTCAAGAAGCCGGAGGAGTGGGAATGGATGCCCGGCATGAGGGAAGCCCTTGCCGCCTGGGCCCGCAAATTCAGCCGGATTGTGCTGGTGACCAACCAGCGGGGTGTAGGACGCGGGCTCATGACCGACCGGGACCTGGCCCTGGTCCACAAACGGATGCTGGAAGAAATCGGGGAGAGCGGAGGCCGGCTGGACCTCATTCTGGTTTGCACGGCCACGGACGACGCAGACCCTCGCCGGAAACCCAACATAGGGATGTTCCATGAGGCCTGCGCCCTGCTTCCGGGCATAGAAGCCCAGCACAGCATCCTGGTAGGGGATTCGGAAGGGGATGCCCTCTTCGCCGCGCGCTGCGGCATGCGTTTTATTCTTCTGGAAGCGGTTTCTTAGGGTTCTGGGGAACCCCCAGTTTCAGCAGTTGCCGGGCCGACGTAAGGATGGAATTCCCGGACTCCCCGATTTTGGCCGACACTTTGTCGTATTCCTCCAAAGCGGCGTGCAGCTTGTCTCCCATGGCGGCGTGCGCCTTGGAAAAATCGTACACCCGGTCCACCATGGTCTGGGCCGCCTTGATAATCTTTTCCTGGTTCCGGGCCTGGTCGTAATTGGTCCAGGCGATGCGGATCATCCGGAGGAAGGGCATGAGGGTCTCTTCCGTGGTAAGCAGCACCCCTTGCTGGTAGGCCTCATTGAATATGTTGGGGGCCAGGGTCTTGGCCAGCTGCAGGGCGCCGTAATTGGGAATGAACATAATCACGTAGTCCAAGGTCCTGAAACCCTCCCGGATATAATCCTGGTAGCGTTTGGTGGAGAGGCTCTTGATCTGGGCCCGGATGGCCTGCAGGTTCCGCCTGGCGGCGTCTTCCTTCCTGGCAGGGTCTTCGGCCGAAAACCAGTCCGAGAGGGCCTCCATGGAGGTTTTGGCATCTACAATCACTTCCGTCCGGTCCGGATAATGCAGGATGTAGTCCGGACGCATCCGTTTGCCGCTGTCCTCGTTCAGGACAATGCCGCCCAGCTGGTCCCGCAGGGTTTCTTCCCGGTCGAAATCCCGGCCTTCCACCATGCCCTCGTTCAGGAGCATGTTGTACAGGATCACTTCCCCCCAGGTACCCGCCATCTTGTTCTGCCCTTTCAGGGCCTGGGCCAGGTTGTCGGCCTTTGAGCCGATGGTGGCCGTCTGTTCCCTGAGGCTCTTTACGGCATAGTCCATGACTTCCTTGAAGGACGCGGATCCCTTGTTCTGGGACTCCTTCTGGGCCTCGAAGGCTTCCTGCATGGCTTTGAGGTCTTTCCCCAACGGCCCGGTGAGGGTCTTGAAGGTTTCTTCCGCCTTTTGCTGAAGGGACTCCTCCCGCTGGCGGAGCAGCTTTTCCGTTTCTGCGGTCATCTGGCTCCGGATGGCCTCCATCTGCTGGGCGAGGGCCTTCTCCTGCGCCTCCTTCAGCTGGGCCAGGGCGGCGGCGTCGCTTTCCTTCTGCTGCCGGAGGGCTTTTTCATAGGCGGCTGCATCGGCCTCCCGGAGGGCTTCGGCCGATTTGAGGGCCTCCCGGAGACCTACAGCCTCGTTTTCCCAACGGTTGCACGCCTTCACTTCCCGCGCCTTCATGAGGAGGTAGGTGATGACGACGGCCAGAACCAGAAGCACCGCAGCGGCCAGGACTATGTAGAGTATAACAGTATCCATGTTCGCAAATATAAGGATTATTTCCCAATATTCCGTGCGGCTACGGAATGGGCGCACACATAGCCGGTACTCCAGGCGGCTTGCAGGTTGAATCCACCTGTAATGGCATCGATATCAAGTACTTCCCCTGCGAAATAGAGCCCGGGGTGCCGTTTGCATTCCAGGGTGCCCAGGTCTATGTTGGACAGCGCCACGCCGCCGGCCGTCACGAACTCTTCCCGGAATCGGCTTTTGCCGGCGAGGGGATAGGTGTCGTTGCAGAGGGTGGCCGTAAGGCGGTTGAGTCCCTTGCTTCCGAGTTCCGCCCAGCGGATGCCGTCCCGGAGCCCCGCCTTGGCCAGCACATGCTCCCAGAGTCGGCCGGGAAGTCTGGCCGGAGGCGTGGACGTGAGCTGCTTCTGGGGATGGGCCGACGCCATCTCCTGCAGCATCGCCCGCGTCTGCCCTTCGTTGGCATCCAGCCAGTTGACGGCCAATGTGCCCTGGTATCCGCTTGCAGCGAGGTGGCGGGCGGCGTACGAGGAGAGTTTAAGGGCAGCCGGACCGCTCAGACCCCAGTCGGTAATGAGCAGGGGACCGCTGGCCTTGAATGCCGTTCCGCTCAGGCCGATGCTTGCCTGCACCACCAGTCCCATGAGGCTGCGGAGCGACGGATCCGGTACCGTAAAAGTGAAGAGGGAAGGAACGGGCGGAACCAGTTCCAGGCCCATCGACCCCAGGAACGGCAGGCCTCCGGGCGCTCCGCCGCTGGTGACCACCACGGCGTCGAAGGACGCTCCGTCCACCAGATACCCTGTCTGTCCGTCCTGGCCGGCTTGACCGGCCATCTCGATGCTTTGCACGCGGCGGCCCAATCGGAGATCCACGCCCTGCATGCTGCGGAGCAGGCATCGGACAATATCCATGGCGTCCTGGGAGGCCGGGAACCAGCAGTGGTCTTCCTGCAGCATGCAGGGCACCCCCCGGGCCGTGAACCAGCGGATGGCGTCTTCCTGGGAAAAGGTCTTCAGGGCCCGTTTCATCACGCGCTCTCCGCGTGGATAAGCCTCTGACAGCGAGCGGATTCCTTCGAAGGAGTTGGTGAGGTTGCATCGGCCCCCGCCGGTAATGGCCAGCTTGGCCATCGGCCTTGGGCCGGCCTCGAAGAGGGTTACTGACATGCCCGGCGCCAGGCTCCTCAGCCAGGCGGCGCAGAAACAGCCGGCGGCTCCGGCCCCTATGATGGCGACGCGTTCCAAAGCCGTGAAGGGATAGAAAAAAGCCTACTCTTCACCTTCCTCCGGCAGCACAATCTGCTTGTACTGGTTCTTGCGCTTGCGCCAGCGCTCCCTGGCGTACTGCTGCATGTCGGTGATGGTGTCGTTCTCGTCTATAATCTCCATTCCCAGAATGGTTTCCATGATGTCTTCCAGGGTGATGATCCCCTGGAAGCAGCCGTAATCGTCTATGATCAGGGCAATCTGGTCCTTGGTCTTGAGGAGGCTCTCCCAGATATCGCTCACGGTGGTTTCCTCATGGAAGGCGGCAATCTTGCGCTTGATGGTCCTCAGGCGCATGTCGAACTTGTCCTCGGCCAGGTTCTCCAGCACATCGTAGCGGAGAATGTAGCCCGTAATGAACTCCGGGGAGTCGGCATATACGGGGATGCGGGAATTGTGCGAAAGCTCCTCCTGTTTGTAGAACTGCTTGAGCGTCATGCTCTCCGGGGCTATGGCGGCCACCACCCGGGGGGTCATTACATCGTAGGCCTTTATGTCGTCCAGCTTGATGATGTTCTGGATCACCTTGTTCTCCGAATTGTCAATCACGCCCTCTTCCTCACCCATGTTGGCCATGGCCGACACTTCTTCGCGGGAAATGCCGGTGTCCGGATCCTCGTCCGAGATGGAATTGTGCAGTTTCTCGATGACCCACACAATGGGGAACATCAGGTAAGTGAGGAAGCGCATCACCTTGGACAGCCAAAGGAGGTGTTTCCAATGGGAAGTGCCGATGGTCTTGGGGACAATCTCGGAGAAAACCAGGATGAGGAGGGTCATCACTGCGCTGATGATGCCGAACCAGTGCTCCCCGCTTAGGAGGGTGGCCTGGTGGCCTACGGCGGCCGCGCCCAGGGTGTTGGCGATGGTGTTGAGGGCCAGGATGGCGCTGAGGGGGCGCTCCGGGTCCTGTTTCATCTTGAGGAAAAGGGCGGCGTTCCGGTCCCCCTCGTCCTCTTTCATGTTAATGTAAGAGAGGGGAGTGGACATCAGTACCGACTCCAGCAGCGAACACAGGAAAGAGATTCCCATGGTCAGGAGCAGGTAGAAGATGAGTAAGCTCATAAAGTCGATTCTAACATCAATCCAGCAAAATTACGAAAAAAGCATGATTCCCGCAATAAAAGAGCGACTTATCCCCTGTATTCCGACGGAGTTTCGCCCAGGTACCGCTGCACGTAGCGGCTGAAGTAGGCCGGGGAGGAGAAGTTGAACAGGTCCGATATTTCCGTGAAACTCAGGGAGCGGTCCCTCAGCTGGCGGGAAATGTCCAGGATGGTGAAGCGGTTGATCCACCAGTTGGCGGAATTCCCGGTGACGGACTTGCAGATCTCGGACAGGTATTTGGGCGCCACGCACAGTTCGGAGGCATAGTAGGTGACATCCCGGTTGCGGCGGTAATCTCCCCGCTCCAGCATGCCGATGAACCGCTGCATCACGGAGGCCGACTGGGACGGGACCTCCGACCGGCCGTAGATGCGGGCGTGGAAATCAAAGAAGTCCAGGATGAGGGTTTGCACGACACTGATCATCAGGTCTTCCTGAAAATGATGCCAGGTCATTCCCAGGCGGCGTTCCACTTCCCGGAAATCCTGCAGGCACCGGTCGAACTCTTCGTCCGTGAGGTGCATCACCGGATCCTGTGCCAGCGACAGGGACCCGCGCATGCCATAGTTGTTGTTGGGCGTGGCTTTCTCGATAAAGACAGGGTCGATGTAGAGTACGCGAACCTGGAAATCGGCCGATTGGGAAATATCGCCCACAAGCTGCGTAGCCCGGATGATGGTGCAGTCTTTTTCCCGGATGGAGAAGGTGCCGTCGTTGTAGTTGATTTCGCAGCTGCCGCGCAGGCACAGGATGTGCGCAAGGTGCTGGGCCACCTCCCCTTCGCCGATGCCTTCCAGCGTGTCGCGTATGATGATTTCAGTCGACAATGGTACAGATACCGGCAGTATGACCGGTATACAAAGATAATCATTTTCTTATAAAACAACTCGAAACTTTCCTTTTTTTCTGCTGGAAAACACACTATTACGGTTTTTGCAGGGGTGTCCGAAATTGTCGCTTTTTTTTCGGAAAAAAGGGTAAGCAGGGCGCGGAGGATTCACTTTACCTTTGTCCCGGAATCATAAATAACAAGAACATGAAAACACTGATCTCTACTATTTCCGTCTTTGCCGCAGCTATTCTGCTGGCAGGAAACGCCGCAGCCCAAAACATCTCCACCGCCAAACTGAACAACGGGCTGGAGATGCCGCTGTTCGGTATCGGCACGTACAACCAGACCAACGACCAGGCCTATGCCGGCGTCCTGTATGCCCTGCAGCACGGATACCGTCATATCGACACCGCCCACGCCTATGGCGATGAGGAAGGGGTGGGTCGGGCCATCAAGGACAGCGGCGTGCCGCGTGAGGAAATCTGGGTGACCAGCAAGCTCTGGATGAACGACTATGGCGACGGCAAAACGCTGGAGCATATCGATGAGATGCTGGCCCGCCTGGGCCTTGAGTATCTGGACCTCCTGTATATCCATCAGCCGTTCGGCGACCTGGAAGCCTGCTGGAAAGATATGGAGAAGGCCGTGGAACTGGGCAAGGTGCGTACGCTGGGTATCAGCAATTTCGACCGGGATCCGGCCCTCATCGACAAATTCGCCACTGAAATGAAGATTAAGCCGGCCGTCCTTCAGCTGGAAAGCCATCCTTACCGTCAGGCACTGGAGATCAAGGCCCAGTGCGAGAAGTACGGCATCCTTCTGGAAGACTGGTTCCCGCTGGGCGGGCAGATGAGCCAGGGCGCCCTGTTCTGCGATCCCGTGATTATGGAAATCGCCCAGGCTCATAGCAAGACCCCGGTGCAGGTGATTCTCCGGTGGCATATCCAGGACGGCCGTTCCGCCATCCCCGGCTCCAAGACGCCGGCCCATATCGACGAAAACATCGATATATTCGACTTCGAACTGTCCGCCGAAGAGATGCAGAAGCTCCGCGGCATCAACAAGGAGGATCCTTTCTTCAAGATGCCCGGTCAGACTGTGCGCCGGATGTCCGAGAACAGCAGTGTCGTGCCCAATTTCCAATAGTCGTACACCTATGAAAAAACATCATTTAGGGAAACTGGAAGTCGGTGCCGTGGGCCTCGGATGCATGGGAATGAGCCACGCATACGGGGCTCCGGCCTCCCGTCAGGAAATGATGGACCTGACGGCCTTTGCTGTTGAAAACGGAGTCGAGTTGTTCGATACGGCGGAAGTGTACGGGACCCGGGAGGAACCGCATCACAACGAGTTGCTGATGGGAGAGGCCCTGAAACCTTACCGGAACCGGATCATCCTTTCCACCAAGTTCGGACTCCGCTTCGATTACGAAAGCAAAAGCTGGAACCTGCCGGTCATTGCCGATTCTTCTCCGGAAGCCATATTCAAGAGTGTGGAGGGATCGCTGCGCCGCCTGCAGACCGACCATATCGACATTTATTTCCAACACAGGGTCGATCCCGCCGTGAGCCCGGAGACCGTGGCACAGGTGATGGCCGATTTGATCCGGGAAGGGAAAATCCTGCACTGGGGCGTCTCCGAGGCGCCGGAAGCGTACATCCGCCGGGCCCACGCCGTCACCCCGCTTACAGCCATCCAGAACCGGTATTCCATGATGGCCCGCTGGCACGAGGCGCTGTTTCCGGTGCTGGAAGAGTTGGGTATCGGCTTTATGGCTTTCTCGCCGCTTGCGAACGGCCTGCTGACCGAACAATACCAGGCAGGATGCTCTTTTGACAAGGCTTCGGACTATCGCGCCGGAATGCCGCAGTTCAAGGCGGAAAGCTTCGATAAGAACAAGGCCCTTTTCTCGCTGATTGACTCTCTTGCCGGAGCATACAAAGCCACGCCCGCCCAGATTACCCTGGCCTGGATGCTCTGTAAGAAGCCCTATATCGTCCCTATTCCCGGTACCCGCAAATTCTTCCGCCTCAAAGAGAACATCGGCGCGGCGGAGATCATCATCTCTCCAGAAGATATTGCCGCTATCGACACGGCCCTTGCAACGATGTCAATGAGTGAAGTCTATGGTGGCACCAAAGTCATCAAACAATGAAACGAGCTTTATACCTTTTCCTTTCTACGTTGATGAGCTGACAAGGAACTCTTCATCGTCCCCGGCGCCACCCACATCCGCACATACTTCGTAAAGGAGTATGTAGATCAGATATCGGCCAAGATACAGGGGTTCTATACGGAAAAACTATAGACAATATTGCTACAATACGAAGAAAGGACGATACTCGCCTCCGGGTACCGTCCTTTTTGAGGTTGTCAGGTT
>FLNX01003351.1_pt1 | contig 10174 bp, 4 predicted proteins | sample 1140341 | NCBI WGS metagenome assembly FLNX01 (sample SAMEA3878208, study PRJEB12797) | bioreactor metagenome | biome: Moose rumen | place: Sweden | collected 2011-10
CTCTTTCTTGGCAATCTTGGCAATGATAGTTGAATACAGATATTGAGGTTCTATAAAGTAACCAAGTTCGCCAATGCACTCCTCCTTGATTGCGGACTTGAATGATTCATCGTTACCCTGCCACAAGTCAGAAAAGGTAATGCCGTCTTGCTCTAATTCATCATTGACAAAGAGTTCAATCTTCTCGGACAGATATTTGTAGAAAATAAATCCGAGTGTGAAATACATGAAATCGCTTGCGGACATATTGCCGCGTAGTGTGTTAGCTACCGTCCACAGTTGGTTGCGGAGTTTCTGTTGGAGTTCTTCGCTCATATTCCTGTTTGTGTTTTATCGTTTATTCCCAGAAGAAAACGCTAATAATAGCATGCAGGCGTGCAAGCACTCTTGAAATGAGGTTCTTGCGCTGCATAAAACCTATTTGCTGCTCCTTGGGTTTGTTTTTATTATTCTCGTTTACCGCATCACGGATAATATCTGACTTTTCTCGGTGGAGGTATTCGTATTCCTCAATGAATTTCTGTAACGCTTCTATTGGTATATTCTCTTGCTCTGCAAGTTCGGTAAGGGCTTTGTTACGTTCATCAGCGACAAAGTTGTTAAGACGCGTTTCGAGGTCAATGGAGCCGTCTGCTTTACTCCGGATGAAACCAAGTTGGTCATCGTCCACCTCTTTACGAATAAAGCTGTCGATAAGTTTGGTCTTGTTGCGCATGGTTACATCCTTGATCATCGTGTCAAGGATTTCCTTGCGTTTCTCCTGATAATCCTCGCTTGTCGGGTCAAGATTCTCAATGAGTGCAAGGATATATGCTACATTGATGATGTCGGAGTGTAATAATTCAAGACAGAAATCAATGTTTTCAAGAGGTTTGTCCTCTCCTTGCCCTTCTCCGCCCTGCGTGTCAGAGCCTGTCGGTTCGGGTTGTATGCTATCGAGGATATCCAAGTACTTGGAAAGAAACTCATTGAAAGTCTGTTCGTCTATCGGGAAACGAGGGTCTTCGGGGTCGTACTCATTATAAATCTTTATCTCGGCGCGTTTCTTAAGCAGTTCACGGAAAGCAAGAACAAAAGTTTTCTTGTCCTCATCAGTCTGAAGATAGTCAACAACGTGCGGTGACGGATAATGATTTTTGAAGTCGAACTGCTGGCGCGTATAATCGTGAAAAACCTTGTCGTATGGGTCGCGCAGAATTTCCTCCAAGTTATTGGAATTGGAGAATAGTTTGAGTGAAGCATCAACTTTCTCTTTAAGGTCGCGGAAACAAAGTATCTTTCCAAAACGTTTCTTGTCGTTCAGTACTCGATTGGTACGGCTGAAAGCTTGCAACAAACCATGGTACTCTAAATTCTTATCAACATAGAGCGTATTGAGTTTTTTGGCGTCAAACCCTGTAAGGAACATGCCTACCACGATAAGCAAGTCAAGCGGCTCCATGTCCGCTTTCTTCTTTTTCATACGCAGGTTGATGTCATCGTAGTAAGCCGCAAAATTCTCCGTAGTGAAGGCTGTGCCAAACATGCAGTTGTAGTCATCCATGATAGCTTGCAGTTCGTCTGCTACAACTTTGTCATTGGCATAAGTCCCGGTGTTCATACCCGTCTCCGCATCGTCCTGACTATCGTTGGCAGCATAGGTAAAGATTGCACCTATCTTGATTGACGGATTTAGTTCGCGAAATATCTTGTAGTATTTGAGCAGCATTGGGACGGACTGCACAGCAAAAAGCGCGTTAAACTCACCGTCAAATGTGGATTTGTTGTAGTTGTTGAGAATAAAACGAGCAATCTCCGTCATACGGGCAGTTGCCATATCGTCCACATCACTTCGTCCGGCATAATACTCTACGAGGAAACCGAGTACATTCTCATCAGCGATAGCGTCCTTTATGAGATACTTGTGCAAGCAATCGCCAAAAACTTCTTTGGTGGTTTTGTCTTGCTTGGCATTCTCAACAAAGATAGGCGTACCTGTAAAACCAAAGATTTGCAAGTTATGGAAGAAATTGACAATATTCTTGTGGCTGTCACCAAAATGCGAACGGTGGCACTCATCAAAAATCATTACTACTTTCTTGTCTTGTAACTCTTGCAGATGCTTGTTGTAGTAGTGTTTTTTGACAGCGGTATTGAGTTTTTGAATAGTGGTGATGATTATCTTGTTGCCGTTTTCAAGGCGTTTGATAAGTTCAGCTGTGCTGTCAGTGCCATCTACTGCACCCGGCTCGAATGCGTCATACTCCATTTTGGTCTGCGTGTCAAGGTCGTGACGATCAACAACAAAGAGGACTTTGTCCACACCGTCCACATCTTGAACGAGTTGTGCTGCCTTGAATGATGTCAATGTTTTGCCGGCACCGGTCGTGTGCCAAATATATCCATTCTTGTCGGTATTCTGCACGCGGTCAAGAATATGCTCTACCGCATAATACTGGTATGGGCGAAGCACCATCAGACACTTGTCGCTTTCGTGAAGAACGATATATTTGGTAAGAATTTTGCCAAGCGTACATTTGTCGAAAAATTGCGTGGCAAAACTATTTAGGTCACTAAATGGTATATTGGCAGCGTCAGTCCACTTGAATGTAAATTTATATCCGCTGTTGGGATTATTGGCAAAATAGCGGGTATTAACTGAATTGGAAACGACAAAGATTTGAATGTAGTCAAACAAGCCACTGAACGAGGTCTTGTAATAGCGTTGGATTTGGTTATAGGCTTGTTTGAGTTCTACTCCGGCACGTTTGAGCTCAATTTGCACCAAAGGCAGACCGTTGATAAGGATGGTAACATCATAGCGACATTTCTTGCGCCCCTCAACCGTGATTTGGTTGGCAACCTGAAATTCATTCTGGCACCACTGATGGGAATTAAGAAACTCCACCCAAATATGTTCGCCGTTATCTGCTTCGAGAGTGAATTGGTCGCGGAGCTTCTTGGCTTTCTCAAATCGTGTTCCACCCTCAAGATGAATGAGAATGCGGTTAAACTCTTCATCTGTAAACTCCGTTCGACCGTGCTTTTCCAGTTCTTTTCGGTTGTGTTTCTCCAGTTGGTGTTTGAAATTGGCTTTAAGGTTGGTTTCCTCCTTGACATCGACATATTCATAGTTCATGTCTTGGAGTGTTTTGATTAAACCTTTTTCAAGTGCGTCTTCTGATTGTATAGGCATATTGTTAATTCGTTTAATTAGAGATACGGAAAAAACATGCAAAGGTACAAAAAAATAAGGGGATATGCAAGATTTATTTCCCTTGTCACTTTGTATCTTGCCGGCTTGTCCTGTTAATTATCAATTATCTCCCAGTGACCGGTTTTTGTCTCCACTCGCCTTAGTTTACCCTGCTGCTTCATTGACGAAAGAAATCCGCCTTAATGATTTCCCAATATCCGTTGCGCTTGCCGTTCTTGCGTACCAAAATACCCTGTTCGGTTAGCCGGACGGTAATTGACTTGACTGTCCGCTCCGATTTGCCTATTTCTGCGGCGATGTGTTTTTGGGTGGCAGAGGGATCTTGCTGTATGACACGTAGCACGGCAATCTCTTCCAAAGTGCAATTTTTGCACTTTGGGGGTAACGATAGTGCGGAATTTGCACTTCGGATGCCTGCATTTGCACTTTGGTATTCAGTTTCAGGCTTCCAATCCAAGTGCATTTCTCTATTGCGTAGTGGTGTCGTTTCGCCAAGTAGCATATTGCGGAAGAAGCGTTCCAGGAATACTGTAGTTTCTGTTATCCCCTTTTGTAGGTTGCTATAGTTGGCTCTTACAAGTGCATTACGGAAGTACCATGAGTTCGTAGCGAAAAGATCGTTGGTTACTTTGAAGCCCAATGTCTTCAGATACTTAATCATAAAGACGGCGGTGCTGCGGGTGTTACCCTCACCAAAGGCATGAATCTGCCATATGTTGGCACAGAAGCGGGTCAGATGGCTGATGGCTTCATCGATGCTCTTGCCCGCATAGTTGTAGTTACGTTCCTGTCCCATGTCATACTCCAGAGTCTCACTGATGGTATCGGCACTGGCGTAATAAACCGTTTCGCCCCGCAATACCCATTCCTGTTTGGTGATGTTGTAGTCACGGATGCGTCCTGCAAACTTATAGATACCCTCAAACAGACGTCGATGAATGGAGGTCAACTGTGTCGGTGAGAAGTTGAACGTCTTTTCTTGCAGCAACTCAGTGATTCGGGCTGAGACCTTATCGGCTTCTTCCGTTCGTTCACCCTCTATCTCCTTACGTCCGGCTTGCGACTTATAGTAACAGTCTATAAGTTGTTTGGCCTCACTGATTGTGATGTCACCCTCAATGTGACGACGTGCTGTTTCAAACAGATAGGGTGATATCTTCAGACCATCAACCTCCTGCAGTCCGATAGCCGTCTGCCATGCTCTGCTTCTTTCTTGTTCTTGTGGTTCTCCCTGACGGATGTACTCATCGAGTCCTTGTATGTATTTATTCTCTTCTTTCATATATCAGTTCATTATATTGGTCTTCCCATTTTACTTCCTTCCGGGTCGGGATGGACATTTATTCTTGTGTGTCTAAGATTCTACAAACAGCGTGCAAAGGTACAAAAAATTAAGGGGATATGCAAATTTTGAGGGTAGAAAAGTTTAATTTTGTACACTTTTTCGGGTTTTGATGACAAAATCAATAGAGTTAAGGAGTGGTATAAGCAAAATCAATAGATTTTGCAGCAGTTTTTGGAGAAATTATAGGTCACCCGAAAAGAGATGAAAAAGCACCGTCCGAGAGTTCTCAGACGATGCTTTTCTTGTGTTTTATTCAGTACTTACGTATGCACGCCAACTTACTCGAAGCGGATGTTGGCGCGGCGGTTCTGCGCGCGACCTTCCTTGGTGGCGTTATCGGCAACCGGTTCGTTCTGTCCCTTGGACTCACAACGAATCTGGTCGGAAGGAACACCTTTCTCCACCATATAGTCACGCAGTGCCTCAGCGCGTTTCATACCGAAGTAACGGAGGTTCTGCTCGGCATTACCGGTGTTGTCGGTGTGGCCGGTGATGACAATCTTCATGGACGGGTCGTTCGCCATGACTTCGCATATCTCATCTACAGTAGTTTGCTCGTCTTCCTGGAAATGCATATTTGCACCGGCGATGTCGAAGTGTACGTTGACCGTCTCGCCTTTGGCTTTGAGGGCGGCGATACGTGCAGCGCGGGCAGCCTGCTCGCGTGCCTGCCGGTCAGCCTCGCGCTGTGCGGCCAGGTCGCGGCTGAGAGGCTCCTTGAGTGCATTGACACGTGCGCGGTTCGCTTCCTCGCTGCTGTTGTCGTCGTAGGCAAGATCGGCGATGTTCTTCCGTGCTTGGGCAATAAGTGCTTTGGATGCATCGGAGTCGTCCCGTTGCGCCATGGCGGCACAGGCAGCGGACTGCTCCTTTTTGTACTGCTCAAAGCGGTTGTGACGCTCTGCCGACTCATCCACTACCGGTTCCACTATCGGTTCCGGTGCGGGCTCCAATACTACAGGGTCTGCCTCCACTGTCTTCACCTTGTCGTTCCAGCCGAAGTCAATGGTTATCTTGGCTCCGCAGCGGATGAGGTTGGCTTTGGAGGTCTCGTTGCTGTCGAACGTACCGCGGTAGTCAATCTGAGAGGGGTCGGTGGCATTGACCATGATCATCTCCTCGGTCTTGGCGGAAGCGATGAGGTTGGTGAAGCCATAGCCGGCATAGACACCGAAGTACATGCCCCAGTTATCGTTCAAGGCTACGCGGAAGCCGAGATCGGCAATGACCGAACCGCCTACCTTGGCGCGGTTGTTGAACTTGGCGTTTTGGGTAGTGGTATAGGTAGAGAAGCCGTGCTCCGGCATGTCGGAGAAGACATAGGAACCCACCTCGGGGAATACACCTGTGGTGGAGTAACTACCGCTCTTGGCGATATACTTGCCGTGGATAGGCAGGTCAAGCGCGAGACCTACGCCGCCGATGAAGGCGGCACGGTCGTTGAGCGACTTGCGGAAGAGCACCTCCACAGGAATGGAGAGATAGCCTACGTTCTGCCGCTCCACGAAATTGTTAAAGCCCGTGGTGAGGTTGTAGGGCGTGTTGGGGTTGTCGGGGTGCGTAAGACCGGTGGTCGTTTCGCTCCAGTTATACGTGGCATAGGCGTTCGCCCATGAGTACTGGAGCCCGACGCCGAGACCTATGGTGCGGTTGAAGAAGCGGCCGTAGAACAAGCCTGCATCGAAACCCGCGCCTACGGCTGACTGACCATTGGCGGGTTTGTAGAGCATCGAGTTGAGACCGCCGCCGAAGTTAACACCGATATAATTGTCGTGTACCGCCTGCTGGGCAGTGATTGTCATAGCCAAGCTTGCTGCAACAATGGTAAGAAAATGTTTCTTTTTCATATCTGTATTATTTTATATTTCTTTTGTTTGACAAAAACCTTAAAAACCCCTCCGTTGTGTGTTGCCCTTGCGGGCTTTGTAGTTTTGGATGCTTAGGCATCATTATGAGCGAGCTCCTATGCCGCCCAAGCCCCAAATCTACATCTCTACGAGATAACACCCAACGTTGGACATAAACCTAAAAAACAAATCATTTACCATTTAGTCATTTACCATGTACCATTGTGAGGTAATCGAAAAAACATTGTTTTGTGGGTTTATTGCCTTTGTGGTTTGCTACTCCGCAGGAGTGTGAAGACGGGTGGCGTTTCGTCCGGGGGAACTTGTTCACCGGGACGGAGTGGCGACCGGCTGCACATAGCCCGCAGGGCAGCAAACAGCAAAGGGGTTTTATCTGTTTTTTTCTAACCTTTCTAACTATTATTGTTTCATTACTTTGACTACGATACCATCGACGGAGATCATGTAGTTGCCCTGAACGTAGCCGTTCATGTCAACCTTGGTCTCGTTGCCCTCGAAGGTGGTATTCATCATTTCAACACCCATGAGGTTGACGATACGCAGGTTGTGGTCGTAGTTCATCGAGCCCTCAATCGTCACGTTGGTCGTGGTGGTTACCGGGTTCGGGAATGCCTTGACGATAGCCTTCGGCTGCTTGCTGTCCGCACCGTAGAGGGTCTCCATGTCGGACTGACCGCAAGTGTAGGTAGGCACGCCGTTCATCGAAGCCTTGACGAAGTACTCGCCGGTGAGCTTGCCATCCACATGGTAGTAGTGACCGGTTGCTCCCTCGATGGGTTTCCACGGCTCGGAAGCGTTAGCGCGATAGTACCACTGGATATCCGTGAAGCAGTTGCAGGTATCTACGAGCGCGATGGTGTTGTCGAACAGCGGCGTTACGTAGGTCTCCGGCAGGTTGACGTGGAAGGTCACGATGAACGGATTGCTCTCCAGCCAGTCGAAGCGGCTGTCGCGGAAGGTGACGGTCATCGAGTAGTCGCCGGTCGGCATGTCCACAGGAATCTCGATGTCTATCGTACCATCTGCACCCGGAGTGACGAGGTTCGTCCAAGCCACATCGGTGAAGCGGCTGTCGGAGAAGTCAATCTTGTACTGGTCGGGGTTACCGCTGTTGAGGTGGTAACGCAGGCTGTAGCCACTGCCGTCGCAATAACCGTAGGCGTACACCTCGATACCCTCTTTCACTTCGGCTTCATCATCCTCTTGCTCGTCCGGGTTGTTGTCCGCAACGAAGTTCTCGATGATTGTACCTTCCTCAAAGTAGGGCTCGGAGGTCAGGATGAGGTCGTAGTTGTTGAGCAGTGCGGCATCGCCGGTGAGCTCGTAGTGTACTGTGATGACCTTATGCTCGCCTACCGTAGCATCGCTGAAGGTAGCGGTGGTTACGTGAGCAATCGGGTCGCCCAGCTTGACACCGTTCAGGATACCGTTGTTCAGTACGACTGCATCGGTGTTGCCGTCCTCGAACTTAGCTATCTGTACCTCAGCCTCGGATACGATGACCGCAGCCTTGTCCACGGTCAGTGTACCATCGACGAAGGTGATGGCGTAGTCATGAGCCGTAGCGCTATTCGGCTCGATGGAGTAAGCACCAACATAGCTGCCCTGTGCATAAGTGCAGGTGTATGCCAAACCTGATACCAAAGACTCATCGTCCGTACCGAGGAAGCCCTCATATGTGACGGTGAACTCAGGAGCTTCCCATCCGTACTCTATAGTCTTGTCCTCAGCAGTGATGGTGAGCGGAGCCTGGGCAATAGATGCCTCTATGCTTTGTGCGGCAAAGTCGTTATGGTTAGCATCGCCCGCTACGCGGTAGTAAACCGTGTAAGTGCCTGTTGTGACAGCCTGCGGCATCTCTGCGCTCCAGCTCTCCTCATTCTCTGCCGTGAGGGTGTACAGGAGTGTACCGAAGTCCGCTGTACCGGCCGCTGCCAGGGTCTGCAGGGCAGCGTTATAAACCAAGTTGTCGTATGCCTGAGGAGCAGTAACCACGATGTCACGTTTGGCAATCGTCACGGCTACAGGAGCCGGAGCGATGGAGTCGTAGTGGTTGATGTCGCCCTTCACGCGGAAATAGACATTGTACGTACCGGCGTTCAGACCTTGCGGCAGGGCGGTGCTCCAACTCTCGCTCTCACTCGGGGTGAGCGTATATTCGAATGTACCGTCTGCGGTCGTACCGGCAGCAATGAGGGTCTGCTGCTCGTAGTTATATGTGAGGTCTTCTACAGCCGTCGGCTCGGTGTAGGTAACCGTCGTCTTGGCGATAGAAACCACAACGCCCTGCGGCACGAGATAGTCTTCGTGTCCCTCGCGCACGAGTTTATATTGTACTGCGTACACGCCCGCGGTGGTTGCCTGCGGCAGTTCGGTGCTCCAGGTATCTTCACCTGCGATACGGTACTCGATATGTCCTTCCTTAGCCACACCGGCAGTGATCAGCGTCTGCGCCGTGCCGTTATAGACAATGCCGTTGATAGCCTGCGGGTCGGTAGTGATGATCGGCGTGTATGTCGGTTTGATAGTGATACCGTCGAAGAGTTCACCGGAGAGGATGTTCCATTGTACGAACTCATAGCCGTTGACATCTGGAGCGTCCGGGATATTCATCAGGGCAACAATCTCGTTCTTCAGTTCGCCGTCCTTACCGATATAGGATACATTGTGCTCAATCTTCTCGACGAGTGCAGCCCAAGCAGCCTCGGCATCTGTCAGTTTAGCCAGTTCCTCGGCGCTGATCAGTGCTTTCGCCTCGTCGCGGAGCGCATCGTAAGCCTCGCGGGCTGCGTCGATAGCATCCTTGCTGCCCGGGTAGGTCACCTCGCCGATAGCGTCGATGAGTGCCGTTACGGCACTGGCAGCCTCATGGTCGGCTTTCAGTTGCGCGTAGGCAGCCTCGGCATCGGTCAGGGCTTGCAGTTTGGTGTCATCCACCAGTGCTTTCTGCTCTGCGGTGAGGGCGTCGTATGCCGCACGTGCCGCGTCAATCGAATCCTTGCATGCCTCGGTATAAACAACCGGTTGCGGGATAGCGTCAATCAGTGCTGTTGCAGCCTCTGCAGCCGCTTGGTCAGCAGCTAATTTCAGCGCTGCGTAGTCAGCTTCTGCGGCAGTCAGTTTGGCGAGGTCTTCATCGTCGATGAGACTCTTTGCAGCGTCGTTCAGTGCGTCGTATGCCTCACGGGCTGCGTCGATAGCCTCTTTGCATACGTCGGTGTAAACGACAGGAACAGGAATAGCGTCAATCAGTGCTACAGCTGCAAAAGCATCAGCGATAGGATCGGAGGTAACCGATGCGGTCCCGGTGACGAGACGGACGGAAAGACCGTAGCCGCGGTTGTAGTAGTCCTGCGGATTGAGGTAGTACGAATTGAAGTAGAGGAAGTACGCGAGGTCCGTGCCGAAAGGCGAGGACGACCAGTAGTCACCGTTCGAACCCACACCGTAAACACCCGTGCCGTAGCGGTTGCCCGCAGCAGGCAAGAAGACGGCACCCGCTGACTCCATCACTGACCATTGTTCCGCTGTGTAGGTGTTGTGAGAGAAGTTGTTGCCATTAGAGTTATAGTAATAACTGCCTTGGTCTGCGAGCCCCTGTGTGGTGCTGGCAGTGAAACTCGCACCTTCGGGAAGCGTCCAGTTGTCGGGAAGAAGAATAGTACCGTTTACGCCATTCACACTACCCAAACCAAACAGCGTTGCAGCGTTCGTACGGGTGTAGAATAAATATACCCACTCATCGTTGGTCAGCGTGCGCCAAGT
>FLNX01003900.1_pt1 | contig 10163 bp, 8 predicted proteins | sample 1140341 | NCBI WGS metagenome assembly FLNX01 (sample SAMEA3878208, study PRJEB12797) | bioreactor metagenome | biome: Moose rumen | place: Sweden | collected 2011-10
TTCCTTATTGTCATAGTCAATCTTGATGTACTTCATCTCCCAGCGGCGCTTGAAGGCGGAGTCCATCGGGAAGAGGCTCTGGTCTGAGGTGTTCATCGTCGCGTAGATGTTGAGGTTGCGCGGAAGCTTAATCTTGATGTAATCGTCAAGATGGGCTTCGTCCCGCAGGTATTTCATCAGTTCCTCCTCGGCGTCGACGGGGAACTTGGACTCACCGTTCTCGCGGTCCAGGAGTTGGAAGAGGTCGCCGAAGATCTGGGCGCAGTTGCCGCGGTTGATCTCCTCGATTATGAGGTACACCGGCGTATCCGGATGCTTCTTCGCGGTCACATAGGCGTTGGTGAACACCTGCGGCACGAACTTGTAGTCCAGCACATTGTCGACCTTTACCGGCTTGTAGCAGCCCACGAACGTGGAGTAGTCATAATCCGGATGGAATGTCGTGCGGAAAACGTTGATTGTTCCGTCATCGAACTTGATGACCTTCTCCTCATGCAGCCCCTCGGTCAGGTCCTTCACCTGATGCGACTTGCCGGTGCCAGGGCAGCCGTAGTAGATGGTTTGGATTGTGGATGTCTGGTTGACTCCTTCCTGCTTTTGTTTCTGATTGATGACTTGCAGAGCATCTTGAGCTCCCTGGTATATTGTTTTCATAAGCCTTTTATATTCAACAAGTAATGAAATGTCAGATGCGGAATTAAAAATATCAATAAAAACTCTCAATGCATCAGTCTTTGCAGAAGTCTTGCTATCTTCATCAAATAAAGCTTCGAACCTCGAAGGTCTGCTTGAATCTGAGACCTCAAACTCGTACGCTGCTCTCAAGAAAGTAGAGAAGTATTTATTAGCCATACCATAATACCCTTTTGGGATTACATCAGAATCGTTCCCAAACATAAACAAGGGCATTTTTTGTTGGAAGATATCTGTGAGAGATATTCGGCTATCGATAGCCTCCCTGACATCCGAAACTGACTGAATCGTCTTCCTTAACTTTAGTTCCTTAAACTCATTGGTTCGTATTGACATACTAAAAGGAACAGTGTTTTTCCCAGTCAATGTATCTTCAAATATGGAGGGGAAAGGGTTATTGACAGGATTCTTTGAATAAAGATACTCCCTATACTTAAGTTCGCACAAAAACGCCGAAAGAACGTACCGATGCCATTTTATAAAATCGATGTCATCCGGACAGGGGTAAATACTGTTGAGCCGATATATTAGAGCGTTTAAAGATATTTCCGTCCTGCCAATAGTTACTGACTGTAGTATAGAATAGATAGAACATAAGGCAGAATAGGCGGATAACAAAGAATCTTTGTCCTTAAGATGACGCGCCTGGTTAATAACAGATGAAATAAAACCAAGATCAGACTGTGCATTTTTGTCAGCCTTGATATGGTCGAGACCTCCTTCTCCTTTTGTAAGTTCAAGACGCAGAAGCCCGATACGATACATCTCTTTTGCACGCGAACGGTCGCTAGAACTTGTGGCCCCTATAGCATCAGTAAAGTTGGTTGCAGTATTGTCCAGCGTGCCGGCCAATATTGTGTCATTCCACTGACAAAGCGTGTCGAGCAGAGTCTCCGGATAGTTATAAATACACTTAAAAGAAGATGCCATAATTACCTTTTCTTAAGCATTAAAACATATTCGTATTCAATTTTCTGAGGTTTTCCTTCCCTCGGAATAGAAGTTCTATGGTCCTTAATTTTATACTTGTAGTATCCAAACCAATCAAAACCAACATTCTGCGCCAGAGAAGCGATTATTCTATGGGTAGAGACACGTATCCCTTTGATGGTATTATCGCCGATAATCATATGATATTCGCCACCAGGGACGAGAGATCTGTATACACAGGAGAGATTGGCGTAAATGTCATTGAAGTACGATAGGCATGTCTCAGCGCGCGCTTTGTCTTTTTGTGCAATGCGAGCATAGAGCCTACCGAACTCATTCATAACAACCTGAGTGGCATCATCCTTTCGTCTATTCTCATGGCCAATTTGCATTCCACGCATCTCTTTCGCTACCTCGTTCGTGATGTGACCGACCATAGCACCTTCGACTTTCACACATCTTGTATAGTCAAGAGCGTTGATATAGGGTGGAGAAGTAATCGCAATGTTAATACCTTCAAAATCAAAGTCAGTGGCATCAAAACCAATCCAGCTTAACGTCTCGGGGGTTCCTGGGCAGTCTTGGGACATTTCGGTAATTGCGCCAATATGAGTCTGAAAACTATGTTCAAATGATACCGCAACAGGCTGAGTTATTTTTGCGTATTTTGTTGATATATAAGGTTTCAAAGATTGGCGCTCCATCTTTGAAACAGGCTTTATACAGTCAGCAAAAACGACAAGGAAGAAATCTGTGTAAGGAGCCGGGATCGTTGCCTGAATACAAGCTTTTAACCGCAGTAGTAAATCCAGGTCACCAGAGTTAAACCACCTTCCTATGCCGTCAAGATCGGGGATTGGACTTGGCTCAAAATCCCTCCATGTGGCAACAACTGCTTCGTAATAAAGATTAATCTCGGCCAATTGCTCGTTTGTAAATACAGTGGAACTAACCTCAGAAATGAGTCTTGCAAAAGGGTCCATCTCCAATCCATAAGGGATATTGCCGCTTAATAATGTTTCGACGGCCGTCGTTCCCGAGCCCATGAATGGGTCAAGTACACGGAGACCATTATGGTTTTGGTGGTAAAGGATTGCACGAGGAACCAAGAAGACGCTCCTTGCGGGATACCTGTTGTATATCCTATTGCCATACTCCTTGATTGTCCTGGTGGAAGGGAATGTGATTTCCTTACCCCAAGATAACTCATAAGGATTAAAACCTCCGGTTTTGTTAATATCTTCTACTGTTTTGGCCATTTCAAAATCACCATACTTTCGCGAACATATTTCTGGTCGCAATCTTCAATTAACTTTGTCTGTTGGGATGATGGGACCACTTTTCGATAGATTGTAATACCCTTACATTCGTATCCCACGCTTACTGCAATGTCAGCAAGAATCAAATCTGTCGCTACAACTACGCCGGCATATGTCGGATTGCCAACCACGAAGCCGATGGTGGCTCCAGGGTTGATGTTCTCAGAGAGGTTAATCAAGCACCTCTTCATATCACGAAAATAACCAGAAATCATAGATGGAATCGAATTGCTCCACAAGTCTCTTTCTCTCAAGAGGGGAACAATTGTCGATTCTACGATAGGAACGCACTCATCATCCTCCCTCTTCCATCTGTAGTGTACATGACTAATCACAGATTTCTCACGGAAGCACTGCTGATCTTCTTGACTCTTGAAAAAACCGCCTAGCCAGAGTTCTATCAGATAAACCTTGCTGTAATCAAAGCAGTTAGCATATGGCGGTGATGTCAAGACAATATCGGCCTTTTTGGGCAGGCGATAATATTCTAGACAACTGCCATCGATGATTTGATTCTTTGTGGTTTTGTTCAAATTACATATATCTCCAACAAATACGTTGAGTCGGCTGATAATAAGTTCTTTGAACGCATTGTAAGGAGTGGGGAGAGGCTGATGAACTTTCTTCTTTACGCCATTCCCGTTCTTCTTATGGGTGGAGACACTCTCAATATCCGACAACAAAGCCAACATGAAAATGTCTTTAATCTTACTCACAGGTATAGTATCCACGAAATTGCGAACTCCAATTATAGCATCATAGGTCTCTTTATGGAAGTAGCTGATGACTGTTTTGCTGATACCATACTTATCATCAAAATGAGGCTCATAACTATTAAACCTCGAAATGGTTTCCTGAAGACGTTTCAGATCTGCTTTGGTGTATTTGGCATTTTTAACGCGGGATGCAAAATTTCCAAGAGGACTGACGTCAAGAGAATATGCTTCAAATCCGAGCTCATTTGCAGCGAGAACTGTAGTTCCTACTCCACCATAAGGATCGAAAATGATATTAGTTGGGGCCGTGGAATACTGCTGAATGAAGCCCTTGACAAACGACGGAGAAAAACCTTCCTTATATGCATACCATCTGTGAATGGGGCAGTTTAACGATTCCTTGAAATTCACGGGCGTCGTATAAGTGCCAGTGATGTTGCCGGAAGGTTTAACTCGCCTTTCAACCGATGTGTAATATTTTCGTAAATCTTGTATCAAATCCATTTGTTTCTACAGATAAAAAAGATTACACGGGCAATCAGTCTTTTGTGTTATTAATCAAAACCTTGACATCAATATCAAGAATCTTGGCGATTTCCACTAACTGATCGAGGGATGGCTGTACTTTATTCTGCGCCCATCGGCAAACCGTTATTTCTGATTTGCCAAGTTGCTTCGCCAACCACCTGTTTGTGCGATTTTTTTCTGCTAATACAACCTTCAGCCTGTTTATCGGTTCGTCCATGCTATAACTCATATTTATCTTCGTATGATGCAAATTTAACATTATTTGTTAATAATGTCACTATAAACACGTCAAAAAGTACTAGTATACAATAACGCCAGAAGGCCTGCCCCGAACCTCCGTCCGGGGCATCCTCCGGCTATCTTTTCTTATACTCACCGTGTTTAACCTGCTGTATCTCACCGGCCTCGATGGCCCGGGCCACCTGCCGCCGTACAGTCCGCAGACTCTTCCCGACATTCTTCGCCACCGTCTTCATATCGTCGGTCTTGAAGTAGCCGGGCAGCGCCGCCAGAATAGTCTTGCGTGTCGCCGAGGAGTAGGAATCCGCCACCGCGATGCCCTCCGGTCGCTCCCGGTCCAGGACGTTGAAGATGTAGTCGTTGTGGACGGATATGACCCGGATGATGTCCATCGTCATATCAAAGTCGACATCGGTACATTCAACGTTTTCCTTGATCGCACCGGAATCCATCATCCGCAGGGCCGAGAGCACCATCGCGATGCGCAGGAAACACCAGGCAAGCCGGTGCGTGCTGGCGGAATAGCGATCGCCGTTGAGTTCCTGCATCCGGTCCTTCTCGGCCGCGAAGAACTCGTTGAACTTGCCCGTCTGCGGGAGCGAGAGCCGGAAGATGACCTTTGGTTTCTCCTCGAGCAGTTTGGTGAAGGCCGTGAACCTGGCTCCGAGGGCATCAAAGGTTTCCTCCAGGGGCTCGTCGCTGCCGTAGGAGTCGAAACCGTCGAGCCACTCGGGCGTGGCGTTGATGAAGAAAAACATGAAGCGGGACAGCAGTCCGTTTTCAGAATCCCGTATCAGCGATTTCACCTGCTCCGGCGTGCCGGACAGGACGGTGGCCAGCCTCGGGTTGTCTATCTCGCGCTCTTCTCCGTCGTCGCCGCGGCGAAGGTACCCGAAACTCTCGTGTGCGAAGGCCTTGCGGAATGCGTCGCTGTAGTCGCCGTAATCGCTGGAAAAGGCGTTGACCACGGTGTCGCCCTCGGTCTCGAACATCAGCAGGTTGCCATTCTCGGCCATCGCCTGCTGGAAGGAGGTGGCGCTGGAGTTGGCCGGGACGCGGAGCAGCTGAATAGGAGGTTTCTCGGGGGGGTCGATGTTCTCGCCCTTCTTCTGGCGCTTGTAACGCGCGTATTCCTTCTTGTACTCGTCCTTGGCCGTGAGCCAGCGGTCCAGTTTCTCCTTGTGGATGGGCTTTACGAGGCGGAAGCAGAAGTCGAGTTTTCCCTTGCCCGCACCAGCCGGGCCGGGGACGAAGAGATACATGTTGGGATAGATGGTCTTGCCGAAATAAACCGTCCTCAGGGGCAGCAGGGCGGAACTGAGGGTGACGATGCCGCCGATGAGAACGAGGCTCTTTTCCTGGTCGGTGTGCATCAGGTCCGTGGCGTCTTTCAGCAGAGAAGGCAGGGCGGAGTAGATACCGGAGGGGAAGAGCGGGAGCGTCGGCATTTCCTCGGGGTCATCTTCGGAAAGGGACAAAGGGACATTTTTGTCACTTTGACCCTTATCGCATGATGTGACTTTGGCCGCTGTCGGCGCGTTCCCGGTTCGTTCGAGGGTAACACCGTGATTTTTAGCGATGTAGAACAGGGTACTTATATCAGTCCTTCCGGAATTGGACTTGAGACACTCGGTGTACTTTCTGTCACATTCGTCCTTGTCGTACCCGGGGTAGAGGGAGGAGATGTCGTGGAAGTATCCGCGGCCTCCTTCGCCGAACTCTCCGGCCAGGGAGAAGGCTTCCTTCAACCAGTCGTTGTAATTGGCGGTGATGTCAATTCCGCGAGCACGAAGCTCCGCAATGAGGGCCTTGACCCTGGATGCGGTGTCCGTGTCCGGAACGTGATTATTGGCGGGCGCTGCTGCCCGGGGTGCCTGCTGAGAGGGCTTTTCGCCCTCATTCAGCAGGTCCATCAATAAATTTTGAGATGTCATAGTCAAAATCGTCTTCGATAAAAAAGGGATTCAGGAATGCGTCGGGGTCGTGGGGCAGGAAGCAGGCCCGGCAGATGTCCTTGCCGGAGGGGTCTGCCTCGTAGCCGTAGGCGCGGCGCACGTAGTTGGACAGGATGGTGAAGAATTCGCCGTAGGTGAAGGGTGTGCCGTCGGGCTTGGTCTGCCCAACGGGCAGATTGACAAACCATTTGACGCCGTCACCGGAAGGACTGCGGAAGGCAAGGACGGTCTCGAAGTTGTCTTCGTTGGCGAGGAGCAGGACCAGGCCTTCGGGGTCGGGGATGTGGTCGAAATCGATGACCATATAGCCGGAGGCCTGGATGAGGTCGGATTCCTTGCGGGAGCGGAAGAGTCCGCCGGGGGTCACGTAGTCGAGGTTCTCGGCCTTGTAGCGGCTGCGCTCCCTGGGGTCTGTGAGACTCCGGAGATGCTCGGTGTGGGCCTTGGCGTAATCCGATACCAGGTACTTGTAGATGTCCTGCGGGGATGCGTCGCGGCAGGGCCGGGTGTTGCGGATGGGGCGACGGAAGAAACTCATGCGGGGGCAGGGCGGGAGAGCTGAAGCCTTCCGGGATTCTTCTTCCTGCCGCTTTTCGGCTTCGAGTTCCGCGAAGGTTTTGGGTGGCTCTTTGATGTAGAGCTCTTCCGCCAGACGGGCGATGAGCTGCTCCTGGGTGAGGTCTTCTCCGCGCTGGTGATAATAAGCGGTAGCGAGGGCGAGGGCGTCACCGTCGAACAGCTGCCCGTCGGGGTAGTGGTAACGTGCCCGGTAGAGGGGGAGTTTTTCTCCTTCGACGGGGATGCGGTCGATGGTGACTTCGATGATGGCTCCGTCGGCCCAGACGGGGTCGGGACACTCGCCGCAGTCCTGACCCTTGACGTGCATGATATGGTCCGGGAATTCCTTGCGGATGAGGTGCTGGATGATGTCCACACCGTACAAAGTCTTGGAGAGAAGATATTCCTTAGTCATTGGGCAGGTCCTCCAGGTCGATGTAGTGTGACAGACGTTCCTTTTCCTCGGGCGTAAGTTCGTCCGGGGTCATGTAGCCTTCCTTGAGCAGCTCGATCTGCATGAAGGGGCAGTGGCGAAGAATCTGCGCATAGGGGTCGTTCGGATTGTTCAGGACGAGCTGGTGCAGCACTTCGCTGATGTGTTTGGGCTGGCTCATAGGGCACCTCCTTTCTGCAGGATGACTGCGTTGATGTCCGAGAGGCGGTAGCGGTCCATGCATCCGAGCTGGATGGGGACCAGGTAGCCGCTTTTTTTCCAGCGCCAGAGGGTTGCGCTGGAGACATTGAGCTTCTCCATCGTCTCTTCGCGCGAGAGGAAGGAGTCGTCGGGCTGCACCGCCACGGCGGGCTGCACTTCACGAAGGTCCTGGACCAGTTCGTCTTTCAGTGTCCTGGCCATCATCATAAGGTCTGACGCTTTTACGGAAATCGTCACATCCGGGCATTGTCTTGCCAGTGCTATTAAATCAAGTGTATCCATTTTTCCTTGTTTTAATAGTTGCACCTCCCATCGAAACAACAAACTGCGGAGGCGGGGCCCGGCGGGAAACGGTTGTTATCTTTGTCTGGTTCCCAGGGTTTGCCGATACAAAAATAATTTGATTAAATGGGGTGAAATGCGTGTTTTCACACAGATTCCGAGGCTGGATAACACAAATAAAACCGCTTGGTAATCAAGCGGTTGTAGGGGCGGATGTGTAATGATGTGTAATTTTAGTTCCGGGCTCTTGTCCGGTCGATTTCAGCAAATTTCTCCTGGGCTCTCTTGATGACTTTTGCACCGAGTTTTGTCTGTCGGACATTGGCTGCAAGGGAAGGGTCAAGGCCTGCGACAGAAAGGAAATTGCGGAGGAGGCTGGCGAAGTCTTTTTCGCTTTCCTTGAACCAACTCCTGAACTGGGTCACAAGCGCTCCGTAGTAGGTGTGGACAGCCTTCTCGCCGGACACCTCGATGATATGATCGAGGAGGAGCCGGGCCTTGTGGGGTTTGGTGGATTTGTCGAACAGAGCCAGGAATTCTTCTTCTGACAGAGAGGATGCGATTTCCTCCTCCTGCCGCTGGGGACGGGTGTAAGGCTGCTCCTGGACGGAATCTGACTGGCGGTTGGTCCACTGCCGGATTTCGTTCACGAAGTCAACGACAGCCCATACGAGTTCGGCTTCGTCGCGGTGGTCCCGGCCGTCGAGATACTCGGCAAGCTCCTGAACAGAGTCAAGATCTATGTCGAAGAATTCCGTGGCGGTGTAGTATCCGTCCCTGGAGGTCTTGATGTACTGCTTGCAGTGTTCGATGGTCGTGCTGTCAAGGATTACGGTGCGGTTTTCCGGAGCACCATAGTAGTTTCCCAGGTAATGCCTGATGCCGCAGAAGGCTTCCTCCGGCTGAATGTCGCCGGAGTCGAGAAGCCTTTCTGCCGTGGATGAGAGCTGGTTGATGGCGTCAACTATGTTTTCTGCTTCGTTTTTCGTCATGGCCTTGCAAAGTTACACCTTTAGTCCAGCAGGTTGGTCATTTCCTTGATCATGTCATCGTCGATGTCGCGATAGCGGGCGAATGCCTTGGAGCCTTCGCAGTGGCCGGAGAGCTTGCCGACGAGGTTCGGGTCTTTGACCTTCTTGTAGAGGTTGCCGATGAAGGTCCTCCTGGCCATGTGAGAGCTGGCAATGTCGCTGATGGGGTGCTGCTCAGACTGCTTGGTGCGGGGGTTGACGATGGTCACGACGCGGTTGATTCCGGCTTTCTTGAGCCCCTGGCGGATGAGGTCGTTGAGCTTGCCTGTGCTGTAGAAGGGGAAGATGGTATCCCGTCCGCTGCCCTTGTAACGTTCCAGAATCTTGATGGCGGTGGGAGACAGATACACCTTGACTACGCGCGGACGTTCTTCTTTGGTCTTGCTGGGGACATACTGCACGGAGACGCCGTTGTCGGTGGTGACTATGTTGTTCTCGGTGAAGGAGAGGAGGTCGCTGATACGGCAGCCGATGTAGCACTGGAAGATGAAGATGTCCCGGGCTTGGGCGAGGTCTTTATCATCGCCCATGTCCGTCTTGTACAGCAGGTCGCGCTCCTCGGTGGTGAGATAGTAGGGGGTACCGTACTTCTGGGAGCCGACGGAGTATTTGCGGAAGGGATCGTTCCTGGTGTAGCCCATGTCAATGCACCAGCGCCAGTATGCGCGGACGGCGCTCATGTAGCTGACGATGGCGTTGTCGCTTCGCTGGCGGGGAGCCCGTTCGTGCTCGGAGTGGTCCCAGGCGTATTTGTATTTTTTCACCGGCCTGAGGCCCATGCGGTATTTCAGCTGGGCGGGCTCGAAAAGGGTGTGTTCGGTGCGGAGGAATTCTTCGAAGGCGACGAGGGTCTCCGATGTGGCTTTGTCCAGGATGATTTGCTTGCCTTTGTAGAGTTCGTAGCGCTGGACGATGCGGAAGACTGCGTTGTAGGTGTGGACGCGCTCCATGGAGATTTTCTTGTGCTTGAGGAAGTCTTTGGTCTTGTCCAGGAAGCAGATTTCATCACTGTCCGGCTTGGCATAGTTCTCGGGATAGAGGAGACGGTCTATGGTGTCCTGCGCCCAGTCCTGAGTGAAGTCTTCCGGCAGCTTGTCGTTGCCTTTCTCCAGAAGGTGAGTGACGATCCGGTCGACGGTCGCCTGGGCATCAAGAGCCTCGCGGACCTTGGGAGTGACGACGCGATTTTTGATGACGATTTTGTCCTCCTTGAAGAACTCCGGGAGGAGGAAGACATGGGTGTGCGCACGGAGCGC
>FLNX01003901.1_pt1 | contig 10125 bp, 7 predicted proteins | sample 1140341 | NCBI WGS metagenome assembly FLNX01 (sample SAMEA3878208, study PRJEB12797) | bioreactor metagenome | biome: Moose rumen | place: Sweden | collected 2011-10
ATGGAACTGCTCGCCGATACCATAGAGACGCTGGCTCTCGAAGAAGATCACAGGGTCCGTACCCTGCAGGGCGCTGTTCATGAGGCCCTTGGCATCGTACGGAGTCACAGGGAACACCACCTTGAGGCCGGGGATATGGGTGCACAGGGAGGTCCAGTCCTGGCTGTGCTGGGCACCGTACTTGGAGCCCACGCTCACGCGCACCACCACCGGCATCTTGAGGATGTTGCCGGACATGGCCTGCCACTTGGGCAGCTGGTTGAAGATTTCGTCGCCGCAGCAGCCGAGGAAGTCGCAGTACATGATTTCCGGAATCACGCGGCCGCCGCACATGGCGTAACCGATGGCCGTGCCGATGATGGCAGCCTCGGCGATCGGGCTGTTGAACAGGCGGTGGTAAGGCAGGGCCTCGGTGAGACCGCGGTACACGGCGAAGGCGCCGCCCCACTCACGGTTCTCCTCACCGTAGGCGATGAGGCTGGAGTCTTTATAGAAACGGTCTACGATGGCTTCGAACACACCGTCGCGGAAGTTGTACATCTTCATGCTGCTCACCGGCTTGCCCTCGGCATCCTTGTAGAAACGGGTCTTGCCGGCAATCTGCTTCACGCGCGGATTCTCCTCCATCGGATGGTTCACCTCGGGTTTGGCATCGCCCAGGGAATCGACGCTGCCGTTGGAGAACATCATCTCACCCAGCAGCTCGTTGTCCTTCACGAGGTCCATACGAGGGGAAACCTTCTCGTCGATGGCGAGCTTGTACATCTCGAAGATGACGTCCTTCACATAGGCCTGGATGGCGTCCAGGTCTTCCTGGGTGGCCACGCCCGCTTCGATGAGCTTGCGGCCGTAGCCCAAGATGCAGTCTTCGGCCTGCCAGGCTTCCATCTCTTCCTTGGTACGGTACGAGGACTGGTCGGACGGGGAATGACCGCTGTAACGGTAGGTCACCACATCCAGCAGGCACGGGCCTTCCTTTTTCTCCAGCAGGGCCTTCTTGCGGCGGAAAGCATCGATCACGGCCAGCGGGTTGTAACCGTCTACGCGCTCTGCGTGCCAGGCCTCCGGGTTGAAACCGGCGCCCAGACGGGCCGGGAAGGTATAACCCATGGTTTCGCCGCGGGTCTGTCCGCCCATGGCGTACTGGTTGTCCATTACATTGATGAGCACCGGGAGGCCGCCCTTCATGTCGCCTTCCCACAGGGTCTTGAACTGGTCCATGGAAGCGAAGGTCATGCCTTCCAGCACCGGACCGCGGGCCATGGCGCCGTCGCCCAGGTTGGCCACGACGATACCCTTCTTGCGGTTCACCTTCTTATAGAGAGCCGCACCCACGGCGATGGAACCGGAACCGCCCACGATGGCGTTGTTCGGATAGATGCCGAAGGGAGTGAAGAAAGTATGCATGGAGCCGCCGAGGCCCTTGTTGAAACCGGTGGTGCGGGCGAAGATCTCGGCCATGGCACCATAGAGGAGGAAGCGGACGCCCAGTTCCTTGGTCGTGCCCTTGAAATCCTTTCCGGCAACGGCCACGGTGGCGCCGCCCCAGAATTCGTCCATCACCTTCTTGAGTTCGGCCTCCGGCAGGATCTCGATGGAACGGAGACCCTTGGCGAGGATTTCACCGTGGGAGCGATGGCTGCCGAAGATGAAGTCGTCGGTGTCCAGGTTATATGCCATACCCACAGCCGCTGCTTCCTGACCGGCAGAAAGGTGGGCGGGACCCGGGTTGTTGTACTCCACGCCGTTGTATCCACCGGTGGTCTTCACCAGGTTGAGCATGGTTTCGAACTCGCGGATCACGAACATGTCGCGATAGATGCGCTTGAGGTCTTCCTTGGTGAAGTTGCCCTCTTTCAGCTCATCCTTGACGGACTTGCTGTACTGCATCACGGGAATCTTGGGGAAGGCAATTTCGTGCTCTTTGGGACGGAGCACCTCGTTGGGGTCGATAAATAATGACTTAGGCATGGCTTATTTCAGGGTAAATACAGTTTCTTTCAAAATTTCGGATACGGTAGGATGCGGGAAAACCACTTCCTTGAGTTGCTCCACGGTCATCTCCTGCTCGATGGCGATGCAGGCGCTGTGGATCATTTCGGAGCAGGGGTTGCCCAGCATGTGGACACCCAGCACTTCGTGGTACTTCTTGCCCACGATCACTTTGCAGAGGCCTTCGCCCCGCTCATTCTCCGCCACAAAACGGCCGGAATAGGCCATAGGGAGCTTGAGTACGGTGTAGTCCAGACCCTTCTTGGCAGCCTCGGCCTCGGTAACGCCGGCGCCGGCCACTTCCGGATTGGTGTACACCACGCCCGGGATGGCGTTGTAGCGCATGCGGTCGGCCTTGCCGAGGATGTTGTTCACGGCCACCTCGCCTTCGCGGGAAGCGGTATGGGCCAGCATGGAGAAGCCGGTCACGTCGCCTGCGGCATAGACGCCGGGCACGTTGGTGCGCATCTTCTCATCCACCTTGATGCCGTAAGGACGGCCGGCGGGATTGAGGGCGAACTCCACACCGATGTTCTCCAGGCCGATGCCCTGGAAATTGGCCCTGCGGCCCACGGAAACAAGGATCTTGTCGCCGGTGGCGCGGCAGGTTCTGCCTTCGGGATCTTCGTACACCACATCGTTTCCTTCCACGGCCACCACTTTGCAGCTGAGGTGGAATTCCACGCCCTTCTTCTCGTACTGGGCCTGGAGCATGGCGCTGATCTCATCGTCCAGAGGCCCCAGGATCTTGGGCAGCATCTCCACTACGGTAACCTTGGTGCCAATGCTGTTGAAGAAGCTGGCGAACTCCATGCCGATGACGCCGCCGCCGATCACCACCAGTTCCTTGGGCTGATCGCTCAGGGAGAGGATTTCGCGGTTGGTCACCACGGCGCCGCCGAGGCCTTCGCGCAGACCCGGGATAGCGGAACGGCCGCCTCGGAGCCCGTGCAGATGAGAAGGTTCCTGGCCTGGAAGTCCTTGCCGTTGCAGGAGATGACGATGCCTTCGGCCCCGCGCTCCTTGATGAGGGCATCGCCCTTCACCACCTCTACCTTGGCCCCCTTCATCTGGGCCTTCACGCCGCCGACGAGCTTCTTGACCACCTTCTCCTTGCGCTTGAAGATGGCGTTGAAGTCGATGGAAGAGCCGTCTACCTTGACGCCGTACTGGTCGGCGTGACGGGAATAATCGTATACTTTGGCGCTGTACAGCAGCGTCTTGGTGGGAACGCAGCCTTCGTTGAGGCACACGCCGCCCAGTTCTCTTCTTTCAAAAAGCACTACGGAGAGACCGGCATTGCCGGCACGCCCCGCGGCCACATATCCGCCGGGGCCTCCACCCATGATTGCAAGATCGTACATACTCTTTCAGTTTATAACAATCTATAAAGATACGAATTAAAATTCAACTTCCAGGTTTTCGATTTCCTGAGCCACCTGCTTGAGGAAACGGGTGGCCTCGCCGCCGTCGATGGCGCGGTGGTCGTATGTGAGGCTGAGGCCCAGGTAAGGCACGAAGGCATACACGCCGCCGCCGAGGTCCTTGGGACGGGGGACGATGGTACCCACACCCAGGATGGCGCTCTGGGGCACGTTGATGATGGGGGTGAACCATTCCACGCCGAAGCCGCCGAGGTTGGAGACGGTGAAGGAAGCGGCTTCCGGAGAAAGCAGGTCCGGATTGATGCTGCCCTTCTTGCTGTCATCGGCCACCTTCTTGAGTTTCTTGCTCAGGCCTACGATGTTGAGTTCATCGGCATGGGGAACGGCGGGGACCATGAGGCCGCGCTCGGTATCCACGGCGATGCCCAGATTCACGCTGCTGAAAAGGCGCATGGCGTCTCCCAGGCAGTGGGAATTGAGGTTCGGGAACTTCTGCAGGGCCTTGATCACGGCGAAGCAGACGAAATCGTTGATGGTGATGTTCGTATCGATCTTTCCTTCTTCGAGGGCCTTCTTGGCCTTCTTGCGCAGGGCCTGGATCTTGCGGGCATCGGCCCCCAGCATGTGGGTGAGCTGGGCGGAATTCTGGAGGGAGTTGTACATGCTCTTGGCGATGAGCTTGCGCATGTTGGACATCTTGACCACCTTGAATTCCTCGCCTTCGCCGGCGATATCGGTATGGTTAGGCTGCCAGACTTTGAGGTCGCTGCCCTTTACGCTGCCGGCCAGGCCGGTGCCGGTGCCGGGAGAGACCAGGCCGCCGTCGGCCATCCGGGCCTTGGCCAGACCGGTGAGGGCGCCCTGGGCCGCGGCTGCGGCTTCCACGTCACGGGCGATGATGCGTCCGTGGGGGCCGGTTCCGGCTACACGGGCAGTGTCCACACCCTTCTCCGCGGCGAGGGTACGGGCGCGCGGGCTCACGGGAGCGCCCGGGGTCACATCAGCGGAGGGTACTGCGGGGCCCGCCGGCTCTGCCGGTGGGAGGGACAAAGTCGAAGGCTGAGGGTTCTCAGAGGGTGTCCCCTCCGCTGTCCCGACCCCCGCGGGGGCGAACTCGGCGAAGGACTCGCCGGGCTGGCCGATCACCATCACGTTGGTAAGGACGGGGATCTCGTCTCCGTCGTTGAAGAAACAGGCCAGGACCACGCCTTCGAACTTGGATTCCTCCTCGAAGGTGGCTTTGTCGGTTTCGTATCCGAACAGGACATCGCCCACCTTGACGGTGTCCCCTACTTTCTTCTTGAACTCGGAGACAATACAGCTCTCCACGGACTGGCCCTGTTTGGGCATGATAACTACATTGGCCATACTATGCTAACAATTGCGGCAGGAAAGTACTGAAAATGAGGACGGCCAGGCCGCACACAAGCACCACGACGGTCTTGCGGGACACGCCCTTCCATTCCTTGAGGATGATGCCCCAGACATTGGAGAACACGACGTTCAACGCCATCAGGATGCACCAGCTGAAAGTGATGAGCACAGGGTAGTCCGTGAGGAAACCCTTGCCCAGGGACAGGCCGAAGAACTGGCTGTACCACAGCAGGCCGGCCAGGCAGCAGAACAGGAGGTTGTTGGCCCACAGGGAACCCTGTTTGTAGTCCCCCCAGGTCTTGTTCTTGCTGTTCTGGAAGAAGCAGTAGCAGGCGTTGGTGAGGAAACCGCCGAAGGTGACCAGCATGGTGGCGGGCAGCGTCTGGAAGACAGGCTTGGTGCCCTCCAGGTACAGGCCGTCGCCGAAGCTGAGGCCGATGTTGAAGCAGGCGCTCATGAAGCCCGCCAGCACAGCCACGAACAGGCCCTTGCCGAAGTTGAAGTCCTTCACGGCCTCTTTCTTCTGCTCTTCCGGCAGGGCGGCGGATTTCATCCAGCCGGCCACGCCGATGATGGCGATACCGATGAGGGTGACCACCACGCCGATGATCACGGCACTGGTGAGATCACCGGTCTTGCCGGTGAATACCGGACCCAGGATGGCCCCCAGGCCCGAGCAGGTACCCAGGGCGATGCTCTGCCCCAGAGCCACGCCCAGATACCGCATGCTGAGGCCGAAGGTAAGGCCGCCCACACCCCAGAGCACACCGAACAGGATGGTGAGCCAGGTGTCCTTGGGGTTGGCATTCATCAGGCCCAGCAGGTCGCCGAAGCTGCCGCCGGTCCCGGACAGGGACAGCAGCGAACCCGCAAGCGGGAAAAGCAGCCAGGCGAAGACACCCTGGATGATCCAGTAGCTTTCCCAGCTCCACTTCTTGATCTTGTTGATAGGAACATAGCTGCTGGACTGGCAAAATGCCCCAACAGCTATGATCAATAATCCGATAATGAGGTTCATGACTTATCGTTTGGAAGTTACGTCTTTCTCGTACTGCTCGATGCAGGGGATGAATTCCTCGCCCACGGGCACGCCGTTCTTGTAGTTGAAGTAGTCGAACACGGCGCCGAACGGGAGGGTCTTGGCCTCTTCCAGAAGGGCGAGGCGCTGGAAGCCCTGGCCGTTGTCTTCGTACTCACGCAGCTTGGCAAGCGGTTCCAGCAGGGCGCTCAGGATGCACTTCTGCGTGGCGCGGGTACCGATGATGTAGGCGCCGATGCGGTTAATGGAGGCGTCGAAGTAGTCCAGACCGACGTGGGCGCGCTGCAGACCGTCGGCACGGACCAGCTCCTTGAAGAAATCAAGGGTTGCATCATTCATGATGGTCACGTGGTCGGAATCCCAGCGGATAGGACGGCTCACGTGCAGCATGAGTTCGGGGACGTAGAGAAGCAGGGCGGAAATCTTGTCGGCGATGTTCTCGGTGGGCTCATAGTGGCCGGTGTCCAGGGTATACATCACCTTGCGGGTGGCGCAGTAACCCTCGTAGAAGTCCATGGAACCCACAGTGTAACTTTCAAGGCCGATGCCGAAGAGCTTGGCCTCCACGCAGCTCTTCATGCCGGGGAGTTCCTCCTTGAGGATCTCGTCAAGCGAGGCGGCGAGAATCTCGCGATAGCGCTTGCGATAGACCGTCTGGTCCTTTGAGCCGTCGTGGACCCAGATATTCATGATGCAGGGGTCGTTCTGGGCCTTGCCCATGGCGTCCGCGATGCGGCGGCAGCGCTTGGTGTGTTCAATCCAGAATTCGCGGATGGCGGGATCCGGGTTCGCAAGGGACAAGTCTCCGCTCTTGGGATGGCCGAAGGAAGTGGAGTTGAAGTCCAGCTTGAAGTTGTTAGCCTTGGCCCAGTCAATCCAGCTCTGGAAGTGCTCTATACCGCACTGGTCGCGGTCTACGAACTTGCCGCCGAAGTCGCCGTAAATTTCGTGCAGGTTCACGCGGTGATTGCCGGCCAGGAGGGTTTTCACGAACTCGAGGTCGCTCCGCACCTCGTCTATGTTGCGGGCGCGGCCGGGATAGTTGCCGGTGGTCTGGATACCGCCGGAGAGGCCGTCCTTGCTCTCGAAACCGATCACGTCGTCGGTCTGCCAGCAGTGCAGGGAAATCTGCTGTTTTTCCAGCTGTTCAACGGCTTTGTCAGTGTCTACGCCAACGGCAGCGTAACGCTCCTTGGCAATCTCGTAAGCTTTGAGGATCTGTGCTTCTTTCATGATATCAAATGTTTTTGTGTTATTTATTTTGCGGGATAAAAGGTTTTGACGGCGAAGGCCTGGCCAATGAGGCGGCGCATCTCCCAGCGGTCTTTCACCAGACCGGCGGTGCGGGCCTGCAGCATCACGTTGCCGATGGCCGTGGCCTCGGTGGGGCCGGCCACCACGGGGATGCCCAGGGCGTCGGCCGTCCACTGGCTCATGGTGGCGTTGGCGCTGCCTCCGCCGATCACGTGCAGTTTCTCGATCTTGAACGGGGCGAACTGCTGGAGCATGTCCACCACCTCTTTATAGCGGTTGGCCAGGCTGTGGTAGATGCAGCTGATATACTGGGCAATGCTCTCCGGCAGCTTCTGACCGGTTTCCCGCAGGTAGCTGTCGATGGCTTCCACCATGTTGGCAGGAGCGGCGAAGCGCGGATCGTCCGGGTTGATCAGGGACGGGAAATCTTTCTCGCTCCGGGCCATGGCCTCGATCTCTGCGTAGGAGTACTTTTTGCCGTCCGTTTCCCAGATTTTGCGGCTCTGCTCCAGAATCCACATGCCGGTAATGTTCTTGAGGAAGCGGGTGGTGCCGTCGATGCCGCCCTCGTTGGTGAAATTGAGGCGGGTGCTCTCTTCGTTGACGATGGGAGCGGGGGTCTCGATGCCCATCAGGCTCCAGGTGCCGCTGGAAAGGTAGGCGAATTTCTCGTCTTCCGCGGGAACGGCTGCGATGGCCGATGCGGTATCGTGGCCGGCGACGGCGACCACCGGAATCTCCGGCAGGCCGCAACGCTCGGCGATGGATTTGCGGAGGGTTCCCACCACGGTGCCGGACTGGACGATGGGTAGCAGCACGTCGGTGCGCACGCCCAGGCGCTCCAGCAGGGACTTTTCGAACTGACGGGTAGTCTGGTTCATCATGCCCGAGGTGGAGGCGTCCGTATATTCACAAACTTTGTTTCCTGTCAGCATGTAGGACAGCAGGTCCGGGATGAACAGGATGGCGTCTGCGTACGCGAGGGGGGCGAAGTTTTCCCTGGTCTGGGCATACAGCTGGAAGATGGAGTTGAAGTTCAGGATCTGGATGCCCGTGGCGGCGTATAGCTCTTCACGGGGGATAATACGGAACACTTCTTCCGGGACGCCGTCCGTATAAGGGTCGCGATAGGCGCGGGGATTCCCCAGCAGGGAACCGTCCTTGGCCACGAAGCCGAAGTCCACGCCCCAGGTATCGATGCCGATAGATTCAATCTCAACGCCTTGCCGCCCCAGTTCCGAGAGACACTTGCAGAAATGCTCGTAGATGGCTACGATGTCCCAGTAATATTTACCGCCCAGCTCGATGATGCCGCTGGGGAACCGGTATACTTCTTTCATCTCAAAGGAGCCGTCGTGGAATGTGGCCAGTACCGCGCGGCCCGAAGTGGCGCCGCAGTCGAAGGCAAGGAAGTTGTGTTTGTCTGCCATGGGATTATCAGTTTTGTACGGCTGCAAAATTAAATCTTTTCTCTCTTATTATTAATTTGATTCTGCTATAAAAACTTTAAATTTTGACAAAGCGGAACAATTTTGTAATTTTGCAGAAAATTAAGTCAAATGCTGGAAACTGGAATCAAAGGATACCGGGAATCGGAAGCCACCCCGGAGCGGTCGGCCCAGTCGCTCGGGAGCGGCAACGTAGAGGTCTATGCCACCATCATGATGATCGGCCTCATGGAAAAGACCTGCCTGGAGAGCGTACTTCCTTTTTTGGAAGAGGGCCAGGACACGGTGGGAACGGCCGTGAACGTGTCGCACTGCAGCGCCACGCCCGTGGGCATGAAAGTCCGCTGCGAGAGCGAACTGGCAGAGATCGACCGCCGCCGGCTGGTGTTCCGCGTGGCCGCCTACGACGAAAAAGGCCTCATCGGCGAGGGAACGCACGAGCGTTTCATCATCGACAAGGCCCGGTTTATCCAGAAGACCTACGACAAACTATAGTTATTTGGTAGGCCGTTTGTAGCCGTCGCGTTCACATTTTTCCGTCATGCAGACACGAAATCCAAGCTTGCCCTCCAGTGTCTGAGGAGTTTGGGGACTTGCACCCGTTAGAGTATGTTCATGCTGGGCGAACTGCAAAAGAGGCCGACTCGCTTGGGTCGGCCTCCATCGTTCACAAATACCACTTTGTCATTTAACTTGACTTGAACGATGCGGCAAAGATAGTAATTTTTCCAGAATCGTCCTCCGTTACAAAGTATTTGGCCATATATCTTCTTTTTCAACGGCAGCGCTCTGCCACTAACCCTTTCGGGAGGAAAACTACATCTCGTTCCCCACCTTGCGGGCGCGTACCGGCTTGTCCAGGTTGATGCCGTCGGCGCTGGCAATCTCCACCAGGAGGTTCCAGCCGGCGCAGAGGTACACATAGCCCTGCAGCTCACCGGCATCCGGCACTACGATGGTGGTGAAGGGAGTCTGCTTGGTATCCAGGGCCACCACATGCACGTGGGCACCGTTGAATACTGTCTGGTACTTGGCATACTCGCTCTCGATGGGGTTCACCACGAACACGATGTCGCCGTCTTCCATCACCTCTTCCGGGCCGTGAAGGGCGTAGGTGCCCTCCAGGAAGTCGCTCTTTCGGCGGGTGATCTCGTTGGTCTTGAGGGTAAGTTCCTCGGTGACGCCGTCGTTCATGCCGGCGAAGTAGATGGTCTTGGCGCCGCGGGCCCATTCCACGATCTCTGCGGGGATTTCCAGGGTGAGGGCTTTCTCCACCTTCTCGGCGAGCGGGGCGATGCAAGGGGTGATGTCCTTTCCGGCGAGCTTCCAGATCACGGTCTCGAACAGGAGGGCCTGCTCCGCCACACTCTTGGTGGCGGCAACGGCCTCTTCCCAACCGCAACCCAGCACATGGGTTTTCACGCACACCTCGGAGAGCGGGGTGCCCTCGTTGGCGGTGACGCCGAAGAATTCCTTGTGACCGGCAGCCTTGAGCTGGTTCGCGAGCAGCAGGGTTTCCTTGGTGCGGCCGGAGTTGGAGTCGCACAGGACCGTGTATTTGCTCAGGTCGTATTCGCAGGCCTGGTGGGAGCCCTCGGTGTGCACCATGGCGTCCACGCCCCACTTGAGGGCT
>FLNX01003212.1_pt1 | contig 10116 bp, 4 predicted proteins | sample 1140341 | NCBI WGS metagenome assembly FLNX01 (sample SAMEA3878208, study PRJEB12797) | bioreactor metagenome | biome: Moose rumen | place: Sweden | collected 2011-10
AGGAGGTCACGTGTCCTCACGTGACACCAGTGCCGGGTGCGACGTGAGGACACGTCGCCTCCTACTCAGCCAAGAACAAAACGTACCAACTTATTTTTTTTACGACTACCTAACACCCATCACCTAACACCTATCACCTATATTAAAATGGTGCTTCTTCTGCACCTCGTCTAAAAAAGATGATTTCCGTAGAGAATCTGAAAGTAGAGTTTGGGGTGAAACCCCTTTTCCAGGAGGCCAGTTTCGTGGTCAACGATCACGACCGTATTGCGCTTGTCGGAAAAAATGGAGCTGGAAAGAGCACGTTGCTCAAGATTCTTTGCGGACAACAGCAACCCACTGCAGGAACGGTAGCCATACCCAAGGACACCGTTGTGGGCTATCTGCCGCAGGTGATGCGGCTTTCCGACGAAACAACAGTTCGCGAAGAAACCCGCAAAGCCTTTTCCCATCAGACACAACTCAAGGAACAACTCGACCGCATGAATCGTCAGCTCAGCGAGCGTACTGACTATGAGAGCGACGACTACATGCAGCTGGTGCAGCGGTATACGGAAGAGCATGAGCGCTTCCTGATGATGGGAGCCGACAATTATGAAGCCGAGATGGAGCGCACGCTCAGTGGTCTTGGTTTCAAACGTGCCGACTTGCAACGACCAACCAGTGAGTTTAGTGGTGGTTGGCGCATGCGTATTGAACTGGCTAAGATACTTTTGCAGAAGCCTGATGTGCTTCTTCTCGACGAGCCCACCAACCATCTTGACATCGACAGTATCCAGTGGTTGGAGCAATTCCTCGCGCAGAGTGCCAAGGCCGTGGTGCTCGTCAGTCACGACCGAGCTTTTATCAACAATGTAACCAACCGGACACTCGAGATTTCTTGTGGTCGGATTATCGACTATAAGGTGAAATACGACGAATATGTGAAGCTTCGGGCAGAACGACGTGAACAGCAGATTCGGGCTTACGAAAACCAACAGAAGGAAATAGCCGATATGCGTGCCTTCATCGAACGCTTTCGCTATCAGGCCACCAAGGCCGTTCAGGTGCAGCAGAAGGTGAAGCAATTAGAGAAAATTGTTCCCATTGAAATCGATGAGGTAGACAATCGGGCCATGCATTTGAAGTTTCCTCCTTGTCTGCGTTCTGGCGACTACCCTGTGATTTGCGATGGAGTAGGGAAGAGCTACGGCGAACATACGGTCTTCAGTGGTGTCGACCTGACAATCAAGCGTGGAGAAAAAGTTGCCTTCGTGGGAAAGAATGGTGAAGGCAAGACTACGCTCGTGAAATGTATCATGGACGAGATACCCTTCGATGGAAGACTCAAGATCGGGCACAACGTACAGATTGGCTACTTCGCTCAGAACCAGGCGCAGCTTCTCGACGAGACGCTCACCGTGCATCAGACCATCGACTATGTGGCCAAGGGAGAAGTCCGATTGCGTATCAACGACATCCTCGGGGCATTCATGTTCGGCGGAGAGGAAGCCGACAAGAAGGTAAAGGTGCTCAGTGGCGGTGAGCGAAGCCGTTTGGCGATGATTAAACTCTTGCTCCAACCCGTCAATCTGCTGATTCTCGACGAGCCCACCAACCATCTTGATATGGCTTCTAAAGATGTGCTGAAAGAGGCTATCCTGGCTTTCGACGGCACAGCCATCATCGTGAGTCACGACCGTGAGTTTCTGGATAGACTTGTCACGAAGGTGTACGAATTCGGAGGTGGTAAGGTGCGCGAGCATCTGGGCGGCATCTATGATTTCCTCCGCAGTCGGAAGATAGAAGATCTCAATGAGTTGGGGAATATGAGGAACCCCTCACCCCTCACCCATCACCCAACACCCATCACCCAACACCCATCACCCAACACCCATCACCCATCACCTCTTGAAACCGAAGCCATCAGTTCCAAACTCGCCTATCTTGACCGCAAAGAGTTGCAGCGAAAAATAAAGAGGGCCGAGAAGTCCGTGAAAGAATGCGAAGACCGCATCATGAAACTGGAAAGCCGCCAAGCCGAACTCGACCAGATCCTCTGCACACCAGAGGGAGCCTGCGATATGAAGGTGGTGAACGAATACACAGAACTCAAGAAAGCCATCGACGAAGAAACAGAACGATGGGGGCAGTGTGCCGAAGAACTGGAAGGCCTTCAGGCACAGCTCGAATGTTAAGAAATGTGCAAAAAATAAGTTGGTACAATGTAGGAGGTCACGTGTCCTCACGTGACACCAGTGCCGGGTGCGACGTGAGGACACGTCGCCTCCTACTCAGCCAAGAACAAAACGTACCAACTTATTTTTTTACGACTACTAAGAAGATAATCGTTTAACTATATAATTAACAGTAATAAATGAATAAAACAATGTTTACACTCATGCTGATGGCATCGACTTCTATCGGTGCTTACGCTCAGTTGGGTACAGGCATCGACCTGAAGAACCTCAACCAAACCGTAAAACCAGGCGAAGACTTCTATCAGTATGCATGTGGCGGATGGATGAAAAACAATCCTCTGCCCGCAGCCTATTCGCGTTTCGGCAGTTTCGACCAACTGCAGGAAGACAACAACAAGCGTATCAACGACATTCTCAGCGAACTGCAACGCGGTACCTACAAGAACGGAACCGTAGAGCAGAAACTCAGCGACTTCTATCGTCTGGCCATGGACTCCGTACGCCGCAACAAGGAGGGCGTAGCTCCGTTGATGCCACTGATCAAGGAGATGGAATCGGCTAAGACCGTCGACGAGCTCCGTCAGCTGATGATGAACTATGCCGACTTCGGCTATGGTGTACCCATGCGCATCGGTTTCGGTGCCGATGAAAAGAATGCGTCGATGAATATCCTCAACATTTCGCAGGGTGGTCTCACGCTCGGACAGAAGGAGTATTATCTCGATTCCGACAAAGCCACAACCGACATCCGCAATGCTTATAAGAAGCACATCGTGCGGATGTTCCAGCTCTTCGGTTTCAACAAGAAGGAGGCCACCAAGAAGATGAACCTCATCCTCGCCTATGAGACTGAACTGGCCAAGGTTAGCAAGAGCAGTACCGAACTGCGCGATCCGGAAGCTAACTACAACAAGATGACGTTGAAAGAGTTCCAGACTCGTTATCCCAACATCCCTTTGGTGACATACCAGACCGCACAAGGTGTCAAGGAAAAGGATATCCAGGAGATGATTGTTGGTCAGCCGGCATTCCTTGACGCTGCCGACAAGCTCATTGCCGATCATAGTGCCGATCAGCTGCGTGCCTATATGGAGTGGGATGCCATCCTCAGCGCATCCGGCTATCTCAGCGATAAGGTCAACGAGGCCAATTTCGACTTCTTCGGCAAGACCATGCGCGGCCGTCAGCAGGACTATCCTCGCTGGAAGCGTGCCACCAACCAGGTGGAGGCCGTCATGGGCGAGGCTCTCGGCAAGATGTATTGCGAACGCTACTTCCCCGAAGCATCGAAAGAGCGCATGAAGACATTGGTGCGCAACCTGCAGTTGGCTTTGGCTGAGCGCATCCTCGCACAGACTTGGATGCAGACCGACACCAAGTTGGCTGCGCTCGCCAAGCTCTCCACATTCTATGTCAAGATTGGTTATCCCGACACATGGAAGGACATGAGCGGACTGACCATCGACCCAACCAAGTCGTATTTGGAGAATGTGAAGGCTTGCCGCAAGTTCTGGAACCGTGATGAGATCGCTCGCACTGCTGGTAAACCGGTCGACATCAACCAGTGGTTTATGACACCGCAGACGGTGAACGCCTACTACAACCCGACGACCAACGAGATTTGCTTCCCGGCAGGCATCTTGCAGCGTCCGTTCTTCGATCCTCAGGCCGACGATGCCTTCAACTATGGTGCCATTGGCGTGGTTATCGGACATGAGATGACGCACGGATTCGACGACCAGGGTCGCCGCTTCGACAAGGATGGTAACATGACTGACTGGTGGACAGAGCAGGACGGCAAGGGATTTGAGGAGCGCACAGGTCGCTATGCTGACTTCTTCTCAGCTATCAAAGTGCTGCCCGACCTGAATGCGAACGGTCGCCTGACACTGGGCGAGAACCTGGCTGACCACGGAGGACTGCAGGTTGCCTGGTATGGCTATAAGAATGCCACCCGCAACAACCCGCTTCCTACCGTTGACGGACTGACTGCCGATCAGCGCTTCTTCCTGGCCTACGCTGGTGTTTGGGGACAGAATATCACAGAGAAGGAGATTCGCAGTCGTACCAAGAGCGATCCTCACTCTCTCGGCGAATGGCGCGTCAACGGCGCTCTGCCCCACATCGACATGTGGTATGAAGCTTTCGGCGTGAAGGAGGGCGACAAGATGTTCATCCCGAAGAGTGAGCGTCTCGAACTCTGGTAGTCATTGCATCGCTGTTTAAGTCATTCGCAAAAGTAAAACAAGTTGTTTTGGTTTTGGAAACGCCATGTTTACGCATTGTAAACATGGCGTTTACGACAGTCAGAACTTGTTGTTTACACAAACAGTTCACCAGAAGCTGCTGACAACGATACCTTGTATCTGTCGCAGATGTCGGTTATCGTGGCACCATTGGCAGCCAGTCCATAAAAGTTGTCTTCGCTGATGAGCACATACTCCCACTTTCTATGCATACGCTCCTCCGGCTTCAGTTCATTGATTTTCCGCGTCCACTCCACAGCTGCCGTCTGTTTCTGTCGAACGTTCTTGTCGAAGAGTTTATCGTTGCCTTTTGTCTCAATCAGATACACCTTCTCACGTGTGGCCACCATGAAGTCGGGATGGTAAGTTGCCATCAGGCCATCACGGCGCATATAATAGATGACGGCAAACGGATGCATGTTCTCGCTGATTTTCAGGAAGCGTTCCACTTCTCCGTCTTTGTCGAGAAAGTCGATGAATGCCTTTTCCAGTCCGCCACCATGCGAAGGATAACCCTGTCGCTCATAGATGGTTTTGTGTGTTTCTACCGAGTATGTCTCCCGCATCTTGATTTCTACAACTGATGAAAAACGGGTATGCATCACCTGTGCATCGGTTGTCATGATGTTGTTTTGCAGGTTAAAGATGGCGCGAGCCATTTCCTCTATGATATGCTTGGTCACAATAGCATCCTTCGACAACAGTATCTTCCAGTCGCTTCCGTTGAAGGGATTGAAAGGCTGGCCAAACAAACGAGTACGGATATATCTATCCACAACGGCAATAGTCTGCGCCTCGTTGATTTGTAAGTTGGGTACTGGCATCTCTCTGTGCGAGGTTACACGGTCGAACCTTAAAGTGATGGTGCGCAGTAATTTCTGCAGATATTCATTATAGCTTGCTGCCGTGAACAGATTGGCTGTCACTTTATACCGTCCAAACTGAGTCTTAGAGATGGCTTCCTGTGAAATAAAGGTCTCGCCATCCTGTGCCAGAAACTGGCGAAGCCTGTCCAAGGGAAATGCCGTAAATGGCTGGAGCGTATTGATGTCGATCTCTGCATCTTCCAGCTCTTCTTCTGCATCCCTTACGATGATGGGCCATTCAAAGTCGAACTGCTCATAACCCTCGCGCAACCCCACTTTAATAAGGTCACCCGTAGAGCCTCCCTCGCCAGCCTCACCAGTATCTTCAACAGCCAGCCCTTGCTCAAACAGTTCGTCGTAGAAGTGTCGGAAGGCCGGATGCTCCACAATACTCAGCATGTCAATATAAGTCTTAGGTTGGCTATGCAGTTGTATCACGCGCTTTCTGTCCATCTCCTTAATGCTCTGCGCCCAGTCTTCTCGCCACATAAGTCGCAGTCCTCGTCCTATAATCTGTTCCAAAAGGATAGGTGCTTCTGAGGAGCGTAGGGGCACAATGACGCAAATGTTATTAACGTCGAAACCTTCGCGCAACATTAGCACCGATATGATGACTTTGGGCTTTTGATACTTGTCTATGTTGAAGAGTTTTTCTTTGATACCTTTCCACTCTTCTTCGGTTATTTCTCCTTTCTGATTGCTGTCTATGGTCACAACTTCGTCTTTTGCAAGTCCTTCGTCAAGCATGAAGTGCTCCACAAGCGGGGAAACAGCCGTGTCTTCACAAATCACCAGCAACTTAGGATTCTTGGTGCTGTCTTTCTCTGTGAAGTCCTTTTCCAGTATTCTGAGTTTAGCCAGACCTGCACGGAGCATCAACCGCTGGCCGTCGCTCAAGTCGCACACCTTGTTGCGTTCATCGCGCACTGCCTTGTAGTCCAAGTCTTTCAGTTCTGTCAATTCCTGCCGGCGGTCCAGCAACAGTGTCTTTACCAAGCCCTTGCGCATAGCTGTTGCCAAGTCGAAATCCACGATGATATGAGGAAAATAGCATTTCTGTGCTTTCTTGCCAGAGCCTCGTTGGTCGTAGGGCGTAGCAGAGAAATCTACTTGGAAGAAGCGTTCACCTTTCTTCTCGGCAATGGCATTCAGACCCTTTTGCCATTCCACTTCCTCTGGTTGGAGGAGATTTGCAATCCCCGACTTTTGTTTCAGTTCGTGAATGTGGTGAGCCTCATCATTGATGACCATTATGTCCTCTAAACCCGCAAGGTATTCTAATTCAGAGCCTCGTAGGTATCGGCGATCCAACATGCCGAGGTCGTTACCAGCCGCCTTGCCTGGACGGATAGGCAACAACTGCTCTATCATTTCCGGCACACTGAGCTGATTACTCCCCTCTCCCGTTGGAGAGGGGTCGGGGGTGAGGCCTTGGTTCTCAAACAGATGCCAGTTCGTCAAGGCTATCAGTCCGTCGCCTGTTGTCTTTCGTCCGATGCCTTCGTCTTTCGTCACCACATTGTTTTGGATAAACGAAAACACCTCCTGCCGATAGTGAACAGGGATAAACACTTCCTGATTCAGATAGAAGTCATTGGTCTCTATGTCGCGTTCCTGTTTGTCTCGTTGCATTCGTCCACAGAAAGCATCCAGCAGACGGTCATACACTATCAGGCCAGGAGCAACTATCAGGAAGTTCTTGGTGAAGCGTTGTTGATGGGGATTTGAAATCCCCATCTCAGGAGTCGGGGATTTTAAATCTCCTCCAACGGGGGTGAGGCTATGTCGTGCATTCAGCATCTGCCACAGCAGCAAGGCATGCATCACCCACGTCTTACCTGTACCCGTTGCCATCTTCACAGCATACTTGGGCATCTGGTATTTCTGTTGACTTAATGCGCCCAAGTCCACAACGGGCATCAGGTCCGGAGTCAGTTGCTGGTAGTAATCCAGCACATTCCTCACGCCCATTACTTCGTGCAGATAGATGATGTTGAGGATGGCCTGTCGCTGCCCTGCATGGAAGTTGCGATTTCTCAATGAGCAGTATTCCTCAGAAAACCAGAACTTCAATAACTCCTGCGTGGTTGGGGTTACTCGCTCCATCAGTTCGCCGCTCTCCCACGCATCATTCACCGTTTCGCTCAGCCGCTTGGCCAGTTCCAGCGAAACATTCATATTATTTGTTGCCATAACTATGAACTATGAATTATGAACTATGAACTTTTCTACCACTTGACTTTCAAAACCAAACACATCGACAGCCTTGATACAAACCTGTCGGCTATCCTTGTGAGGTACCCGCAAACGAGTCTTGTAGACACAATGCAGCGGGTCGTTGTCGTTCTCCGTATTCTCCCTGTAGTCCTGCCAAGTAGAGCGGAAGGTCACGCCGTCGTAGTCAGGGTCTATGCTCCAATATTCTATTAGGCTCAGCGGGTCACGCTCCAACACCTGTTGCAGTTTTTCCTTGTCCTTATCATCCAAGGGGATGTTGTCTGGCGACAGCAGCACATAGTTCTCTAACTCCACATCTATCTCGTCCAACTCTCCTGCTTGTGTCACTGTCAGTGGCTTTGCCACCAAGTATTGCAGCGAGGAGAAGCGTACACTTCTGTCGTCTATCAGTTTCTTATAGCCTTTCTTCGCCAACTTATCCAACAGGTCTGGCGGAATTACCAATACTTCCACCTTTGACGATTCGTACTTCTGAATGGCTTGCGAAATGTCGAACGCAAAGTTCCAACCAAGCACAACCACCTTGTCCCAGTCGCCTCCAAGCAACGAGGCTTTTGCTTCCACGGCCTTGCGGATAGTGGCAGCGGTTGTCAGGCGGTTTGGTGAATCGACCATCACCAGCGTTCGCGTACCTTTTATATATCCGAAGTTCCTGTCGTTCGTCTGCTCTGGCGTAAAGGGCAATGCGCCATACAGCCCCAGCACCACTTGACTCAAATCGCCCACATGCTTATACCGCTTGTTGTTCCTGAATGCTTCCTTCTGATAGTCACCAATACTCTGATACAAGAACGGCTTTACCTCTTGGTCGATAAAGCGTTTGCGCATCACCAACGAAGCAGGCTTGCCGATGTCGCAGGTAATCCAACGTCTGCCCAACCGTTCTGCAACTGCAGCCGTTGTGCCGCTGCCTCCGAAGAAGTCGCAAACGAGACTGTCTTTGTTAGAAGATGCCGCGACTATCCTTTCAAGTAACCTTTCTGGCTTTTGTGTTGCATAACCAACTCTTTCAGAATCTTCTCTGTTCAATTGTTCTATGTCTATCCAATAATCATTAGGTATTTTACCTTCGTCAACATAATATCGATAAACTTTTCCAGACTTCTTGTCTGTCTTTTCTTGATATTCTCTACCATCCTCATCTATTTTGACTCTCATATGAGAGTTCTCTTTTCTTTCAGTTGCTACTAATTGGTCTTTCCCATTGAAAATATAGTATGAACTTTTAGAATATAAGAAAATCACATCATGCTTCCTACCAAAGAACCGTGTGCCTTTACCCCCTATTGAATAGCACCACATGATTTCATTTAATAAATTATCCTTTCCAAAAATATCATCCAGCAGAAGTTTCACATAATGGCCTACATGCCAATCTATATGTACGTAGAGACTTCCTGATTCTGATAGAAATTCTTTCATGAGGACAAGACGTGGATAAATCATCCGAAGATACGAAATAGTACCTTCTTCCCACGTATCAGCATAAGCGAACTGCTCAATGACAGTAGGCTTCTGCTGAATATCCGTTCCTGGCAAAGAAATCTTCGTCCGATAGTCCGCTTTCGAATCAAATGGTGGGTCAATATAAATAAGGTCAACCTTACCACGAAGTGAGGGAAGCCCAGTCTGGGCATCACCTGCAAGCAGGGCTTGCATCGCCAAGAGGTTATCGCCATAGATAAGGCGGTTCATCCACTCTCCATTGCCTCCCGCCATGTTGAAGGCATTGGGAATCAGAGGAGTACTGCCCTTGAACAGCCCACTTACATCCTTACTTGGCAGCACCAGTTCATTGGTCTGAAGCCCAATCTGTGTACCACTACTGAGCCGCTCCAGTATCTGAGCCGCTTCACGCCTGCCTTCGCTCACGATGCGGGGCAGTTCTTCAATCAACGATTTAGCCATGTAGCATTATAGTTTGATAATGCGTCGCGCCACCAAACAAAACTGTTTCCTGCAAGCACCCGTATGGACACAAAACGTGGACGAATCCCCGTTCAGTGTTCCAGGTACTTGCAGGAAACCTTCACTACGAAACAGGAAAACGCCCACTATACAGTGAGCGCGTCCATTATTATCGTAATGAGTTCTTTCTACCTGCAAGTTTCGGAACACTTTGAATAATAGCCAACGCTAATGTTTAACCCACGAAATTAAATAAATCGCTCCCGCTCGGCCATTTGCGAACGAGTTCGCATGGCTCTCGCTTACTCGCGATTTTCGCACCGCCACCCTGCGCTCAGAGTATCAAGTCTCCTGAAGAGACAAGCGTTATAAACAACGCTTGGCAGCACTTGTTTGCAAAGGTACGAAATTAAATGCTTAATCAGATGAAATAAGGTGCATTTTAAATCTATTTTAACGGTGTGAAGATGGATTGTAATTACTCAGCACCCAACACCCATCACCCATCACCCATCACCCATCACCCAACACCCAACACCCATCACCCCAGTTACAGTATGCACTCCGCGCAGAAATCTCACTCTTTTCAAATACCAAAAGCAGGTATATGTTCTAAATTTATATTAAAAAAAACATTTGATGGATAATAACAGCCTGAAAACTCCGTTTTGTTTTTCT
>FLNX01003213.1_pt1 | contig 10101 bp, 8 predicted proteins | sample 1140341 | NCBI WGS metagenome assembly FLNX01 (sample SAMEA3878208, study PRJEB12797) | bioreactor metagenome | biome: Moose rumen | place: Sweden | collected 2011-10
GGTGTGTCAGGTCATCCACGGACTTTTGCAACTGAGCCATTTTTCCTGAATTCTCTTGGTTATTATCCGAAAAATGACTAATTTTGCACATGTGAGGTTTGTTTTGTTTTTTGCACTACAAAATTAACACTTTTCTCTCTGATTACCAAAGAGATAGCGTTAAAAAACCTCACATTTTTATTTTTAGTGTGAAATATTCAGGTTAGAGAGCCTTTCCGAAAAAGCGTCTTCCAATGAGGTAATGGCAAACTACCTTTTCAAAGAAAGCTCTTTCGATGTTTCTATGTTCTTGAGGAAAAAGATGAACATGGTATATTTGATGGATGAAAACAGAAAACGCTATGCCAATGCTTATAAACCTTGGAGCAGCGACGATGATGAAAGACTCCTCCGCCTATATCGAGAAGGGAAAAGCATTCAGGATATTTCTAAGGTCTTTGGGCGAAGCGAAGGGGCGATTCAATCTCGCATTGAAAAATGCTTGTTTCAGTAATTACCATTAAATTCTGTATAATTTCCGCCTTATGCGTATTCATTATCGCAGAAATTTATTAATTTTGTGGCCATATAAGGGATTCCCTTATAAAAACACTAACCCCGAAGTATGTATAAGCAGGGACAACGGGGTGTGACGTTGCAAAGATAGGAATTAAAAAACAAACTCGCAAGAAAACTGGTAGATTATAGAAAAAATAATAATAATTGGACTTTTTTTCTTAACAATGGAATGTTTTCTGCCAAAAACTTGCAGGGGAATGTTTTTTTTCGTACATTTGCGACAACTAAAATAAAAGGTATGAGTCTATTGAAATCAATTCTCAACATGCTGTTCAAAACAGCAGTTGACAGCCTGAATCAAAAAGAGGAGAGGCCACAGGTGAGCAATCGGAATTCGGGAATGCGGTCGGCCAGACCTGCCGAAAGACCTGCCGATCGCCGGGAAATCACCGATTGGAATGCTTATTTCGCTGAGATCCTCGCCACCGAGTTCCCCCAGTACAGCGTCAAGCGCAATGTGCCGGTGACCGAGCTCGCCGGTGACATTTCTGATGAAGCCCAGCTCTACAAGACACGCCCGGTTCAGCAATATAGGGCGGAGTGGGGCACACCCTACACCTTCGTCCTGTACCAAGGGGAAGCTCCCGTGGGCATCGTGATGCTCGGTTCTGACAACAGCCACCAAAGGAAGGTGAAATATCTCGTTTCGCGCATGTTTGCCAAGAAGCTGGGGCTGCCGTACATCAACTTCTATACGCAGATGCCCAACGAGCGAGACTACGTCATCAGTCGAATCAATAAGTTCTTGAACGCTTAATACACTAAGGAAAAGGGGATGCTATCCATGCGCCTGCGAAGGACGAAGCGTCACCTGCAATAGGGTCTTGCAGGCGGCCGGGTGACGTGCCGTCTCGTGAACGCCAATTTTGGCGATTCAAACCAACTCCCCTTTTCCTTCCTTTTATTATGGAGTCTGTCCTCGACCTACTTTCAAAACGTCAAATCTGGGAAGAGTTCCTTGCCGCCCGATTGCTGAAAGGCCGCTTCACCTGGTACGAATTCGATGAGGCCGACACCTTCGTCTCTGAGGAGCGATACCGGGATGTGGTGGAGCGCCTGCAACGAGGCGAGCCGCTGTCCATCCCCACACGCCATCTGGTCAACAAGATGGGCTCGGGCAAGAAGCGGGTGGTCTACAGCTTTCCGCAGGAAGAGATGACGGTGCTCAAGGCGATGGCCTTTCTGCTCTATCGCTACGACTCCAAACTGTTGCCCAACTGCTATTCCTTCCGGCGAGGCTTGACCCCTCACGATGCCATCCACCACTTGGTGCGTGCCATCGACAACCGCCCGATGTGGGCCTATAAGCTCGACATCCACGACTATTTCAATTCCATTTCCATCCCCTTGCTGATGCCCATCCTCGGCGAAGTGATGGCCGACGACCCTCCATTGTACCGATTCTTCGAGCAGCTGCTCACCGACGGGCGCGCCCTCCTCGGCGACGATGTCGTGCATGAGGAGCACGGCGTGATGGCCGGAACGCCCACGTCGCCCTTCTTGGCCAACATCTACCTGCGCGAGGTGGACCGCTATTTTGCCGAGCACGACGTGCTTTATGCCCGCTATTCCGACGACATCATCCTCTTCGCGCCCGACCGTCCGACGCTCGAAGGGCATATCAGCGTGCTCCAATACTTCCTCCAGAAATACCGCCTTGAGGTGAATCCCCGCAAGGTGCGCATCTACAGGCCCGATGAGGCATTCGACTTCTTGGGCTTCAAGTGCAAAGGCCGAAGCATCGACATTGCTGACGCCACGCGCCAGAAGATGAAAGACTGCATCCGTCGCAAGGCCCGTTCGCTACATCGATGGAGCAGCAAGAACCAAGTGGCGCCGGAGAAGGCCATGACCGTGCTCATCCGCTATTTCAACAAGAAGTTCTTCGACCCCGACGATGCCGCCACGCTCACCTGGTCGCGCTGGTTCTTCCCCCTGATCAACCAGACGGAGGGCCTGCGTGAGATAGACCATTACCTTCAGCAATATCTCCGCTTCGTGGCCACCGGCCGCCACAACAAGGCCAACTACCGCATCCGCTACGCCCACTTGCAACAACTCGGCTACCGTAGCCTAGTCCACGAGTTCTATGATCTTTCATGGCATATTCTATAAAATATGCATCGGAAATTCTGCGCTCGACTATTTCAGGATTACCTCTTTTCCCTGAATTGCACAGGCGTCATGCCGAAATGCTCCTTGACATACTTGCCGAAGAAGGAGGGATTGGGGAAGCCTAACCGGTCGGCCACCTGCGTGATGGTTAGGTCGGTGTGTTTCAGATAGTATCGAATGCCCTCCATCACTTGTTCGGTAATCCATTTGTTGGCAGTCTTGCCCGACAGGTTCTTACAGATAACAGACAGGTACTTGGGCGAAATGCAGAGTTCATTGGCATACGACGCTACGGTGCGATGCTTCACCCCGCTGGAGTGGAGCAGATGGAGGAATCGCTGGAAGTGCCTTCTGCCCGTCTTGGCATCAGCAGGCAGTTGGACCTCGCTGTTCAGTTGAAGCTTCAGGGCTCCACAAAGAGCCAGCATGGCACTCCTGACGAGTGCCTGGATGACATCGGTTCGGAACGGAGTATCGCCCTCTTTTTCGAAGCAGAGGCTGAGCATCTCGTAGAAACAGGTGTAGAAGCGAATGTCCACGTCAGAGAGACTGATGACGTGGATGCGTTGTATGTACATCACCTCGTTCCAGATGCTCATCTTCTCGCGTAGAAAGCTCTGAAGAATCTGGTCGGTGAAGAACAAGGCCCTGATGTTGAAGTCGGGGCTGATCATCAAGTCGGCAATCACCACATTGGCAGGAATGACAGCCACTTGGTTCTGTCGCAATTCGAAGGCCTGCCCGTTTATCAGTCCCTGTACGCGTCCGCTGGTGCATACGGCGATGGCACTCATTTGCACATGAGCTTCGCTGAAGCGGGCGAACTTCTGAATGCTGTCTACGATGACGATGTCGTCGTCGGAGTAGCCCACGTGTACGGCTTCGTTGGTGGTGAGTGACTGAAGTGAAATCTCTTCTTGTTGCATACCAATATGTTTGATTTTGGATGCAAAGATAGGGAATTTCTACGAATTATGGTGTTCTATTTGGAATGAATTTCGGTCGATTAGGCTTGCAATGGCAAAATCTACAAGATTATATACCGAATAGAACATAATGATTAGGGAAAAACCTGCTACTTTTGCACCTGAAATCAGAAAACAGACAATGAAAAGAAGTATTTTAGGACTGGTGGCCATCTTTGCTTTGTGTAGTTGCCATGAAAAGAAAGCGAGCGAAGTGAAGGCTCCTACGAGAGTAGAGACAACAGTGGTTTCGACTGCTACCGCCGAGAACGGACAGACATACGTGGGAATCGTTGAGGAGCGTGAGGCAACGGCAGTCAGCTTCACAGGTATGGGCGTGGTGAAGCGCGTATTCGTCAACGAAGGGCAGGCCGTTAGCCGCGGTCAGCTCATTGCAGAGATGGACAACACGCAAGCCCGGAACCTGCTGAGTGGTGCCGAGGCACAGATGGCTCAGGCCAACGATGCCTTGCAACGCTACCAGATGCTTCACGACAACGGATCGTTGCCCGAGGTGCAATGGGTGGAGATACAGAGTAAGGTGGCGCAAGCCAAGTCGCAATTAGAGGTGGCCAAGAAAAACCTTGCCGATTGTAGGCTCACGGCTCCCGTGAGTGGTATAATAGGTACGAAGGCGGTGAAAGCAGGCGAGACGGCTCTGCCTTCTCAGGCGGTAGTGACCATACTCGACATCAGTAGCGTGAAGGTGAAGGTGTCGATACCAGAAGCTGAGGTAAGTGCCATCCAGCCACGTACACCCTCCACGATCCATGTTGAGGCCATCGGCAGGTCGTTTGCGGGAGGCCATATCGAGAAAGGAGTGCAGGCCGATCCGCTGACTCATACCTACGATGTTCGCATCACCGTTGCCAATGCCGACCGCAAGCTGCTTCCAGGTATGGTGGCGAACGTCCAGCTGAAAGCCTCCCTCCCGTCCGCCCAGGGAGGGAAGCCCCTGATACCCGTCACGGCCGTACAACGAAATGCCGACGGCAACCTGTTCGTGTGGACGATAGGCCAGGACAGCACGGCACATCGTACAACCGTTGGCGTTGGGCCGACGGTTGGAAACAATGTCACCATCATGAATGGTGTGAGCGATGGACAGCGCATCGTGACCGAAGGCTATCAGAAGCTGAGCGAAGGAACGAAGGTGATATATTGAACATTGAGGATTGAAAAGATGAAAGAAAGAATGTCATGGCTCCGTTGGCCATTAGAGCATTATTCCATATCGTTGCTGATAATCGTCATCCTATTTGTGATGGGCATTTATGGCATGTCTGTCATGCCAAAGGATGAGTTCCCCCATGCCACTATCCGTCAGGGTATGGTCGTGGCGGTCTATCCAGGTGCCACGACAGAGGAGGTTGAGCAGCAGGTAGCCCGTCCGTTGGAGCGCTATCTGTTCACCTACGGTGAGGTGAACCGCCGGAAAACCACCACCACTTCGCAAAACGGGGCATGCATCATGATGGTGAAGCTAAACGATGAAGTGAACAACAAGGACGAGGTGTGGTCGAAGATTAAGCATGGGCTGAACGGATTCAAGGCACAGCTGCCTTCGGGAGTGCTGGCTATTGTGGTCAACGACGACTTCGGCAACACGTCGGCTTTGCTCATCGCCATAGAAAGCGGCCAGCGCAGTTATCGTGAACTGAAACAATACAGCGACGAACTATCCGACCGTCTGCGCCGAATCCCCTCGGTGGCCAACGTCAAGACCTACGGCGAACAAAAGGAGCAGATTTCGCTCTATGTAGACCGCCAGCGGCTCCAAGCCTTCGGCATAGGCCAGCAGATGCTCTTCAGCCGTCTGCAGATGCAGGGCGTGACCACCATGAGCGGTAGCATCAGCGACGATGACCAGCAGGTGCCTATCCATGTGGCAGCTACGGAGAATAGCGAAGAGGAGATAGCCAACCAGATTATCTTCAGCGACCCCGTCACGGGCAAGGTGGCCCGAGTGCGCGATGTGGCCCGCGTGGTGCGCGAATACGACTTATCGAATAGTCGTATCGAGCAGAATGGCCATCCCTGCGTGCTGTTGTCGATGGAGATGTCGCCCGGCAACAATGTGGTGGAATATGGCAAGCAGGTGGACCGGGTGCTCGACGAATTCCGAAATACAGAACTACCGGAGGACGTGAACATCACTCGCATTGCCGACAAGCCAAAGGTGGTCGCCTTGAGCGTCAGCTCCTTCTTGCGCGATCTCATCATCGCTATGGTTGTCATCATCCTGGTCATGATGGTGCTTTTCCCCTTGCGTTCAGCCATTGTGGCGGCCATCACCATCCCGCTGAGCACCTTCGTCAGTGTAGCCATCATGTATATGGCGGGCATCGAGCTGAACATCATCACGCTGGCGGCGCTCATCGTGGTGTTGGGTATGATTGTGGACAACAGCATCGTGGTCATCGACGGCTACCTGGAATATCTCGGCAAGGGCTATGAGCCAAAGGAGGCGGCCATCGCGAGCGCCCGGCAATATTTCATGCCCATGATGCTGGCCACTATCTGCATCTGTGCCATCTTCTTCCCCTTCCTCATCACGATGAAGGGCATGTTCCTCGATGCGCTGGTAGACTTCCCGTGGACCATTACCATCAACCTCATGGTGTCGCTATTGCTGGCCGTAACGGTCATCCCCTTCTTGGAGGTGAAAATCATCAAGCCCGGCAAGGTGAGCACCCATGGAAATGCCATCACCAAATGGGTGCAGCGCACTTATAATAAGGTACTCGACTGGACGTTCAGCCACCCGTGGCTGACGATTGGCGGCGGCATCGGAGTCGTTCTGTTGTCTTCGCTCATCGCTCCCACGCTGAAGATTCGTCTGTTCCCATACGCCGACCGCGACCAGTTTGCCGTAGAGATATTCCTGCCCGAAGGCAAAGGTTTGCAAGAAACCACCGTGGTGGCCGATTCCGTCCGCCACGTGTTGATGCAGGACGAGCGCATTACGGGCATCACGGGGTTCATTGGTTGTTCGTCGCCCCGCTTCATGGATGCGTATGCGCCGCAGATGGCAGGCCGCAACTATGCGCAATTCATCGTGAACACCACATCCGACAAGGCCACGCTCAATCTCTTGGCCGACTATCAGCCCCGCTTGAGCGAGGCGTTTCCCAATGCTTACGTGAAGATCAAACGACTCGACTATTTGGAGGTGAACGAGCTGGAGTACCGATTCTATAGCGACAACCTTGACTCGTTGCACGTGGCGGCAGAGCGGCTCATGGAGCGGATGCGCCAGATGCCAGAGCTGGAGTGGGTACATACCGACTACCTCTATCCCTCGCCCGTCATCAACGTTCAGCTCGACCCCGTAGCGTCGGCGCAATTGGGTATCACGCGTGCCACTGCAGCCCTGGCCCTGAGTGCAACATCCAGCGACTTGCGAGTGGGTCAGGTGTGGGAAAGTCAGCGCGTTGGCGAGCATAGCTCAGGAGCAGGCGACTACGAGTTGCCCATCGTGGTGAAGGACGATAGCGATCTGACCTACGCCGATGTGGAGAACTTCGGTGTGGCTACGCCCGTCACCATGCTCTCATCCCTCACCTCTTACCCCTCAATCACCACGGTACCCCTGCGCCAGATAGCCAAAGTGAGCCCGATGTGGAGCGAAAGCCGGATTGTTCATCGTGGAGGCGAGCGTTGCATCACGGTGACGGCCCAGTTTGCCAATGGCGTTTACACCAGTCTTGTCGAGAAGCGCGTTGCCCAGATGATGCAAGAGATACAGCTGCCGCAAGGCGTGCGCGGCGAGGTAGGCGGCGAGATAGAATACGGCGATGAGGCCATGCCTCAGATTATCTGGGGCATCGTCATTGCCATGATCATCGTGTTCTTCTTCCTCCTCTTCAACTTCAAGAAATTCGGCATCACCCTCGTCTGTATGGCCGCACTTGCCTTGATGATTCCAGGCGCCCTCATCGGACTGGGCCTGATGAACCGTGCCTTGGGCCTGACATCCATCTTCGGACTCATCACGCTGATGGGTATGATTATGCGCAACGAGATTCTGATCTTCGAACACGCCAATCACCTCGCGCTCACCACCTCTGTCAGGCAAGCCGCCTACGAAGCCGGTAAGCGCCGGATGGTTCCCATCTTCCTCACAACGGCGACAACGGCCGTTGGTGTGGTGCCGATGATTATAGCCCAGTCCAGCTTCTGGATGCCCGTGGGTGTCACCATCTTCGCTGGTGGCATCGGGTCGCTCATCCTGGTGGTCACCATGCTGCCCGTTGTCTATTGGAAAGTTAGTAAGAAATCAAAAGCTGAATGTCAAAACGTATGAAAATGAGAAAGATAACAGCCCTCATCGCGTGCCTGGTATGTTGCAATATCGTAGCCCAACCAGCTTATACCCTCCAACAACTGAAGGACTCTGCCCGCCTGAACAACATCGCCATCCGCAATGCCAGTCGGGGCATCGAGGCAGCTCGCCAGCAGCGCAAGGAGGCATTCACCAAGTTTTTCCCTGACGTCAGCGGAACGGGCCTCTGGTTCAATGCCGACAAAAGCATGGCATCGGCAACGCTCAATCCCTCGGAGATGATGTCGCCCGAGATGGGAGCCGGACTGGCGCAGATGTTCCCGCCAGAGGCACTGGCGTTGCTCTCCAATCCCGTGAGCATCTCCATGCTGAAGAACGGCACCATAGCGGGCATCACCGCCATGCAACCAGTCTTTGCCGGTGGCCAGATCGTGAACGGAAACCGATTGGCAAAAGTGGGCGAGGACGTCAGTCGTCTGCAACTTAGAATGTCGGAAAACGAGGTGGAGAAGACCACCGAGCAATATTTCTGGCAGCTGGTTTCGCTTCAAGAGAAGATGAACACCATTGCTACCGTAGAAGCCATGCTCTCTGGCATACACAAAGATGTGGATGTGGCCGTAAGAGCTGGCGTGGCGCTATGCAACGACCTGTTGCAGGTGGAGTTGCGCCAGAACGAGGTGGAGAGCCAGCGGCTGAAGTTAGAGAATGCTATCTTCATCGTCAAGCAGCTGTTAGGGCAATACACCAGACTCACACCCAGCCCTTCTCCAACTGGAGGGGGAAGTAGCTACTCTTTTGAGATTATCGTTCCTGACATGAATCAGCAAGACTGTTCCATCCCCTCTCCCCTTGAAGAGGGCGCAGCCGTGAAGCTTCTTCCCGAATTCCAACTGCTGGAGAAGCAAGTAGAAGCCACCAAGCTACAAAAGAATCTCGCCGTTGGGCAGAACCTACCCACCGTTGCCATTGGCGCAGGCTACAACTATCATAACCTGCTCGACAACAATCGCGCCTTCGGCATGATCTTCGCCACCGTCAGCTTGCCTATCTCCGACTGGTGGGGCGGCTCGCATGCCGTCAAGCGCAAGAAAATAGAGCTTCAAAAAGCCATCGACGAGCAGAATGACAAGGCAGAACTGCTGAAAATACGCATGCAGAATGCCTGGAATAGCGTCGTGGAAGCCCAGCAACAACTTCACATTGCCCAACGTAGCATCGAACAGGCCGATGAAAACCTGCGCATCCACCGCGACTATTACAAAGCCGGAACGGCCACGATGTCCGATTTGCTACAGGCCCAACTGCTCTATCAGCAGACGCTCGACCAGCGAACTGATGCCTTTGCCGACTATCAGAACAAAGTCCTGGAATACCGACAGGCCGTTGGGCAATGAGCGTTGTTGCGAATGTTTTTTACAAGCCGAACTTGTAGCCCAGGGTAATCTGGAACACGCTGTTCTGAGAGTCGGCTTCGTCGTAAATCTTGGTGGCACCTACGTTCCAGCGTCCGTCGAGGACGATGTTGTTAAACTCGTAAGACAGACCCACGGGGATGGAGAGGTCGAAGCCCTTCACACCTTCAATATCGGTAGAAGCACTGGAACCACCAGCTGAAAGCTTAGCTTTTGCCGAGAGTTTGAATCCGGGCTGGATACCGGCCTTCAGGGCGAGGCCCTTCAACACGTAGAAGTTGGCCACGATGGGCACGTTCAGATAGTCGAGCTTCAGCGTTGCGGTGACACCGCTATCCTTTTCCTTGGCTCCCTGCATCGAGTACATCAGGCCGCCGGCCAACGACATCCAGTTGTTCAGCTGATACTCCAGTTCGGCACCAGCTGCCAGAGCGATACGGGGATCGGTACCGTCGACGTCGGTGACGTTGGCAATGTTCACACCTACGCGAGGCTGAAGGGTTACTGAACCTACTTCATGCTGTGCAAAAGCACCTACCGTTGCCATCATCATGATGACAGATAAAGGCGCATCTGGATTTTTCCGTGGCACACCACACAAAGACCCGCATGACAGCATAAGCAGGGGTATTGATTTGCATGTTTGCCCAAAATGTTGTACCTTTGCACCATATTTTATAAAGGTATGACAGAGAAAGAGAGAAACTTGCTATATGGTGTCGTGTCGTTGATACTTCCCGAAAACATCCTCGACCAGTTTGAC
>FLNX01001379.1_pt1 | contig 10098 bp, 6 predicted proteins | sample 1140341 | NCBI WGS metagenome assembly FLNX01 (sample SAMEA3878208, study PRJEB12797) | bioreactor metagenome | biome: Moose rumen | place: Sweden | collected 2011-10
ATACTTTGGAGACAAGTTGTTTGATAGGCTTATGATAGCTTCCGTCGCCTGCACATCGGATTTTGGGCATCGAATCTACAATAGAAACCTATCGGCTGGTTGCGGATAATCATTTATAATAATGAATCTTTTTCGTTAAATACATTGAATGCCAATGCAAGAGAATAAAAGGAGTTTGCTATTAAAGTTGAGTCATTTGTCTTCAATGCATAACTCTTGGCTATGCGATGATAATACATTGCTGAATCTTGCTTTTCCGTCATTGTGTAGTATGATCCAATATCCCTATAAGTATATGATTTGTCCCTGTCAGACTCACAGAGCTCAAGTGTTTCTTGATACACAGGCAGGCAGTCTTCGTAATGCTTGTGTTGGTAATATAGATCGCCAAGCAATCCCAGCGTGATACGCCTCGTACTCACTTCCTCTGGATAGTCCTTCAGGATAAGCCGTGCTTCATGTAGATGCTCTATGGCTTCCTCGTCATGATTCACCTCATCTTCCAGACAAGCTTTGTAGAGCAGGGCAGTGGCGCGGTTGGCAGTGGGCTTCTCATAATAGCGCAGGGCCACATTCAGCAATGAGTCACAAGGGATAAGCGATTGATAGGTCTTGTCCGTGGCCTTTGCCAGCAGCAGGGCATAGCGGGCTGTCTCCTTCTTGGACATCGGTTGGCGGTAATGCAGGGAGTCCAGTAGGGAGAAAGCGCTGTCTGGATGCGCCTCCATCAGCGCATCGGCTTGCTGGAGCACAACTTCCACCTGCGGGTGGCTGCGCTCACAGGCAGCCATCAGCAGTACCAACAGCCATAAGCTAAGGCAATATGTTAAAATCTTAATATTCAAATACTATGATGTTAATTGCTGATATTGCTCCAACAAAAGTAGAAAGATTTTTTGAAACTACCAAATAGCTGTATCTTTAATAGGAAAGGGGGAAATGCTCGTTGTTTGATTCTTATGTATTATCAATTACGCTCCATTACGTGGCTTGCGTAAAAGTATTACGCAACGGGCGTAAAACCTTTATGCAGCCGACGTAATACCTTTACGCTTACTACGTAATCGTGTTATGATTCAATGATAACAGCCGGATTCTGGGCCATAGCAAGGCTGTAAAACGGAGCATTTTGCGCACGAATGCACGCGAAAATCACCCATTATGGGCATCATCTTCCACATCTTCCACACATCTTCCACGAGATAAAGCATGATTTATATGCCGCCGTGGAAGATGGAAGATGTGGAAGATGTTTTACGAACATCATTCTATGGTCTTGAATTCATAGCCTTCACTCTTGAGGAAGCGGATGGCAGGGGGGAGGGCATATTGAAGGTTGCCGTTATTCCATGACTTCAGGGAATCGTGGAAGGTGATGATAGAGCCGCGACGGGTGTACTTCATCACATTGGCAAGGACTTGGGGACCCTTGAGCTTTTTGCTGTAATCGCGGGTAATGACATCCCACATCACGATCTTATAGTAGTGGCGCAGCACGATGTATTGCTCCCAACGCATCCAGCCGTGGGGCGGACGGAATAGGCGGGTGTGCAGCACCTCATTGGCAAGGTCGGCATCCTTCAGGTAGCGGGCACTGGTGTGGCGCCCTCCGCTGATGTGGTGGAAGGTGTGGTTGCCTATGGCATGCCCGTCATCTACCACCATCTGGTAGATTTCGGGGTACTTGCGCACATTATCGCCCACCATGAAGAAGGTGGCTTTGATGCCTTCATGCTTCAGCAGACTCAGTACCCAAGGGGTAACCAGCGGGATGGGGCCGTCGTCGAACGTAAGGTAGACGGCCTTCTCCTGCGGATTGATGCGCCATAGTGCCTGTGGGTACAGGCAGCGGAACAGGCTGGGTACTTGCTCTATGAACATGACTGCTTAGGGCTCTATACGATCCACGTAAATCTCATAAAGCTCATCGAGCTTGTCTTCATAGTTGGACGCCAACGGACTTTCATAGGCCTTGAGTGACTTCACGATGCGATCAAGCAGGGCGAGGTGGTACTCGCAGTTGTCTTGCGTGATAGCAAGCTGATAGTCGGATAGGCTCAGATACCAAGTGATGTATTCCACTGCCTTATTGGCCAAAGCATCGGCGATGCGATCACCTTCTTGCTTTTCACCCAATTGATACCAAGCATCGGCCATGTCGAGGGCACCGTTCTGGTAGTCGTATGGCACATTGTAGGTTGGGATATGCTCATCGGCATAGCGCAGGGCTTCCTTCGCCTTGTCGTTCTTGCCCTCCTTCACCAATTGGTTGATCAGCAGGGAGAATACACGTCGCAGTGACATGCACATGCGGCTGGCATTCTCGTCGATATAGAGTTCTGGCGTTTCCAATCCGCCGAACTTGAACTTATGCATCAGGTTGTCGTACATCCGCTCACTGTCTATCTTCACGCCCGTCTCCTTACTGCTGAATGGAGTGAACCGATAGGCCAGACCTTCCTGAATGAAGTGGTCTTCCATACCCAGCATATTGTCGCTGCCCACACTGATGGCAATGTAGATAGGACGCTCCCAGTTGGCTTGCAGCAGCATCTCCAGCATCATCAACTCAGAGCGGATGAGCATGCGCTTGCCCTTCAGTGAGATGGTCATGTGGTCGGGGATGCTATCGGTAGGAATCAGCATGCCACTGCGACGTACGGCCTCCTTGTCTATCTTCATCACGATGCTATCAGTAGGAATCACGTGCAGGTCTTCGTGCTTGCCGCGTACCCAGTACTTGAAGATGTTCTCCAACTCGTAAGGGTCTTCGCCATACTCAGCGATAACGCTCTCCAGCAGCTGTGGATTGCCTTCCTCTGCCTGCTTGCGGGCATCGGCATAGAGGTTGTCTATGCTCTGCTTATAGCTTGGTACCACCTCTACATAGTCGTTGGTGCCCTCCACATACTCGCTGCGCTGCCAAGAGATAGGCAGTGAAGGCGAATCGTAGGCCGGACGGCGCATCTGGTCGATGTACCAATCGGTCTGCAGGTAGCTGAGGTTGCAGATACGTGCATCAAGGCGGAAACCCTCCACATCTTGATTGTACCACAGTGGGAAGGTGTCGTTATCACCATTAGTATAGATGATAGGATGTCCTTCTTCTGGCAATGTCATAAGGTAGTTCTGGCCAAAGTCGCGTGTCATGTAGCGACCGCTGCGATCGTGATCGTCCCAGTTCTGTGAAGCCATTTGGATAGGTACCAACAGGCAGATGACGGAAACAGCGGCAGCGGTGACCATAGGCTTGGCCTTGGCATAGCGCAGCAGAGTCTCTATGATGGCAGCTACGCCCATGCCTATCCAGATAGCGAAGGCATAGAACGAGCCTGCGTAGGCATAGTCGCGCTCACGAGGCTGTCCAGGAGTCTGATTCAGATAGACCACAATGGCGATACCCGTCATGAAGAACAGGAAGAATACCACCCAGAACTGCTGGATGCCCTTCTGTCCGCGATAGGCTTGCCAGAAGAGTCCGAAGAGACCCAGCAGCAACGGTAGGCAGTAGTACACGTTGTGTCCCTTGTTCTCCTTCATCTCTGTAGGCAGCAGGTCTTGATTGCCCACCAGCAGATTGTCTATGAAACTGAAGCCTGTCACCCAGTTGCCGTTCTCCAGCTCTCCGTTGCCTTGCAAGTCATTCTGGCGACCAGAGAAGTTCCACATGAAGTAGCGCCAGTACATCCAGTTGAGTTGGTAGGAGAAGAAGAACTTGATGTTCTCCCACTGTGTAGGAATCTTCACCATGACCATCTGTCCACACTGGTTGTAAGACACCTCACGGCCCTTGATGTCCATCCAAGCCTCATACATGGCAGGATGTCCCAAATCGCTGTCCCACAGACGTGGGAAGAGGATCTTCTGCTCATAGTCGTAGTTGGTACGGCCTAAAATCTGCATATAGCTATCAGGCTCATCGGGCGAGGTTTTCTCCTTGCGCACCCACTTGTACTCCTGTGAGGCAATGCGAGGTTCGCAATAACCGCCCTTCTCATCAAGGGCTACCTTAGAGTTGTAGGTCTTTCCATAGAAGAGAGGGTAGGTACCATACTGCTCACGTCCCAGATACTCCCCAAGGGTGAAGATATCTTCTGGTGAATTCTGATCCATCGGTGTATTAGCGGTGGAGCGTATCACGATGAGTGCATAGCTGCTATAACCCAGCACCATCATCATCACGGAGAGCAGGGTAGTATTTAATGTACGGGCGGAGATGCGCCACTTCTCTGGCATCTTCTGCTGGATGGCAGGGCGAAGCAGGAACCACAGCACGGCCAAGATGATGAGGCCGATGATCACGGCACTGGTGCCATGGCCATAGAACGGAATGCCCAGCAGGGCCACGGTGAGCAGGAACGACACGTTCATAAGCATGGCGCTACGTGCCTTGTAGCTCTCGTAGATGCCCCATATCAGCACGGCTGCCAGCACGATGATATAGACGATGACACCTGTGTTGAAGCCCATGCCGAGAGTATTCACGAAGAACAACTCGAACCAGCCGCCTACCTTAGCGATGCCTGGCACAATGCCATAGAGCACGGCTGCCACTAAGATGGCAGAGGCCACCAAGGCAAGGATGGAGCCCAAAGCGGTAGCGTTTGGCGTTTTCTTGTAGTAATATACCAAGACGATGGCGGGCAGGCAGAGCAGATTCAGCAAGTGAACACCGATGCTTAGGCCTGTGAGGTAGGCGATGAGAATCAACCAACGCTCACTGCCAGGCTGGTCGGCCATGTCTTCCCACTTCAGTATCAGCCAGAATACTACAGCGGTGAACAGAGAAGAGAAGGCATAGACTTCACCCTCTACGGCACTGAACCAGAAGGTATCGCTGAAGCAGTAGGCAAAGGCACCCACCAAGCCACTGCCGATGATGGTGATGACTTTTGGCAGACTGATCTCTGCGCTGTCTTCCTTCACAACCAACTTGCGCACCAAGTGGGTGACAGACCAGAAAAGGAACATGATGCAGGCACCGCTCATCAACGCACTCATGTAGTTTACCATACGTGCCACTTCCGTAGTGTCACTGGCAAACTGTGTGAATAGATTGGCCACCAACATGAAGAATGGTGCGCCAGGGGGGTGGCCAACTTCCAGTTTATAGCCTGTAGTGATGAACTCTGGGCAGTCCCAGAAACTGGCGGTCGGCTCTATGGTGAGGCAATAGACCATGCTCGCCACCAAGAAGGTGAGCCACCCTGCCACGTTGTTTATCTTTTTGAATCGTTCCATGTCTTGTCAGATTTTGGATGCAAAGATAAGGATAATATCACAAATCACAATTATAATTGACAATTGACAGGTTACAATTGACAATTTTTAATGTACTACACAATCGCCTGCATCGCCTGAATAAGGAGATAATAGCGCAAAGCTTTACCTATCATCATAGAGAGGCAGGTAATCCAGACATTGCCACGCATGTAGCCCAGCGTCACGGAGATGGCACTGCCTATGATGGGAACAAAAGCAAAGAACGCCATGAAGGAACCCTTGCCTTGCAAGAACTTCTGCGTTTTTGCAATCTTCTCAGGCTTGACGTGGAGGTATTTCTCTATCCACTCCAATTTACCCAGATGTCCGATGAAATAGCACGTCATGCCGCCCAGGGTGTTTCCCAAAGTGGCAGCAATGAGGCATCCCCACGGATTGAGCCCTAATTGGATAAGGGCTGCTAATACGATTTCTGACGCAAAGGGCAACACACTGCCAGCGATAAAGGCAGAGATGAACATGCCCTCATAGCCCCACTGGATGAGCAACTGCACAAATGAGTCTATCATAGCATCCATAGGCAGAAAATGTAAGTGCCCACCAAAACTGCCAGTGTAAACAGTGTGAGTGCCAGCGAAAACTTACTGCTGGTCAGGGCAAAGAAATGGGCGGCTGTCAGACTGATAGGAATACAGGCCAAAGGAAACAGATTAATGGCCTCCTGGGGTTGCAATGCCATGAAGAGCAGCAGGAAACCACCGAGGAATAGCAGGAAACGCAGGAACACACGGGTACGCATGCGTTCATCGAAGGTGGTGAGGTAGATGTGCGTGGCACTCACAGCGAGCAGGAGCAGTAGGAGGATGAACAAGGGCAACTGCCAAAGCTCGTAGCCTATTCCTAAAGGTTGGAATGTAGCGAGCGACACGAATGGGGCCACAATGAGGTCGATGTCTTGCACTACCAATCCATACGCCAAGAGAAACCAGAAGGGCATCAGGCCTCCCATCAATGCAGCTACGAAACTGCGCGGATTCAGTGATAGGAAGTGGAAGGTACCTATCAGGAACACGGGGTAGAGCAGGATGAGTTTGGGGTAGAACAAGCAACTGACACCGAGCATGGAGAATGATTGGAAGACTTCGGATTGGGGGGATTCTTCCTGAAAGCTGCGCATCAGGAAATGGAGCGCGTAAATGAGGAATACCGCTGCCAATAGCCCTTCGGAGAAAGGATGCAGGTGCGGACAGCATGCTATTAATAAGATGTAGAGGGCATAGACTGCCTGAGTGCGCTCTCGGATGATGGCGTTCGACTTATTCAGCCAATTGACAAGCAGGGCGACGAGTATGCAGCAAAGTGCACCAAACAGGTAACTGAGCTCTGCAGTAAGACTGACCGACTTCGTCAGGAAGGCGAAGCTACCCTCAGGCTTGGAAGAGAGCAGGTAGGAGAAACTCCAGGCACCAAGCATCAGTAGGGTGGCTCCCCACGTGGAGAAGTCACCCGACACGATGCGTTGTTGTAGATTCCTCGCCTGCAGCATATCTTCGTCTTACAGGTCGAAACCAATGTCCCTGCGGAAATACTTGCCTTCGAAGTCGATAATGTCTGCCACGGCATAGCTCTTCTTCAGAGCTTCCTCCTTAGAGGCACCATAGGAGCTTACGGCTATCACACGGCCGCCATTGGTTACGGTCTGACCGTCTTTCAAGGCAGTTCCAGCATGGAAGATCACGTTGCCGCTCTTGGCTGCCTCTTCCAGTCCCTTCATCACATAGCCCTTCTTATAGGCTTCTGGATAGCCACCGCTTACCAGCATCACGCAACCCACATGGCGTGTGTCTATCTCCAGCGTTTTCTGGTCGAGGTTGCCAGCAGCCACGCCTTCCAGCAACTCCACAAGGTCGCTCTTGATGCGCAGCATCACGCTCTCGGTCTCAGGATCGCCCATGCGGGCATTGTATTCTATCACAAACGGATCACCGCCTACGTTGATCAGACCTAAGAAGATGAAGCCTTTGTAGAGGATGCCCTCTTCCTTCAGACCATTCACGGTAGGTTCGATGATGCGGGTGCGTACCTTCTCCATGAATACTTCATCGGCAAATGGAACAGGAGAAACACTGCCCATGCCGCCCGTATTCAGACCCTTGTCGCCCTCGCCGATGCGCTTGTAGTCTTTGGCTACAGGTAGCACTTTATAGTGTTCGCCATCAGTCAGTACGAAGACAGAGCACTCTATACCGCTCATGAATTCTTCTATCAGAACGGTAGCACTGGCTTGGCCGAACATGCCGCTGAGCATCTCGCGCAGTTCTTTCTTGGCTTCGTCGAGGGAGGAGAGTATCAGTACGCCCTTACCAGCGCAGAGGCCATCGGCTTTCAGCACATAGGGGGCAGGGAGGGTCTCCAGGAAGGCTAGGCCTTCTTCCAGATTCTCGGCAGTGATGCTCTTATAGCGTGCGGTAGGAATGACATGGCGCATCATGAAACCTTTGGCAAACTCCTTGCTGCCTTCCAGCTGTGCACCTTCCTTCGTAGGACCGATGACGGCAATATGCTGCGTCTGTGCATCGCTCTTGATGTAGTCGTAGATACCCTGTACCAATGGGTCTTCTGGACCCACTACTATCATGTCGATGTCTTTCTCTAATGAGAAGGCTTTGATGGCAGGGAAATCAGTAGCCTTCATGGCTACGTTCTCACCTGTCTGTGCCGTACCTGCATTGCCTGGGGCAATGTAGAGCTTCTCCACTTTGGGACTTTGGGCGATTTTCCATGCCAAAGCATGCTCACGTCCGCCCGAACCTAATAAAAGAACTTTCATATAAGGTTATTTTAAATGATCTTCGAAATATTGCGTGATTTTCTCGTACAAATGGATGGCATCCCTACCTGATACGCCATGCTGATGACCTGGATAGAGGAAGAGGTCTGGCTGCACGTTGGCATCTACACAGGCCTTGATGAAGCCTAATGTATGCTGTGGTACGCAGGTCTCGTCTTGGTAGCCATGCACCAGCATCAGGTGTCCCTTCAGATTGCCTGCCAGATTACGCAGATTGGTCTCTTCATACCCTTCCGGATTGGTCTGTGGGGTGTCCATATAGCGCTCGCCATACATTACTTCATACCACTGCCAGTCTATCACAGGACCGCCTGCTACACCTACTTTGAAGATGTCGTTCAGGCGCAGCATCATGCTGGTGGTCATGTGGCCGCCGAAGCTCCAGCCATGCACACCTATGCGATCCTTGTCTACGTAAGGCAGACTCTGCAGGAACTCGGCACCTATGCGTTGGTCCTTCGTCTCTTCTACACCGAGGTGACGGAAGGTAGCCTGCTCAAATACCAAACCTCTGTTCTCGCTGCCACGGTTGTCTATGCAGAACATCACGTAGCCCTTAGTGGCCATGTAGAGTTCCCAGGCACGGGCACCATAGCGGATAGATGCAGAGATGTTCTGGGCATGAGGACCGCCATAGACATAGACCACAGCGGGATATTTCTTAGAGGCATCGAAGTCCACAGGCTTGATGAGGCGGTAATAGAGGTCGGTCACGCCGTCGGCAGCCTTGAGGGTACCGATTTCTACGGTCGGCATGGCGATGTTCTCGTAGTTGTTGCCTACGGTCACCATATTCTTCTTATTGCCAGGTTTAGCCACTTCGTAGATATCCACTACACGGCTCTGGGTAGGCGTAGCATAGCGGTCGATGACATAGGTACCAGAGGCAGAGAGCTGCACACTGTGCACGGCTTCATCATTGTTGATGGTGGTCACCTGTCCCTTCATGTTCACCTTGTAGAGGTTGCTCTGCAAAGGTGATTCCTGTGTAGAGAGGTAAATGATCTCCTTTGCCTTGGCATTGAAACCTACGATGCTCTGTACCAACCAGTTGCCCTTGGTCAGTTGGGTAGTCTTCAAAGACTCTGTGTAGGTACCTCCGGCAGCGGCATTGTGCTTCTCTGGATAGACGCTGACCTTGGTATCCATCAGATAGAGGTGGTTGAAGCCATCGCGCTCTGTCTGGTAGATGAACTTAGTGTCATCCCAAGGCAGGAAGATGATAGGGTTCTCGGGCTCCACGTACTTCGGGTGTGTCTCTTCATAAAGCACGCCCATGAGCTTGCCGCTCTCTGCGTCGTACTGGCAGAGCTTGGCATGGTTCTGGTCGCGGTTGAGCTCCACGAGGTAGATGCTCTTCTCATCGGGTGCCCAGCTGATATTGGTGAAGTAGCGGTCGGTAGGATCGCCGGCATCCAAGAAGATGTTCTTGCCAGTGGCTACGTTGTATACGCCTACCCATACCTTATGGCTGGTCATGCCTGCCATCGGGTAGCGCACAGGTGTCTCTTCGGCAATGCGGGTGTTGATGTTGACAAGTGGGTATTCTGTCACCATGCTTTCATCCATGCGGTAGTAAGCCAGCAGGTTGCCCTTAGGGCTCCAGAACGTACCCTTGTTGATGCCGAACTCGTTGCGGTGAACGCTCTGTCCCACGAGGATACCTTCAGGTTCGTTGCTGATGGCCTTGTCGTTTACGTACAGGTTGTTGCCAACGCTGTAGGCCACATGGCCGCTTTCTTTATTATAGTCGGCACGACCGCCACGCTGCTGTGTCTTGGTCTGCCTTACCACCTGCTTTGTCTGCCAGTCGTACACCACATAGTTGCCTGGTGCGGTGATAAGCATCCAAGGCTTGTCTGACCACAGAGCCTGTCCGCTCAGTTGTCTCACTTCCCCTACACCTGCAGCGCTCAATGCTTTGTTCACATCATCCAGCGTGGTGAGCGTATTGGTTTTCCCAGTCTTAGGATTCGTAGCCGTAAGGTTATTGCCATCCACCAGCAGGTAGAGGTCACCCCACC
>FLNX01003902.1_pt1 | contig 10088 bp, 7 predicted proteins | sample 1140341 | NCBI WGS metagenome assembly FLNX01 (sample SAMEA3878208, study PRJEB12797) | bioreactor metagenome | biome: Moose rumen | place: Sweden | collected 2011-10
CTGCGGCGGTGCGGGCGGCGAGGCGGGCGTTGTTCAGAACCAGCTGGATGTTGGCATCAAGCGAGTCTCCGCCGGTGATGTCCTTGATCCGGGCGAGCAGGAAGGGCGTGGTTTCCTTTCCCTTGATGCCGCGCTCTTTGCATTCGGCGATGGCCTGGTCGATGGCCGCGTTTATGCGCTCCGGGTCCATGGAATACTCCTCCGGGATAGGATTTGTGACCAGCATGCCGCCCCCGAGACCCATCTCCAGCTTGGCGCGGAAGGCGGCGGCCAGTTCCTCCGGAGAGTCCAGCCGATAATCCACCCGAAAGCCGCTCCGCCTGGTGTAGAAGGCGGGCAATTCCTCTGTGCCATAGCCGATTACGGGCACTCCTTTGGTCTCAAGGTACTCCAGCGTGAGCCCCAGGTCCAGGATACTCTTGGCCCCGGCGCAGATGACCATCACCGGCGTGCGCGCCAGTTCTTCCAGGTCCGCGGAGATGTCCATGGTGGTCTCGGCCCCGCGGTGCACCCCGCCGATGCCGCCGGTGGCGAACACCTTGATGCCGGCAAGGGCGGCAATGATCATCGTGGTGGTGACGGTGGTGGCTCCGTCTTCACCCCGGGCCACCAGCACCGGCAGGTCCCGCCGGGAGGCCTTGGCGACGGCGCGCCCCTTCTTCCCCAGGTATTCGATTTCCCCGGGAGTGAGCCCCGCCTTGAGCCGCCCGCCGATTACGGCGACGGTGGCCGGCACGGCGCCTTCCTTGCGGATGGTCCGCTCCACCCGCAGGGCCGTCTCCACGTTCTGAGGATACGGCATTCCGTGAGATATGATGGTCGATTCCAGCGCCACTACGGGCTTTCCGGCAGCGAGCGCGGCCGCCACTTCAGGAGAACAATCCAGATACTTGTTCATATACGTATATATTTAATTTCTTCACTCACCGCATGCGGGCTTTCCACGGCGCAGCGTGCGCACTCAAGGCCCCAGCGGGCGCTTTCCTCCACTCCGGCACCGGGTCCGGCATGCACGATGCCCGCGAGCAGGGCGTCCCCGCCGCCGGTTACGCTGCGCACAAGGCATGGGAGCGCGGGAAATTCCCACCGGCGGCCGTCCTCCTCCACCCGGAGCCCCTCGGCCCCGACGCTCACGTAGCGCCGCCTGCAGCCGGAAAGCCCGTCCAGCACGGCATTCTCCAGCGCATTGCACTTCAGCGCGAAAAAGCTCTTCCTGCGCGAAAGAGCCACGGCATCCCGGATGCGCCCGGCCTTTGCCACCGAGACGGCGTCGAGATACAGTGGCCGGGAGCAATTGTCAATGAGCCAGGCAAGGCTCTCCGCACTGCTGTTGGCATCAGCCACCACGGCGTCGGCCCCTTCAATCACCTCCATCCGACGGGAAAGCCACTGCGGCGTCATCCCTTCGGTGGCGTTCATGTCGGCCACGCCGCCCACCAGCTCGCCGTCGGCGTTGTTGATGCAGACGAAAAAGGAGTTGGTGCCGTCCGGGGCGGTTTCGCAGTGGTCTATGCCTATTCCGAGGTCCCTGCACGCAGCTGCGATGACGGGCCCGAAAACGCCTCCGCCGAAGATGGTCAGCAGCTCCACCTCGTCGCCCAGAAGGGAAAGGTTGTGCGCTATGTTCCTCGCCACCCCGCCCCAGGACACCTCCACGCTGCCGGGGTTGGAGTCCCCGACGCGGAACGCATCCCGCGAGCTGGCCGTGATATCCACGTTGGCGCCGCCTATGACACAGATTTTCATTGTTTAAAAGTTAGAAATTGTTCTCATCCCGGTTGTGGCCGATGACTTACTGCACAAAGTCCGGATTGCAAGCCATATTGAAACCAATTACTATTTGCTACGAAGATACGAAATCCGCCGCGCAGATGCAAATCTGTTCGCGAAGCCGGCAGCGCGAGCATACGGGTACACACCCCTGGACCGATGGACCGGTAGGTTCGCTTTTGTGTCAGAACAACTCCAACTGTATCACTCCCCCATCCAGTCTGGACTCAACACGCAACAGTTCGGCCATTTCCTCCTCCGTCAGCAGTCCTTTGCGCCACTGGCGCCGGGCATTGGACAGGAAGCGGGCAAGACGGGTTTCCTCTGCATCATCGCCAACTTTGGGCATGCTCCCAGTGCGCGAAATGAAGGCGTCAATCAGGCCGATACTCTCGGAAAAACTGCGCCTTTCAGACCGGGAGCGCACAGACTGCTTATACCCCTGGGGAATCGCTTCGGCCGAATAGGAAAGGTACGAAATTCCGTCCTTCCAGATAATGCGGAAGGATTTCTCCGATTCCAGCAGCAGATTGCAGATGATGTTTTCATCCGAAGACGCGGGCCGGAAACGGCGGACGTATTCGTATACAGCTTTTGACGGAACGATATGGTTCTCACTGCTGTCCAGACATTCCCGGACGAACGAACGGATGGTCCCGCCACGGGCGCTCCCTTCGGTCCATTCGGCAAGAGAATATACCCCTGTCCGGCCATGCGGAACTATCCTCGGATTCCCCTGCATGTTGGCCCGGATTTTCCGGCGGTCGGTCTCCCGATCGGGGTAGCGACGGGCGTATTCCTGCATGATTTCTTCCATGGAAAGCGGCCGGAGAGCATCGCGGATGATGTCTTCCATGATGTCCGAACGGTTCTTGTCGGCATTGGGCGGAAGTACCAGAAAATCATCTTCCCTTCTCCAGCCATAACGAAGAAAGGCAAGCGCTGCGCAGAGGTCCTTCACCTCTGCGGGACCTTCCGGGAGAGGTTCTCTCTGCGGATCCAGACGCTTTTCGGCATTCAAAGCTTCGATACCCCGCAGGTAGTCATTATAGCAAAATTCCCCGGCCATGGTCCTTGGAATGGCGGCGACAAAGGCGTCGTCGGTGCCGCCCCTGGACTTTATGACGAGGCTGTCTTCAGCATCGCCTATTACCGCGAGCTTTGCATAGGCGCTGCCGAAAATGAAGCGGACGAAGTTCGCATTGAAAGCGGTCCCCTCCGCCTTGTTGACAGTATCGGCCAGATCCGGGCTCAAAATGTCGTAGGGGCAATCTCCTTCGAGTCCAAGGCCTTGCAGAAAGGCTGTCAATTCCTTGAAAAGACGCACTCTGATTTGGCGTGCCCGTTCACCGGATACGCCCAGATGGGCGGCAATGTCAGCCAACGATTCGGCCTGCGCTTCTTTCCGGAAGTCGAATGCGTGAAGGTAAATGTATCTTTCCCTTTCGTCCCTTGAGCGAATCCAGGAGTCGAGGAGCGCTGCTACAGGGAAATAGCCCAAAGTCTTCCCCAGCTGCAGAAGGTCCTGGGCATCATCACCCTTGATTCCGTATTTGCCGATGCGCGATTTGTTCTGACAGCCATCCCACTCTTCCAGCCCCGGAGCGCCTTTATGACTTTCCACCAAAGCCAGGATTTCCGAAGAAAAAACTGAGAGTTCAGCGAGTGTTTTATCGCCCAGCCGATTATGAATTTGTTCCCAGGAAAAAACCGGATCCAGCAGGGTATATGCCAATGTAGCAACATCCATTGCACACTGAGCATATAACACCTTGAAAGCATCCTGTCCCCTTTTGGAAAGGCCGGATGCCTTCTCCAGTATTTCAGGCTCCAGATCCTGAATATGCCCGACGGGGCTTTCAGCCCATAATGTCATGACTGGATAATATTTTTATGATGCCGGTAAAGATAGCATTATTTACACGGAAAAGGAAATTATTCATCCCGAAAACGACTTGCGAAGACTAACTTCTGCTCTCAAAAGTCTCACGAGGCCAGAGATGCCACAACAAGTGCGCATACCGGTCCACACCCCCGGGCCGATGGACCGGTAGGAGCACCGAAGCGGCCACTAGCCATCGGCACTGTAACATTATCCCGCCAATTTCCAATTTTTTGCAAACCTTGCAAAGATTTGCAAACCACCCTATCAATGGCGATATTTGCAAAAAAGAGATGCCGCTATGCTGCTACCCACCCGTAAACAATTCAAGGACTTCATCGCCGCTATCGAAAAAGCGCAGGAAAAAGAAGAAAAGCTGGACAAAGCCTTCGAGCTCATCTCGGACGATGATCAGTCACAGCATGTTCCATTCTATACAGCAACAATAAGACAAATAATCTTTCCTGAATTTCAGGAAATTTTTACGTAATCTTTCCTTAATTAACGGAAAGTTTCTATCTTTGCAAAAACTGCCGCCATGACCATAAAAGAAACCATCAAATCCCTCATAGCCCTCAAGCAGGAGGAAATTCCTGCCTCCTATAACCCTCGTGAAGTTGAACTTCCCGTAGATTCCAAAAAGATCATAACCACCGTAGGAGTGCGACGGTGTGGTAAATCCACACTGATGGAACTCTGCATCGAGCGTCTCCTTAAATCAGGCGTGAGCCCGCGCCAAATCGCCTGGATCGGCTTTGACGATGAACGCTTCGACCAGATGCAGACCTCCGACTTCAACACCATCCTGGAGGCCTATATGGAGATGTTCCCGGATATCCCCATCAAGGACGTTTACTTCTTCTTCGACGAAATCCAGCGCATCGAAGGCTGGGAACTCTTCGTGATGCGACTGTCCAAGCACTACAGCAAGCACATCTTCATCTCCGGCAGCAATGCCGATATGCTGTCCGAAGAACTGAATACCGCACTTAGGGGCTGGCCGCTTGAATATAAAGAATATCCGCTGTCCTTCAAGGAATACTGTCAGTTTAAGGGCGTCCCTGCGGACAGCCACCTGGAGAAAGACTTGGCGCTTCTTCGCTGCACCTTCGATTCCTTTGTCCACGAAGGCGGATATCCGGAAGTGGTCCTTGAGAGCAGTCGCGTAATGAAGGATAAACTCCTGCAGGGATACTTCAACGCCATGATCTTCCGGGATTTGACAGACCGATACAAACTGTCCAATCCGGAACGCGTCAAATACCTAATCAAACGTCTGATGGCCGGAATGACCAAACCGGCATCTATCAACGCCATCTACAACGACATGCGCTCCCAAGGCCGGAAAGTCACCAAAGATGACCTGTATGATATTGCCGACAAATCCTGCTCTATCTTCCTGCTTTACAAGGTGACCAAGTTTGACCTGTCCTTCAAGAAGGAAACCGGCGCTCTTCCCAAATACTATTGTGTAGATAATGGGCTGCGTCAATCTGTTTTGCTGCCAGGTAAGGATGACGATGGAATTCTGTTCGAGAACGCCGTGTTCCTGCAGTTGCTCAGAAATCTTCCCGACGGACAGAAGATCTGCTATTACCATGGGGAGAAGGAATGTGACTTCGTTATCCAGACCGAAACTGCCGTAAATCAACTGATTCAAGTTTGCTGGGATATGATGGACAAAGACACCCGGGAACGGGAATTGAACGGCATACGTGAAGCTGCTACCTTAACGGGCTGCAGGGACTTGACCATTGTCACGCGCGACATGGAAGAAGAGTTCCAGGATGCACCGGGAATCATTCACATCGTCCCTGCCTGGAAATGGTTCCTGGGACGATGTCCGACCATTTTGTCGACGTCAGCAAAATGATAGTCGGACACCGGCTGAAAGGTCGCAAGAAGCCGCCAGTGCGCATACAGGTCCACATCCCTGGCAGAGTATCGTCAAAATCGCCCATTTTTGCGCATATGGGTACAGGCTGATGGACCGGTAGGAGCACCGAAGCGGCCACTAGCAATCGGCATGGCGCGAAATCGCGGGCTTCATTGACTATTACAACAACCGGCGCTGCCACCAGGGAATCGGGCACAGAATCCCGGCCCGGGTCTATGCGATGGCCGCATAGGAAAGAAAAGTATGGTAATATCAAAAAGAATTACTACTTTCGTAGCACCGTCCAGGACGCAGAACACCACCTATCGGGAGGGCTCTGCTCCGAGGAGAGATTGACTTAACAAGGGCTTAACCCTGTCCAAGCAAAGGATTCCACTATACGTGAATCTATCGCGTTGCCCCTGAGCACAAATCCACGCTTGGGGAAGTTAACGAGAAGAAGAATTGGCGTATCTATCAAGACCTTGCGATGGCACTGGTCAAGCAGACGAAGGAACGCGAATTAGCTATGGAGGGGTATTAATTGAGCCTGATAAGTGCGCTCAGTACACTACCGGCTCCTGTGGAGGACGATTCATAGACCTTTGCCTTTCCTGTATCGGGACCTGTTACATCTACATAAATGGCAAGAGAAGTGCCATCGAGTAGGAAAGCCGTGAGCTTCCAAGCCATTAGTGCGGGAAGGAAAATGGGATTTGCAGGCTGCACGCTCATCTTGTCCCTATAACTGTCCAGTTCGGAATAATTGATTGACACAAAGTTGACTGTATGGTCAAGACCATAGACATAATAACCGGAATTATCGTCAAACATCTTATATGCCAGGCCGTCGTAATATGAATCCGGGTTGGTCGGGAACTGCATGTAAGGGGTGTCCTGTTCTTCGGAATAAGAACCATTTGCCACATTGGCGGAGCAGAAAGAAACAGAGCCGTCATCGTTGCGGCGTATCCAGTTTATCTTTTCTCCTTCATAGAAGCGCCTTAATCTCACGTCGAAACTTGACTCTCCGGCAGAAGGGTTGTAATAATCCGGAATATTTCCCCTATAGGTTATGGCTGGAGAATCGGCAAGGGATGCGGCATTTTGGGAAACATTGACCTTGAACAGTCCAATCTTGTCGCCACAAATCCAACGCTGGAACCCAATAAACACAAATAGGTAATGATCGGGAAAACTATGGCGTAAATAATAGTCGTCATAAGCTAAGGCATAACTTTCACCTTCTTCCGAGTAATGAAACAGTCCAGTATGATATTGTTCTCCTGTCGGGCTTTGGTGGACGTGCATCAACAAATAGAACTCATAATTGCCGCTTTCCATGACTGTGCATACCGGCTCTTCCGCATTATCTGCATTCATTCCGTACAGACTGGATGAGAAAAAGTAATAACGAGGATCGGCATTATAATTGTCTTCAGCCTGTCCATTTCCTAACCTTATTCCATTGGAACGTACGTAAACTTTGGCTCCTGCCGCAACAGGGCAATTGTAAACTGCGTAACGGTAATTATCAGGATTAGTAAAATTGCTTCCGCAACGGTAAAAGTCGTCGGCCCTGTCAGCGGGTATAGCATAAGGCTCAGGCATCATCATCATCGGATATTCGACACCATCTACCACAAGGAACACATCGCTTTGGGGATATACCGCCTCTTCTATTTCATCCCCGATGTTCTTAAATACATAAAGGCCTTCGGCCGTGGAGACCAATTGTGAAGATTTGTCTTCAGCACTTATTCCATCAATGGTTGTAATCCCTTTTGAGAGAGGGAAGACAACAGAGGGGATGCCGGTGGTTCTTGAACCGCCGGTCTCGTATTCGGGCATGATTCCCAGAGCTTGCGCGTCGGATCCCATAATGAATCCATTATATACGTTATCGTTAAGCAGTTGGGTGAGATCCAGCGAGTTCCCCTTGTCCACAAGGCCGCATAGGCGCATATCTTCGTCGATGTAATAAAGGTTTCCGCCAATCTCTTCCACAACACCGCGCATCTCCTGTTGGCTGCGTATGCCGGAAGCTGGCAGTTTTGGAAGTTTGTCACGGTCTAAACGAAATAGCGCACCATCGGCAAGGCGCACTAGGAAATGCTGATTAATGGCAAGGGGATCGCTTAGTATAGTGGTAACCGCCTTTTTTAGGGGGCCATCCTCGAGAGTGTCAAAATCGGGGTAATCATAATTGCAATCATAGAGCCAAAGCCATTTGCCATCAAAGGAGTATATATAGCCTATAAGTAACCGGAGATTAGCCTCAAGGATTTTTTCTTCCTCTTTACCGTTGGGATCTTCAATATTGACACTAATCGTGTATTTTACTTCAACGGCGGTTCCGTCTTCGTACACACTGAACAGAGGAGCCTTAATGCTGAATTCAGGTTGTGTATCCTGCTCCTGCCCAATGGTTTCTCCATCTGCCTTGGTGGCTCCGACATATGGGACGGATGCGTTTTGTACAAGGGCAAGAGTTTTTGCGCCTGAAAGATTCAAACTGGAGAATTGGACATTCACGCCACTTGCAGTCAGAGAATCATTGGAGGATACTTTTTTACAGGAAACCATTCCAGCCACAAGGAGTGTAGATAGCAGCAATAGTAATACTCGCTTCATATCAAGGTTTAAGCTAAATAATGCTTGTAAAGATAAACTTTTTTTCCAAAATTTGTATTATTTTTGCAGAAAAGGTTGTGCTATGGACAAGGCCAGCAATAAAATTGTGATTGAGAACCCTCCCAAGAAGGTTCTTGACTTTGTGCTGAGAATGCAGAAAGAGAAGGAAGAGGCCCGCAAACACCTCCTTGAGAAAAAGGAACACACCTTCAGCATTCAACTGTAATGAACCTGTCGTTCGACATCCATACATGGGAGGGGGACAAAGTGATTGTATCCCTCTCTTCTTCATACGCTTACTGAAGGAACTCCTTCCTGACCAGGCAGAAGATTTTGAGCTTCTGGAAGTCAGCATTATCCGGGAAGCCGGACGGGGCCCCATCAAAGTGGAGGTTTTCGGAAAGATTGCGGACATCCTCGTCTCCATTGCCGAGGAGAATCCGCATACTGTCCTTTTCTACTTCTGTGATATTGTAGAAGGTATTCCCGGCCTTCGTCCGGGAAAAGACATCCCGTCCCATGAGTATCGGAATGAACTGTTCAAACTTCTGTTTACCCGCTATTGCGAAAAGGCAAAGGAGCACTGGTCCGACATAGAGATTGTCCTGAAATCCATGGAACCGCCACTGGAAATGTATGCACATTTCCTGGTCCGGGACAGACATCTGCCTCTGGTAGACCTGCTGAGAAGCGAAGTGGAAAACAACTTCCAAGCCATTTCCGAGCAGAAATAACTCCGGACCGGCAAAGATGCCGTAAAGTATGCCGCCTTCGGTGGAGGTCTTCGTCTGGACCTCTACCCGCACCCGCACCGTATCCCGAAGCCTCCCGCTCACTCCCCCGCAGCGCTGAGCTCCAGCAGTTCAGCCGCAATCTCGGGGCTCACGAGTCTCACGAGGCCCGAAATGCCACAACAAGTGCGCATACAGGTACACACCCCCGGCAGGGTGTCGCTAAAAACGCCCCTTTTTGCGCATATGGGTACAGGCCGATGGACCGGTAGGATCACCGACTGGCCACTATCCATCGGCACCATAACATTATCCCGCCAATTTCCAAATCTTTGCAAACCTTGCAACGATTTGGAAACGGCAAAAAGTGCTCCTACCTTTGTCCTTGGAAATGCAGGGCGTCCTTGCAGAAACCGAAGTAAAAGAAACATGCATATGCTTGAAAGAATAACATTACCGGCCCTTGACAGCATCCTCCACTGCACCCTGGAGGACGATGTCTATCTGGATGAGAAATCCTTCGCACTTCTTCTGGAGATCCAGAAGACACTGTCTGTTTTCGAACCGATAGACGATGACGAGGCCCGGAAAATCTGGCTTGAGATTCCTCGCGGTACAGCCGCAGAGTGGAAAGCGTTTGATGACGAACGCTCCTGGTATCATCGTGACGAAGAAGACAACCTGGCCGAGTATCAGGAAGCGCTGGAGAGCGAATTCCCCTACAAGAAAGAATGGTTCTTTCTGGTCACTACCACTTATCGCGAATACACTTTCCTCAAGATATCGGACCGCGACCACAGATACGTCATTCTCACCAACAGGACCTTCCACGAAAACGCTCAGCCACAAGATATGTGCTGGTTCCTGGAGCCACTGCTTCAACTTGTAAAAAACAGAGTGGCCGCCATCGTCAAAGATGTGGACGCCTACAACCGCTATGTAGAGGAGAACCTCCCCTATCGCCAACGTTCAGGCCTCATCAAAAGCAAGGACCTGAACAGGATCATCCCGCAGCGCAGGATGAAAGTCAAAAACCGGAAACGCTGTATTCAGGTAATGAAGGAACTGATTAGAAGAAAACAGGTCTATGAGTCTGTAGCGGAAGGCGCCACCGTTGACTGGGAAGCGCTGGGAGTTCCTGTTCCGCTTGAAACCATGACCATACGCACTTTCTGCAAATACTACCGGATTGCAG
>FLNX01000262.1_pt1 | contig 10087 bp, 9 predicted proteins | sample 1140341 | NCBI WGS metagenome assembly FLNX01 (sample SAMEA3878208, study PRJEB12797) | bioreactor metagenome | biome: Moose rumen | place: Sweden | collected 2011-10
GATTTACACCCACATCGACACCTCGACCCTCCGCCGCGAGATATTGGAGCATCATCCGAGAAATAAAAAAAGGGCCACAGATTACACAGATTTACACTGATTTAGGGATTCACACAGACTTTCTCTGTGAAAATCTGTGAAATCTGTGGCTTCTTTTGTGTAGTCTGTGGCTTTTTTCGTAATTTTGCACCCAAATTAACAACAACCAACTTATGAAAATGAAGAGATTTCTTGCAGCCTTGCTGCTGACGATGGTCAGCACAGTGGCAATGATGGCACAGATGGAGATGCCCTCCGTGCCCGTGGATCCCGATGTACGCATCGGCAAACTTGACAACGGACTGACTTATTACATCCGTCACAACAACTGGCCCGAGAACCGTGCCGAGTTCTACATCGCCCAGCGCGTGGGCAGCATCCAGGAGAACGACGACCAGCGCGGTCTGGCACACTTCCTGGAGCACATGGCCTTCAACGGCTCGAAGCACTTCAAGGGCAACGAACTGCTCCGTTGGTGTGAGAGCATCGGCGTGAAGTTCGGTACCGACCTGAATGCCTACACCAGCATCGACCAGACGGTCTATAATATCAGTAATGTACCCACGATCCGCGAGTCGATCGTCGACTCCTGCCTGCTCATCCTCTACGACTGGGCCGACGGTCTGTCTGCTGGAGCAGGAGGAGATCGAGAAGGAGCGTGGCGTGATCCACGAGGAATGGCGACTCCGCACCAGTGCCCAGATGCGCATGCTGGAGCGCGACCTGCCCAAACTATACCCCGGCTCAAAGTACGGCTACCGTATGCCTATCGGACTGATGGAGATCATCGACAACTTCGAGCGTCCGTTCCTGCAGGCTTACTACGAGAAGTGGTATCGTCCTGACAACCAGGGCATCATCGTGGTGGGCGACGTCGACGTGGACAAGGTGGAGCAGAAGATCAAGGACCTGTTCTCACCCATCACGCTGCCCGAGAACCGTGCCCTCGTCACGAAAGAGGCCGTGCCCGACAATGCAGAGCCTATCATCGTGATCGACAAGGACAAGGAGCAGCAGTATAACATCGTGCAGGTGATGATGAAGCACGAGGCCTTCCCCGACTCACTGAAGGGTTCGATTGCCTACCTGATCACCGACTACGTGAAGGATGCCGCCCTCTCGATGCTGAACGACCGTCTGAAGGAGTATGCCGAAAAGCCCGAGAGCCCGTTCCTGCAGGCTTCTGCCGATGATGACGACTATATCCTCTCAAGCACCATCGATGCCTTCACCCTGGCTATCCTGCCCAAGGACGGACAGATGGAGGCTGCCGTGACCGCTGCGATGACAGAGGCACGCCGTGCTGCCGAGTTCGGCTTCACCCCCACGGAGTACAGCCGCTACAAGGCTAACTACACCAGCAGTCTCGACAAGCAGTACTCGAACAAGGACAAGCGCTTTAACCGCCAGTTCGTGAACCAATATGTACAGAACTTCCTGGCCCAGGAGCCCATCCCCAGCATCGACTACACCTATACCACGATGAAGCAGATCGTGCCGATGCTGCCCCTCGACGCCATCAATGGCCTGATGAAGGAACTGGTGGCAACCAGCGATACCAACCTCGTGGTGATGAACTTCAACAACGAGAAGGAAGGTGCCGTCTATCCGACGGAGGAAGGCCTGATGAAGGCCATCAACGCAGCCCGCACCGCCCAGATTGAGGCCTACGTGGACAACGTGAAGGACGAGCCACTGATGGCTACCCTGCCGAAGCCGGGCAAGATCAAGAAGGAAGTGAAGAACGACCTGTTCGGCTATACCGAACTGACACTGTCGAACGGCGTGAAAGTCGTGCTGAAGCAGACCGACCTGAAGAAAGACCAGGTCATCCTGCAAGGCGAAGGCCTCGGAGGCTCTGCCTTCTATGGCGAGAAGGACTTTGCCAATATCAAGATGTTCGACGACGTGATTGAGGCCAGCGGACTCGGCAACTTCTCACACACAGAACTGGAGAAGGCCCTCGCCGGCAAGATTGCCTCTGCCACACTCACCCTCGGAACAAACCGCCAGTACCTGAACGGTTCGTCGACACCGAAGGATGTGGAGACCATGCTGCAGTTGGTCTACCTCTACTGCACCAATATCACCAAGGACCAGAAGTCGTATGACAATACAATGCAGACCACCGAGACCGTCCTGAAGAACCGTCTGCTCCAGCCGGAGAACGTGTTCAGCGACTCACTGACGGCCACGATGACCTGCCACAACCCACGCAACAAGACGCTGACCGTAGAAGAACTGAAGGACGTGAACTATGACCGCATCCTCGAGATTGCCAAGGAACGCACGGCCAATGCCGCCGCCTTCACCTTCACCATCATCGGTAACTACGACGAGCAGACTATCCGCCCGCTCATCGAGCAGTACCTGGCTTCGCTGCCCGCCCAGAAGAAGGTGGCCAAGAGTGGCAAGGTGGACACCGACTATGAAGGCGTTGTCATCAACAACTTCAAGAACAAGGCCGAGACCCCGAAGGCCATCGCTATGATGCACTGGTACTCCAAGCAGATGCCTTACACCCTGGAGAACAGCATCAAGGCCTCGATGGCTGGTCAGATTCTGAGCATGGAGTATCTGAAGAAGATCCGCGAGGATGCCAGCGCCGCCTACACCGTAGGCTCACAGGCCAGCGTCAACCGCGACGACTTCGAGACCACAGCCCAGATCCTGGCATACTGCCCGATGAAGCCCGAGAAGGCCGACACCGCCATTATGATCCTGCGCGACGAGGTGGAGGCACTCACTAAGACCTGCGATGCCGACAAACTGGCCAAGGTGAAGGAGTATATGCTCAAGAACCACGGCGACCAGATGAAGCAGAACAACTACTGGGTAGGCCAGATCTACAACTGGCGTGAATATGGTGTCGACTTCCACACCGATTACGAGAAGGTGGTGAACGCCCAGACCCCTGAGAGCATCAGTGCCTTCGTGAAGGAGATGCTGAAGGCCGGCAACCACGCCGAGGTCATCATGCTCCCCGCAGAGTAATCCCTAGAAATACTAGAAATACTAGATAGGCTAGAAATACTAGAAATGCTAGAAATATGAGTTATCTATTTTCATCAGAATCAGTATCTGAAGGCCATCCCGACAAGGTGGCCGATCAGATATCTGATGCGATATTAGACCAGTTCCTGGCCTACGACCCAAAGGCGCGCTGCGCCATCGAGTCGTTTGTCACCACGGGACAGGTCGTCATTATGGGCGAGGTGCACAGCGACGTGTACATCGACCTGCAGACCATTGCCCGCAACACCATCAAGCGCATTGGCTATACCAAGGCCGAGTACCAGTTCGACGGCAACTCGTGCGGCATCCTGAGTGCCATCCACGAGCAGAGTTCCGACATCAACCAAGGTGTAGACCGTGAGGACGAGGAGGAACAGGGTGCCGGCGACCAGGGAATGATGTTCGGCTACGCCACCAATGAGACGGAGAGTTATATGCCCGTCAGCCTCGACATCGCCCACCTGATTATGCGTACCCTGGCCGACATCCGCAAGGAGGGCAAGGAGATGACCTATCTCCGCCCCGATGCCAAGAGCCAGGTGACGGTGCAGTACAGCGACGAGGGCATCCCCGAGCGCATTGACACCATTGTGGTCAGCACCCAGCACGACGAGTTCGACGAGGACGAGAAGATGCTGGCCAAGATCAAGGACGACGTGATCAACATCCTCATCCCCCGCGTGAAACAGCAGATCCACTCGCAGAAAGTGCTCGACCTCTTCGGCCTCGACATCAAGTACTATGTCAATCCGACGGGCAAGTTCGTCATCGGCGGCCCTCACGGCGACACGGGACTCACAGGCCGTAAGATCATCGTCGACACTTACGGAGGCAAGGGTGCCCACGGCGGCGGCGCCTTCTCAGGCAAGGACTCCTCGAAGGTAGACCGCTCGGCAGCCTACGCCGCCCGCCACATCGCCAAGAACATGGTGGCAGCAGGTGTCAGCGACGAGATGCTCGTCCAGGTGAGTTACGCCATCGGCGTGGCCCATCCGATGAATATCTACGTAAACACCTACGGCCGGAGCCGTGTCCAGATGAGCGACGGCGAGATCGCCAAGAAGATCGAGAAACTCTTCGACCTGCGCCCGAAGGCCATTGAGCGCACGCTGAAACTCCGTCAGCCGATGTACAGCGAGACGGCAGCCTACGGACACATGGGCCGCAAGCCGGAGACGATCCAGAAGACCTTCACCAGCCACTATCACGAGACCAAGACCATCGACGTGGAACTGTTCACCTGGGAGAAACTCGACCGTGTGGACGACATCCGCAAGGAATTCGGACTATCATAGCAAATGCTCAGACAAGACAGCATCCATACCGAACCTATCGTATCGGCTATTCTGACAGACGACTCGATAGTTCAGAGACCCGCAAGACCGCAGACACCCTACCAGGTGCTGCGGTTATTGCCTAAGGATGCGACGCCCGCCCAGCAGGACTCCGCCATCCAGGCCTGGTTCCAGCCCGGCGAGATCCACTACAGTGCGGAGCCTGACACCCTCCACCTGCCCGGCCACGACAAGGGCAAGAGCCTGCGCGACGTGAACTTGCCCCAATACTACCGCGAGAACTTCTTCAGCAATGACTCACTCTACCACGAGGAACTGGAGGGAGGACGCTTCGGCGTGGCTGGCGACCCGGTTCCCTATGCCATTGGCCACGACGACCTCATCAGCAGCCTCCTGCTGGGGTGCTTCATCGTCTCAATGGTGGCCTTCTCCGTCTGTCGGAATTTCCTGCTCAGGCACCTCAAGCGGTTCTTCTATGCCCCCAAGTCAGAGGGTGTCCACGATGCCACCTCCAGCGAGATCAAGGCCCTCTACTTCTTTATGGTGCAGACGGCCCTCCTGCTGACGCTACTCTACACTTTCTACGTCAGGTCATACGTGGCCGACACCTTCATCCTTTCAGACGACAACATGCTGACGGGCATCGTCCTGGGCATCGTACTGGGCTATATGATCGTCAAGATGCTCTTGTACGCGATTGCCAACTACACCTTCTTCGGAAGTAAAAAGAATGGACAGTGGTTCCTGGAAGAACTTTTTCTTACAGCCGTCGAGGGCATCGTCCTGTACCCCTCGGTACTGTTGTTCGCCTATTTCGACGTAGCACCCAAAACCATCGCCTATTATGCCGTTATCGTGGTCATTTTAGTTAAAATACTGACCTTTTACAGGTGTTTCGTCATCTTTTTTAGACAAAATGGTCTTTTTCTGCAAATTATTTTGTACTTTTGCGCCCTTGAAATCATTCCCCTGTTCGCACTTTGGGGCGGACTCGAGGTTTTGATGAACGCATTGAAAATAAATTTTTAGGACACAGATGATCAAGAAGATTTTGGTTTCACAACCTAAACCGACAAGTGAGAAATCGCCATATTTAGATATAGCGAAGAAGTTTGATGTGGAATTGGTATTCCGTCCATTCATCAAGGTGGAGGGTATCACCGCCAAGGAGTTCCGCGCACAGAAAGTGAGCATTCTGGACCATACAGCCATTGTCTTCACTTCCAGGCACGCCATCGACCATTTCTTTAATATGGCCAAGGAGTTGCGCGTGACGATTCCTGAGGATATGAAGTATTTCTGTGTCACAGAGACGATCGCACTGTATATTCAGAAATATGTGCAGTACCGCAAGCGCAAGGTGTTCTTCGGAGAGACAGGCAAGATCGACGATCTGGTGCCGATGATGGTGAAGCACAAGACCGAGAAATATCTCGTGCCGATGAGCGACGTACACAACGACAAACTGGCCCTCCTGCTCGACAGCAAGAAACTACAGCACCGCGAGTGCGTGATGTACAAGACCGTCAGCAACGACTTCACACCTGAGGAGATCAAGACGTTCGACTACGATATGCTGATCTTCTTCAGCCCCTCGGGTATCGAGTCGCTCACCAAGAACTTCCCCGACTTCAAGCAAGGGGAGATAGCCATCGCCACCTTCGGCCCCACCACAGCCAAGGCTGCCAAGGACGCAGGCCTGCGCCTCGACATCGAGGCCCCGTCGGAGAAATACCCCTCTATGACGGGTGCACTCCTGCACTATCTGCTCGAGACACAAGGTTGACACCTTATTTATATATATAATGGCGGAATCCGCATCTCTGACATTCAGCAAGAGAGAGCGTATCGTCAGCCGGAAACTGATAGAACGGCTCTTCAGCCAAGGCAGCAGCCATTCAACCTCTGCCTATCCGCTGCGGATTGTCTATATGGAGACTGAACGCGCGGAGGTGCCGGTAAAGATGATGGTCAGTGTCTCGAAGCGACACTTCAAGCGTGCCGTCAAGCGTAACAGGGTGAAGCGCCAGGTGCGCGAGGCCTACCGTCACCACAAGCAGTTGCTGATAGAGAGAGTGCGTGAGGACAAGTCGCTGGCCGTCGCCTTCATCTGGCTGTCCGACGAACTCTTCGACAGCCGCCAGGTGGATAGGAGCGTCAGGAGACTCCTGGAAAAAGTAGCAGAGCGCGTATGAACATCATCCGGCTCATAGGACGCTATATCTCAAAGGCACTCGTCTTCATCCTGTGCCTGCCGATCGTCTTCTACCAGACCTGCATCACGCCATTCACGCCACCCTCCTGCCGTTTTACGCCGACGTGCAGCGAATATGCCAAGCAGGCCCTCCGTAAGCACGGCCCCATCAAGGGACTCTACCTGGCCGTATGGCGGATTCTGAGATGCAACCCCTGGGGCGGCCACGGCTACGACCCCGTCCCCTAGAAACTAGCCTACCTAGAAATTCTAGAAATACTAGAGATGCTAGAGATGCTAGAGATGCTAGAAATACTAGAAATACTAGATAAAAAAATAGATATATGAAGAATTTTGTTGAAGAACTAAAATGGCGCGGTATGCTGGCACAGATGATGCCAGGCACCGAGGAACTGCTCCAGAAGGAGATGGTGACAGCCTACCTGGGTACCGACCCGACAGCCGACTCGCTGCACATCGGACACCTCTGCGGAATCATGATGCTCCGCCACCTGCAGCGGTGCGGACACAAGCCCATCATCCTCGTCGGTGGAGCCACGGGTATGATCGGCGACCCCTCCGGCAAGAGCCAGGAGCGCAACCTCCTGAATGCAGAGACACTCTACCACAACCAGGAGTGCATCAAGAAGCAAGTGGCCAAGTTCCTCGACTTCGAGTCGAAGGAACCCAATGCCGCCGAAATGGTCAACAACTACGACTGGATGAAGGACTTCACCTTCCTCGACTTTGCCCGTGAGGTGGGTAAGCACATCACCGTCAACTATATGATGGCCAAGGACAGCGTGCAGCAGCGCCTGAACGGTACGGCCCGCGACGGCCTGTCGTTCACCGAGTTCACCTACCAGTTGCTGCAGGGCTACGACTTCCTGTACCTCTACCAGCACAAGAACTGCAAACTGCAGTTAGGCGGTAACGACCAGTGGGGCAATATCACCACCGGTACGGAGTTGATCCGTCGCACCCTCGGCCATGAGTGTGAGGCTTTCGCCCTCACCTGCCCGCTGATCACCAAGGCCGACGGCAAGAAGTTCGGCAAGACCGAGAGCGGCAACGTATGGCTCGACCCAAAGCGCACCACCCCCTATCGCTTCTACCAGTTCTGGCTCAACGTCAGCGATGACGATGCCGAGAAGTACATCAAGATCTTCACCTCGCTGGAGAAGGATGTCATCGACAGCCTCGTGGAGGAGCACAAGCAGGATCCCGGTCGCCGTATCCTTCAGAAGCGCCTGGCAGAGGAGGTGACCACGATGGTACACGGCCAGGCTGAGTTGGATGCAGCCATCGAGGCCAGCAACATCCTCTTCGGCAAGTCGACCAAGGATGCCCTCGAGAAACTCGACGAGCAGACCTTCCTCGATGTGTTCGACGGCGTGGAGAAGCACGAGATCACCAAGGATCAACTCGGACAGCCTGCCATCGAACTGCTGACCACCATTGCCCCCGTCTTCCCCTCGAAGGGAGAGATGCGCAAGATGGTGCAGGGCGGCGGTGTCTCGCTGAACAAGGAGAAACTCAGTGACCAGAACCGTCCCATCACGGCTGAAGACCTCATCGACGGCAAGTATCTTCTGGCCCAAAAAGGCAAGAAGAACTACTATCTGATCATTGTAAAATAAGAAAGGTTGGTGAAAATTTGGCAGTCTGCCAAATTTTCACTACCTTTGCACCCGCAAATCGTAATTGGACGATGGTGTAATGGTAACACTACAGGTTTTGGTTCTGTCATTCCCGGTTCGAATCCGAGTCGTCCAACTCTAAGGAAAACATCCACACGCACCCCATTATCGCACAATGAACTTCCTGCCATTACGCAAGTAAATGCCGGGGCGGGGATTCTGCACCCTGCGGCCACTGAGATCGAAGATGCGCTCATCGATAGTCTTGCTTCGCATTTAAAATTTTGTTTATAGTTTAAAGTTTAGAGTATATAGATGATTACTGATGTCGCGGGGAGGCGGGCCCAGGATCTCCTTGACTCAGCGTCTCGACTACGGTGCAAAGGTACGGCAATCCGGGGGCGGGCTGTCAGTCTTTGTCCGACTTTGGAGGCAACTTCGCGATTTCTTCCAGTTTTCTCTCCAGATGGGCGTACTGGAGGGCGTGGATCAGGTGCTGGTAGATAGTCGAGCGGTCGAGGGCATACACTAATAGTTTGTCGTAATGTAAAGGGTGGTTTGTCGTAATGTAATCGGTAGTTTGTCGTAATGTGATTAAAGATCAGTTCAAATCAGTCCACCCCCTTGCATCTCCCCATCATATTGTAACCCCCTTAAGGGGGTAATATGATAGGGGAAAGACGCTTAGGCTGGCCCGGCGAGCGAGTAATAGATGGCCGAACATACCATGCATGCGCATGTATTTGGAACCCACAACGCTGGCAGGTGGCTGATGTCACCTCAGTTCACGGCAGATAACACCCATCGACAAACTGGCCTTTATCGGCACTTACCACCGTGCTGTGTTCAGTTTTATGCTGGAGGATGTCCACGTGGAGGATGCACAATGGGAGGAGATGGGCAACGGGGGATAGTCGCTGCACCTCACATATAATAATGTACGCGCGAAAACGTTTTCGAGGATTTTTTTCTTTTTTAAGTATTCTTATTTTGTCATCCGTATATTATTTAGTATCTTTGCAGACAATAAACAAATGATTGGGATGAAGACTAACTACGAAATCAGATACGCTGCTCACCCGGAGGATGCCCGTCACTACGACACGGCCCGCATTCGCAGGGACTTTCTCATCGAACGGCTCTTCGCCGCCGATGAGGTGAATATGGTCTACTCGATGTACGACAGGATGGTCGTCGGCGGGGCTATGCCCGTAAGCGAGGACCTGAAATTGAAAGCCATTGACCCACTGAAGGCCAAATTCTTCACAAGCCGCCGTGAGATCGGTGTCTACAATGTCGGTGGTGAAGGCTCTGTCAAGGTCGGCAACAAGATATTCGACCTCGACTACAAGGAGGCCTTGTATATCGGACGGGACGACCGCGACGTCATTTTCAGCAGCAAGGATGCGGCGAATCCTGCCAAGTTCTACTTCAACTCAACGACGGCCCACTGCGTCTATCCCTGCCGGAAGATCACAAAGCAGGATGCCGTGGTGGCCCACATGGGATCGCTGGAGATGTCGAACGAGCGTAACATCAACAAGATGATCGTGAACCAGGTGCTCCAGACCTGCCAGTTGCAGATGGGGATGACCGAACTGGCCACCGGCTCTGTATGGAACACGATGCCGGCCCACGTACACAGCCGCCGAATGGAAGCCTACTTCTACTTCGAACTGCCCGACGATCAGGCCATCTGCCACTTTATGGGCGAGCCGCAGGAGACGCGCCACATCTGGATGCGGGGCGAGCAGGCCGTGCTATCCCCCGAATGGAGCATCCACTCGGCAGCCGCCACCCATAACTACACCTTCATCTGGGGCATGGGCGGCGAGAACCTCGACTATGGCGACCAGGACTTTTCAAAAATCACTGATTTAAAATAAACTTCTAAAACAAAACAA
>FLNX01001222.1_pt1 | contig 10084 bp, 4 predicted proteins | sample 1140341 | NCBI WGS metagenome assembly FLNX01 (sample SAMEA3878208, study PRJEB12797) | bioreactor metagenome | biome: Moose rumen | place: Sweden | collected 2011-10
CTGTTCTGAAACGATCAGATTCAGTTTGCTCACATCATCAGCGGACAGACTGATAGGCGGAACAGATTTTGGCATGGCAACACTCCCGGTGACATAAGCTTGGCTATCTTATCCTACATTATATGCAGTGGGAATGTTGGTCACAATAACAACGCCAACTTAGTTACATAAGCCAAATTCTATGACTCATCAGCAAGAGTCTCATGAGGGTAAGAGTGTGTGTCAACCGTGCACTTTTAAACTTTACGCCTTGAGAGACTAACGACAAACGTTCCGTTCTTATCTGGCCCGAAGGATGTGTTGGGCTGTCCGATAACATCGGTTACATAGTTACCGCACAGATCGAAAATTTTTCCTGGTTTACATTGCCCCGGAGGTCATTTATACTGATCTACATCTTGTGGTTGTCTCTGCCGGACAGATCAATAACTTGTGTTTAGCAGAAATACGCCCCGGCGTCAACCATGGGAAGATCGGCAGGCAGGATGTCCTGTCCGGGACAGGATCCCCCGGGGATCTGATCCCGGATCAGTGGCGCAATGCCTGGCGGATTTGATTTATTTTAATCAAAAATCAGGTGATTAATGATCCCGTGACGGGGCTTCCCCAAGCCGGATCAGATAATCGGGTTTTAGAGCGCGGAGAAAGAAAAAGTATGAGTCTTGTGGTTGTCAAGCGGGACGGGGGCAAGACACCCTTCAATGCCGACCGGATAGAGGTTGCCGTTTCCAAGGCTGCGGATGCCGTGGGTGTCCGTGATGAGGCCTTCTGCAAGAAGGTGGCCTCGGATGTGGAGGCTGCCCTGAAGCAGGAGAACCGCCGGGAGGTGGACATTTCCGTCATCCAGCAGCATGTGGAGGACTGCCTGATGTCCAGCCGCTACAAGCAGCTGGCCCGGGCCTACATTGAGTACCGCCATGAGCGTGACCGCCTCCGGGAGCTGAAGAGCGGCCTCAGCCGGGAGATCCGGGGCCTCATCAACCAGTCCAACACCGAGATCCTCAACGAGAACGCCAACAAGGACAGCAAGGTCATCCCCACCCAGCGGGATCTGCTGGCCGGGATCGTGGCCCGGCACTACGCCAAGCAGGATATCCTTCCCCGGGATGTGGTCCGGGCCCATGATCGGGGCGAGATCCACTTCCATGATCTGGACTACTCCCCTTTCTTCCCCATGTTCAACTGCATGCTCATTGACGTGGGCGGCATGCTGGAGCGGGGCTTCCGCATGGGCAATGCGGAGATCGAGTCCCCCAAGTCCATCAGCACCGCCACCGCCGTCACTGCCCAGATCATCGCCCAGGTGGCCAGCCACATCTACGGCGGCACCACCATCAACCGCTGCGACGAGGTGCTGGCACCCTATGTGACCAAGAGTTACATGAAGCACCTGAAGGTGGCCGAGGAGTGGGGGATCCAGGATGCCGAGGGCTATGCCCGGGCCCGGACGGAGAAGGAGTGCTATGACGCCTTCCAGTCCCTGGAGTATGAGATCAACACCCTGCACACCTCCAACGGCCAGACCCCCTTTGTGACCCTGGGCTTTGGCCTGGGCACCACCTGGGAGTCCCGGCTTATCCAGCAGTCCATCCTGCGCAACCGCATTGCGGGTCTGGGCCGGAACCACCGCACCGCAGTGTTCCCCAAGCTCACCTTTGTCATCAAGGAGGGCCTGAACCGCCGCCGGGGGGATCCCAACTACGATATCAAGCAGCTGGCCCTGGAATGCGCCTCCAAGAGGATGTATCCGGATATCCTGAACTATGAGCAGGTGGTGAAGGTCACCGGCTCCTTCAAGAACCCCATGGGCTGCCGCTCCTTCCTGGCCCCCTATGAGGAGAACGGCACCCTGATCCACGACGGCCGGAACAACCTGGGAGTGGTGAGTCTGAACCTGCCCCGGATCGCCCTGGAGGCCGGCGGCGACGAGACCAAGTTCTACAAGATCCTGGGGGAGCGGCTTAACCTGTGCAAGAAGGCCCTGATGGCCCGGATCGAGCGCCTGAACGGCGTCAAGGCCCGGGTGGCCCCCATCCTTTATATGGAGGGCGCCTGCGGAGTCCGGCTCAAGGCAGACGACTGCATCGCCAACATCTTCAAGAACGGCCGGGCCTCCATCTCCTTGGGCTACATCGGCGTCCATGAGGCGGTGAACGCACTCTATGGCACTGACACCCATGTGTTTGACAGCGAGGAGCTCCGGAAGAAGGCCCTGAACATGGTCAAGGCCCTGAAGGACTCGGTGGACGAGTGGAAGGAGGAGACCGGCTACGGCTTCAGCCTCTACGGCACCCCGGCGGAGAACCTGTGCAAGCGCTTCTGCATGCTGGACTCCAAGGAGTTCGGCATTGTGCCGGGGGTCACTGACAAGGGTTATTACACCAACAGCTTCCACCTGGATGTGGAGAAGAAGGTGGATCCCTATGCCAAGATCGACTTTGAGATGGCCTATCCTCCCCTGTCCAGCGGCGGCTTCATCTGCTATGGTGAATACCCCAACATGCAGAACAATGTGGAGGCCTTGGAGGACGTTTGGGACTACTCCTACGACAAGGTGCCCTATTACGGCACCAACACCCCGGTGGACGAGTGCTTCAACTGCGGCTATGCCGGGGAGTTTGAGTGCACCTCCAAGGGCTTTGTGTGCCCCAACTGCGGCTGCCATGACTCCGAGAAGGTGTCGGTGATCCGCCGGGTGTGCGGCTATCTGGGCAGTCCTGACGCCCGGCCCTTCAACGCCGGCAAGCAGGAGGAGGTGAAGCGCCGGGTCAAGCACCTTGCCGGCACCACCGGCTGCTAGGGGCCGCTGTCTCCGACCCATGGGGCACTGAGGGATCCTTCCCCGGAGGAGGGATCCTTTCTGTTTTTCCTGGATGCCTGTTTCCGGCGCCGGCCGGAGTCGGGCGGTGCCGGGGACAGGGCATGGCAGCAGAGCAGGATCGGGCGCCGGGATGAGGGCGCGCCGGATCCCCGGCAGGAGATGGAAGCTGCGCAGAAGCGCTGCTCATTTCTCTTCACGCTGCGGGCAGCACCCCTGCCACCGCAGCAACAATTCCGTTCAGAACATTAATTCCGTGAGGCATGAATTATGGAACAGTCAGAAAAACTTCAGAAGATCCTTTCCCGGGCCGGTCTGGGCTCCCGGCGTGTCATGGAGCAGGTGCTCCGGGAGGGCCGGATCAGCGTCAACGGCAAGGTGGCTACCCTGGGGGATCGGGCAACGTCCTCTGATGTGATCCGGGTGGACGGCCGGATCATCAAGATCAAGGCTCCCTCCGACCGGATCTGCCGGGTGTTTGTCTATCACAAGCCTGAGGGTGAGGTGTGCACTGAACATGATCCCGAGGGACGTCCTTCGGTGTTTGACCGGCTGCCCCGGATCCCGGGTGCCAGGCTGGTGGGCGTGGGCCGGCTGGATCTGAACACCACGGGTCTTTTGCTCTTCACCACCGACGGGGAGCTGGCCAACCGGCTTATGCATCCCGGTCGGGAGATCGAGCGGGAATATTCCGTGCGGATCTTCGGCGAGCTCACTGAGGACATGATCAGCCTCATGCTGGCAGGGGTGGAGATTGAGGGCGTCACCTACCGTTTCGACAGCGTCCGCTTCACCGGGGGCGAGGGGATGAACCGCTGGTATTCCATGGTGCTCCATGAGGGCCGGAACCGGGAGATCCGCCGGACCCTGGAGCATTTTGATCTGCAGATCAGCCGCCTTATCCGGGTGCGCTTCGGCTCCCTGACCCTGGATCGGGATCTGCCCCGGGGCGGCTGGCGGGAGCTGACTTTGGATGAGGTCAACCGTCTCCGGGAACTGGCAGATCTGCCCCGGATCACCAAAGCCGCCGACAGCGGCGAAGATCGGGATGATCGGGAGGACTTCCTCCGGCGCCGCCACCGGATGAATGAGATCCGCCGGGCGGTGCGGCGCCATGGGGAGCGCCGGCGAAAGGGGGAGGATGGCTTCAGCCCCTTCCGGGGTCCGGTGCGTCCCCGTCTGGGCGGGAAGCGCCCCGGATCCGGTATTGGTGAAGGCGCAGGCGAGCAGGAGAAGCCCTGGAGCCGCTCCCCCGCCGGGACTCCTGAGGGGGCTCCTGGAGACGCTGCCGCTGGATCCGGAGATCAGGGCAGCCCCTGGAAGAAGCCTGCCGCCACCTGGAAGGCCCGGGACGGCCAGGGGGATCGGGGCGGCCGTTTCCATGGCGGCGGTGACCGGGGATCCCATGCAGATCGTGGCCCCAGAGACGGCGATGAGCGTCCTTTCCGTGGCGGCAAGGGCGGCGACAGCAGGCCTTTCCATGGCGGTAAGGGCGGTGAAGGTGGCTCTTTCCATGGTGGGAAGAGTGGTGAAGGTGGCTCTTTCCATGGCGGTAAGGGCGGTGATGGTGGCTCTTTCCATGGTGGAAAGAACGGCGACAGCAGGCCTTTCCATGGTGGGAAGAGTGGTGAAGGCAGACCGTTCCGCAGCGGTAAGGGCGGTGACGGCGGCTCTTTCCGGGGAGGCAAGGGCGGCTTTGCCGGTGATCGGGGCCGGAAGGGCGGCAGCGGCTTCCATGGCGCTCCCGGTGGTGCTCCGGGTCGCCGCAGCGGCCGGGGACGCTGAGGATCCGGAGATCCGAGGAGCGGCAGATTTCGTATCTGCTCCTGTGGCAGATCCCGGAGCGGGAAGCCGGATGCCGGCCTGAGCCCGTGATCGGGATCCCCCCGCCCGGAAAGCGCATCCTGTATCATAAGGGTGTGTTTTCCGGGCTTTTTTTACAGGAGGACAGTGCCATGAGGAGATTTTCCGCATACGGCATGGTGGTTTACGCAGCACTTTTGTCAGGAGGTACGGCCATGGGCGGTGAGGCATCATCATCAGCTGCAGGATCTGGAGACTGGGACAAGACTTTTGCCCGATCGGACAGTGTCACTGTGCAGAGGGTCACCTTCACCAACCGTTACGGGATCACCCTTGCCGGTGATCTGTATGTTCCCCGGGAGATGAAGCCCGGCACCCGTCTGCCGGCCATCGCCCTGTCCGGTCCCTTTGGCGCCGTGAAGGAGCAGGCCAGCGGCTTCTATGCCCAGACCCTGGCCGCCAAGGGCTTTGTCACCCTGGCCTTTGATCCCTCCTTCACCGGAGAGAGCGGCGGCACCCCCAGGAACGTGGCCAGCCCTGATATCAACACCGAGGACTTCTCCGCAGCGGTGGACTATCTGGCCAACAGCGATCTGGTGGAGACCGGGGCGGTGGGGATCCTGGGGATCTGCGGCTTCGGGGGCTTTGCCCTGAACGCTGCGGCCATGGACACCCGGATCCGGGCCACGGTGGCCAGCACCATGTATGACATGACCCGGGTCACCGCCAACGGCTACAACGACTCCCTGGATGACAATGCCCGCTATGAGATGAAGGTGACCCTGAACAACCAGCGGACTCTGGACTACCGGGATCAGACTTTCCGTCCGGCCCCGGGTCTCCCGGAGAAGCTCAGCGGCAGTGAGCCCCAGTTTGTCAAGGACTACTGGGACTACTATAAGACCAGCCGGGGCTTTCATGCCCGATCCATCAACTCCAACGGGGCCTGGAACATGACCTCGGCCCTGTCCATGATCAATATGCCTATCCTCCAGCGGAGCGGGGAGATCCGGAATCCGGTGCTGGTGATCCACGGAGAGAAGGCCCATAGCCGGTATTTCAGCGAGGACGCCTTCAAAAGGCTCACCGGGGACAACAAGGAACTGCTGATCATCCCCGGAGCCAGCCATGTGGATCTCTATGACAATCCGGAGAAGATCCCCTTTGACCGGATCGCTGAGTTCTACCGGAAGAACCTGGGCAAATGAGGAGCTGATCTAACTGCGGATCTGCTGCCTGCTCCCGGATCCGGGCTAACTGCGGATCTGATCTGCTGTCTGCTCCCGGATCCGGGCTCCGGAAACCGGGAGTCCGGGATCAGAGTTCCCGATCTTTTGTTCTCCCGGATCTTTCATACGCCATAACTTTCATACGCCATAAGTTGATGGGCTGGCCGCGGGCGGCAGGCTGACGGCTGCTGGTTGTCGGCTGCCAGCGCCCTGCCGCTGCAGCATCCGGGTCGGTGCTGACTTTGCAGAGCGGGGCACACGCTCCCGTTGTTTTAGCCCTGTGCCGCATCCTGGGCTGTGGCGGAAACCCTCCCGGATCTGCTGTCGCAGCCCCTGCCTCATCCATGTCAGTGCAGACACCGCTTTGAGGACACGATCCTGTTGCCATCTCCTGCCGCTCCTGTAGCCTCCTCCCCCTTTCTTCTGGCCTGACCATGCTGCTGTCCGTCTGGCTGCCCTGTTGTCAGTGCCCTTCCGCTGTTCCCATGCTGTCCTCCTGATGTTGCTGTGCTGCCTCCGGCGCCGATCTATTTTTTTTTTGTTTGTTTGCTGATATGACATAAATCAGCCTGTATAGCAGATATTGGACTGAAATGCGGATGAATTTGTAAAAACCTGTGGCTTGTCAAATATTTTTCCGGGTGATCGTGGTAAAGTGGGATTGTTAAGCCGGAACAGGCAAAGTTGCGATCAGCCTACCCTGCCGGATACTCATGCCGGGCGCAGTGCCGGCGGACCGGAGCCGGTGCTGGTTCCTGGGGCGGATCCGGGAACGGATCCATCTCCTGCTCCGGTGATGAGCCGCTGGGTGACCGGTGCGTAGTCCCGCACAGATGATCCGGGAGAGTCTCCTTCCTCCGGTGCATGAGCCGAGGCAGCTTAAAAAGGTGATGGACCCCAGGGGACACTCTGATCTGGTTGAACTGGCAGATCCTGCAGAACCGGTTCCGCCGCTCCTCTTTTCTGGAAGGGGCCCGGAGGATCGTACTTACCGGCGGCCGGCTGACAGCCTGTTCACGGGAACGGTAGTGCAGTATTGCAGCGGCTCTCCCTGTCTGGCGCCTTTCCCCCTGTTCCGGTCTCATCTGTTCTCTTTCTCTGGGAGGATCCTCCATGGGTACACACCGTTACCGTCCTGCTGACCGGGATGAACTGATCAGCCTTCTCTCACGGTCTGATGTGACTCCCGGGGATGTGGACACCTCGCTGATCACCGATATGTCCGGGGTTTTCAGAAAATCTTCTCGTAAGGACTATTCCGGCATCGGCAGCTGGGACACCAGCCATGTCACTCTCATGACTGGTATGTTTGACGGTGCGGAGTTCTTCAATGAGGATATTTCATCCTGGGACACCGGAAAGGTCAGGGATATGAGCCGCATGTTCAGGAGTGCCCGCACATTCAGCCAGCCCCTGGGCTCCTGGGATGTGTCGTCAGTCACTTCCATGGCGTGCATGTTCGGGGATGCCGGGAAATTCAATCAGCCCCTGGAGGGCTGGGACGTGTCCCGGGTGACTGACATGCATGCCATGTTCTGGGGTGCTGCGGTTTTCAATCAGTCCCTGGAGAAATGGAATGTCTCCCATGTCACAGATATGAGTTTGATGTTCAGCGGTGCGGGTAATTTCGATCAGCCTCTGGAGAAGTGGGATGTGTCACGGGTCTGGAACATGAGCAACATGTTTGACCGTGCTGGAAAATTCAATCAGCCGCTGGAGGGCTGGAATGTGTCGTCAGTACGCAATATGAATTCCATGTTCTGCGGAGCCAGGAAATTTAATCAGCCTCTGGAAAAGTGGGACGTTTCCCGGGTCCGGGACATGGAGCGTATGTTTTCCGGCGCCTGGAGATTCAACCAGCCCTTGGAGGAGTGGGACGTGTCTGGTGTCCGGGACATGAGCTGCATGTTCAGCGTCACTGATGAATTCAATCAGCCCCTTTCGACGTGGGATGTGTCCCGGGTGTCTGACATGAGCGGCATGTTCTTCGGAGCCCGGGCGTTCAACCAGCCCCTGGGGAAGTGGGACGTGTCCAGTGTCCGGGACATGGGTAGCATGTTTTCCTGTGCCCGGAAGTTCAACCAGCCCCTGGAGGGGTGGGACGTGTCCCGTGTCCGGGACATGGTGCGTATGTTTTCCGGTGCCCAGAAGTTCAACCAGCCTCTGGCAAAATGGGATGTTTCCTCCGTCACCGACATGAGGTGTATGTTCTGCGGGGCAGTGCGGTTCAATCAGCCTCTGGGGGTGTGGAACGTCTCCCGGGTGACGACCATGCAGGAAATGTTCCGTGATGCTGCGGTCTTCAACCAGCCTCTGGCAAAATGGGATGTTTCCTCCGTCACCGACATGAGCGGCATGTTCCATGGGGCGGCGGCTTTCAGTCAGCCCCTGGCGGGCTGGAACGTCTCCCGGGTGACGATCATGCAGGAAATGTTCCGTGATGCTTCGGTGTTCAATCAGCCTTTGGCAAAATGGGATGTTTCTTCCGTCACTGACATGAGCGGCATGTTCCATGGGGCAGCAGTTTTCAGTCAGCCTCTGGGGGAGTGGAACGTCTCCCGGGTGAAGTCCGTGCGGGAAATGTTCCGGGATGCGGCGGTTTTCAACCAGCCCCTGGGCGGGTGGGATGTGTCTGCAGTCACTGACATGGGCGGCATGTTTAGGAACGCCTGCTTTTTTGATCAGCCCCTGGATCACTGGAACGTCTCCGGGGTCATTTCCGCAGACCGGATGTTCCTGGGTGCCCTAAGCTTCAGCCAGGATCTCTCATCCTGGGATCTTTCCGGGATCCGGAAAAAAGACGGGCTCCGGGATTTCCTCACCGGGGCGGTGAACTTCAGCCGGGGGCAGGAAGGACTTCCCAGACCGCTGCGGCAGGAATGAGGCGGAAAGTCTTCCCGGAAGCCTGCGGTGTTCTGCCGGATGCGGGAATACCTTTTTCCGGGAGCCGCCAAGGCCTGATCTTCCGCCGGTGTCCCCGGCGTTTTCATGTCTGATCAGCGTGGCAGCGCTTCCAGGAGGCTTCCTTTCAGGTGTCCGGTCCGGCTGGCATTGTCCGGGGCTTTCTGCTGATGTTTGGGGTTTTCATTTTGTGACTGAAGGTGCGATATGGGCTGTCTTTACCGTCCCGCTGACCGGAACTCACTGATCAGCCTCGTCTCCCAGCCCCAGGTGCATCTCGGGGATGTGGACACCTCCCTGATCACCGATATGTCCGGGGTTTTCAAGGGCTCCGACCGCCGGGTCTTCTCCGGCATCGGTGACTGGGACACCAGCCAGGTCACGGACATGAGCTGCATGTTTGAGGGAGCAGAGTTCTTCAATGAGGATATCTCCCGCTGGGACACCAGCCAGGTCACGGACATGAGCTGCATGTTTCAAGGCGCCCGGAACTTCAATCAGCCCCTGGAAGACTGGAATGTCTCGGCGGTGCGGTGCATGGACGGCATGTTCTGCGATGCCCTGAAGTTCAACCAGCCCCTGGAAAAATGGGATGTGTCCGCAGTGACCTCCATGGAGTCGATGTTCCAGTGCGCCCATGAATTCAACCAGCCCCTTGAGGGGTGGGATATGTCCGGGGTCATTTCCATGGAATTTATGTTCTCCGATGCCCGGAGTTTCAACCAGCCCCTGGAAGGATGGGATGTGTCCCTGGTGTGGAACATGCAGTCCATGTTCGCCGGTGCCCGGAAGTTCAACCAGCCCCTGGGAAAGTGGGATGTGTCCCGGGTGTGGGACATGCAGTCCATGTTCGCCGGCGCCAGGAAGTTCAACCAGCCCCTTTCGACGTGGGATGTGTCGGCGGTGACGCTAATGAATTACATGTTCAAAGAGGCCGCGGAGTTCAATCAGCCCCTGGAAACATGGGATGTGTCATCGGTTAGAAACATGGCGGGCATGTTCGAAAGTGCCCGGAGTTTCAACCAGCCCCTGGAAGGATGGGATGTGTCCCAGGTGAAGGATATGCAGTCCATGTTCCGGGGCGCCGCTGCCTTCAATCAGCCCCTTTCGGCATGGGATGTGTCCGGGGTCCAGGACATGTACAGCATGTTCCGGGGCGCCGCCGCCTTCAATCAGCCCCTTTCGGCATGGGATGTGTCCGGGGTCCAGGACATGCACAGCATGTTCCGGGGTGCTGCCGCCTTCAATCAGCCCCTTGCGGCATGGGATGTGTCCGGGGTCCAGGACATGCACAGCATGTTCCGGGGTGCTGCCGCCTTCAATCAGCCCCTTT
>FLNX01003693.1_pt1 | contig 10060 bp, 11 predicted proteins | sample 1140341 | NCBI WGS metagenome assembly FLNX01 (sample SAMEA3878208, study PRJEB12797) | bioreactor metagenome | biome: Moose rumen | place: Sweden | collected 2011-10
TAACAGCATCAAACAGCCTTTTTTTGTCTTTTGCCATAATTCTTTACGGCATATCGAATATTTTTTGTATCTTTGCCATCTCTTTGTACGCCGCCAAACGGCTTGTTGACGGTGTGCAATGTGCTGACAACGAGTGGGATAAAGAATAAAATATAAATAATAATAACAATGAAAATCTATCAGACACAGGACATCCGCAACATCGCCCTCGTGGGCGGCGCCAAGAGCGGCAAGACCACCATGGCCGAGGCTATGGCTTTCTGCGGCGGCCTCATCAACCGCCGTGGCACCGTGGACGGCAAGAACACCATCAGCGACTATCGCGACATCGAGCACGACCGTGGCTACTCGGTCGAGAACACCCTCATGTACACCGAGTTCGGCGGCAAGAAGATCAACATCCTCGACGTCCCCGGCTTCGCCGACTATCAGGGCGAGCTCGACAGCGCCCTCAACGTGGTCGAGGCCGCCGTCGTCGTGGTCAACGCACAGAGCGGCGTCGAGGTGGGCACCGAGATCGCCAACCGCTACGCTTCCAAGCTCGACACCCCCATGCTCTTCGTCGTCAACCACCTCGATGCCGAAAAGGCCAACTTCGACGACAGCGTCAACCAGCTGAAGGACTTCTTCGGCTCGAAGTGCACCGTGCTGCAGTTCCCCACCAACGCCGGTCTGGGCTTCAACCAGGTGGTCGACATCGTGGCCAACAAGATGTACACCTTCACCGACGGCAAGATGACCGAGGCCGACATTCCCGCCGAACATGCCGGCAAGGCCGCCGAGATGCGTGAGGCCCTCGTCGAGGAAGCCGCCGCTGCCGACGACGCCCTCATGGAGAAATACTTCGAGAACGGCGACCTCACCGCCGAGGAACTGACCCAGGCCCTGAAGCTCGCCATCGACAAACGCGACCTCTTCCCCATCCTATGCACCAGCGCCAAGGAGAACTTCGGCGTGGGCCGTCTGCTGGAGTTCATCTGCCAGAATGTCCCCGCCCCCTGCGAGGTAGCCGACGCCAAGAAGACCAAAGGAGGCAAGGAGCTGAAGTCGGACAGCGCCAACCCCACCGTGGCCTTTGCCTTCAAGAGCGCCAAGGACAAGAACCTGGGCGAGATAACCTACCTGCGCCTCTTCGACGGCGAACTGACCGAGGCACAGGATGTGGTCAACGCCTGCAACCAGAGCAAGGAACGCGTCAGCCAGGTGCTCGTATGCAGCGGCAGCAACCGCCAGCGCGTCGAGAAAGCCTGTGCCGGCGACATCGTCTGCACCATCAAGCTGAAGGATGTCAAGATCAACCACACCCTCACCACCCCGAAGAACACCGACGACGCCGTCGAGGAGATAGTCTTCCCGACACCCATCTACACCGTCGCCGTCAAGGCCGCCAACAGCAACGACGACGAGAAGGTCGGCGCCGCGCTGAAGGACCTCGTCACCTACGACCGCAGCCTCACGCTGGAGAACAGCCGCGAGCTGCGCCAGGTCATCCTCGGATGCCAGGGCGAGCTGCACCTCAACACAGTGAAGTGGTACTTCGAGAACCAGTACAAGCTGGCCGTCAACTTCACCGCCCCTAACATACCCTACCGCGAGACCATCACCAAGAGCGCCGAGGCCATGTACCGCCACAAGAAACAGTCGGGCGGCAGCGGCCAGTTCGGCGAGGTGCACATGCTCATCGAGCCCTACTTCGACGGCATGCCCAACCAGACCAAGTACCCCATCCGCGACACCCAAGAGTATCCGCTGGAGTGGGGCGGCAAGCTGGTCTTCAACAACTGCATCGTGGGCGGCTCGATCGACGCACGCTTCATGCCCGCCATCCTCAAGGGTATCATGGAGAAGATGGAGCAAGGTCCTCTGACCGGCTCCTACGCCCGCGACATCGTCGTCAACATCTACGACGGTAAGATGCACCCCGTGGACAGCAACGAGACGGCCTTCAAGATTGCCGGTCGCACCGCCTTCCGCGAAGCCTTCAAGCAGGCCAACCCGAAGATTAAGGAGCCTATCTACGATGTCGCCGTCACCGTGCCCACCGAGAGCCAAGGCGGTGTGATGACCGACCTGCAGGGTCGCCGCGCCATCGTCATGGGCATGGATGCCGAAGGCAAGTACACCACGCTGAAGGCCAAGGCCCCCTTGGCCGAGATGAACCGCTACTGCACCGCCTTGAGTTCCCTCACCAGCGGCCGCGGCACCTTCACCATGACCTTCAGCAGCTACGAGCTCGTCCCCGCCGACGTCCAGCAGGCCCTCCTCAAAGCCTACGAGGAAGCCGCCGCCGAGGAAGAGTAACCGCGTGCTCGCGGAGAGCAATAATGCTACGCAACACTCCCTCACAAGCCGGAAGCCCCGAGAGGGACTTCCGGCTTCTATTAGTAATGAATTACCCAGAGGGACATTCTTTGAGTTTGCTTGTGGCCGATGATGGGCAGGGGATCCGTGCATCACTGGCAGAAAATGAAAAATACGCTAATGTCACTGAGCCAGAGGCATTGGAGATGTGTATCCGCGACTCGGTCACAGACGGCAAAGGAATGGGATTTGGCCTATACACAACCTCGTTGCTCATCCGTGATGCTGGCTTGCGCTTCGATCTTCGTTCGGGTGACCACACCCTACGGCTGCAAGACGGCGGGACTACCATCATTGAAAGCGTCCCTTGGCAAGGAACCATTGTGTATTTGCAGTTGAGGACTGATAAGGAAATCGACCCCGAAAAGGTGGTGGCAAACCGCACCAATGCTGCGGAACAGTACAATGAGATATTCCTAAAAGACAATGAATTGGAGGAATTATGGTAACATTCAGTTTTAGAGAATTTGGCGAGAATTTGGGCACGCGTCAGTTGGGACAACAGGTGCGTGAAAGGCTGATGCCGATACTTGAAGGGAACGAACGTGTGGTGCTTGATTTTACCGGTGTAAATGTCGTAAGCAACTCTTTTGCTGACGAATGTATAGCCAAGTTGCTACTGGTTATGCCACTTGACAAGTTAAAGGCACACACCACTTTCCGCGGCCTCAACCCTTTGGCCTCCGAAAGTGTCCTCACCGCCCTGCGCCGCAGGCATCTGACTATGGCGTAATAGAATACCTGATAAAAGAGGTATAATACCTCCGATTTTTTGGACCAGACAAACAGCCGGGCAGATGTTGCGTCAGCGCTGACGTATGGTACTGCCACCGGAGGTGTTGGCACGTATGTCAGGTGTGCATCCGTCGGCGAGGGTGCTGTAGGTGAGGTGGCTGGCACCGGAGATGTCGACGGTCATGCCGTCGCATATGGTGACGTCGGCCTTCGAGGCTCCTGCCAGTTCGCCTTGCACCTTGCGGACATCGAGGTCTTTGGCGTTGAGACGGCTGGCGCCACTGATGTCCATCTCCATAACGTGCGAGCATGTGCCGCTAACGACAGCCTCCGAGGCTCCTGTCAGCTCCAGCTCGAGGCTGCCTGCATCGACGCTGCCGCTGAAGGAAGAGGCTCCGCTGAGCTCGATGTCGACAACCGAGGCCGATAGGTCGCCGTGGTAACGCGACGCACCACTGACGTCGAGGCTGACCTTGTCTTGGCCGACAGGCTGTGCGCTACTGAAGCTGGAGGCACCGCTGATGTCTATCTCGCGCAGTTCTTTGTTGCGAGGAAGCATCACCGTGGCTTTGCCAATAGACTTGAAATGTCCGTTTTTCATGCCTATCTTCAGTGTCCGTCCTTCGATGTGTATGTCTACCTTGTCTATCAGGCGCTCGGCAATGGTCAGCGTTGGAGCAGCGACGGTGTCGCACATCATCACATGGAATGTTGAGCTGACTTCGATGCTGCGGTATGTGCCGCCAAGGTCGAGAGTGCGTGTGGTCAAGGGACCGGGGTCGTCGACGCCCATATTGGTGCAACCAACCATCAGTAGGGTGGCGCCTAACAGTGCAATATAAGTCGAAAGTTGAAATCTGGAAGATGGAATTCTGTCGTTTTTTTTCATGGTGTTGTGTTTTTTTTAAGGAAAGAGATACAAGGGATTTGTTTGTGCAAAAGTACTATTTTTTTGCCATGTAGAAAAATTAATGTATCTTTGCAACTGCAAATGTGGATAGATTTGTAATGATTGCAACCACTTGAAAAAATGCTAAAGCGTTAATTCACTGATTGTTTTTGTTGCAAGAAAGTGTCGAAGACACGTCACCACGCGAAGCGTGAATAACCCCACATGAGCAAAGCGTAATGTGGGGAGCCGGAAAATACCCACCCGACCGGCGTGCCGGAGGCACGCTACAATGACACAAAAAACAAATATAGATTATGAGCTATTTTTTCACATCAGAGTCAGTCAGTGAGGGCCATCCCGACAAGGTGGCCGACCAGATCAGCGATGCCCTGTTGGACGAGTTCCTGCGTCACGACCCCGAGAGCCATGTGGCCTGCGAGACGCTGGTGACTACGGGCTTGGCGGTGGTGAGCGGCGAGGTGAGCTGCAACGGCTATGTCGACGTGCAGACCACCGTGCGCGACGTCATCCGCGAGATTGGCTACACCAAGGGTGAGTACAAGTTCGAGGCCGAGAGCTGCGGCGTCCTCAGCGCCATACACGAGCAGAGTGCCGACATCAATCAAGGTGTCAGCCGCAAGGCCAAGCGCGACCAGGGGGCCGGCGACCAGGGCATGATGTTCGGCTATGCCTGCCGCGAGACGGCAGAGCTGATGCCGTTGCCCATCACCTTGGCACACATCATCCTGCAGGAGCTGAGCCGTATACGCCGCGAGGGCAGGCAGATGCGCTACCTGCGTCCCGACGCCAAGAGCCAGGTGACGGTACAATACAGCGATGCAGGTAAGCCCGAGCGCATAGACACCATCGTCGTCAGCACCCAGCACGACCCCGACGTGGAGCAGGAGCAGATACGTGCCGACGTGGAGCGGATACTGCTGCCACGCGTCGTCAAGCGTCTGCCGAAGGCTACGCAGCGGCTGTTTGGAGAGAAAAAAGGCGCGTCAGCCAACTTTAAACTCTCAACTTTAGACTTTAAACTTTATGTCAACCCCACGGGCAAGTTTGTCATCGGCGGCCCTCACGGCGACACAGGACTTACGGGACGCAAGATTATCGTCGACACCTACGGCGGACGCGGAGCCCACGGCGGCGGTGCCTTCAGCGGCAAGGATGCCTCGAAGGTGGACCGTTCGGCGGCTTATGCCACTCGCCACATCGCTAAGAACCTGGTGGCCGCGGGCGTATGCGACGAGGCCCTCGTGCAGGTGGCCTATGCCATCGGCGTGGCCGAGCCTGTGGGACTGTATGTCAACACCTACGGCACGGCACACGTGGATATGAGTGACGGCGAGATTGCCGCCAGTGTGAAGAGACTCTTCGACTTGCGTCCCTATGCCATCGTCGAACGCTTCGGCCTGAAGAACCCCATCTTCCGACCCACCGCCAGCTACGGACACATGGGCCGCGACCCCTACGAGGACTATGTGGTGGTTTTTGACGCCGCCGGTCGCAAGCGCAAGAAGAAAGTGCAGTTCTTCGGCTGGGAGAAACTCGACATGGTCGACGTTATCCGCAAGGCTTTCCGGCTATAAGGATTGAGTCAACCGGGACTTATGGGTACAGGACTTACGACAGTTCCTGTGGGAAGGGTATTTCCCCAGTTCTCCCAGGCATTGTCTGCGATGAGCGTAATACTCCGACCGCCTTGGGTTTTCGGGGAACCAGCCCCGGAGCACACGCATCTCCTGGGCAAGGATTTCGTGTATGCCCCACAGGCAGGAGAACGCAGCGGCGCCAAGGATGGTGGTCCCTACAGCGGATGGGACGAAGAGTGAGCCTGCGGCAAAAGCCACTCCAGCGAGGAGGAGTACCCACCAACTCCGCTTCCCCCACCAGTATTCCATCTTGATGACGATGGGGTGGCATATTCCTATGATGGCAAAGACGGCTGCACCGACGATTATTCCGCTGTAATTCATTGTTGGATGGTTGGAGGTGTATTGAACCGTTGGGCTTTTTAAGCCGAGGAGACAGACGTTTACTTTACAGCGATGACTGCGAGCCAGTGGCGCTTGTCATCATCGTGGACGGCGATGTCGCTGAACCCTGCGGCAACAAGATGGGTGCGTAGCTCGTCGGGGGTGTAGGTGTGCATCCCTTCGATAAGCTTCTCCCACTTTGCGTTGTTTCCGGTGAGTCCGTCGTCTTCGTCGACGATGGCGAAGCGGCCGCCCTCTTTCAGCACACGCCGCACCTCACGGAAACACTCCTCTATCGAGGGCCAGAAGTAGACCGTCTCGAAAGCTGTGACGAGGTCGAAGCTGCTATCAGCGAAAGGCAGTGCTGATGCACTGCCTTCGACAACCTTGCAATGTCCAGTGGCGATAGCTACGGCGTTCACCTTCTGCGACTTATTCACCGACACGGACGAGTAGTCGATGCCTGTCACCGTGCCTCGCGGACAACGCTTCAGGTGACGTGCTATGTTGGCACCGCCGCCACAGCCTACGTCCAATACGTCGGCATCTTCGGCGACCGTCACATAGGAGAGTCCCCATTCCGCCAGACGGGCGTGGCTGCCGCCGTTCATCCCATTCACCATCATACGTCCGAGGAAGCCTTCCGGCTTTCGGGTGTTGCTGAATATTTTACGGAGAAGTCCCATTGCTGTTATTTGATTATCTTCTTTGCAATCCACAGGCCGCATTCGGCAGCGGCGACGATGGCCAGCAGGGCGATGACAAACCACAGGGTGGTCTGCAGCGGTGCCATAGCGTCGGCGTAAGCCTGTCCTACCTCGTTGGCAGCGCCTTTGAGGTACCACGCCTTGCGCGTCCACATATAGATGATGGGGGCGATGTCGCCGAGGGCAAGCACAGGATAGGCCACACAGTCGCGTTTCGTACCCAACCGCACCACATCGCTCACGAGACCGCATCCGATGCAGGTGGACACCTGCACGAGGTCGAACTCGCCCAAGACAGCCATAAGCCCTCCGAACACGGCGGCAAGCACCGTGCCAAGTCCGAATTTGTGCCACCGCAATGCAAGCCAGCGGTACGGCAAGGCTCCGAGCAACGCACCCAGCGCAGGGGCCAGCAGCCAGCACACGGGATGAATGAATCCAATGAATTCTGAGGCAAGAACGGCCACGAAATAGAGCACCACGAATCCCGTAGCACCCCAGAAAGTCAGTTTTTTATCCATAATGTTCGAGTTTTGAATTGTGCTGCAAAATAAATGAAGGCAGGAGGAATGGGCAATACCCATAAATTGTGATTTTGCAAAAGCTTTGGCCAATCCAGTTATTCTTCGTAATTTTGCCGCCGGTTTATAATACCGATACAACTATGACAAAGTTGAGTGTCAACATCAACAAGGTGGCCACCATCCGCAATGCACGTGGTGGCAACACCCCCGACGTGCAGAGGTTCGCTGTGGACTGCGAGCGCTTCGGTGCCCAGGGCATCACCGTCCACCCGCGCCCCGACGAGCGTCATATCCGCTATGCCGACGCGCTGGCCATCAAGCCGCTGATCGGCGTGGAGTACAATATCGAGGGCAATCCGAAGGGTGTCTCCAAGAGCCGCCCCTACGGCTTCATCGACTTGGTGAAGGAAATACAGCCCGCCCAGGTGACCCTGGTGCCCGACGCCGAAGGGGTGCTGACCAGCAACGCCGGCTGGGATACCGTGCGGAACCAGGACTACCTCCGCGACGTGGTCAAGGAGTTCAAGGCCTGCGGCATCCGCGTGAGCATCTTCATCGACGCCAACCCGCAGATGATCGAGATGGCTGCCCGTACTGGCACCGACCGCGTGGAACTCTACACCGAGGCCTACGCAAGGGATTATCATGCGGCAGCCAACGCTAACCCCTCAACGCTAACCTCTCAACTGGAAAAGGCCGTCAGACCTTTCCTGGAGGCCGCCAAGGTGGCTCGCGACTGCGGCCTCGGCCTCAACGCCGGGCACGACCTCTCGCTCGAAAACCTCGCCTACTTCCACCAGCAGATACCCTGGTGCGACGAGGTCTCCATCGGTCACGCCCTCATCTCCGACGCACTCTACCTCGGCATCGAAGAGACCATCCACCGCTACCTGGCTTGCCTGAGATAACGAGCACAGCAACTCTTTAGGTTTTACTCCCCCTTTACTTAAATACTGGGTCTCTCCGAGGTGATACCGCAATAGATACGGTGTCCCTGCCCTGCAAGTCCGTCAGACTTCATGCGTCACAAACCACTGCCTCCGACTGGAAAAAACAGCCGGAGGCATTTTCTTTTTGCCATGTGGGAAATAATGCGTATCTTTGCATTTTGAAAATATGAAACAGGAACAGGTCATAGAACGCATCAAAGAAACCGCCAAGCGCATACTGCCGGAGGGGGCTTCGCTGTGGCTCTATGGCTCACGCGCTCGCGGCGACGCACGCCCCGACAGCGACTACGACCTGCTGATACTGCTGGACAAAGACACCCTGCAGGAACACGACACCGATGTGATTTATGATATGGCTGAACTTGGTTGGGATTTGTCTGCCGAGATAAACACCCATGCATATCCAAGGAGCAAATGGAATTCGTGGAACTATTCCCCATTCTATAAAAATGTCGAACATGATAAAATTGTATTAATATGAGTCTTTCTGACGAAGAACGCGGGATAATTGTTGACCTTGAAATAGAGAAAGCCAACCGAACATACGATGCAGCCCTGATAATGGTAGACAATGAACATTGGGAAAGTGCTGCCAACAGGTTGTACTATGCATTGTTTCATGCCGTCAATGCCCTGCTTATACATGACGGGCACAAAGTGAATACCCATAAAGGTTCTCATGCGATGTTCGGACAGTATTACATTAAAACAGGTAAACTTCCTCGTTTTTTTTCAAGTATCTATCAAAAACTTGAGGCAATACGCGATGAAGGAGACTACAATTGGTCATACAGCGTCTCTCCAGAAGATATTCAAGAGAAACTACTCCCTGCCAAAGAAATGATTGACACCATCGCCAAACTTGTGAAGCAATAAACAAGTGTCTTTGCACCGTGATATTAAAACAATATTATATGGCATAAAAGCGACAGAATAGTATAGACATAAAGACATAACAACATAAGCATTGACTACCATTTCGCGTTCAAAATAAGCCTCGGAAACTGATTTTGAAGAATCGGGAAAAGTAGTTCAAAGGCGAGCCTTCGGGCAACCGAGTCGTTCTGTAGGTAGCCTACGCCATGGGGCGTGAGCTACAGAACGACGGGGTTTCCATCCGAGGCTTCCCTTGAACGCAACGAAAGGCTCGCGCCTTTTTCTTTTACCTTGATTAAGTGTGATTGATAGCAATGCGCCAATCAATCACCACCCTATGCAAAACAAGGATCTGGCAAACGCCAAGAACGCAAAGAAAGACGAGTTCTACACACAATACTATGACATTGAGTGCGAAGTGGAGTGCTATCTTGACTACAACCCCGATGTGTTTCGCGGCAAGTCGGTATTGCTGCCCTGCGATGATCCGGAATGGAGCAATTTCACGCGCTATTTCGCCGAGAACTTCGAGCGGCTGGGGCTGCGCCGACTCGTGTCGACAAGCTATGCAATAGAGAGCAAACAATACAAGGTCAGCCTGCAAACATCGCTGTTCGAGGAGAAGTCGCCGCAATACGATGCCGACAAAAGCAAGACACACGGCAAAATATTCATTCTCGACAGCGACCGCACGGGCGACGGACACATAGACCTCGACGACCTGAAGTGGCAATATCTGGATGGCGACGGTGATTTCCGCAGCGACGAGGTCAAACGGCTGCGCGACGAGGCTGACATCATTGTTACCAACCCTCCGTTCTCGCTCTTCCGCGAGTTCTTTGGCTGGATAATGGAGGCACAAAAGCAGTTCTTGATTATAGGCAACATGAATGCCGTTACCTACAAGGAGATTTTCCCCCACATAAAGGAGAACCGTGTATGGTACGGCGAGAGCATTCACAGCGGCGACCGCGAGTTTGCCATACCCGACGAATACCCCATCGAAGCCAGCGGTTGGCGTGTGGATGACGAC
>FLNX01005043.1_pt1 | contig 10055 bp, 6 predicted proteins | sample 1140341 | NCBI WGS metagenome assembly FLNX01 (sample SAMEA3878208, study PRJEB12797) | bioreactor metagenome | biome: Moose rumen | place: Sweden | collected 2011-10
CGCGCCGCTGTTGGAGGTGATGCACGAGCGCGAGAACCTCGACGCCATGCGCAAGGTGATGCAGGAGTTCTACCAGCCGCTGAAGGCATGCGAGGCGATGATACGCTTCTGCTTCCTCACCGGCATCACGAAGTTCAGCCAGCTGAGCATCTTCTCCACGCTGAACAACATCTCCAACGTATCTATGGACATGGAGTATGCCACCATCTGCGGCATCACGGAGACCGAGCTGACAACGGTGCTGAAAGACGATATCGACATGCTGGCCGAGGAATACGAATGCTCGTATGAGGAGATGCATCAGATGCTGAAGATACAATACGACGGCTACCACTTCGCCGGTCAGTCGGAGGGGGTGTATAACCCCTACAGCCTTTTCAACTGCTTCACCAAAAGGGAATTGCGCAACTACTGGTTCGAGAGCGGCACGCCGACGTTCCTGTTCAACCAGATGAAACGTTTCGGCACCGACATCACGAAGATGGACGAGATTGTCGCGCCGGAGTCGGCCTTCTACGCTACCACCGAGACGCTCACGGATGCCCTCCCGCTGCTATACCAGTCGGGATACCTAACCATCAAGGACTACAACCGCAAGTCGCAGGGCTACAAGCTGAGCATCCCCAACCAGGAGGTGCGCATCGGATTCACGGAAGGACTCCTGCCCATATACAGCGGCATCCGAGGCGACCGAGTACAGTTAGGTTGCGCCTACAAGATGTGGGAGGCATTGGAAAACGGCGACATCGACCAGTCTCTTCGCGAGCTGAAGGCCTTCTTAGCCGGGGTGCCGTATGTCGAGGGCTTCAAGCAGAAGCTCGCCGAAGCCGCCACCAAGGAGGGGTTCTACGAATATACCTTCTACCTCATCCTCTCGATGCTCAACGTCTATGTGCAGACGCAGGTTCGCTGCAGCACAGGTCGTGTTGACATGATTGTGCAGGCTCCCGACACCATATACCTCTTCGAGTTCAAGGTGAAGAGCACTGCGGAGAAAGCCCTGCGGCAGATTGAGGCCAAGGACTATGCCGCCCAGTTCGCCACCGACCCGCGCAAGCTCGTGAAGGTTGGTGTCAACTTCGACATCGACACCTGGACCATCGAGGACTGGGAAGTGCAGTGACCGCCTGTCATTTCGACCGAAGCGATCCTATTAGTTTAGTCTTTAGTCTTTAGTCTTTAGACTTTAGAGTCAGTTTTTTAGTTTAGAGTTTAGATTAGTTTATAAGATTATAAGTTTAGAAGATTAGAGTTTAGAGTTTAGAGTCAGTTTTTTAGTTTAGAGTATAGAGTAAAGACGTGATTTATCGCGTCTCGGAGAAAAATTTAAAAAAAATTTAAAATTTTATGGGGGGGGGGTAAGGAAATATTTCGTATCTTTGCGCGCTGAAAAAATGAACATGAGCATGCGGATATATGGTGACAACGGCCTCAAAATGAACGGAGTTTCATTTTGCGGCATGAGATTTACCCCCCCCGTTGCCTAACCCGCTGACGCTCAATAAGTTAGCTGAATTTTACGAAGAAAGACATGATGACATCGAGGGCATGGCTCCCGCCGGTGCTGGTGTTTTTGTGCCTTCTTGTGAAGCCCGAAACCTAACAGAAATCAACCAAATAAATAAATCAATTAAAAAAATTCACAAAAAAGTAATGAAAAGAGCGACACTACTGAAAGCTTCAGTGCTTTCGGTGGCGATGGCATTGGGAATGCTGTCGCCAATGAGTGCGTCGGCGCAGCGCGATGATTTCATCGACGGCGGCTACGCGCTTCACAACGAGACGTTCGGCACAGACTGGGCCGGCTACACATTGTTCAACCAGACGTTCGGACAGGACGCGCCTCTCGGGGGCGGACTGCTCGTCCTCGGCGCAGCGGGCATAGGCTACGCGGCCATGAGAAGGAGGAAGAACGCCTGAGACTGCCACGGGGTCATTAGGACCCGAGAAAAAAAAGAAGAAAAATCAGAAAAAAAATTAAAAGAGTAAAAAAAGAAACAAGTAAAAAAATCAGAAAAATGAGAAAAGCAATTACATTAGCGATGACTCTGGCGGTGGCCATGTGCTTCAGCCAGTGCAAGAAGAGCGTGGAGACCCTCTCCACAGCCGCCGGCGCCGGCGTGCGCATCAGCCTCAGTGTGGATGGCGGCAAACACGATGTGTTTCCCGGCACAGGTGCCGTGGTTTACGGTAACGGCGACGTGATTTATGTGGGACACAACGGAAAATACGCGGGTTCGCTGACATACGCCAACGGAACATTCAGCGGCACCATCCATCCCGAAACTGGAGCTAACGACTACCTGCACTTCTATTTCACCGGCGGCAAGACTCCGGAAACTGCTCCAACTGCGGGAACCACGGAGAGTTTCACTGTGAGCATTGCTGACCAGAGCAGCAAGCTTCCTGTGCTGTCGTACGGACATTCGACGGTGAAGTATTCATCAGGAACAACATCATACAGTGCCACTCTGCTCAACAAGTGCGGGTTGGTGAAGTTCGTCCCTGCCACCGCCACAAGCGGAACTGTCACTGTAGGCGGGATGAAGACGGAGGCCACCATCAATTTTGCAAGTGGCAGCGAGGGCATTACCCCGACCGCCACTACGGGAACAATAACCCTGAACCCGGTGAGCAACGACGCCAAGTGGGCCATACTCCTTCCGCAGGATGCCGTGGCATCTCCCGAAGTGAGCATTAGCGGTTACACATGCTCGATAGCCGACGGTGTCCCGGCCATCACTGAGAACGTGTATCTCAAAGACGGGTTGAGCATCACGATGGCTGTCGGCGCCACAGTGACCACTACTGCGGTGAGCAGCATCACCACGACAACGGCAAGTTCGGGCGGCAACGTTACAAGTGAAGGCGGTGGCACGGTGACAGCGAAAGGCGTTTGCTGGAGCACAAGCGATAACCCGACAATAAGCGACTCAAAGACCGAAGACGGCACAGGAACGGGAAGCTTCACCTCGAGCATTACGGGTCTGACAGCCGGCACCACATATCATGTGAGGGCGTATGCCACCAACCAGGCCGGCACCACATACGGCGAAGATGTCAGCTTCACAGCATACAAGGCTCCTGAGGTGACGACGAGTGCCGTGACATCGATAGCAAGCACCGGAGCCACGCTTAACGGCAACCTGACATACGCCGGTGTTCCTACGATAAATGAGAAGGGATTTGTATATAGCAGCAGCAACAGTACGCCGACCACGAGTGACACCAAGGTGACGGTGGACGGCACCAGCACCGGTGCCTACACGTACAGCGCCACCGGTTTGACCATGAGCACCACATATTACGTTAGAGCGTATGCCATCAATGCCGTTTCCGAGACACCTGTTTACGGCGATGTGGTTAGCTTCTCGACAACTGCAAATCCGAATGGTACGCTTGTTGGAGAGTTTTCATTAAGTGCAACCACGAAGGTGTACTTCTCTAAGAGCAATTTGGTTTATAACAGCAATTATATGTTCAGCAATGACCAGACATACTATGTCAACACTGCTTCACTGAGTGCCAATCCGCGCACATTCTTCAACTGGAGCACTGCTTGCGGCATGGCGAGCCAGACGATATACGACAGCGACGGCAGCACCTCGTGCGGCACCGGTTGGAGAATACCCACAAAAACCGAGTGGGAGTATCTTATCGGCCGCACCGTAAACGGTAATACCGGAGACGGCGGAGCATACCGTAGGGTTACGTTGACTGACAGCAAGGACGGGAAGGCGAGTGTATATGGCATGATAATATTCCCTGACAATTATACAGGGACCGTGCCGTCAAGTGGAGCGTCCATCACGAAGACGACATTCGTGAACGACTACGAGTCTGTCGGCTGCGTGTTCTTGCCTGCCGCTGGCTTCTCAAATGGCTCCTCGGTGTACAATGCCGGTACGTACGGCTACTATTGGTCGAGTACGGAGGGCAATGATAGCTACGCGTACCTCTTGTACTTCTATTCGAGCAATGTGTACATGCACTACCTCAACAAGACTTACGGTCTATCCGTGCGTCTGGTGCTGGTCAAGTAATTTTCCTGTGCCCTTCCCGAGAGAGCAGGGCGCTTGTGTCGTCGGTCGCCGCAGTGGGCGGGCGCTCGGGCGTCGCCCCAGCGACGCCGCCCGCGCCACGGCGGAGACGGACGACACAAGAATGGAAAACAAACAAAAAAAAAGGAAAAAAACAATTGTACAAACAAAGGTTTGAAGACGGCATACGTGCCGTCTTCATTTGAAAATCAAAAAAACAAATATCATGGCTATAAAAGATGTTTTGGAGTTTGAAGGCTCACGCCATACCAATGGCGTGCCGCCGGTATTAATCCGCTGGGTGGCGGAGGGCACCTTCTACCGCGCCTACGAATGGAGCGCATGGCTCGCATGCCGCTATGTGTCGCAGTTCAACGCCCGCCGTAAAAACCTCAAAGGCTTCGAGCCGTATGCCTTCGTGGGCTTCCCTGTCAGCAGCTTGGAGAAATACACCGCCGAGGCGGCCGAGTTGGTGAAAAGCGAAAACGGCGGCGTGGTTGACATGCTGCTCCCGTCGTCAACATTGGACCAGAATGTGCCAATGGAGGAATACACCGAGCAGTTCAACAACTGGAAACAGAGCCTGGCATTCGTGGAGGGCGGGAAAGCACAGTCAATATCAAAGGATCTGAGAGACAGCCTTACCACAAGCGAGCCTATGAGGATATCGTCGATACTGCAACAGGTGCTGTCGTTCCCCATAGAACAGAAGTCACCAATGGAGAGCATGGCGTTTTTAGCCGAGATAAAACAGAAGATAGCCAATTCAATTTAGGACAGACAATTAATGAAATAACGAACAGAATTTAACGCACAGGAAAATTCATAGGCGGTCGCGCCCTCGGCCGTATGGCAAGGGAAAGAGGAAGAAGGCGGTTGGCTCAACAAAACAGGTTGTTCCTTCACGCCATCGTGTAAGACGTCCGCCGAAGCAAACGCGTGTTCTTGCCGATGGCTGGCAACTCGAATGGTTCCTCGGTGAACAATGCCACTACGAACGGCAACTACTGGTCTTGTACGGAGAACAATAGTACCAACGCGTACAACTTGAACTTCAATTCGAGCAATGTGAACATGAACAACAACAACAAGACTAACGGTCAATCCGTGCGTCTGGTTAGGTTGAGCCTTTTCCGTGGTTAAGTTCATTGTAAAATAAAAATATATAATCATGAGACTCAGCAGGGAGCAATTGTTGAAAGACCTTTATGAGGCCTACTACGACGCGCGGCGTCACAAGCGCAACAAGGCGTACCAGCTACGTTTCGAGGCAAGACTTGAGGATAACCTCAACGAGCTGTGCGACGCGCTGTGGAACCGTACATACAAACCCCTGCCGTCCGACTGCTTCATCATCACCGACCCCAAGTGCCGCGAGGTGTTCGCGGCGCATTTCCGCGACAGGGTGGTGCATCATCTCTATTACAACTACACGCATCAGATTTTCGAGCGCACCTTCATAAAGGACACCTACAGCTGCATCAAAGGCCGCGGCACACACTACGGCATAGAACGGCTGCAGAAGCATATACTCAGCGAGAGCCGCAACTACTCCCGCAAATGCTACGTCCTGAAGATGGACATCAGGGGCTATTTCATGAACATCAACAGGCGGAAACTGCTCGAGATAGCCACACGCAGCCTCCACAAGATGTCAACCCACAAGGTGGGGAAATACCGCAAGACTCTCTGGAAAGACGTCGTGGATATGGATTTCTTGGATTACCTGACCAGAGAGATAGTCTTGCTCAACCCTATGAACGGCTGCCGTTTCATAGGTCCGCCGTCGGACTGGGACAACCTGCCTTTCGAGAAGAGCATGTTCCACTCGCCTGCAGGATGCGGCCTGCCAATAGGCAACCTCACCTCGCAGCTCTACAGCAACGTCTATCTCAACGTCTTCGACCAATATATGAAACGGGAGCTGAAATGCCGCCATTACGGCCGCTATGTCGATGACTTCTACGTGGTGAGTAGCGACCGAGAGTGGCTGCAGTCGATAGTGGCCCCTATAACCGCATTCCTCAATGAGAGGCTGGGTCTCACCATACACGATGGCAAGACGCAGACGATAGACGTGACGGAGGGCGTCTCGTTTCTCGGCGGCTTCGTGCTGCCTCACCGCATCTACACCAACCGCGACACCTTGAAGCGCATGGACGCCAAGCTGTATGCGCTGGAGCGGGAGGGCGACGGCGAGCATATTGGAAAATCGCTCAACTCTTACTGCGGCGTGCTGTCGCACTGGCAGAATTTCAACATCCGCAAGAAGATGCTACTCCGCCGCCACCGCTTCACCCGGTACGGCATGTTCGACATGGAGGTGAGACATTTCCAAGGGTCGGCTTTCCATGGCCTGCGAAAAAAAACAAAGAATAAAATAAAGAGACAACCCAACAAAATTATTAACTAAATAAAACGTATTATGAACAAAAAAACTTTACTTATCATGCTGCTGCTTGCGCTCTTCGCGCCATTGGCGGCAAACGCACAAAGCACACTCACGGTGTGCGACGGGGAGATTACAAATGAGTACATCCCCGTGTACGGTTACTATGCCGACACAGAAGGAACAAAGTCGGAGTTCATCATCCCATCGTCCGAATTGACCGCCATGAATGGGATGAGCATTACCGCCATGTCGTTCTACATTTCATCCCCTGCCTATGATGCGTGGGGTGCCACCTTCTAAGTCTATATGAAGGAAGTTGAAGAAACCACATTCAGCGAAATTAACGGCCCTGCCGGTTGCACCGTTGTCTATACCGGTGTCCTTGACGGCACCGGGGAAACGATGGACGTGACCTTCGATGACGACTACACCTATCACGGAGGCAACCTCCTCATAGGGACTTGCGTTACTACCGCAGGAGATTGGAAGAGTGCTTCTTTCTATGGCATTGAAGCTACGGAAGCAGCTTATTGTCATATTGATGGTTGGGATGACTTTGAAGTGGATTTCCTGCCCAAGACCACCTTCACATACCAAGTGCCTGCCTCCTGCCCCAAGCCCACGGGCTTGGCAGTCAACTCTTCCGGGGACCTCACTGCCGTCGCCACATGGCAAGGCGACGCCGAAACCTATAACATTGACATCGACGGCACCGTGACCTATGGCGTCACCACTCCACACGAGTTTGACGTGGAACTTGCCACCACATACACAGTGAAGGTTCAGGCCAACTGCGCCGGCGATGAGACCAGCGACTGGACCAACCCCGTCAGCTTCACATCCGACCTGTGCCTGGCCGAAGACCAATGCGAGATCACCATCACCCTCACTGATGCATACGGTGATGGCGGTGGCAAAATCACAGTGGTGGATGCTGACACAGAAGTGGTGTTAGCCTCTTATGACGGTAGCGGTTCCTCATCTACAAACACGCTCAATGTTTGCGATGGCAGACAAATCAACTTTGTTTACGCTTCCACTGACAGTTGGTCATATGAAAACGGTTGGGTCATCACTGATGTCAACGGGGAGGTTATCTCCGAACATGTAGGATGCAGTAGTTCTGACGAATGCGATGCACCTACCGATGGTGTTGTGGCTACCTACACTGTGAACTGCGCTGTTTCTTCCTGCCCCAAGCCTACAGATCTTGAGGCTGACGACATCACCACCGACAGCGCGACCTTGAGCTGGGATGGCACAAGCGACAGCTATGTGCTTCAATATCGTCCGTGGTATCCTGCCGGCGACGACATCATCACCACTGCCACGATGACCACCTACACCGTCGATCTGAGCCAATATGATGGCATAGGCTCCGTGGCTATCCGCCATTACGATGTGAGCGACATGTTCCAGCTCATCGTCGATGACATCCAAGTGACCAACGCCGCCCTCGAAGTGATATATTCACAAGACTTCGAAAGTTGCGGCGGCAACATGCCCTCCGAGTTCTCCAACATTGACCTCGACGGCGACGGCTACACTTGGATTATTTCATCATCATATAATTCAAATGTCAACGGCACTTATGGCATTGTCTCAGAAAGCTACAACAACAATGTCGGTGCCTTGACCCCCGACAACTGGCTCATCATCTCAGGCATCGAAATGGGTGGCCAAATGACATTCCAAGCCCGTGGCCAAGACCCGAATTATGCCGCCGAGAACTTCGCCGTGTATGTATCTACTGAGTCTTCTGTTGTCGAAGTTCCGGTGGCAGGCACCACCTACAACGCCACAGGTCTGACACCAAATACGCCATATGCATGGCAGGTGAAAGGCATTTGCGGAGAAGAAGAGAGCAAATACGCCTCATCTTTCTTCACGACAAAGGATGACATCCTCGTCTTTGCCACCGATGGCGATTGGGACGATATTGACAACTGGGAGGATGCTGATGGCGACCCCATCCCCGACCTGCCAAACATAAGCAATAATGTGCGCATCAAGGCTGACGCCACCATCCCTGCTGATTATGTCGCGACAGCAAATAAAGTCACTATCGACGGCGGCTCGATAACAATCACCGACGGAGGTCAATTGAAACAAAACTCGGCAACGTTGATGGTGACAATGGAAAAAGAAATCACCGGCTATGGCGACGGCGACGACAATTGGAGCTTCATCTCCAGCCCGTTCAGTGGACGCACCTTGTATTCCCCGTCAGGCACCTGGAGCCGCGTTGACAATCTGATTGACGGTGATTACGACCTCTTCGCTTTCGACCCGACAAGCGCGGGCTCTGAATGGATAAATTATAAGGCGAGTCCGGATCATATTTATTTCCAAGCCACCAATAATACTGAAGGGCTGTTGTATGGCGAAGGTTATCTCTACGCCAACGAAACTGACGTCACCTTGAGTTTTGTCGGCACAACCGGAAAGAGCAACAACTACTCTGAGACCAAGAGCCATACCTACAATGCCAACTCAACCGACCCGTTTAACGGATGGAGACTTGTGGGTAACTTCTTCTCATGCAACAGTTACCTGTCATTCGTGCCTGAAGGCGGTCAAACACCGACAGAGGTTGATTTTTATGTTATGAACGATAATGGCGACAACTTCGAGTTGTCGGAGACGACAGTTGCCCTCGCTCCAATGCAGGGAGCATTCTTCTACGCCGATGCTTCGGGTGATATCGTTTACTCTACAGAGAACCCGATAGCTGACAAATCCACTTCCGGCATGTTGAACATAAATCTCACAGAGAACGGCAGGGTGTCGGATATGGCTCGTATCCGCTTCGGAAAAGGCATGCGGCTCGCACACAACAGCTTGCACAATAATACCAGCAAAGTCTATATCCCGCAAGACGACAAAGACTATGCGGTGGTTTATGGCGAGCCGGAAGGCGAGATGCCTCTCAACTTCAAGGCTGAGACGACACGCTCATACACCATCGGCATGAAGACCGAAAACGTCAACTTAGGCTATCTGCACCTCATCGACCTCATCACAGGCGCCGATGTGGATATGCTCGCCAAGGGAGAATACTCATTCATAGGCTCACCACGCGACTCCGAGAACCGCTTCGTCGTGAGATTCAGCGAAAACGCCAACATCAACACCACCGACGAGGTGTTCGTCTATCAGAACGGCGATAACATCATGGTCGGCGGCGAGGGCGAGCTGCAAGTGTTCGACGTGACCGGCAGGATGGTGCTCAACACCGTCGTGAACGGTCTTCAGTCTGTGGCTAAACCGACGTCAACAGGCGTCTATATCTTCAGATTGGTCGGGACGGATGTCAAGACTCAGAAAATAGTCGTGAGATGAGATATCAGCCATTAGCTGTCAGCCATTAGCCGTCAGGTTAATGGATGACAGCGGGAAAAGATTTAATAATGAATAAAAAAGAAACAAATATGAAAAAGGTATTATTAGCAGTAGCATTGGTTATCACAATGGGCTTCGGCGCGAAGGCGCAGATTGGCGTGACAGACGCTTTCTTCAACGACTGGGAGCAGAGCAGGGCTTTTGACATGACAATAGTTCTTCCGGGTCTTCCCGGCGAACATGGCTTAGAGGACAACGTCAGCGCCCCTTTGGGCAGCGGA